>LFIK01001407.1_pt1 | contig 19116 bp, 17 predicted proteins | sample 643401 | NCBI WGS metagenome assembly LFIK01 (sample SAMN03777447, study PRJNA286221) | soda lake metagenome | biome: soda lake; feature: Kulunda steppe; material: water; isolation source: sample T5-Br brine of Lake Tanatar-5 | place: Russia: Kulunda steppe | collected 2010-07
CCCAGGGAGGGTCGGGGTTCATCATCGCGGAGAAGCTCCGCGGCAACGAAGCCGCGGCCGTTGCGGCGCGTTCCCGCCAGGGCCGGTTCAAGAAGGTCGACGAGCACCTGCAGGTCAAAGACATCCGCGTCGGCGACGGGCTCGACGAACAACGGTTCGTCATGGTCCGCAACCTGGAGGCCGCCGCGCATGACGCCCACGTCCGCGGCCGGCTCGTCGCACTGCTTGAAGACCGCATCGAGGGCTCCGACGCGCTCGATGCGGACGAGCGGGCGGAGCTACGTGGCCGGATCCGGGAGAAGCCCGGCCTGTGGCGCTACCTGCGGGTCACCGCCTCCGGGCTGCTGCGTATCGACAAGGCCAAGATCGCCGCCGAAACCAAGCTCGATGGCAAGACGCTGCTGCGCACCAGCGAGATGAACCTCGACGCCGAACAGATCGCCCGGGGCTACAAGGCCCTGCTGGATGTGGAGCGGGGCTGGCGGGACCTCAAACAGCTCGAACTGCGACCGGTCTACCACCGCAACGACGACCGGATCATCGCCCACGTGCAGCTGTCCTGGCTCGCACTGCTGTTGATCCGCACCGCCGAGATCGCATGCGGCGACACCTGGCGCAACCTGGCCGCCGAGCTCGACCGCATCCAGCTGCACACCTACGACACCGGACACGGCACCGTGTCCCAGCGCACCCGGCTCACCGCCAAACAATCGTCCATTCTCGAGCGCCTCGACCTGCCTGAACCGCCCCGCTACTACGATTTCACACCCCTCAACGACTAACCACACACCCTCCCACACCCTCTCGGTCCCGTCATCGTGTAGTCACACGCCTGACGGGACCTTTCCATGTCCCAAACCGCCCCACGACGCCAGCTACACCCCTACAGCACCCGGAATCGGCAACCGACGTCGCCCTACATTCTGTTCAAGCCAGGCGCGGGTGCGACCGCGCGCTCCAACTGGATACGCACATCGTGGCCGGGATGCACCGGGTCTCGGCCGCCCTGACACATGCGTCAGGGCCGAGTGAGCGACTTGGTGCCTTGCGTACTGGATTTGGAATACCGAATTTGCTAGTGTCTCTGGGCAGACAGCGTCCAAGCACGGGAGTCTCGGATTTGTCCGTCGGTGAGGGGTGGTGATGGCGTTCACAGTGCTCGCGTGGTGGCAAGCCCAAGACGGGCTTGGCGACCGGTTGATGCCGCTGCTTCAGACTCTGCAGGCAGAGTCGATCGACGAGCCAGGCTGCCTCGCCTATGAAGTGCACCTCGGCATCGGTGACCCGGACACGTTTCTCCTCTATGAGGTCTATGTGGATGAAGCGGCCTACGAGGCGCATCAGCGCACCAATCACTTCATGTCGATTGGTCGTGAACAGGCGATGCCCCTGCTCGCGGATCGTCGCCGAGAGTTCCACACGCGCCTTCGTCGCGTCGACACGGAGGGCTGAGCGATGATCGTCGCCCGCCCGTCCGCCGACCACGTGTGGCGATGGCAGCGCTTGAGTGCTCCAAGCCGACGGTCCGTTAGTTCTGTCGACGCCTGCCAGGCGCATGGCATCCACCGGCGCTTCGGAGGCCCACGGGTAGCGTGCCGATCGGCAGCTACCCCTCACGGCACCGGTGGGACTCACATCATGGACATGGCAGATTCGCTCGCTCCGATTCAGAACACGCATCTGGCCGACCGCGTCCACGACGCCATCACCCAGGCCATCGTGTCCGGGCAACTGGCACCGGGCGAGGTGTTGCGCGATCGTGACCTCGCTGAGCGACTCAGCGTGAGTCGGACCCCGGTCAAGGAGGCACTGGTGCGCCTCGAGACGACCGGTCTCGTGGTCACGTCCGGTCGTAGTTGGCATGTCTCCCCTTTCGAGGTCGAGGATCTCCTCGAGCTTGTGGAATTGCGTCACCTGCTCGAGCCGGTAGGACTCGACCGTCTGGAGAGCGATGGTGACGACGAGGCCGCCGATCAACTCGCTGCCTTCTTTGATGACTACTCAGCGCCAATCCCGATCGGCCGGTACGAGGAGTACTTCGCGACGGACCACGCCTTCCACAAGCGCATCGTCGCGTGCTCCAAGAACCGTCGGCTCCAATACTTCTACGGCGTCGTCGAGCAGCAGATTGACCGCGGCCGCCACTTCCTCTCAACGAGTCGGTCCGGCCGAGTGGATGCCACGCTCGCGGAGCATCGGGCCATCTGCGAGGCCATCGCGGCGCGTGATTTCGACCAAGCCCGCGAGGCGCTGCACTTCCACCTCGACCAGGGTGCGGCGCTGATGGTGGATTTCATCGAGCAACGATCCGCCGAGCACCAGGAGACCTGATGAGCAGCAAGGACCAGTCGCGCTATCGCGTTCGATCCACGAGCGACGTCGCAGCGCATGTGGCGATCAATATTGAGGAACTTGAGGCCTGGCTGCTGGGCATGCTCAGTGCCGCCGGGTTCGAAGCCGAGGCAGCGCGACTGGTCGCAGCGTCCCTTGTGGACGCGGAGGCGCGAGGGATCTCGTCGCACGGGATTGCTCGGGTCCGCATCTACTCGGAACGGCTGCAAGAGGGGATGCTCAGTGGCGATGCACAGCCGACCATCTTGAGTGAGACGGCCGCGAGCGCGCACGTCGATGCGAACAACGCGGTCGGGCACGTCGGTGCCCAGTTCGCGCTCGACACGGCAATCGAGAAGGCGCGCGCCCAGGGGGCGGGGGTTGCCGTGACCCGTGGGTCAAACCACTGCGGGACGCTGGGCTTCTTCGTCCGACAAGCTGCGGAGCAGGGGTTGATCGCCATCGCAGCAACCAACGGACCGCCGGTCATGGTCTATTTCGGCGGTCGGACCCGTGCGGTGGGCACCAACCCGATCGCCTTCGGAATACCGCGACGCGACGGTTTCCCTCTCGTTCTCGACATGGCGACCGCGGCGACGGCCCGGGGCAAGATCATCCTGGCTGGCCAGCAGGGAGACGACATCCCCGAAGGATGGGCGGTCGATGCGGATGGGCGACCCACCACGGATCCCGCCGAAGCGCTCGAGGGGGCGGTGGTCCCGTTCGCCGGCCCGAAGGGCTCTGGGCTGGCCATGATGATCGAGCTGATCTGTGGTGGGTTGGCCGCCGCCATCACCGGCGAGCAGGTTGGTGACATGTACGAGGACTGGAACCGCCAACAACAAGTGTCCCACTTCGTCATCATCCTCGATCCCGCCGCATGGGTAGGCGGCGAGGCGTTCCGCGACCACGTCGCCAGCTTTGCGCAACGAGTGCACGACCTGCCAACCGCCGAAGGGTTCGAGCAGATCCTCCTCCCAGGTGAAGTCGAGGAGCGGTCCCTGCTCGCGGCGCGGGACAACGGCGTCCGGATAAGCGGACAGGTCTTCGCCGACCTCGAGGAGTTCGGCGAGGGGCTCGGCGTAGCTACCCCAGAGCCGCTCGAGCCGGTCGCGACCGATGTCGCAGCCGGCACGTCGTAGCCAGGCAATCGGCTCGTCTCGCTCCTCGCCGGCGCGAGCGAGGCCCTCTGGCGCGTCCACACCCGGGGAGTACGTGACGGCCCCGAACCGCCGACCGCACTGGCGTCGGTGATCACTGACCTTCCGGAGAGAGGCTCCACCATGGCCAACTGCCCGATCCATCCCGAGTCGCCGATGCCCGACCCGGCATTGCTCGACCGCTACCGCGCGCTCGCGGCCTCGCTTGTCTCTGACGTGTTCGACCGGTGGTCGGGCGCGGGTGATGTCCTGCCGATCAGCGGGTTGAAGCCAGGCCAGGTCGTCGTCGGCCCGGCTCTGACGGTGCGCACCCGCCCGGGTGACAACCTGGCGGTCCACAAGGCGCTGGACATCGGGCGGCCCGGTGAGATCCTCGTAGTGGATGCGCGAGGGTTCACCGACAGAGCGATACTCGGTGGGTTGATGGGGCACTACGCCACGACCAAGGGCTTCGAGGCTCTCGTGGTAGACGGTGCCGTGCGTGATCGCAGCGACCTCGATCGCCAGGCCCCGCCGGTCTTCGCCCGCAGCCTCGCGCACCTCGGGCCCTACAAGGACGGTCCCGGCGAGATCCGGTGCCCGGTGTCGGTCAACGGGATCGCGGTTTCGGACGGCGATCTGATCGTCGGTGACGAGGACGGCATCACTGCCGTACCGCGGGACCGGATCGAGGAGATACTGGTGGCGGCCGAAGCCAAGGCAGCCGCCGAGGCCCGGGAGGACGCGGCGATCGCGTCGGGGTCCTGGGATCGGAGCTGGGTCGACGAGGCGCTGAACATCGCCTACGTCGACTGAACCATACGGGGCTACCAAACCCGGATCGCGACGGCTGGTCTTGGTCCTGAAGGCCCGTCGTCGAGGGGACGACCACCCACGCGAGGCGAGCGGAGCAACGATGACAAAGGTACTGATCACCCAGGAGTTCATCGACGAGGCGTTGGACGAGTTCGACGACTCGGTGCAGGTCGACGTGCGTCGATCGCCGGAGCCACTGACCTATGAAGAGCTCGTCGAACGGCTCGACGGCTACGACGGGGTGCTGTGTCTGCTGACCGACCGCATCGACGAACCCCTGCTCGCCGCAAACCCGTCGCTGAAGGCGGTGGCGAACTGTGCGGTCGGCTTCGACAACATCGACGTCGCGGCCGCGACCGCCCATGGCGTCGCGGTGCTGAACACTCCCGATGTTCTGACCCATGCGACCGCAGACCTCGCGATCACGCTGCTGCTCTCGGTCGCGCGACGGGTACCGGAAGGGGATGCGTTCATGCGTGCGGGCAGCTACCGCTTCTGGCGGCTCCGCCAGGAACAGCTGGGCCTAGACGTCACTGGCCAGGACCTCGGTGTGTTCGGCTTCGGCAAGATCGGCCGGGCGTTCGCCGCCAAGGCGCAGGGCGGCTTCGGGATGCGGGTCCGCTACTACGACCCGTTTCGACTCGAAGCTGCGCAAGAGCAGGAACTCGGAGTGGAGTACGTCGACTTCGACGAACTGCTCGCCTCGAGCGACTATCTGTCGATCCATGCACCGCTGACGCCCGAGACCCACCATGCCATCGGGGCACCTCAGTTCGAGGCCATGAAGCGCTCCGCCGTGCTCATCAACACGGCGCGTGGCCCGATCGTCGACGAGGCCGCACTGGTGGAGGCCCTCAGACACGGGCAGATCGCCGGGGCGGGACTGGACGTCTACGAGAACGAGCCCGCCATGGTCACGGGCCTGGCGGAGCTCCGCGAGCGGGTTGTGTTGCTGCCCCACCTGGGGAGCGCCACGGTGCCGACCCGCGAGCGCATGGCTCGGCTGTCCGCGTCAGGAATCGCGGCGGTCCTCGCGGGCAGACGCCCGTCGAACCTCGTCAACCCCGAGGTGCTCCCCGAGGACGCCCCCACCGCGCACGAAGCGAAGGACCAACGATGACCACCGCAGCAACGCTGCTCAACCGATGGGCCGCAGGCGAGGTGACCTACGGAGCATGGTGCGTCGTGCCGAGCACCGTGACTGCTCAGCGCGTTGCCATGGCCGAGGTTGACTACGTCTGCGTCGACCAGCAGCACGGCGCGATCGGCTACTCCGACGCGACCCCGATGTTCCAGGTCATCGCGCCGCATGCGACCCCAATCACGCGGGTGTCGTGGAACGATCCCGGCACGATCATGAAGGCTCTGGACGCCGGCGCGCAGGGGGTCGTGGTACCGCTCGTCTCGACCGGGGTCGAGGCTGCTGCCGCGGTCGCCGCCTGCCGCTATCCGCCGAACGGCATCCGATCCTACGGGCCTGTCGTCGCCGGTCCGATGATGCAGTCGCGCGATCCGCGAGTACTGGAGCGGGTCGCCTGCATCGTGATGGTCGAGACCCTCGAGGGGCTCGACAACCTCGAGGACATCGTCACGACCCCAGGTGTCGACGCGGTCTATGTCGGGCCTGCCGACCTAGCGCTGACGTTGGATCTCCCGCCGGCCTACGAACATGACGATCCCCGACATGCGGGCGCGATCACCGCGATCCGAGAGGCTTGTTCCCGACATGGTGTGGTCGCTGGGATCCATTGCGCGGACGGTGACATGGCTGCCCGCCGGGTGGCGGAGGGATTCCAGATGGTGACCGTGGCGCAGGACCTGAGCGTGTTGGTCGGCGGGGTGGCGTCCGCGGTCGCCGCCGCCCGGGGGGAGCACGGCTGACGATCGTGGCGAGTGGTTCGGCGGGTGGGATGTCCAGCGCGACGTAACCTGAGCGGAAGGCATGGTCCTGCTCAACGTATTCGTCGGTGTCATGCTGCCACTCATCGTCCTCGCGGGGTTCGGGGCAATGGTCGGGCGCCGGGCGAGCCTGCCCGTCGCGCCGCTCTCCAGCGTCGTCTTCAACCTGTTCACCCCGGCGCTGGTGTTCACGACCATCGTCACGGTCGACATCGACGCCGATCTGGTTCCGCGCATCGCCGGGGTGGTCGCCGGGGTCATGATCATCTCGGGGTTGCTCGGTGTCGCGGTCGCGCGAGGGATCGGGGCAACGCGACAGCGCGCGTCAGCGATCGGCCTGTCTGCCGGGGTCATCAACCTCGGCAATATGGGCCTGCCGCTGTCCGGGCTGGCCTTCGGGGCCGAGGGCCTGGCGGTCGGGGTGGTCGCGTTCATCACCGGGTCCATCGTCAACAACTCGTTCGGCATCGTGCTGGCATCCCTGGGTGAGTCGCGGTCCGTCCGGGGCGCGCTGCTGGCACCGCTGAAGGTGCCGGCGGTGTGGGCGTTGGCACCGGCGTTCGCAATCCGGCTCGGGGGATGGGACCCGGGCGTGTGGCTGATGGCACCGACGCAAATGCTCGCCGATGGGGCGATCCCACTGATGCTGGTCGTCCTGGGTCTGCAGGTGGTCTCGAGCCGGGCCGCGTGGCGAGACTTGGGGGGCGCGGTCCTGCCGAGCGTGATCCGGTTGGTCGTCGGCCCCACACTGGCCTACCTCCTCACTGGCCTGCTCGGCCTCGACGGCACCGTGCGCGCAACACTCGTCGTGCTCGGCGGGATGCCGCCCGCGGTCATCGGCACCATCATCGCGTCGCGGTACGGCACCGACCCCTCCTTCGTTGCGCGGACGGCGATGGTTGCAACGACGGTCAGCTTCCTGACACTGACCGTGCTCATCGTGCTGCTGGGCTGACCCACTCGATGTCGCTCGAACGGGATGCGGTATTCGGTGTACCAATTGACACTTCGGCGGTCTACCCTGGAAGTGGACGCACACGTCGCGGTGCCCGAAGGCCTGGCGGTCTCGCACTTCGGCCGGCGGACATCTGTACCCGCGTACCCAGAGGAGCACCCATGAAGAGCGACCTCAGTTCACGACCGATCCCCGGCACCGACCTGAAGGTCGGTCGGATCGTCTTCGGTGCCATGACCTTCGGGTCCCAGGTGGAGGAGCCGGAAGCACGGCAGATGGTCGACCGAGCCCGGGCGGCTGGCGTCACCATGTTCGACACCTCGAACAACTACAACGGGGGTGCTTCCGAGGAAATTCTGGGTCGGATCGTCGCGCCCTTTCGTGACGAGATCCAGCTGACCACGAAGGTCGGCAGCACCGTCGATCAGGACGACGAGGAACTCAAAGGGCTGCGCAAGACGGCGATCATCCGGTCGCTTGAGGCCAGCCTCACGCGCCTCGGGACGGATCACATCGACGTGTACTACTTCCATCGGCCGGACGTCACCACGCCGATTGAGGAGTCCCTCGAGGCAATGGACGAACTGGTCCGCGCCGGCAAGGTCCGCTATATCGCGCAGTCAAACTTCGCGGCATGGCAGATCGCGAAGGCGCTTGGCCTCGCCGCGCAGCATGGTTGGCCCGAGCTCCGGATCGCCCAGCAGCAGTACAACCTCGTCTCGCGGCGCGTCGAGGACGAGTACGAGGCTGCCGCCGATGAGCTGGGGTTGTCGACCATCGTCTACAACCCGCTGGCGGGTGGGCTTCTGACCGGCAAGCACCGCTACGAGGCCGTTCCCGATCGAGACAGCCGGTTCACAAAGCCCATCTACCGGGATCGGTACTGGAACGAACAGACCTTCGACGCGATCGAGTCGCTCAAGACCATCGCGGCAGATGCCGGGATGACGCTGATTGAGCTGTCGTTCCGGTGGCTGTTGGCGCGGCCCATGACCAGTTGCCTGCTGCTCGGTGCATCGCGTCTTGAGCAGCTGGAGCAGAACCTCGCCGCCGTGGACGGGGAGTTGCCCGACGAGGCGACCATGGCTCGGTGTGACGAGATCTGGGAGCAGCTCCGCGGCTCCGCGCCGCGCTACAACCGCTGACGGGTTCCCGGACAGGCCTCAGGTGCAATCGTCTGGCTTCGTCGGGCACCGGTGGCACCCGGCTCTCACGTGGCCGCTGCGGCCTCGTCGAACACGCCAGCCAGTCGCCGCAGGGAGCGGGCCAAGGCCGCATGGTCCAGGTCCTGGTCGCCGCTCGCGCAGAGGCCGATCAGGAGTTGGTCGGTCACCGCCGTCGTGGGCAGGGGGGTGCCGGTCACGCGGCCCAGGTCCAACGCCAGTCTTAGGTCCTTGGCATGCAGGGCTGCGCGGAATCCGGGCCGGTAGTCGCCAGTGAGCATCCGCTGCCCGTGGGTCTCCAGGACCGCGCTGTCCGCGAAGCCGCCGCGCAGTGCCTCGCGTACCCCGGCGGGGTCGACACCGGCTCGCTCGGCGAGCAGGAGCGCCTCCGCGACCGCGACGATCGTCGTTCCCACGATCATCTGGTTCGCCGCCTTGCAGACCTGTCCGGCGCCTGGCGGTCCGACGTGGGTGACCCGCGCACCGAAGGTCTCCAGCAGCGGCCGGGCACGTTTCACGGCCTCGTCCTCACCCCCGACCATCGCCGTGAGGCTGCCCGCCTTCGCACCGGACTCTCCGCCGCTGACGGGTGCGTCGACGCACGACACACCGCGTTTGCTCGCATCCTGGGTGAGGTCACGTGCCACTTCGGCGCTGCTGGTCGTCAGGTCGACCAGCAGTTGACCTGCCCGGAGGTGCGGGAGTACGACACCGGCGATCTCGCGGACGTCGGCGTCGTCGCCGAGGCACAGCATGACCACGTCGGTGCCGTCGACGGCCTCGGGGGCCGAGTGGTGACGGTGCGCGCCTGCGCTGGCGAGTCGCGCCACCCGATCCGCGCTTCGTGGTCCGACGTGGAGTTCGTGTCCAGCGTCGAGGAGGTGTCGGCAAATGGGTTCACCCATGACGCCAACGCCGATGAACGAGATCCTCATGCGTGCTCCTGCCCATGGTCACGTGCGAGTTGAGCGCCGGCTACCACGAGCCAGTGGGCCGGGTCATCGAGGGAGGCCGCAGTGCTGCCGGCCAGGTCGGTGGTCGACAGCACCGCGGGGGTCGGTTGATGCTGCGGAGCGAGCGAGACGGTGCCTGCGACGATGGCGAATGCGCGCCCTGTAGCCAGGCAGCGGTCGGCGACGTACCCGGGCACCTTGCCGCGCAGGCTGGTGGCGTCGAGTTGGCCCTCGCCGGTGATTGCCAGGTCGCAGGTGCGAAGTTGGGCATCCAGGCCGGTGATCTCCGCGATCGCCTCGCTTCCCCGGCGCAGCTCCGCCCCCCAGAAGGTCGCGAAGCCGTAGCCGGCGCCGCCTGCCGCTCCCGCTCCGGGAGCGTCAGGATCACCGCCTGCGATTGCCGCAAGACGACCGAGCCCCCGCTCGAGGATGGCGATCTGCTCCTGATCGGCACCCTTCTGCGGACCAAACACTGCGGCAGCACCGGTCGGTCCGAGCAGCGGGCTGTCCACGTCGGAAAGGATCTGCACTCCGCCGTACGGTGCGGGCCGGAGTCCTGTCGCATCGACCCTGACGAGTCGTTGCAGCGCCGCCCCGCCCTCACCGATCGGCCGCCCGAGATCGTCGATGGCCCTGAGGCCGAGGACGCGAAGCGCTCCCATCGCCGCGTCGGACGTCGCCGAGCCGCCAAGGCCGATCAGGAGCCGACGGGCTCCGTGGTCGAGGGCGGCGGCGAGGAGCTCACCAAGACCGCACGTCGTGGCCCCGAGCGGGTCGAGCGAAGCCATCATCGGGAGACCGGACGTGGACGCCACTTCGAGAACCGCCGTGCCATCGGCCAAAAGGACGAATCGTCCGGGTGATGGACGTCCGTCGGGGCCGGTCACCCGGTCGATCTCGACGTCTTCGGCATCGTCGTTTCCGGCGAGGATGGCGTCAAGCGTGCCTTCGCCGCCATCGGCCATCGGGAGCAGGTGGAGCTCGTCACGGGGTCGCTCCTGGTGCCATCCGCGCGCAAGGGCCTCGGCGACCTCCTTCGCTGGCAGGCTGCCCTTGAAGGAGTCTGGTGCGATCACCACACGCATGGTGGGTCCCTCTCCGTCGATGGTTTGCTGTTGCGACCTCGGCTGAAGCTTAGTATTCTGAATTTGGAATACCACACGCGGAATCGCGGAGGCAGCGTGAGTACGTGGTCGAGGTGGGAGCCTCACATCCACATCATGCAGCAGGGATACGCGTGGCCGGCGTCGGGGCACCAACGCCGGGACCGACCGGACCGGTCGGCAGATCATCACGTACGGACGGCCAGCGCTGAGGTGGCGCACACGACGCCACCCGGCTGGCAAGGGAGAGGACCTAGGGATGTTGCGACCTCGGAAACGACGGCTCCTCGCTGTCGCCGCGACGATCGCCATGGTGGCGGTCGCATGCGGTGGCAACGGAACCGACACCGATACGGACACGGACACTGACACCGATACGACCGACAGCACCGCAGACGAGGACACCGACGCGGGCGAACAGCCGGACGCGGGCGAAGTCGACCGTGACGCCACCCTCCGCGGGGTGATGGCGGCTGGTGTCACCATCGAGACATTGGATCCGGATGAGGCGTCCGGCGGGAACGGCCTCCGCCTGTCGATGCCGGTCTATGACCGGCTGATCCACACCGACGTGGAGAGCAGCCAGCTGATTCCGGGGTTGGCGGAGAGTTGGGATCTGGTCGACGATGGCGAGGCCCTCGAGCTCGTGCTGCGTGAGGGCGTCGTCTTCCACGATGGCGAAACCTTCGATGCTGACGCTGTGGTGGCGAATTTTGAGCGCTCGCGTGACAGCGAGACTGGTCGTGACGAGTCCACGGTCGCGGTGAGCCCCATCAGTGAGTTCGAGGTCGTCGACGAACTCACCGTGCGACTGCACCGTGCGCAGGACGCGGACCAGTTGGACTGGTCGCTGCTCCCCAGTCGGCTGACGGAGAACGCCGGCATGATGATCAGTCCGGCGGCGCTGGACAATGACGACCTCGACCGCAATCCGGTCGGGGCTGGCGCATGGCAGCTGCGTGAGATCACGGGAGACACGGTCGTCTACGACGCTTTCGACGACTATTGGGACCCGGACAAGCCGCTCGCTGCCGAGCTTCGACTGACGTCGATCCCAGATGACGAGGCGACCTTCTCTGCCGTGCTGAGCGGTGAGCAGGACCTCGCCGTGATCCAGGCACCCCAGCAGGATCGAGCCGAGACCGAGGCGGAGCAGGATCGCATCCAGCTCTTCACCGCGAACACGCTCATCAACTGGCACCTCTGGCTGCACCACGATCTCGAACCCCTGGACGACATCAGGGTCCGCGAGGCGATGAGCCTTGCCATCGATCGGGAGCAGACCCTGCAGGCGGTGCAGTTCGGCCTCGGGCAGGCGACGGCGCAGCACTTCCCGCCGGAGCACTTCGCCTTCGATGACTCCGCCGCGGACGACTTCCCGCACGACCCGGACCGGGCGCGAGAACTACTCGAAGAAGCCGGCTACGACGGAACACCCATCGTGATCGAGGTCCCGACCTCGCCGGAGCTTCGTGTTCGCCTAGCGGAGGCTGTCGCCGCCCAGATGGAAGACGTCGGCTTCGTCGTGCAACTCGACATCGTCGAGCGTGCCGATAGGGCCTTCGCCTTCCAGGAGCCGCCGACGCATGGCTTCCTCGGGCAGCGAACCCGCATCGACCCCCTCCTCCACCTCGCGGACAGCTACTCGGCCGACGCGAGCTTCAACCCTGCCGGGTTCGCACCCGACGAGCGAACCGAGGAGCTCCTCGACGAGTGCGCGCAGCTCTCGGCTGGGTCGGATGAGTGGGAGTCTTGCCTGCGCGAGCTCTCAGGTCACTCCACCGCCCAATTCTCCACTTTGAGCTACTTCACGAGGGCGGAGACCTGGGTCGCAAACCCCTGCCTGGTCGGCTGGCAGCCACCTTCCGGCCAGCATGAGGACTGGACCACGGTGGGGCTGATGCCTGACTGCTGAGCGGTCTCTCGGTGGGTCTGCCGTCTCCCCCAGAGTCGGCAGACCCATCACTAGCCTCCTCGTCAGGTACCGACGGAGAGAAACGTTCAGGACTCCGTCCTCAAGGAAGCAGTTGCCATGCTGCAGATCGTTTTCCGACGCATCGCGTGGTCGATCCCGGTCGTGTTCGTGGTGACCGTGGTGGTGTTCGCCCTCATCTTCTTGGCACCGGGCGATCCCGCCGTCGCGATCGCTGGCGGCGACGATGTCGATCCGGCAGTGATCGAACGGGTGCGTGAGCAACTCGGGCTCAACGACCCGTTCTATGTGCAGTACTGGCGCCTGGTCAGCGGCCTCTTTGTCGGCGATCTCGGGACGTCACTGATCAGCAGTGAGCAGGTAGCGGCCACCGTCTTCCAGCGGCTGCCCATCTCGCTCGCGCTCGCCTTCGGTGGGCTCGTAGTCGCGTTGCTGATCGCCATCCCGACCGGGATGATCGCAGCGGTGAAGGAGGGGGGGCGCCTCGACCGGCTCGTGACCCTCTTCGCCACGCTGGGAATCTCGACGCCACCATTCTTCGTCGGCCTGCTGCTGGTGTTGTTCGTGGCCATCCAGCTTGGCTGGCTCCCAGCAACGGGCTACGTCAGACCGAGTGACAGTCTGTTGCTCTGGCTACGCACGATGGCCCTGCCCAGTATTGCCCTCGGACTGGCCCCAGCGGCCGAGATCTCACGCCACCTGCGCGGGGCCATGCGCGACGTCCTGCGCCAGGACTACGTGCGAACGGCCATCGCCAAGGGGCATCGTCCCTTGATGGTGATCGGCAAGCACGGGCTGAAGAACGCGGCCGTCCCGGTGGTGACTGTCATCGGGCTGCAGCTCGGCTCACTGATCTCCGGGTCGGTCGTGATCGAGTCCGTCTTCGCGATCCCGGGCATGGGTGCACTGCTGATCCGATCGGTGCTGCTTCGTGACATGCCGATGATCCAGGGCGTCATGATCGTGGTCGTGCTGCTGATCCTCGTCGTCAACCTCCTGGTCGACATCTCCTACGGCGCACTCAACCCGAAGGTGCGAAGCTCGTGAGTGATCACATGGATCCCGCCAAAGCTACGACCGACCAGTCGGCCGATCCGGTCACCCCAGACGGGGTTTCCCCGGACGATCGCACCCCGGAGACGCCCGTTCACGAAACCAGGTCTGAGGCCGAGGCGCTTGCGACGCCCGTCGAGACCGGGTGGAGTCGGTTCGGTCGACGCTTCCGCAGCCAGGGGACCGCCGTCGCCGCAGCTGGCTTCCTCGCCTTCATGGTGCTGGTCTCCATCTTTGCTCCGTTCATCATGACGCACCCGCCGAACGAAGCCAACCTGCTGGCCGCGCTGTCCGGACCGAGCGCTGAGCACTGGCTGGGAACGGACGACCTCGGCCGCGACATCTTCAGTCGGCTGATCTACGCCGGGCGCCTGTCGCTGCAGGGGGCTGGCATCGCGGTCGTCGTCGCGCTTGTCCTGGGCGTGCCCGCCGGCCTCGTCGCGGGCTACTCGGGCGGCTGGCTCGACACGGTCATCATGCGGATCGTCGACGGGGTCATGGTCTTCCCGTCGCTCATCCTCGCGATTGCGATTGTCGGGATCATGGGTCCGGGGCTGACCAACGCGATGATCGCTATCGGCATCACCTACTTCCCCTACTTCGCCCGCATCGTGCGTGGCTCGACATTGACGATCAAGGAAGAGGTGTACGTGCACGCAGCACGTTCTATCGGGGCACCATCGAGGATGATCCTGCGACGACACATCCTGCCCAACATCCTCTCGCCGCTGATCGTGCAGTCGACGCTCGCGCTGGGCCTGGCCATCCTCTCCGAAGCCGCGCTGAGCTTCATCGGGCTCGGTGCGCAGACACCCGAGGCGAGTTGGGGCTCGATGCTGCGTCGGGCGTTCACCTTCATCGACCACTCCATGCTGGGGATCATTCTTCCGGGCGTGATGATCATGCTGGTCGTCTTGGCGTTCAACCTCGCTGGTGACGGGCTCCGCGATGCGCTTGGCCGCGAGACGAGGACCGGTAAATGAGTCGCATGAAGGCCGGCACACCGGCATCACGTCCGGATGTCGACGCGGGAACGCTGCTGTCCGTGCGTGACCTCAGCGTCGAGTTCGCGACGGAGCACGGTTGGGTCCGCGTCCTCGAAGACGTCTCTTTCGATCTCCCACGCGAGGGGAGTATCGGCCTGGTTGGGGAGTCCGGCTCGGGCAAGTCCGTCACCGCGCTGTCGGTGCTGGGTCTGATCCCAACGCCGCCGGGGCGGATCGTGTCCGGTGAGGTCATGTTCGACGGCACGGACTTGTTGCAGATGTCGCAACGGCAACTGCGCAGGATCCGTGGCAACGACATCGGGATGGTGTTCCAGGAGCCGATGGCGAGTCTGAACCCAGCGTTCACAGTTGGAGAACAGATCGCGGAGACGGTGCGTCTACACCGCAAGGGCAAGCGTTCTCAAGCTTGGGACCGCGCCATCGAGGTGCTCGATCTGGTGGGGATTCCCTCACCCAGAAGCCGGGCCAAGGACTACCCGCATCAGTTCTCGGGAGGGATGGCACAGCGAGTGATGATCGCCATGGCATTGGCGTGTGAACCGCGCTTACTCATCGCCGATGAGTCGACGACTGCCCTGGACGTGACGATCCAGGCGAAGGTTCTCGAGCTCCTGCGTGATATGCAGCAGCGCTTCAACATGTCGGTGCTGCTCGTCACCCACGATTTCGGCATCGTGGCCGACTTCTGTGACCAGGCGCTGGTGATGTACGCCGGCCAGGTGGTCGAGGACGCGCCCGTCGACGGCATCTTCGACAGTCCCCGACACCCCTACACGGAGGGACTCCTTGCGTCGATGCCACAGTCGGGGAACGAGACCGAGGACGGCCTGATGTGGTCCATCGCCGGCACCGTGCCCCCGGCGGGGTCGATGCCGCCCGGTTGTCGGTTCCATCCCCGTTGCCCGTACGCGAAAACGCCGATGTGCGTCACTGATCCGATCGAGTTGCTCACGGATCAGGAGCGGCGTGTCCGATGCGTGCGGGCCGACGAGATCGAGCTTGAGGGGACATCATGACTGAGCCGATCGCTCCGATCCTGCGTGTCGATGACATCGTCGTCGAGTTCTCGCTCCGGCGTCCCGCGCCGTTCAAGCCCCGGCCCATCTTGCGCGCCGTCGACCGCGTCAGCTTTGAGATCGCACGCGGCGAGACCCTGGGTCTTGTCGGCGAGTCCGGGTCGGGCAAGTCGACCACGGGAAGGGCCGCGCTCCGCCTCGAAGAAGTGGAGCGCGGGAAGATCGCCTACGACGGCGTCGACATCACGGACTACCCGCAGAAACGTCTCAAGGGAATCCGACGACGGATGGCCATGGTGTTCCAGGACCCCTACTCGTCGCTGGATCCATCGATGATTATCGCGAACATCGTGGGCGAACCGCTGGACGTGCACGAAAAGCTGTCCCGATCTGAGCGGGAGGGACGGATCGCCGAAGCGCTCCGGCGGGTGCATCTGCCCCCGGATTACATGCAGCGCTATCCCCACGAGTTCTCCGGCGGCCAGCGCCAGCGCATCGCCATCGCCCGCGCCATCGTCACGGAGCCGCGGCTGGTTGCTGCGGACGAGGCCGTCAGCTCGTTGGACGTCTCCACCCAGAGTCAGGTCATCAACCTCTTCCAGCAGTTGCAGGAGGAGATGGAGATGGCCTATCTGTTCATCGCGCACGACCTCGCACTCGTGCAACGGGTCAGCGATCGCATCGCGGTGATGTACCTCGGGCAGATCGTCGAGCAGGGTCCTGCCGACGACGTGTCCGAACGGCCGGCACACCCCTACAGCGCAGCGCTCCAGTCAGCGGTTCCCTATCCGCACCCGCGTGTCCAACGTGAACGCGAGCGGATCCTGTTGTCGGGGGATCAGCCGAGTCCCATCGAGCCGCCTGCGGGATGCCGGTTCCACACGCGGTGCCCCTGGGTGATGGACATCTGCCGGGAGGTTGAACCCGAACACACGCCGTTGAACAGTGGCGGCACGGTTGCATGTCACCTCCAGACCTCGGGACCTGCGTTGGCCGGCGAACCGCTACCGACACTCGCGCCTGAGGGGTCGGGTGCATTCGCGAGGCGCTGAGACCGTGTCGGTGATGCTTCTCGACCCCGTTGTGTAGTCGCATGCGGACGACCCTGCCCTTTGCGTGCAGCAGCAACGTCATGCCCAAGCCCGCCCTACGACGTCGCACTCGCACGATGGCGTGAGGGTTCGGTCCTCTGCAGCCGAAGGGGTCTCGGCGAAGTGTTCAGCGCGCGGCGCTCGCCGTCCTCTGCTGCCAACCGACCGTCTACGACGATCTTGCGTTTCCACTCAGCCTGCTCGACTGCTATCGCCAGTAGTTCCGTTCGTTCGCAACGAAGGGGCCGACGGTTCAAATCCGTTCACCTCCACCACGAGAACCGCCCGGAGACACCGTTTCCGGGCGGTTTTGCGTTTCGGTGAGGCCTTCGTGGGCGTGTGTACTCGTGTGTACTTGTCGCGGAGGGTGCTCTCCGTGACCGATGGCGTCGACCCTGTGTCACCGTCCCGAGTGCGCCCGGGTTCCTTGCGTCTTCCTATGTTGACGGTCGATCGAGAGGGCACCCGGTGCGAGTGATGACGGTTCCATGGCCGCAGGTGTCGACGCGGGTGCTGGTGCTCGTCATCGCCGTGGTCGTGCTGGCTGCCTGCGGCGGGAGTGGAGGAGCACCGGCGGTCTGGGAGCCTGCGCCTGAGGCCGACCTGTCGCCTCAGAGCGCGTCGATCGACGTGCTCGTCCGTGAGATCGAGTGCGCCAGCGGCCGATCGGCGGACGAACGCATCCTGGATCCGGAGGTCAGCCTCGGCGACGCGGAAGTCGTGATCACCTTCCAGGTGACGCCTCGGGGTGGAGATCAGGACTGTCAGGACAACCCGGAGACGCCCTACACCGTCGAGTTGGGTGAACCACTCGGTGAGCGGACGCTGCTCGACGGTGCGCACGATCCTCCCGCAGCGCCCGACAACGATCACTTCCCGTCTGATCGGTAGCTGCCAGCCGGTGGTGGTGGGCGTGTCGCGTGACCGTCGGTGTTCGGCGAACCTTCCGGTCAGCGTTCGCTCGGTCGGAACAGCGCGAGGTAGTCGTTGTACAGCCATCGTTGGTTGCGGGGCTTGCCGGTGATCTCGGTGAGGATCCCGACCATGCCGAGGTCGCGCAGGAGTCGGTTGGCGGTGGGTTGGCTGACGTCCAGCGCCTGTTGGACGTCAGCTGCGGTGGTGAGAGGGACCGAGAACAGGTGGTCGTGGAGGCGGTAGGCGTTCGCGGCACGCTGGCCGAGTGCGGCGATGCGCTGTCGGTCGCGCTCGCGGAGGTCGAGGATGGCGCGCACGGTGGCGGCAGCTTCGGTGGCGGTGTCGGTGATGCCGTCGAGGAAGAAGACCAGCCACCCCTCCCAGTCGCCGTCGTCACGGACGCGTTGCAGGCGGCGGTAGTACTCGTCGACGTGACGGCGCAGGAACCCGGACAGGTACAGCAGTGGGTGGCGCAGCACGCCCCACTCGGTGAGCAGGAACGTGATCAGCAAACGACCGACCCGTCCGTTGCCGTCGATGAAGGGATGGATCGTCTCGAACTGGGCGTGGAGCAGCCCGATCTTGACCAGCACGGGCAGGTCGTCGTCGGCGTGGATCGAGACCTCCCACTCGTGCAGTGTGGCCTGCATCCGCTCGACCGGTGGCGGGACGAAGCGTGCGTTGGACGGCGACGACCCACCGATCCAGTTCTGGGTCCGGCGGAACTCGCCAGGGGTGCGGTCGGCCGTGCCGCCTCGGACGCCGCTCATCAGCTCGGCATGGATCTCGCGCAGCAGCCGCAGCGAGACGGGCAAGTCGGCCAGGCGGCGAAGTCCGAGGTTCAGGGCATCGATGTAGTTGCGGATCTCGGCCACGGCGTCGTGACGCTCGTCGTCGAGGCGAGCGACCTCGGCCTCGACGACGTCGGCCAAGGTGGCCTGGGTCCCTTCGATCTGGCTGGAGCGGGTCGCCTCGTCCCGGATGTACATCGTGATGAACAGGTTGACGTCCGGGATCACCGACGCCGCACCGTCGAGCCGCGCGAGCGCCTGGTCTGCTCGGCTGAGCGAGCCGATGAGGGCTGGCGAGAGCTGAAGGTCCGCCGGCGGGAACGGTCCCGGGTGGAACGCGACGTAACCGGTCGGCTGCTTCACGTAGGAGCCAGCACGACCCGATGCAGACGCCCGTGACTCCACCAACCACCCGATCATTCAGATTCGCCAATGTACTTATGTTAGCGCTTGGCTGTAGTCACCACCGGTTCCGATCTGCGCTGTCGACGCCTCGCGACGACCGTCCTCAGCTTCGGGTCGCCCTGCGGCTGCCTATCGCGTGCATGGTGGGCGTCGTCCCATCCACATCCCGCGCCGATGCGCCGTGGGACTTCGGATGCTCGCTACCGTCGAACGCGACGAGGAGGTCGGCGTGGTGGAACCGCGAGAGGTACACAGAAGTACACACGCGGCTACCTCTGCCTGCCTCCCGACGCCACCGTCTACCTCTCGCTGCTCGACCGGAGGCTCGGTCCGGATCGACCCCCTACACCCGTATTCTCGCTTGAATGGGCCTGAATCGGCCCTCGGTGGCCAATCGTCCGCACTGCTTGAGCACTTGCTTCGCAACGAAGGGGCCGTCGGTTCAAATCCGATCACCTCCACCACGGAACGCCTCGTAGCCCCGGCTACGGGGCGTTTTCGTTGAGTACCTTTCGTTTCGCGTACGACGAAGTACACAGAAGTACA
>LFIK01001408.1_pt1 | contig 19114 bp, 24 predicted proteins | sample 643401 | NCBI WGS metagenome assembly LFIK01 (sample SAMN03777447, study PRJNA286221) | soda lake metagenome | biome: soda lake; feature: Kulunda steppe; material: water; isolation source: sample T5-Br brine of Lake Tanatar-5 | place: Russia: Kulunda steppe | collected 2010-07
CGCTCTTCCGATCTTGCCCTTACATATCTGCCCATACATGTTTGCCATACATACCTGCTCTACATGCCTGCTCTACATACCTGCCCATACATACCTGCCCATACATGTTTGCCATACATACCTGCTCTACATGCCTGCTCTACATACCTGCCCATACATACCTGCCCATACATGTTTGCCATACATGCCTGCCCTATATACCTGACCTGCATACCTGCCCTACGCATCTGCCCTGCATACCTGCCCTACATACCTGCCATATACAAGCCCTGCCTCAGTGCCGACCTCGGACGGCACTGCAGCATCTGCACCTCCATTTCCCAGGGCTAACTCCGCTGCTGCGCCTGGCAGCGCCGCCGCCCCTGCCCCTCCCCCAGCACCACCCCAGCCCCCCTTTGCGCCTCCCTTGCCGCGCTTGACAGCCACCAGCTCGCCGCAACAGTACCGCCGCAGCGGCCGCAATTGCAGCAGCGCAGCGTCTGCGGGCAGCAGCGCTGCGCCGGGCACGCCCGCGAGGCCCGCAGCCTCCAATGCAGGGTCATAGCCGCCTGCATGCACAAACATAAATAAGGGACATTTCATCATGACAAGGTATGCGTCATGCCTTCTAGAGGTTTGTCGTACGTTAGGGAATGGCACTTGATTAGGAGCGCAGACACAGCAGGCAGTGTGTGTACAGCCACTTCTGTGCATGGACATGAGAGCAGGAGGCCTAGAATTGGAGAGCAGCCATGTATTGACGGGGGCAATGATCTGGACAGTGAAGGGCAGGTGATACAGTGACAGGGCGACGGTCGTGCACGTGGCGCAGATCCCACACCCATCGACAACACACCACCAGCAACGTTGGCAACGCACTAAATCACCACCCTCTGCCTTACCCGGCAGCAGAATAGGCTGCAGCTCCCGGATGCGCTCAGGGGCCACTTCAAAGAAAGCCTGCGCAATACACGCGTGAATGGCAGCAGTTTGTTGGTGTGCTGAACCAAGGCATATACACCTGCTGCACCTGCTGCGTGCACCTGCTGCTTCCACCTGCATGCTCAATTGAGGCATGCCATCAGTCTGTGCTCAACCGAGGCATGCACCTGTTTGTGCTCAAACGTGGTATGCAGCTGTCTGTGCTCAACCAAGGCATGCACCTGTCTGTGCTCAACCGAGGTATGCACCTGTCTGCGCTAAACCAAGGCATGCAGCATGCACCTGTCTGTGCTCAACCAAGGCATGCACCAGCTGCATGCACCTGCTGCACCTGATTATGTGTTGGGCAAGCGGAAAGGCATGTAGGATGCGATTAAGAACAGGTTAGGTGAAAGGCGAGCATCGAGGCATGCTAAGCCTTGGGTGTACAATGGCCCTCATTGAACGAATTCTTGTTAAGAAGAGATGACAGAGAGAAGATTACCAACAGGTGAATGGTGTTAATAAAGGCAACGCTTGGCACCTTGCAGTGCCCCTGTAATGGCGCCTAATTAGGTTAATATAGGTTAATATAGGTGGATAGGCAACACTTGGCACCTTGCAGTGCCCTTGTAATGGCGCCCATGACATTCAGCACCAAGCAGGTATTGGCCTTGATGATCAGAGGCTCGGGATAAACAAGCGCATACCAGCATAGCTTTGCACGTGCCTTCCAGAATTCTGTAATGGAATTTGACTTTTATCAACAAACTGATGTTGGTGATGGTTGATAGCCAGGTTTACTGTGCCAGTGCGAAGGTGCTGCGCTTCAGTCGTTGTGGATAACAGTGAATGGCCCTCAGGGCCTACATAAAACTTGCATTCACAGCGGCTGCATGATTGACAGACTGTCCTTACAAGGCAGTTGGCCGCATGGATCGTGTGCATGTTTGCAGCTCCAAGGGCCCCTGTATGCGCAAGACCTTGGGCAATGTAGCACACTGTTAAGGAACAGCATGGCAGCATGGGGGGGCTTGCACGCAGACAACGGACCCCGCGCCCATGCACACACAAGTGGGTCACCTGAAGAGGAAGCACAATGGGGCTACCCAGCACGCGGCTTGCAATGTCTGCCAGCAGCCAGCTCACGGCCAATCCTTGCGGAGGGCAGGCAACGTACTGCGGCAGTGAGGAACGGGGGGAGCAGAGCATTCCTTTTAAATACATTGAAACTGTGTTCAGGAGGGCTGATCTATTAGCTGTTGATGTTCAGAGGGCACCAGATGTCCAGAGGGTGCCAGGCTGTTGATGTTCAGAGGGTGCCAGAGGTCAGGTGATGTTCAGAGGGTGCTGGAGGTCAGCTGATATTCAAAGGGTGCCAGAGGTTAAGCCTGTCAGAAGTGACAAAGCAGGGGATCCCATTCATTGATGCAAACAAGTATCGGCCTGCCACACAAGCCATGTCTGTTGGTCATCCTATAGTGATCATACGGGTAATCAATTAGTATTGTCTGGTCGAAGGGCCATGGCATCTTTTGTTGGTAAAAGGGGCATGTTACCCAGGCATTCAATCAGTGCTTTTTGATCAACAAGGCATTGCACCCAACCAAACTTCAAGAAGCGGCACTGGGTCAAGCAATGCGCGATGCTCACACACTCATGGAAGCATGGCAAGTCATCTTCTGCGACCCAGCAAATGCTTAGCACCCGCTGCAGCCAAGGACAAGCATGAAGGGAGGGCGGGGCCTGAGACAGAGTGTCCTGCCAAGGCGTGCAGACCCCAACTAACGCAAGGCCCTTGGACGGACTACGCAGGAGCTCAGGATCGCCTGAATTGCACAGCCCCAATGTGTGGACTGTGTGTGATGATGTCCGGAGGCCTATCTGCCTCCCGGACCAGCGACGCTCAAACCCACAAAGCAGGCCTACTTAGCACAAAGCAGGCCTACCTGCTTCCCAGAACGGCAGCACTCAAACTCGTACACGGAGTGGGTCTTGAAATCTGGCTCGGCCTGCCTTGATTGGCGCGTGATGTCCTGCTGTGTTGCGCGCAGCACACAACGCGTGGACAGGCTGCGCACAAACTCCAAGCGACCCGCGAGCGTGCGCAGTGCGGCTGACACCTGCACACACACATATGATGTGGATGCAACAATTTGTGCACACACAAGTACATTCCCTGCGCGCACACACAAGTGCATTTCTCGCGGGCACATAAGCAAGTGCATTCCTTGCACGCATACCCGTACTTCACAATTGCATGTTTGGAGTTCAAGGGCAGGCAGGCAGTGGCATCCACTTCCTTACTGAGCGGCACTGCCGCGCCCATGTTGAAAAGAGAGGCATTTGGTGCTAATGTCACCTCAGAGTATAGACCCACCATGCTTTGCGCAAGTGTGTGCTTGTATGTATGTGCGCATGTGTATGCTTTTGCGTGTGTTTGTGTGCATGAGCGCGTGCGCTTCTGTGTGTTGGTGGCTTCTCCCTACCTGCTGCCCACTGAGTGGCTGCAGACCCCGCACACTTTTGGCGTGCGCCCTGACAGCAGAGAAGGCCGCTCCGGCAAATGCTGGGCTCGCCAGCATGCGGCGTGCAGCCTCCACGTGCAGGCCGCTGATGTGCTCCACGGGGGTGGGCGGGTGCTGCGCATCCGCCACCTCCTCCACCATGTCCTTCAAACGGGAAAAGAAAAAACAAATGGGAGTCTGCCTTAACCAGGTGATGGGCAACATGCATCAAGGGCAGGAAGTCAACCACCACCTCCTCCACCGTGACTTAAACATGTGTGTGTGGAATCGCCACCTCCTCCGCCACGACCTGGGAATCTGCATGCTCATGTGGACGTGCTGGGTAGCAGTCCAGGTCCCATTTGAAAGCTACCCACACACCAGCTCATTCACACACAGTGAATTGCAGCGCACGCGTGATGGGCTGCTAACTCCACAGGCTTCTTTCTCCTGGGAGCTGCCAAACAACAATGTCATTCCTGCGGGCCATTGTAGACATGCACACTGGGCTATTGCAGACATGCACACTGGGCCGTTGCAGACATGCACACAGGGCTACCGTCTAGAGCGGCTCCTGCACACTGTCGTGAAGGAGCTGCTTGAGAGGGTCGCGAGTTGATGTGCATTAATCCTGCATGATGCAGGGCTGCCTTCTGCACAGCGTTGCAGTGCAGAACTAGACAAGCCTGACAGCGAACTGCCATCTACAGCTGCTCCTGCACTGGGTTGCGAAGGAGCTGCTGTAGAGAGCACTTTGCTATCAGACGCGCACATGCCTGCATTTCTTTCTTTGTGCAGAGCAGCAGTGCATCATGCAGCATGCTAAATGTGATTTGCTGTCGAGTGCAAGCCCTGCTACATCATGCTCCTCTTTACAAAAAAGAGGCCTGCTCCGTACAACAAGCAGAATTGAGCCTAGTCATCTGGACTTTGCAGCAAGGGAAGCGCAGACCATACGCCATACAGCATGCCCGGTCGAGGCTCACACACCAGCGTTCATCGTCAGCCTCGCGCACAAAATCTGTGATGCGGCCACATAGAAGCCCTTGCAAACCACAGCTTGCATGGCATCCACATCTGTGGTCAGGCTCCACTGCCGCCCTAGCCAACCACATCATGGCAGGGCTGACACGATCCTCCTCGTCCTCTCGATCGGTGCACGGCACGGCCTCTCAATCGGTCCACAGCATGGCCTCTCAATCGCACGGCCTCTCAATCCGTGCACGACACACGGCCTCTGGCCACAAACATGCTAAATGCTTGATTGCGCTCCATCAACGCTTTGCGCGGAGCTCATACCTCCAGAGCGGGGCAGCCCAGCCACTCTGCGGTGCGCTCAGCCACTCGAGGGTGCACAAACGTGAGGAACGTGGTGTCGATCCTACCCAGCAGCCTGCTGCTGCTCCTGCTCGCACTCTTGCGGCTACCACCACCACCTGCGCATGCCCAAATAGGGAGCAGGCAGCATGAATGGGGGTTGACAAGGGACAAGTGCGGCTACCACCACCTGCGCATGCCCAAATAGGGAGCAGGCAGCATGAATGGGGGTTGACAAGGGACAATAGCGAGCATGTCCGCATGCGCATGCTAGCATGCACATGCGCATGTGTGTGTGCGTGTGTGTGTGTGTGTGTGAGAGAGAGAGAGCGTTTGGGGAATCTGGCACAATTGAGTTCAAAAGGACTGCCATAGAGGTGGTTTGACCAGGGCATGTTGCTGCAGGAAGGACGTGTTGCTGCAGGAAGGGCGTTGGAGATGCAAAAGGCGGGGGGGCATCATTGCCACTTGGGAGGTACCCTTCTCTCCTCCTCTTCAAGCTGGCAATAATGCCCCTTCACACAGTCTGATGATCAGCGCACCTTTTACGCACACAGCCACATACAAAACACGCATACAAAACGCACTGACACACAAACACACCTCCATCGCTGCCACCCATGGCATGTCGCACTGCAATGTTTGGCTCCACCAGTCTCCCGTATGCGTCCAACACCACCAGCTTCCCTGCTGCTTTTGCCTCTGTCACTGCATGGGCTGCGCCAGAAATGTTCTGCGCTGGCGGCGCTTGCTCACTGAGTGTGCACAGCGCGCGCACAGCAGCAGCGCGCTGGTTCACATTTAGGGGGGCATCGCGCATAGAACAGCGCAGCTCCCACAGGCAGTTGATGAGCCACTGCAGCGCAGCAAGCACGCGTTGCAAGGGTGAGTTTGCAGCTGCAGCTCAGCTTGTGCAAGTGTATCTATGAGGCGTTTGACTGAGTAGACAGGGTGACTCAGCAGAGCGCATGACTCAACTCTTCTTTGCACACGTATAAACCCTAAATACACAGACACCTTTATTGGGGAGCCCCTCTGTGCATGAGTGATTTGTGCCCAATTGCAGGGTTGTCCATTGAGACCCTATTCCTGTGTGCCGCTGAAATGCTGCCTGGAGTGTTGATGGGAGGGCTGACGAGCTGATGGGAGTGCTGGTGGAGTTGCTGATGAGCTGATGGAGCTGCTGATGGATGCGCTAATGGGACTTGCTGATGGAAGAGCGAATGGGAGCTGCTGATGGGGGGGCTTAGGGAGTACTAAGGAGCTGATGCAAGTTTGCTGACGGGACTTGCTGATGGAGCGCGGATGGGAGTCGCTGATGGAGCATGTGTTTGAAAATGAGGATGGGTTGAGGAGAAAAAGGAGGAGAGGGGGGGAGGAGAGCAAGGGAGGGGCAAAAGATTTGGTTGGAATGAGGATGAGTTCCTGGTAGAAGAAATTTACAGAGCTGGCATGTTTACCACAGCCAGCTAGGGGGTGACAATGGGTGGTATTGGTCTTTGAAAGGCGTAAGGAAATGTAGAAGGAAGGGATGGGGTGCAGGGGTTGCGTTGCACCGACAGCTCCAACACCCTCACTACGCCTGCACGGATTTGCATGGCAGCCCCAAGCATTGGCCATTGGCCAAAATTGGAACGGTGTGTCAGCCCAGGTTGCCATGTCAGCCCTGTCGCTTTGGGAAACGGCTGCGCGGAGCAGGGGAGGCGCTTTGGGGCTGTCATGCAAATCCATGCAAGCGTGAGTGTGAGGGTGTTAGAGCTGACGTTGCAGCGCAACTCCTGCTTGCCATCCCTTCCAAGCAGGGGGAATCTGAAAAGAGGGAGGTCACCAATACCCACATCCAAGCTCACGTATTGTGAGCACACGCCCCTGCCTCTGCCCAAAAGCCGGACGTGGGACAAGTTGCTGTGTCCTTTTTCCTGCTCACCTGCACGTCGGGCGCCTCTGCAGCCCCCAGCGCACGCAGCAGCGCGCCCCTCTGCGCTGCGTCCCCACCTGCCAGCGCACCGCTCACCCACGCAGGCACCTACAGGTGCACAAGGTGCCCGTCCCGCTCAGCGCGGCTGGCTTCCACAATCAGAAGCACCATGGACGCGGGCATGTTGTTTGCAGCAATCACAAGCTTGCATACCACATTTCCATGCGTGTGACCCGACAAACACGTGGCCAAGTCAAAGCAAGGGCACCTGATAGACCAAGTGGGTACCTGTGGCAGAGGTGTCTTGTCTAATGCAACAAATGCTGTCATGTGTGAATGGCCCGCAGGCGGTCATTGCTATGTCTGGTCCGGCATCCCTGTGTGTCCATGCCATGTCAGGCCTGTGTCATCCCTGTGTGTCCATGCCATATGTCAGGCCTGGCATCCCTGTGTGTCCATGCCATGTCTGGTCCGGCATCCCTGTGTGTCCATGCCATGTCAGGCCTGGTATCCCCGTGTGCTCCATTTCAAGGCAATGCTCAGCTGGGCGCTGCCTCAGTTTAGCGCGCACCTCGTACGCAAGCGGGGCAAGGTCTGCTTTGAGCCGCGTGAAAAGGCAGCTGCAGCGCACAAGGCGCGTGGCGTTTGCCACAGGGACCAAGGGCACTGGCCTGCACACGAGCAGTGAGCGGGTCAGGGCACATGAGGAGCACTTCAAAGCCTGCACGCAAGCAGTGTGGCATGGGCTGCACATGCAGAGGTGTGTTGTGTCCTGCTCACGAGCTATGTTCCACACAATAGGACCAGGCTTGATGCACTGCCCCTGCCATTTAGATGGTATGCCCCTGCCATTTAGATGGTATGCCCCTGCCATTTAGATGGTATGCCCCTGCCATTTAGATGGTAGATGGTATGCCCCTGCCATTTAGATGGTAGATGGTATGCCCCTGCCATTTAGATGGTATGCCCCTGCCATTTAGATGGTATGCCCCTGCCATTTAGATGGTATGCCCCTGCCATTAAGATGGTATGCCCCTGCAATTTAGATGGAATGCCCCTGCCATTTAGATGGTAAGCCCCTGTGGCATCCGGAGGCGCAAAGCTGTTGGAAGTGGCACGGCAATCAGCTATGGCAAGCAGGCTGACGGCAGCCTCTGCCTAAGTAACAGCATCAAGCTGCCACTGCTGCTGCTGCTGCTGCAAATGCCGTTTCACATATTTCATTGTCAAAATACCCCAGTCTTTTCCTTCCACTTATCCGCTTGCTGTTCATGCTGTCGCTGCCGCGGCAGTCAAACCACTGTGGAAGTGCATGCCATGTGGGTACGTTGCTATCCGCCTGTCGTGTGGACTGATGCCCGGAGATGGACCAGCTGCAGTAGCCACAGCCCTGACTTGCTTTCACAACCTGTAGTTGGAGGGTTGGTCTTGCCATTGGCAGTGACACAGGTAGGGGGCGGGCTCCAACATGGAAATGTCGCCAAGGTGGTGGAAGTGACCACTTTGGCCAAGAGGATGTTGGACGTTGTCCAGCCTTGTGATCCAGGAGCCAAGCACAATTTTGTTGGATGCGTTAAGAGCGAGCATCAGGGGCAAACGAACCAGAGCCCACCGTGGGAGCGGCAGCAGCTCCAACTTCATATCCCCCCCTTCTGATGATGTCGATGTTTGCAGACCAACTGGGCGGTATGTGGCAAGCTACGGCAGCAACCTGTTGCCAAAAGCACTTTGGGGCTCGCCACTTCAAGGCGCATGGTGTTTTGTAAGGCTTTGCCTGTGGCTCCCGCAGCCTGCAATTTGGTGGCGCACCCGAGCTGTAACATAACAACAACTTCCTGTCTTATGACTTATGGACAATTGGATCCATCCGAGACCCTCTAGATCTCCACTTATAATTAAATACCGGACCAAGGGTGCTCCTCAACAACACCAATTTTTGGCTCTTACACAAAGTGGGCCAGCTGGTGGGCTCTCATACACGAGCTGAGCGACAGCTCCTCGCGCGCCAAGTGGTTTATGGGGGCGCACCCATTCCCTGCACCCACAACCTACACCCACACCCTGCACCCTGCACTCAGGCCAGGTTGCCCAAGGTGGCGCACAACCTTCACCCTGCAACTCCGCACACCTGAGCTGTGCCAGCTGGTTGGGCGACAGCCCCTCGCGCGCGAGGTGGTCCAAGATGATGCAGAACGCATCTTCGATGGTCTGCGCACCGCTGGATGCCGGCCGAGCTGGTGGTGCAGTGGGCGGCCACGACGACAGCGCCTCCTCGCCGTCATCAGCCCCCAGCTGTGGGCAGAGGCAGCAAGTGCAGGGGGGCGCTGGATGACAGGCGCAGCCTCTGTAGCGAAGGCCTTGGCTGAAACGCACAGCCCTCAGATGAGACTCACAGGTTTTGCCACAACTGGTCCAACGCAGCAACCCCTCTGTGTGGTGCCTTCAAAGCATGAATACGTACGTTGATGGATGTGTGTCTGCATAGATGCGGCCATCTACTTGCTCCCATGGTTCATGGGCAGGTCTGTAAAAGATAAATCCATGTGTGCGCATTTAGATACATGCATGACATTGCCATCAGCTTGTGGCCAGTGAGCAATGAGTAGATCATAAATATATGGATGCATGCGAGCGCACATAGATGCACGCATGATATGACCATCTGCTTGCTCCTGTGATTTATGAGCAGATCAACAGCCTGCTTTACCCAAGATACGTGCACACGCGTGTCCATAATTATGCGGGGTTCGCAAGGTGCAGCAACAACAACTCACGGTCTTCAAGTGCTGCACGACCACCGCAAAAGGCGGCGGCGAGCGAAGCCGCATGGCCGAGGTTGCAGAAGCAGGGAGGCCCAGCCATGTGCCCCCGCAGCCTGCGTCGGTGCTGTCAGGCTGTTGCAGCACTGGTAGCACTGTCCAGCAGAGCGGCCAGTCCTTAGGCGCTGCGGCTTCAGTGAAGCGCGCAAGCTGCATGCGGGGGGGTGCGGACGCACACGTCAGCGCAGGAGATATGCTGTTTGCCCGGGCAGGCACACTGCCATTGCTGCAGGGAAGAAATTGATCCGTCATAGGCATTCCATGGCTGCCGTTTGTATAGCACAGGCAAGCTTGACCATCATGCAACCGGAGGAGAGGCAGGAAGAGCATGCCAGGAGGGAGCTTGTAGGCTTCTGCCGATGTGGGCCCCTGCTTGGAGCTCAAGAGGGTAGGCATTCACAAGTGGGAGTGCTGGCAAGCTGCAGAGCACGTTTTTCTGCCCACCACTGTGACCAATTGTTTTTCTCCCACCCTTGTGACCAATTGTTTTCTCCCACCCTTGTGACCAATTGTTTTTCTCCCACCACTGTGACCAATTGTTTTTCTCCCACCACTGTGACCACTTGTTCTTGGAGCCTCTCAATCGCAGCACTGCAGCCGATGCTCCTCTGGATGCTGCGTCAAAGATGCCATGGATCAAGACACACCCTGTAGTTGTGGCATCTCCATGAAATGATGAAAAGGCCAGTTGCTGGCACGCATCTCATCTTGCCCAATTGAGCTCGTTACCTGTTCTTGCAAAACAGCCCCCTAACCCACCATAGGTTCAGCCTTGCTGCTTCCAGGCACGCCTCCAAGTGTAGCTGGCACAAATGCAATCTGCCCCAGCTGCTCGTAGAAGTCCCTGCCCCCCAGCGTGTGTGGGTTGGCCTGGAGGTGAGACACTAAGGCAGCGCCCGCTACCAGCAGTTGCTGGGCAGCCTGGTAGGCGACGCCTGCAACTTAAAAAGAGCAGGCATGGCATGTGCAAGCAATGCAGCTAGGGCATGGCTGTGGGTCCATTTGTATCATGTCAGGACAGGCGTGCTTAGGTGGGGACTAAGCATGACTGTAAGGGATTTGCATTACATGCAATGAAATTGCAAGAACATGCACGCACAGGTGGGGTAGAAGCATCCCTGTAAGGTATTTGTGTTACACATGACAGTCTTAGCCTTGAAAAGAAAAAGGTCCCCACTGGTGAGATTTGCTAAGCACAACCAGGCATATGCAGCTTGAGTAGCTGGCTGCACTTTTTGCCTCAGAAAACGTACGCCACATTCAGGATGTGACACCTTGCTACAATAGCATGCAATTTCACATACTTGTGGCAAGGTCATACGACCTGTGCTTCAGTTTGGGGGGACTCGGGAAGTGGCAAAACTTCTTAAATGCGGGGAGCAAAACCATAACAAAACCTTTGTGGTTCATCCTCAGCATGGCACTTTCATGATTCTTGTGAAAGATCTCTTAGGATCCATGCGCGCAAGGAAGGTGTAGAATCAATATTGTCATCTGCCCATAAACCTGTGTTCCTGGGGCCCATGCCCGTATGCATGCACGGACTCCACAAAGATCCATCAAAATGTAATGTCCATGAACTATGAATCACGAGCAGCGCGTAGGAGGCATGGGAAAGCTGCTCAGCTGCCCACATCCTGCGCGCAGTGCGCGGAGAACGGCCACAAACAGCGCACAAGCAACCCGCATAGGCTGGTTGACTAAAGCATGACTGTAAGGGATTTGCATTACATGAAGGGATGGGTAAATAGGGTCTGATCTAAATGCGAAAGAGGCTCTATAAAGGCTCAAATTGGCCCCAAAGAGGCTCTACAGAGCCTCGATGAGGGTTTGCCAAACCCTAGTTACCCATCCCTAATTATGATCCATGACATCCATTTCGCTGGTGTCATACAGGTCCACACTTGGAGCATTATTAGGAAGGAAGTTCAGACTGAATATCATGAGTGCAGCAAGCATAGCTTAAAGTAGGCAAGTCTGCACCAACACACCTGCTTGGGGGGTGTTCTTTCTGAACAAGTGAAGACCACGGGCCTCCACATGCCGCGCCGCCTCCAAGAATGCAGCAGTGGTCACATTTGCACGCAGCCCGCAGCTCCGCAGCACCTGCGACCATGCATCATGTTTGGGTGCTGGGGGAATCCGTGCAGCAATACACAGAAGTCTGTCAAACTTACGGCATCGCCAAAAGAATGCCATCTCCGGAGACAGCCACCATTAAAAGGTGTTCAGCCAACAGCACTCACTACACAACAAAACAGGGCAACAGTTTACAGTACAAGCAATATGATTGGCACAATGCCGCTTCATTGTGCCGTGCTGCTTTGATCTTGCAGCTTTGACTCAGCAAGACTCAGGAGGCATCTTCTGTCACCAAATGCTTGCATGCATGAATGATAAGCCTGGTACAGTGAAAATCTGACCATCTGCTTAAATCCTCTAGCATCACCCTAATCACAAGGGACTATCGTCTTACTCTAACACCATCCCTTTAAGGGTTATCTGCACTGACCTTCAGCCATCCAGGGGTGCTGAATCGAGCTGAGGGGAAGCTGCCCTCTGCCCCGTCATACACCTGGCTAAAAAGTGGGTGTTCTGGGTCGTACAGGTCACTTGGGCAGTACAGGTTTGCAGACTCGGCACCTGGTTCATACACGAAGGGAAAGGGCCATTCTTTGGTCAGCTGATTCTGGATATTTGATGTACAATCGGGGCTGTGCAAGCTGCACGATTTTAACGCACAATAACTCCCAAGAATTAGCTGCATGGGCTCCAGAGCAGTGATTTATGACAGCATGGATTCCAGAGCAAAGAATGCCTTAATGTGCAAAGGTTCCTAGCATAAACTAGACGGAAACCAGGAGGCTGAGCCAATTCCCTTTTTCCGGCATCCGCAGAGCATAGAGCCAGTTAAAATATCAATCCCTTCGGAGACACAAAGCTGCTCACTGTAAAGGAAAACTGTATTTTACCTTTGGAAGCAAAAGAGTCTTCTGCCTGCCTTTCAGGTGGTCCAGCAGTTCAGTCAGTGCATGGCAGAGTGTGCGCAGTGATTACAAAATTTTGCCAGCGCACCTTTCCTTGCTAAGTTGTGGGCCAGACCACGTATGCAGGCAACTGAAGCAGACAAAAACGTTTGATTAAAATTCTGATAATAAAACACATGACACAGTCTCAATACATAGGAAACAATTAAGAGGACAAATCATGCTCGTGCGTGCACACATCAAACACACAAGTGTGCTTCCTCACACATGCACACACACGCAAACACACACGCACACACACTTGAACCAGCATCACAAATGCCTTCATGTCCTTTTGCCTTTGCACCAATGTGATGCTCACCATCCGTTTGGCGAGCAGTAACAAATGCGCAGCCCTTCAGAGCATCCACCAGTGTGGGCTCCTGCTCCAGGGCTAAGGACCGGGAGCTCCAGTTGGCTTGGATGCAGTCAAAGACGGCGGCCTGGACGTGTCAAAGCGCAGCGATGTCAGCAGATAGAGCATGTACCCAGGTCCATGAATGGTTTAATCACAGGCAGAGCGGTCAATCACAGGCGGAGCAGTCAAAGCATTGCTGATGCCTTCAGTGCACCACAGGCACTTATGTTCCCACGCATATGAGCACCCAGGTGGCGATAAGAGTACCAAGATGATAAAAGGTGATGAAAGCCCAGAAAATGGTTAATGAGGTGAATAAAAATCATAAAAATTGATGGCAATTGATCCCAAAATCACAATTTCAAGTGGAATTTGGCAATGGTGGGGGTTTGGCATGTGGTACTTCGAACCAATGTGTCTCCCTTTCCTTTATTGATGCGGGGGGCGTCCAGCTGCCTGCCTAGTTTTCCTTTGGCAAGCTAGGTACCACTGGTGCACTGCTAAGTTGACGGTTAGGACCCCCGCCAAATGAGAAGGCTTGTGGGAAGACATGTTTGCGTAAGTTCAGCGCATCATACATCTGCAAATACACTTGCACCCCAAAAGCTGCAGTTCTGTCAGTGTCTGTGTTTATGTACGTATGATTAGCTTGTATGTGTACATATACACCATAGAATACGTTTTTTTTGCGTATTCATGCGTGTACATGTGAGTTGGCGGCCCCATGACAATGACTTGGAATACCTGCCTAGTTCCAGGCCAAAGACTTATTTTGCCCCGCTTTTCAAAACTTGTTGGGCAATGTTTCCTCTGTGCTAACCGCGCTCTCAAAATCCTTGACGCCGTTAAGTTGCTCAAAAATGAACTTAGAAAGCTGGCCAAAGGTTTGGGGCTGTGCGTGCACTAAGTGGGCCAGGGCAGACCACCATGAGCATTTCCGGAAACACCGTAAATCTTTGGGCTATGCCAGAATGCGTCCAAGATAAGCGTTCGACAGAGCTAGAGTGATCCCTAAGATCAGGCTGCAGATTAATTTGTAAAGCGCTATTGCTTATGCTTGCATACACAAAGCTTTTGGTTCTTTGAATGCAATTTAAACTACAGATGCTTAAAGGAGTGTTGCTCTGGATGCGAAAAGGAACACAAGAAAATGGCACAAAGATACTGCTGCTGCTGCTGCTGCCTGTGCTTGCAGTTTGTCAAAGCTCTTTGTGCCCACTTGTGAAGAAATCTTCATGATGTTTGTTAACGACGCATAACCCAGCACACACAGGTGCTGACCCCTGTGCATCTGAAATTGCTGCCGGGGTGGGTGCCAACAAGCAAGGAATACAGGCAGCAAGGAATGCTGCACATGTGCACAAGGGCTGCTTGCGTGCTCCTGCATGCACAGCGCACTTATTTCCAGCACATACATGCACCAGAAAGCTAAGCCCTTCCCTCACCTTGGTAGCCTGCGGCAAAAGAGGCAGAAGAGGCACCGCGACCGAAGCCAGAAGAGTTGCTACTGTGAGGGTCGCAACGTTGAGAGTGGCGTACAGGGGCATCAGCTCAGGCCGGGCGTCTAGCAGCGCCGCTCGCGCTCTGGCAGGTAGCGCCTCAAACAGGCCTGCAGGCCAGGAAGGTGGGAAGTGAAGGCCTGAAACAGGAACATAGACTTTGCCGCCACGGATCAAAGTGCACAGTGTGCCTCTGTGGAAGCACAAGAGCGAGGGGGGGAAGGGCAAGTGAATGGACATCTGTAAGTGGTCCCTGTGCGGCAGCAGCTCCTGCAGCACGCTGCACCTGGTCCAAGTGTTTGGATGGACAAGCCCAAGCCCATGACACCACCCGGCACCAGGCCCATGACACCACCCGGCACCAGGATCACACTGGATGCACTGATGCCAGGCAAGTTTTCCGGCCTCTGCAGCAAGACAGTGGGCCCTCCTGCAGCAAGACAGCAATCTGTCCTCCAGCGGGACTGTGGGCTGTGCCACGGACAATTTGCCAGCACACGCGTGCAAGCGCGCGCAGGCACAGGACCACACGCGCGCACCTGGCACGTGCTGCAGCACCGTCAAGGGGCACACCGCCGGCGATGGCTGCACCCCCGCCATCCTCGCACTGAGCTCTTCATCAAGAGGCGGCTCCATGACGAGCGCGTAGGCCGCGCCTGGGCTGTTGGCGGTAGTGTCAGGGGGCGTGTCCAGGGGGACGCACTTGTGGGAGGCGTAGCAAGGGTACAGTGGGAGCGCGCGCAGGAAGCTGACATCGTCAGGTGACGCGCTGCTGCGTGTGCTCAGGTGAGAGCGCATAGGGGAGGACACTGTGAGTGCGCATAGGGGAGGACACTGTGAGTGCGCTATAGGGGAGGACACTGTGAGTGCGCATAGGGGGGGACACTGTGAGTGCGCTTGCGGTTGCGTGTGTGGGGGGGCATGTGTTCTGTGTGTTGAAACAACGTGTTTGCTTGCAAGCGTGTGCGACCTTGGGGTGCACACGTGCGTGCTTGCAAGCAGTTGTTTGCAGAAAGCCAGGGCATAGATATGTAGAAAGAAATTGGTATTGGAAAAAAAGTGGAGGAAGCAGGTGTACGTTGAAAGTTGGAGCGTATGTGTGTGGGAAGACGGTGATCATAGCTCTCTTCTACTCATAGTGCCACTCTAGTGATATCGCACACATGCACGCACACACATGCAAGCGACCTTGAAGAAAAAGTTGCTTAGGCATTCTAGAAGACAATGTTCAAGCACTTACACAGGACACCCAGCAAACCCAGCCATATGTTATCAGCCCCGAGCATGCATCAGCAAAGTCACCCAATCGCACACTTGCGCACAGTGTGTTGACCTGCCCACCCCCTCACCAACCCGGCGCGCCAGAAAGCCTAGACCACCGCACCTGGGCAGGGAGCTTGCAATTAGGGCCAGCAGCGCGGCACGTGTGCCGCTGTCCCAAAGGTCGGTGCGGAGGCCTATGCAGGTGGCATCAGAGCCCTGCTCCACAGCGGCAAGCCTTTTCAGCTGCAGCGCCTCTGCAGTCCATCGGAGCTTCCGGCACAGCACAGTGGCTGGAGCTGCGGCAGGGGCAGGGGCAGGAGCAGCAGAAGAAGTGTGGCTGACACATGCTTGCATGCCAGTTGCCTGAAGCTCCTTGCAAGCCACTCATGCGTGCGTGCAAACTACCTGCAGTGCTGTGCTGGTGCCTCTGCGGTTTCAGCTGTGCATGTCGCAAAGGTAATGATGGAGGAACAGGGGCGGGTGCCGAGGCGGTGTTCGTCACTAGGGGGCCGAGGGAATAAGGGTCAGGGAAGCCGCTGCTGCGCGCGCAAGCAAGCGCTCTAGGGCGACACAAAGGGCACAATACAGCAGCGGCGGCTGTGCACACGTGCATGCACTTAGGCGAGCGCAAAAGAGCACAATACAGCAGCGGCGGTTGTGCACACAAGCGTGCCCTCAGGCAAGTGGAAAAGAGCAGAACACAGCAGCAGCGGTTGTGCACACATGCATGCACTTAGGCGAGTGTAACAGGTCACAGCATGCATTTGAGAGAGCGTTTCTGCTGACCCCTGGGTGCCAGCACTGGGGGCCGCCGCCTTGCATCGTGGTTGTATCAGCGTCCGCAGCACAAGCAAGCACTGCTCTGAGCAAGGGCGAAACGCGCACAGCGGCACTGCCCTGCACAGCGGGCTTTGCTCCTTGATGGAGCATCAGCGTAGCCAGCCATTCTGGAGCAGCGGCTGCTGTCTAAGCATGCGCCAGAGGCAGACCAAAAGAACTGGCCATTTCCGGCGACCCCTAGGTGCTACTATGGCACCCTCTTGTTCCTGTGTAAATAAACAGGGGGACTTGCATCCCATGCTCATGGTGTACACACCCTGCAAGCAGAGCGGCTGCAACCACATGATGCGGCTTTGTTCACACTGGCTGACCTGCAAACACTGGCCCACCGGTTCACACTGGCCGACCTGCAACCACATGATGCGGCTTTTGTTCACACCGGCCGACAACGCACGCGCCACCCTGTGGGTGCGGCATGGAGGGGCAGAGCAGCACGCAGCTCCTCACAACACGCAACCCCACAGGAGCCATGCGTATCTCGCAACTTTGCGCGACCCCACAGGGGCAGCATGAGCTTGCCAGGAGCTGCACAGGAGCAGCAGCACGTGGCGCAAGGTGTCCTGCTCACGCACCTCCTGTGCTGATGTGGGGCACACACAGCTGGGACAGCGCGCTGAAGCGGGGGTCCAGGAGGAGGGCCCCCACACGCGCCAATGCCGGAGCTAGCAAGGCCCACGGCTCGGGTAGGGCCTGCATCACGTGCGTGTTTGTCTGTGTGTGTATATGATTGTGTGTATGTGTGTGTGTGCGCGTGCACGTGCAAGCGTGCATGTGTGCACATGGGCCCATCAGGCATGAGCAGCAAAGAGCAGGATAGCAGTTGCATACTGGCACCTCTCAACAAGTGGGCCAACAACCAGGGCAGGCGGCATCTGTGCTCACGCAGATTAAATCCCATTGCATCTTGTGGCCAGGGTCATTGGCAACAACATCAACATTCCTGCTTGCTGCAGGGGCAGCAGCATGTGCTGAGGACGCACCAGGTCAGCCAACTGCGGTGCCTCAGCAGACCAAGGCACCAGCAAGTCAGGGGAATGGTGTTGCTGGTGCCGCTGCTGCAGCTGCTGTGGTGGCTGTGGCTGTGGCTGGCGCTGGGGCTGGGAGTGTCCTTTGGGCACAGCAGTCAAGCTTGCCCAAGGGTCCTCCTCCTCCACCTCCTCCTGATCAACGCCAGCTTGCTGCTCCTGCTGCCGCTGCTGCCGCCAGCGATCAGTGCAGGGCTTGGAGAGGTGTAGGCACTCAGGGGGCAGGGCCACCAGCAGCGCGCGGTGCGCCACATACGCCAGGCGCTCGCCGCCCAGTGTTGGCAAAAGGGGCCAGCCCTCCAAGTCAGACAGCCGCACCTGTGCGTGCAAGCACGGTCACATGTGTGCAAGCACGGTCACATGTGTGTGAGCACGGTCACATGTGTGCAAGCACAGTCACATGTGTGCAAGCACAGTCATTGTGTGCAAGCGCGGGCACAAACGTGGTTGCACAGGACAGTACGATGAGAAGCTGTCTGGAGGTGGGCATGATCAACAATAAGATTGCACAGATAATGCATACAAATTCCTTGCTCATAATTGCACAGTCAGAACTCTGTGCACCCCACAGATGCAGCCATGACAGGGTTTAACTCGTCAGCCTAGCGGTTCTCATTGTCATTGCAAAGTAGCAAAGTAGCAAAGTAGCAAAGTAGCAAAGTGGCAAAGTAGTATTCAAATAGTTGTCATGAAAGTGATGTGCCCTCTGCAACATGTTGAAGGCTCAGACTAGCAGATTAGCTGAAGACAGGACGTGCTCAGCCTCAGACAGCAACGCCCTTAGCACGGCAAAATAATCTTGGCGCCACTTATGGGCGCAGCAGTGCACCTTCACCTGGCTCTTATCTGAAGGAGGGCTCAAACACAACCAACACAAAACATACCTCAAACCTAGCATACAGACCCCTGGCGCCTGCTATATAGCAATGGAAGCGCGGACCCCCACCAAAGCTCCTTAACAGCACGAGCAAGCCCTTCCTGCGCCACCACACTTTTGCAAACCCACCTCTGGCGCTTGCCATGCTGGGGCCACTTCCAGCAGCCCCGCTACCAGGCCTAACACCTGGCTGACTGTCAAAGGTGATGGGCCACCTGAGCGTCCATTGCCCCACGCAACACCCAAGCCCTGTGTTTCATCACCCTGGGGTTGCATGCAAGTGGCGGGAGCCGGCATTGCTGACAGGCTGTTTTGGTTTAGCAGCTGGGCCCACAGGCATGCGGCGTGACCTGATAAGTGCACAGTCAGGTGCCTAGAGCGAGCAAACAGAGTCCTTGGCTGCACTCCTTCTTGGTGCACGGGCCATCCGTCTAGGCAGGCAGGGCTGCGTCCAAAGGAAGGGTGCACTTTGAGATGGCAATGCAGGGGAGTCCTGAATGCGTTGATGGGAGGCTTGCGCTTGCAGGAGCAACTCTGAGACAGAAGCCACCCATCCAGTGTTGGGGCAAGGAAGGTTCGCTTAAGGCTGAGTGACGGAGCGTCGGCCTAAGGCACTGGTTCATGAGGCCACGTTGCAGGTTTGTGATAACGAGGCAGATGCCCAACAGCACTGGCAGATCAGGCACATCAGGCCTCAAAGTACGCTTTGCATCCTCGCTGCTCCTTGGAAGGGAGGGCTTCAAGCACGCGTTTTAAACCGCTTTC
>LFIK01001409.1_pt1 | contig 19098 bp, 12 predicted proteins | sample 643401 | NCBI WGS metagenome assembly LFIK01 (sample SAMN03777447, study PRJNA286221) | soda lake metagenome | biome: soda lake; feature: Kulunda steppe; material: water; isolation source: sample T5-Br brine of Lake Tanatar-5 | place: Russia: Kulunda steppe | collected 2010-07
GCGCCAACGGTTTCGTTCTGACATCCGAGTATGACCTGCTGGTAGCCGACCTTGACGCTGACCCGCCGAACGTGACGGCGTGGGGACCGGCTGGCACCGCGCCCTTCCTGCAGACGTACGGCAACGCTGAGTGACCCAGGAGACACTGATGAACCCCCTCACCTCCCTTGCAACCACCATGTACCTCGCCCAAGACGGCAACGGCGAGACCGATGACCGCAGCAACGAGACCTCGTGCGGCGAGCCCTACGAGATCATGTGCAGCGGGCTGTGGGACGTCATCCAAGGCGCTGCAGCGTCCATCGCCGTGCTCGTCGTGCTCGCCGGCATCGTTCTCATGGTCAAGAACGTCATCGCCGCCCGCCCCGCAGGGTTCGTCAAGTCGTTGCTGATGACCGTCCTCGCCGCAGCGCTGCTGGCCAACCTGCAGTTCATCGCGCTGATCATCAACCTGGGTGACAACGCCGTCAGCCTGCTCATCGACGCGGTCAGCAACCTGTTCAGCAGCGGGGGTGACTGACACATCGCAGCCCATCCTGAGGTGTCCTCATGGCCGATGAGCAGAAGGAACGTGTCTCCGGTCCGGTGATGCTGGATGTCACCAAAGTGCTCCGCCCCCCAGAAACCCGGGTGGCCACCCTCGGCCGCACGATCACCCTGCCGCGCGCCATCCCAATCAGCCAGCTGATCGCCGGCGCAACCGGCGCAGTCCTCGGAATGGTCACCGCCGCACTGTTCGGAGCCGGCCTCCAGCTGGTGTTCCAAGGTGGCGCTATCGGCGCCGCCCTCGGCGTGCTCGCGGTGACCTGGTCGCCACTGGAAGGCGAGACGCTACTCACCTGGCTAGGACTGGAAGTGCTCGCCTACCAGCGCCGCACCCTCGAGTTGGACGGTGAACGGGTCCGGGTCGCAGTCGGCATCTGCCAGCTGCACCGCCTCCCCGAAGACCGGTTCCACCTCGTCCCCGGCGCTGTCGAGGTCAACCCCGACTCCTACGACCAGCGGGGCGCTCTCCGAGACGACGCAGCAGCTGCCGTCCCCGCCGGGGACGGGACCTCCACCACCGACCGTCCCGGCCTCGGTGGTGCGTGGCACACCGAGCCCTAACCGGCAGGCTGTGCCGACGCTGGGGAGAGACCCCAGGACACCGCATGAGCCTCTTCGACTCGCTGTTCCAACGCTACAACCCCGCCAGCAGCAACCCGACCGGAAAAGTCGACCCGTTCACCAAAGCGATGCACACCCAACCGTGGTCCTACCGCAGCGACGACGGGGTGTATGTCGGCTACAACGGGTCCGTCTGGGTGTACTACGCGCTTCCCACCTTCCCTCTCACCTGGGAAGACCCGCCCGTGCAGCTGCAGTTCGCCGACCTGCTGCACCGCACCCTCGTCGACCTGGGTGCCACCTCACCGCTGCCACCAGGCAACCTGCGCACCTTCGCGGTCAACCGGCAGATCCACCTGCTTGCAGTCACCTGGGCATCCCAGCTGCAGCTGCCCAACAACTACCCGGACGCGCTCCGCACCTACGTCGAACGGGCGTTCCGAGACAACTCTGCGAACGCGGAGATCCTCGTGCCAACCAAAACCCTGTTCCTCGGGGTGAAGTTGCGCACCGGCCTGCAGGCCAGCCGCAGCGAGAGCGGACGGCTGCGGGAGATGGTGAGCGAAGGGAAGGAGATGCTCACCCGCGGCCTCGGAGAATCGGTGCCCAACCTCAGGCCCTACGACGCCGACCTGGAAACCATCGACATGCTCCTGTCCCGCCACGGCGCATCCCTGCCCTCCCCTGCGCAGCGCGACCAGCTGCAGTACTGGTTCAACTTCGGCAGACACGGCGACACCGTCAACATCGAGCGGCGCTCCTACCTCGAAGTCAGCAACCACTCAGAGATCCAGTTCTCGGCTGTGATGGAGTTCGAATCCCCCATCCAGCAGGCACCCGACTACCGGTGGCTTGAGGCGGCGATGTACTACCCCGGCGGCCCCGAACTCGTATCGGTCCGGGCCGAGCTGGAACGGCCCGAAGTGACCCGGAACCGGTCGCGTCGCGCCCAGAGGAAGATGATCGAACAGATCAAGGAAGAACACGCAACCGGGGACCTGGCTCACGAGGAATACTCCGAGACGCTGGACCTTGCCAGACAGTATGAGGAGTTCGTCCGCAACCTGTCCGAACCGCTCATCACCAACGCCTCCATCGTTATGGCATCCCGCTCGGTCGGCGGGCAGAACACCTACATGGACCATCTCGCCAACCGGTTCGGTATCCGGCTCAAACCGTTGGAGAACCGGCAACTGGAGGCGTTGCAGGAGGTGCTGCCAACCAGCGAGATCACCGTCAACCCGTTCCTGAAGGAGCTGAGCGTGTCGATGCTCAGCCAGGCAGGTATCCAAGCGCACGCCTCCCTCGGCGACCGAGCCGGGCTGCTCGGTGGCCTGGTCGACCCCACCATGACACCACTATGGATCGACCCGCTCGCCGCCCCCCGGGAGAACAAACCCCCGACCGGAGTCATCATCGGCGAGCCAGGTGCCGGGAAAGCGCAACCTCTCGATGCGCCGGTCCTCACCCCGACCGGCGAACGGCTGATGGGGACCCTGGCTGTAGGCGACCACGTCATCGGCTCCGATGGGAAGCCCACTCGCATCGCAGGCGTCTACCCCCAAGGTGAGCTGCCGATCTTCACCCTCCGGTTCGACGACGGGGCACAGGCGGAAGCGTGCGGTGACCACCTGTGGGCTGTGGCCCCCACCCCCGAAGCCGCAGCCCGCAGAGACTGTGTGGTGCTGTCCACCACGCAGCTCCGGGACCGTCTCGAGGCGCAGGCCTGGTATGTCCCGGTCGTCGCACCTGTCGAACATCCGTCGCGCGACCTGCCGGTGCACCCTGCGCTGCTCGGGCAGCTTCTCCGTGCAGCAGCTCGAGACGAGGCGCGGCCGCTGTGTGAGGACCTCGTCGACGCTGGTGTCGGCGACGACCTCGCCGTTCCTGACAGCTACCTCACTGCAGATACTGACCAGCGCCGTGAGCTGCTCTCCACCCTCCTCGGGAGTTGCCGGCCCGGGCCAGCCGTCCCCGTCCCTACGACGCTCCACCCCTCGGTCGTGGCGCTTGTCCGCTCACTGGGAGGGATCGCACGGCCGGCCGGCAGTGACAGTATGGACGTCCACCTCCCGCCCCACCCGCGGCAAGCTGTTCCCGGAAGTCCGGTGGCCAGAGAGCTCGTCTCTATCGAGACGGCCGGGGTCAAGTCTGCCCAGTGCATCAAGGTGGAAGCGGGCGACCAGCTGTATGTCACCAGCGACTATGTGGTGACCCACAACACCTTCCTCCTTCAGCACCTCGCCGTCCAGTCCGTCCACGCTGGGCTGCCGGTAGTGTTCATCAACCCGAAGGGCTACCCGCGGGAAACCACCTCGCTCGAGGCCTCTGCTGACCTGGTCGGTGGGCGCACCATCCGGCTGACCGACCTGCGGCAGCAACCGGGCATGCTGGACCCGTTCGCCTATGCGGACCCGTCGGATGCGGCGCAGATGGCGTATCGCTACATCGTGTCGGTCCTGCACTTCGGTGGGGACGAGTCGAAGCAGTTGACGTTGCAGAACGGGTTGCGGCTCGCCGCCGACTCCGGAGCCCGGTCTACCGGAGAAGCGCTTGGCTACGTGGAGGATGAGGCGATCCGCAACCTCGTTGAGCAGCAGCGGCGCGACCCGCTGTTCAACCTGGCGATCAGCGACAGCCCGCCGGAGCCGCTGTCGTCCGGTGGGGCGTTGACGCTGATCGAGTTCGACCAGCCGTTGGAGACCCCCAGCCCGAAGAAGAACCCGGCGAACTACACGAAGGAGGAACGTCTCGCGGTTGCGACGATGCGGCTGGTGACACGGGCGGCGCTGTACATGCTGACTCGGCGTGGTCAAGGTGGTGTGCTGATCGTGGACGAGGCGTGGCAGATGTTGAACCAGCCGGAGACGGAGGAGGACCTGGAGCGGATGAGCCGGCTGGGGCGAAGTCAGAACATCTTGCCGCTACTGGCGACCCAGAAGATCTCAGATGTGTTGGAACGCGGGTTGGAGCAGTACATCACCCGGGTGTTCCTGATGCAGATGCGGGATGAGGATGAGGCGCGTGCCGGGTTGAAGATCTGCGGTTTGGAGCCGACGGCGGAGCGGGTGCAGCGGTTGCGGACCCTGGGTCCGCCGCAACAGTCGGACACGAATGAAGCTGTCCCACCAAAGTGGGCGGAGATGATCCACCGTGACCTGCGTGACCGTCACGCGTTGGTGTGGGTCGGCCCGGTCCCCCGGGATGCAGCAGCGGCGTTCACCACCAACCCGGAGGACCGCCAGCGTGCTGTCCGAGAAGCCGCCGAACAAGACGCCCAGATGGCCGCCTCCGAGGCAGCTGGCGCGGACTATCCACCGTCGTAGAGGAAGCTGATGACCCGGAACCCGCCCAACCGCACTGCCGCGACGTTCGGCAGGGTGGTTGTGTGGATACTCCTGATCCTTCTCGTCACCGGAGCCGCCGGCCCCCTCTCCGCCACCGCGTTCGCGGACGACGATCCCGGGCTGCTCGAACGTGGCTGGGACGCTACCCAGTCAGGCGCCGCTTCTGCCTTCGACGCTGCGTCCGGGTTCGCTCTCGACACGCTCGGGCGCGCCAGCGGGGTGTTCGAACGGGCCATGCCGAGCGGAACTGAAGCTGCGGCCGGCTGCTTCGGAGGGGTGGTAGCCTGTGCAAGTGGCGTCGGTCTGTGGACCGCCGGGCGTGTTGCGGGAGCCGTTGGAGACGCCTCCCAGGAAGCGCAGACCATGCGCAGCTTGGAGCCGGGCCCGGACGGGTGCTGGCGCCCGTGGCAGTACCACCGCGAAGAGCTCACGGCAGGCTTGAAATACTCCCAGCCCGGCTGTGAACGCAACCTCCTACCCGCATGGCGGTGGCAGTCGGCGGCGACCGACCTCACCAACGACTTCGGCCGTTTCGGCGCCGTCGACAGCGCGCTCCATGTCCTGTCGAGAACCTCGTTGCTGTTCGCCGGCTTCCTCTGGTCGATCCTGCTCTCAGTCCTCGAATGGGGCCTCACCGCAGACCTCGCGTTGCACTCCCACGAGCTGGTCAACGGCCTGTATCTCGTCGTTTCCGAATCGGTCACAACCTCTGCACTCGTTCCCATCTTCGTCCTCCTCATCGTCGTCAGCATCGCCCGGTCTGCGCTTCGGAGCGACACCCGCCGGGTGGTTACCGCAGTTGTCGCCGCCGGCCTGTTCCTCGGTGCGATCCACGCCCTCGCCGAACGGGCCGCAGAGGAGCCAACCGGCAGCTTCTCGCTCTGTGATCGACTCAGCGGGGAGCGCCGTGACACCTGCAACGAGCAGCTGTCCGAACGGTTCGCTTCACCAGCGACCGGGTCACCCGGCTGGTTCGCATGGCAGGGCGTGACCCTGGCAGACACGGTGGCCCACGAGTTCGTCGAACCCTTCACCCAGACCGACGGGTTCCTCACGTTCCACGGCGCGCACCGGCCAACCTCCCGCAGCGACATCAGCTGCGCGGCCTACGTCGATGGCATGTATGACCTGCACGCCCGCTACACCGGCCTGGAGGACACCAGCGCACTCTCTGCCTTTGGGACGCGCGACAGCGAAGGTATGTTGCGTCTCGCTTCGCGGCTTTGGGAATCCGGTTTCCTCACCTACTGGAAGATCGCCCAGTTCGGGGCCGGCTCTGATGCAGGCGAGGACGTCTCCTGCTTCCTGCTCGAGACCAACGCACGCGTCCACCCCGAAGAACAGTGGGTCTTCGCTGTCTCCGCATGGGAACTACCGGCCGGTCAAGCCCCCGCAGTCGAGGTGTTCGAGGTGCAGCGACGGACCCTACTCGGCGGCGCGCGAACTGACCGGGACACCACCGCAAAGCTGTTCGCCTGGAGTTCCTGCGGTGTAGAACTGGTTGGCGACGGGGAGGTGCGCTTCTCCGACAACGCCATCTGGGAGGGTGCCGAGGGCTGTGAGACCTGGTGGTCCTCCGGGACGGCCCCGGCCAGCGCCGACGTGGACCGTGACCGGCTCACCAGCGCCCAGGTGGAACTCGATCAGATGCTTGACGCCTGGTCCGGCACCAACCATGCAGACCGGCTGTTCTCCGGCTTCTTCGCCGTCGTTGTCGCTCTCATCTACCTGTGGACCTTCGGTGCGATGGCGCTCGGATCCCTGGCCGCACAGGTCGGCATCATCGTGATGCTGATGCTCCTGCCTGTCACCTTCCTCCTTTTGGCGCTCCCCCGCTCCCCCTCCCGTCCACGCAGCGACAGCGCAGGTATGCGGATGCTGCGCCTGACTGGCAGCATGTTCCTCGCGAAACTCGTTCTCACCGTGATGCTGGCCATGACGTTCGTCGTCACCGGGCTGATCCAGAACCTGTTCACCTCCGGGCTTGCTACCAGCACCGCCGGCGGCCCGTTCGCCACCACACTCCCACTCGCGTTCACCGGGCAGGCGACCCTCCGTTCGCTGCTGATCTCCGCAGCCCCCCTGATCTCCCTGTTCCTGATCCGGAAACTGTTCAAAACCCTCGGCTTCAACAGCATCACCAGCCTCTCAGGGGCACTCACCTTCCCGCTCGCTGCAGCCTCGAAAGTAGCTGGAGACCAGAAGAGCGTGGAGAAGATTCAGCAGTCCGTCCCCCAGTTCGGGAAAGCTGCAAAGAAGTGGGTAGGGCGAGGAGCAACCGTTGCCGGAGCCGCAGCACTGGGCACCGGCCTGGTCGGAGCAGGGATCGCCTCTACCGACCCCGGGAAACGCTCCCTGGCACGCGTGACCGCCGGCACTCGGGAGTCCGCCTCCGAACTGTTCCACGCGCTGAACGACCCGAGCAGCAAACTGGGCAGTTTCCGCCAGTCGCTCGCATCAATGGGTTCGATGGCCACGATGTTCGGCAGCGGCCGCGCCCGCCAAGCCGGATTCAAGTTGATGGCTGCGAACAAACTCGTCGAACCCGGGGGCCTGCTCGACACGATAGGTATCAGCCGGAACCAGCTCGGGCAACGCGTCCCGCTCGACGACACAACGATGTCACGCACCATAGAGTCGAGCAACCCGAACGAACAAGCTGGGGAGACGGGCACGTCACAAGGCGAACTGCTGCGCACACGCTTGGCGACCCACGACAACCCCGAAGACCGCCAGGACATGTTCGAGGAGATCCTCGCCGCCGACGCCCGCAGCAGAACCACCTCCTGGAACCCTGCCGCGTTCACCCCTGAGGAGCGAGAACGTCTTCATGCAGCGGCTGCCAGCAAGCTCGGGCTTCCCCCGGAGGCAGCAGCGCACATGCACATCGCCGCGAACGGCAAAGCCACGTTCGACCCGACCCAAGACTGGGAGCAGCTCGGAGCCCCGAAGATCGCCCAGCTGGCGTCTGTGGCTGCAGCTACCGCCACAACAAAGACAGGGGAACCCACCCCCGTCGCCCAGGCACTTCTAGACCGGTGGGACCCGGAGAACATCAACAACCTGCAACGTTACGTGGAAACAACCGAACTGGTCACGCATGCGGCAGGGGGCGCTGTCCGTGACCTCACCGGACGACTCGAGATCCGAAGCGTCGAGCCGGGCGGCCTTGAGCTGCACAAGATCGATGACCGCACCCTGCGGGATATCACCCGGTACGTTGACGCCAACGCCGACACGCGGGCACAACACCAAGCGATGGCGATACAGGTTATGCAGGCGCGGGTGGATCGGAACGCCTCCCAGGTCGCTGCGTCCACCACCGCCGATGGCTCCCCGCTCCAACTCGCCGCCGCGCAGCAGCAAATGGAACTGTTCGACCAGTTTGCCGACCAGGTCTCCGGCCTGGTCGCGTCGACTGCGGGACCAGATGGGCGAGACACCGCTATCGAGGTGATCCGCGCACAAGGGATGGTCCGCGTCCAGCACGCGTTGAAGGAGCTTGCCGAAGCGAAACACGTCACAGGAACAGCTATCGGCGTGCAAGCGATGCACGACGGGAACCGGCTGGAGGAAGTTCGACGCCTTGAGCACGACATCGAACAGACGATCCGCACGCTCACACAAGACGTCGAACAGCATCTGGCAGCTGCGGCTCGCCATGTGGCAGACGGCAACACGCCAGACGTGCAGATGGAACTGCGGTCCGTCTCTCGCCTTATCGAGAAGGAGGTCGAGTCCGCGCGCATCACCGCTCAACGCGAGGTGTCACAGATGAACGCCGCGGTAGCTGCGACCCGCGCCGAAGTTCGCGAGATGGAGTACGACTACCCGCAAGCGTCCAGCCGGCAGCCTGCGGTAGCGGCAGGGGAGCTCCGCGCCTCGATGAACGCCAGCAAGGCCGTTGAAGCGCGCATCGACAGCATGGTCGTTGACGCGCCGCCCAGCACCAGAAATCGGCGACGGTCAGGCACCTACAGCGACGTCACCTACAGCCTCTAAACCGTTACCGACGTGCCGACGGGCCGTGCCGACGTCCCCACCATTCCAGGTAGCGGCGAACCGGCTTCTTGAGATGCTCGTTCTGCCGGAACGCCTCAGCGTGCAACGCCGCCGCCATCCACCGGCGATTATCGACGTTGCCGGCAACTACTGCCAGATCCCACGCCGCTGTGGCAACGACGTCTGCGACGTTCCCTGCCGGCACATGCCGCCGCACCCAACCTGCATACCGTGCTGCGTTCTGTGTGAACGCTGACGGGATGGCAAACCCAGGAACTGTCAGGTGCGCAGCCTTAGCCCACGGGAGATTCACCCGCCGCAACCGGCATAGTGCCCGCGCAAACGCCACCTGTGTCCCCTCCCCTCGCGCCAGGTCACTGATCCGGCCCCCCTCTCCCCCACGCAGCAACACATCCACAAGGATCAGCGCAAGCAGTCGCTCCTCATCTCGCGGCTGCAGAGCTCCGCTTGGCATGCACGGCTCGTCAACGTCGGACGATGCCGCCCGCCACGGCAGGCCAACGACTCCCACCTCCGCCGCCCACCCCATCAGCGGGGCGGAAGCACGTTCCAAGGTGTCGAGAGACGACCCGAACGCCGTGACCACACCCTGTTCCACCGTGACCGGCAACACGAGTGGGAACTCTTGTTCCAACCCCACGTCCACCTCCCGTGCTCGCCACACCACCGTAGTGGCATTCCCTCCAGGCGGCTACCGCACCGGGGCCCGTTGCCCAACGTCGCGCCGCCCTCACCGTAGGAGGAGAAGGAGATGGGATGCCGAACCCGCTACGAACACTGAAAGATGAAGCTGTAGCCGCACGCCGCCGACCAGACCTTCCAGGATGGTTCGCGCCGGCTGCGGTGGCTGGGGCAGTCGTACTTGGGCTTGTCGTGCTCCTCTCCGCCGTCTTCGGGCCAGACACCACTACCGCTGCGGACCTGAGAGAGCCGGAGATGCCGGGGGATGTCGCCACGTCACCAAACCCACCGCCTTCCCCCGGGAACCAGTACGTGCCAGATTTCGACGACCCGCTCGTGCACAGCGTCCCTTACACGGGAGCTGATGACCGTATCGAGGACGTGCTCCTCAGCGACTACGAAACCTTCGCGCTGTTCTCAGCCGCGACTGGTTTGTTCACCGGAGATGCCACTGACCTGCCACGGGTCGGCAACAACCCACCGCCGCTGGTCCCTGGGGACTGGCAGCCGCAGATAGCGGGAGTGGAGGTCACCGACATCGTCCCTGACAGCGATCCCGACGCCCCCTGGCAGCAGTTCTCCGCCGACGTGTTCGTCATCCCAACTGGCAGCGACAACATGGACGACGCGACTCCCGTCCAGATCACCCTCGTGTGGGACGGGAGCATCGACTTCTGGGCCGTGGCGTGGTGACACCGACCTATGACCACACCATCGCTCCCTCCGCCCACGGGTGACGCCGACCACCTCTCTGCGCAGCGGCGACACCACTCGCAACCTCCGCCGCCGCCGGCCAGGCCCTGTAGCGAGGAAACGTCGGGCGAAAGCCCCCGTGACGCGGAACCCCCGACCAGTAACAACGAGCCGAGCGAACGGAGCGCGGGAGCGGCTGTCGGTGACGTCGCAGGTCAGGTCGGTACACGTGCAGGGGCGAACTATCTCACCGGAGGGGCGTGGGAGAAGGCCCGGGCCATCCCAGTTGCCAGCAGCGTCACCCGCAAGGTGGAGCGTGCAGGTGGGACAGTAGGCGCCGCAGCCGGATGGGCAGCCAGCCACCTCCTGGCTGTTGCTGCTGTTCTCATCGCCGTCGGTGCCCTCTTCCTGCTCTTCCTCATCACTACAGCTGTCAGCAGCCCACCGACCGTGACGCCCTCCGACGCGGCGTTCTCCGCTTTCGGAGGCAGCGAAGGACGTTTTAGCGGAACCCTCATCGAGGTCTATCTCGAAGCCGAGGGTGTCTCTGACGTTCCCTGGACCGTCCTGGCCGCCCTCGGAGACACCCTCACCGACCACGGCGCCAGCTCCCCGTACGACTCATGTAACCGCGACCCGTACCGCGAGTTCCAACGACTCCGTACCTCAGGTGACCCGGGTGTCACCGACGACCAGCTTGAGGAGGCACGCGCAGCCGGCGACGCTGACGACTCCTGCGACCTCGCACCTGAGAGCCGGGTCGCATGGCAAGGCACCACCACCCCACCGATCGGCGGGGAAGGAAACCAAGGAGCCGGCCCGTTCCTTCTCACCCCCGCCGCCGTCGCCGAACTCGGAACTGAAAACGCACAGCATTTCGAACGGTCGCTCGACTACGTCGCCGGCAAACTCGCCAACATCGTAACGGAGCTGCGACGCGAAGGGATGGACTACGACCCGGAGGACCCCAACCAGGTGGCCGATGCCGACGCGTTCTGGACCGAGGCGGTGAGTCGTCTCGGCACCTACGTCACCGACCCAGAAGCAGCGACCGGAAGCTGCGGAGACGGTCTGGAGTTCGCGTTCGACACCCCCGCCCAGGCCGGGGCGGCGATCAGCACCCTCGCCTACTGCGAACTGGCGAACGCCGACCGGGAACAACCCCTCCAACTCGTCGAACAGGTCCACACCAGCAGCGACGGGGCAACGTTCGACGTGGTCACCGGCGCGACCGCCATCCGCACGATGACCCGCGAGATCCTCACCCTCACCTACGCCACCACCGGCTGGGAAGACCTGGACTCCTGCTCCGGGATAGAGTCTGCCCTCGTGCGAACCTCCACCGTTCAACTCGCTGACGGCACCGAGCGGTCGTTCGACCCCTGTGACCCGGTCGAGAACATCACCGCAGTCGCACGGATGGTGGCGTCCTACGAGCAGATCCCCCCGGCAGAACGCGACGACAACCCATTCATCGCCCAAGCAGGCGCCTGGTGGCACCTCGGCGCACCGCTCGGCGACGAGCTCCGACGTGAAGTGCTCGCCGCCGTCGGCCCAGTCGGCATCCAGCACCCCTCCGGCGCATGCCAAGCAAACGTGAACCTTGCACTCGCAGACCTGGCCGCCAGCGACGCCGGCGACCTCTTCCTCGCCCAGGACACCGCCACGGCAACCCAAGACCCCGGCACGGACGGCGAGCGGAACGCCGCACTGGACGAAACCCTGCTCACCGGCCCCGCAGCGCAGGGGCTTCGGGTCGCCTGTGTCGGGGACCGCCCCCTTGACGACGGCCTGTATGAACGCCACCTCCGCGACCTTTCACTCGACCTTGCCCTGCGTGCCGCCCCCTACGCGCTCGAACGGCTCGACCACGCCGACAGCTCCCAGACCGACCCCTCCAACGCGGAAGATGAAGCCCCACCTGCGGCGGATCGACCCGAGTGGCTCCCCGACGACCTCGATGATCTCGAACGGTTCACCGACGCTCTCTACGGCATCTCCCAGCAGCTCACCAAAGTCGCGCCGCAACCGTCCGAACCGACATATAGCCAAGACCCGCTCTTCGAACGTCTCGCCGTAACCGAACACGCACCGCTCGACCCGCCCAACGTCACCGTCACCGATGCCGGCAGCAGCACAAGCAGGCTGACCTTCGCCGACCGGGTGACCCGCCAGGCAGTCACGTATGGCGGCACCGTCATCGACGATGAACGAGCAGGTCGGCACGGAGCAACGTTCACCGCAGCGAACTGCAGCGTCGACCGCGAGTTCCGGGATGTCACCGACCCGCAAACCCTCGCGCAACTCACCTGGGAGATCTTCTACTGCGAATCGGCACTCGCAGGCCTTGAGGACACACCAGCCACCTCCACGTCCGAGTTCAACGCCGCCCGGTATGGCATCACCAACAAAGCCCAGCAGGTCGCCGCCGAAGCGGTCGCCGTCGCCTGGTGCGAGTCCGGTTTCACCGAACGGAACGTCACCGGCTTCTCCGAAGACGGCACGTGGCGGGGTGACAACGGCACCAACCCGCGCAGCACCATCAACAGCCGGCACGGGCTTCCGTCCTCCATCTCCGGCTACTCCGGCGTGTTCCAGATGGGCCCAGACGAAGCAGCGACCTACATCCCAGGCTGGGAAGTCCCTCCCCACAGCGAACCGTGGAAGGACCTCAGGTTCAACGCGGCAGCGAACATCACCGGCGCCGCCCGCTACTTCCTCACCCAGCATGAACGGAACCGGTGGGACGGCTGGGGTCCCTGGGCAGTGGTCAACACCGACTATGGCGGCCCGAACGTGCACGTGCGCATCCCGATCCTTCCCCGGTTCCCCTCCACCCGCGACAACTACGTAGGCCAGCACACCGAGAACCTTCCAGACTGGGCGGTCAACCCGTTCGACGAAGACCTGCCCGACATCCCGTTCGCCGGCTGCGGCCAGATCTACGCCGGCGGGAGCTGGGAATACACCGGCACCACCCCACCCATCCAGCTTGCAGGACGGGTCACCACCGTCGGCGCCGCCGGCGTCGCCTGCCCCGTACCCGGTCCAGAAGCCCACCACACCGACGACTGGCACTTCCCCCGCTCCGGCGGCCGGTTGCACATGGGTAACGACTTCTTCGCCCCGGAAGGCACCCCCATCTACGCACCCGGCGACGGGGTGGTCGACTGGATCCGCCGCGACAGCGTCCGTGGACGGATGCCCAACCCCGGTATCGGCATCGTCCTTGATGACGGGTCCCGCTGGCTGTTCCTCCACAACCGCCAAGGCGGCACCCCCGACCATCTGCAGGTCGGCACACGTGTGTCCGCAGGCGAGAAGATCGGCGAGGTGGGGAGGGAAGGCAACGCGTGGGGCACCCCACCACACGCCCACATCGAGTTGCGACCCGACGGTCCCGGAACCCAGCGGGTCAACCCCTACCCCGTCCTGGTCGACATCTGCCCGGACGCCCGCCAATGGTGACCGTCTACCGGGGCTGGAAGGCCGGCCCGGTTGCTGCGGTCACCCCAGCCCGGCACGCTCACGAAGCTCATCAGCGGGGAACGCGCGACCACAGCCGGTGCACAGCAGATAGTCCGTCGCGCGACGGAACCGGTAGGTGTCGCCGTTGACCGTGACCGTGTCGGCAGTGACCCGATCTGCGATCGTCTCACCACAGTCGCAGTCAACCGGCCCGTGCCGCCGGCCAGCACCATCATCCACTGACATCCGAACCTCATTCCAGGGGTATGAGGTTCACCGTCCCACCAGTTCGGTATCGGGCAACGGTCAGGGGGTGACGGTCGATTCCGGGCAGGTGTCGGCCAGGGGGCAGAACCGGCAATGGTCCCCACCGGTCAGTTCCGGTTCCCGGCTCCCGCCGAGCACTGCAACCAGCTGGTTGGTTGCGGCGATCACCTGATCTGCGGCGGCCCACAGGCGCGTCTCGGTGATGTCCGGATCGTCGGTCCAGGTGCCTTCTGCAAGCGAGTAGCTGCAGGAACGGAACGGCGGGATCCCGTGTCGTAGCGTGGACACCAGCGCGTAGAAATCTGCCTCTGCCTGGTGACGGTCGTTCAGCGCACCGGTTTTCAGGTCGCAGAGGAACATCGACTGGCGACCGTCAGGCTTCGGGTTGCCGAGGACCAGGTCGATGCGGGCGGCAAGTTTCAACTTCCCAACCCGGGCCTGGATCGGTTCTTCGAACCGCCAGGCCCACTCGTCCCGCAGCGGCGGCCAGGACGTGAGGAACGCGTTCAGCTTCGTGACCGTCTGCATCAGCATGTCTGACTGTTCGCCCGGCTGGAGCGCCTCCCAGTAGGCGGCGAACCGTTCATCGGAGCTGCACAACGCTTGGATGGACCAGCGCACAAACGTTGCCGGGGCGGCACCACGGTGGGTTTGTGCGACCTGGATCGCATGGTGGGCGGCGATACCGACCGCAGCGGACGGATGCAGCTGCTGGTTGGTGTCAACCACTTCCCGCTCTGCCGCCACCTTCCCTTCACAGTCCAGGGTTGAGAACAGCAGCGCCTTTCCGAGCCAGAACGTCGGCTCGGTCCACGCGGCCACAGCGGCGGCTGTTGCCGTCTTGATGTGCGCCTCGAGCTCGGCGACGAACCCGTCGCGGACCACCGGACGGTCGGTGCCGACCGATAGCAGCTCATCGAAGGTGCGAAGCTGCACCGGAGTGAAGGCCGGTGCAGCCTCTGGCGGCGGGAGCACGTCGGCAGCGGCGGGAGCAGGTGAGGTCATAGCACCACCGGTGCTGCAGAACGGGGGTCCGCCACTACCTGCCCCCGCAGCGGCGGGTGACGCACACCGTCCCCGTTGGAACGTGCGCCGGGTGCGCGTGTCAGGGCAAGCTGCGTGCGAGGTTGTCGGTGGTGGTGCACGGCTTCTCGGTGTTCGGGACCGGAGTGAGGTGACTATCAGGCAGGCAGCACCACCCGCAGTGTCCCGCCCCTGGTTCACCCGGCGGGGGGTTGTGACTGTGGTGCCGGTTGCGGAGGCCGCTTGCTGGTTCGGGTGCAGCTCCCCCGAAACGTTCGAAACGGCAGTTGCATCCCATGCTCCAGCTGCGCTGTGTGGTGAGGGCCAGGTGGATATCTCTGCCCTGCCGCTCACCAACGTCGGGTGACCGGGATAGGTTGCCAGCAGGGTTGTGTCCCTCTTCGGTGCGCGAACCGGTGGTGGCAATGTCAACGCTACCGTTCGCCGCCCGTGCCGAGACCTTCGGTCTTGAGACAGACACCCCGTGGGGTTTGGAGCTCGCGCGGGTGCTGTTCAACGTCCCTCGCACCTTCCTGCCGCTGGTCGATGCTCTTGAGGGTCGCAGCCCCGGTTTCCGGGCATCCTTGGAACGCCTGACCGCATCGGGGTTCGTCGCCTACCAGCCGGGTGTGGTCGTCGACACCCGGACGGGTCTGCCTGCAACCCGGCCCTCCCGCGCCGTGTGCCGCTACCGGACAACTCCACGGGGCCGACGTCTCCTGGAAGCCGCCCGCCAGGACCTTCGGGTTCTTGCCGACCGGTTCCCCCGCACCACGGAACGGAACTTGGAGCATGTGCACCGGCTGGTGCAGGTCTGCCACCTTGAGGACGCGAACCGGCGGTTCGGGCTGTCTGCCGAGCAGGCTGTGGACCTGGCGCAGTTCCCTTCGGACCGGTCGGGCCGCTGGTGGGTGCAACATCTGGTGGAGCTCCGCTACCTGCAGCAGCTGCCGGACAAGCTGGCGGACGTCCGCGAGGTCATACCGCCCCATTGGCGGCCAACCCGGGCGTTCGCCCGGCAGCTGCTCGATGTTGTGGAGGCGTTCCCTGCGGTGCCATCGACCCTCCCGGCAGAGCTGCGGCTGCGGCGCTCCCGGTTCCTTGACGACATCGACCCGGCCCGGATCGGTGTGGGGGGCGCTACCGACTTTGACCACGACATCGAGGCGCAGAAGGTGCTCGCCGCCCTGTTGCGTTCACCGAAGGTGCGGGCAGATGGCATCTTCCAGGTTGAACCGCGGTTCGCGCTCCCCCTAGACCGGACCTTGCGTCCACCGGCCTACGACCCGAACGTGGACCCGATCACCATCTACCAGCCTGATGCGGAACTCCGTGAAACCGGGGAAGGTCCAGTCCGCCGCTCGGTGGTGGAGTATGAACGGTTCCAGAGCCGTAGGGACGCGTGGGGGCATATCGAACGGTTCCTCGGCTGGTTGCACACCTTCGCCTACCCGTTCGAGCCGGCAACGCTGCGGTTCGTGGTCGACTCCCCCGCCCGGGCACGCAGCTACGTCGCGCTGATCGAAGCGTTCGCTGACTACCTGCTGGACGAACCTGACCGCGCACCAGCGAACCCGGTCCTGCTTGCTGTCACCACCACCGGCCGGCTGCTTTCTGCTGATGACCCGCTGGATGACCGGCATTGGCACCGGTTGCCCCTACCGGCAGTGGCGCCGACAGGTGCAGTTCCACGCCCCCGGCAACATCCCGCTGACGATTCCCCCTACGACGACTACTTTGGACGGTTCGACACATGAAGCCACCCCAGTTCCTTGAGAACGCCGCACGGCGCCGCGCGGTTCGGGACCGTCAAGCGGCACGTGCCCAAAGTCGTGCTGCCCGCACCCGAACCGCCCCGGAACAGGCGGGGGATGCGGGCCGGGAAGCTGCGGAGGTGGAGAGCGGGCCGGGGGAGTCCCGCCCGGTGTCTCCTGCGCTGCTTGTTGTGGCGACCGGTGTGGTGTCTGTGGCGCTGCTTGCTGCGATGGTGGCTGGCACCAGCGTGATCGACCCGCTTCCAGATCGGCGGTGGCTGCTGGGCGGGGTGACCTGGCTGGTGCTGGTGTTGGCGCTGCGGTCCTGGTGGCGGGCTGGCCGCCTTCACGTGGCTGGGGCAGGGGCCGCGGCGGTCGTGCCGGTCGCTGTGCTGGTGATCGGCACGTTCGGGGCCGCCTCGTCTGTCGTTATCAACGGGGAGGTGCGCTCGGCGTTCAGTGAGGAGGCGCGGGTGTGGCGGTTCTCCCAACAGCTCCAGAGCGACCTTGCGACGGTTGCGTCGTATGACGAGCTGATCCGCTTGAGCGAAACAGAGGCGCGGAGTAGGTATACCGAGTATGCCACGGCAGTTGACGAGCTTCGCCGCATCCAGAGCACCTATGCGACGTTGGAGCCGCACCAGCTTCCCACCCCGGCGATGAGCGCGACGGTCCGCACCGCCGCCGCCGCCGCGTTCTTCGGTGCGAACGCTGCAGAGCTGCGGTCGCAGCTGGTGCTGCGCGCCGATGCGGCGCTCGCTGAGGAGTTGGAGCAGGCACATGAAGCGTATGTGCAGCAGACGTTGCAGGCGGGCCGGGAGCTGGGAGAACTTGCGGACGCCTACGGGTTCGATCTGCGTGACACGGCTGAGGTGGTTGAGTGAGCGGGGGTGGCGGGCGGGAGTATGGGATGGGGGTGGCGGCCACCTCTGAACACGGCTGCGGGCCGGAGTGTTCGTATCGGGCGTTGTATGAAGGGTCGCAGTCGTCGTTGAGTGATATGGCTGCGAAGCAGGCGGTCGCGTTGCGCCGGCTCGGCCATTTCCGGGCGGAAGTGGTCCGGATGATGAAACGGTCGTGGCCGCATGCGTTCCGGTCTGCGGAGCAGCGGGCCGGACGCCGGTTGACGGAGCTGCCGGACGATGTTGTGCTCGCATATCTGGATACGATGATGCGCGCATCCCCGGAACAGTTGGACCGGCTCCGTGACCGGCTGACCCAGACCGGGTTGACGTTGCCGGTCAGTGACGACTTGGAAGACTGGATCGGGTGGCTCGCCGGCCAGGAGCCGGATGTGGGGCCCGGTGCGGTGCAGCCGGCAAGCACCCACGGCACCCTTGTAGGCCTGTTCGGCGACGAGGGCGGAGAGGTGGTCGGTCCAGAGCACCGGCCGGTGGTGTCTGACCCGCCTCCGGAGACAGCTGGTGTGCTCGGCGGCCTGTTCGGTCCCGCGGCTGACGGAGACCAAGGAGAGGTTGCCGGTAGTGGCGAGGAGGCCGGGGGTAGTGTTGCGGGGGAGCTGGCGCCACCCCCGGAGGAGCCACTTTCGAGTGATGTTCCCCCACCGGGGCGGGGAGCGGTGGGCGAGGTGGGGCCGGTGGTCGGGCCGCCGATGGATGCGCCGGTGCGGACCGGGACGGACCGGGTCCGTCCTGAACCTCAGGCCCGCCAGCAGCGGAAACGGTCGAAGAAGGTGCCTCGCACGCGAGCGCAGGCTCCGGACCCGGCCCGGTTCGATGTGCCTCCGGAGCAGGAGCCTGCTCCTGGTGGGGAGGTGGATGAGGATACGCATAACGCGTTGTTGGCGGCGGTGGCGATCCCCCGCCCGGTGTTCACCTCCGATCTGGTGTCGGTGGCTGGAAGTCAGCAGGCTGTGGGGGTGTGGGAACGGGAGATGCGCAAGTTGGGCACCGAAGCGCCGGTGCGGTTCATCCCGTCTAAGTCTCGGCATCAGGCTCGCGGGTCGCTGGTGCTTCCGCATGCGTTCTTGCGGGAGGCGGCGAGCGAGTTCACACGGACCTGGTGGGCGGGCTGTATCGAGCGGTATCGCGGCAGCAGGCTGTATGAGCTGGCGGTGCTGCTGCACCGGGTTGGTGAGGATGTGGTCGGCTACCACTTGGGGGAAGAGACGGTGGTGTTGCGTCTCAACCAGCGTCGTGGGCTGGTGGGTGTGGTTGTTGTGGTGGGTGCGGAGCTTGGTGAGTCGGAGCCGACACGGGCGGGAGTGGTGGAGGACCTTGAGGCGCTGTTCACAGAACGGTTGAGTGTTGTAGCGGTGCTGCCGACTCGTGGTGATCTGCATGAGGCGTTGGATCGGATGTTGGAGGAGGAGAGTCAGGCTCGCCAGTGGTCTCCGGCGATGCCGGTGGTTACTGCGACGTCGTGGCAGTGGGCTGATTCGTCTGGGACTGCGGCTCGGGCGGTGCTAGGTGGCGCTGTTTGAGGGAAGGTAGGTAGTGCCCGGTGCCCTCCCCGCCCTGTCATCTTGGGGTGGGGCTGTGCTGTTGGCGGTGACGGTTGCCTGTTTCCGGGTTGCGGGTTGGGTTCGTCCTGTCAGCGTCAACGGCGGTGGCATCATCTTACGGGTTTGTGTGAACTTTTCGGCGGCGACGCTGCGACGGTTCGCGTGAGCTTTGTGCTGTTTGGAGGTTGTGATGTCTTGGCTTGATCCGCTGTCGCAGGGGCTGTTGTCTCTGTTCAATGGGCTGTATGGGCTGGTGTCGGCTGTGTTCAGC
>LFIK01001411.1_pt1 | contig 19081 bp, 17 predicted proteins | sample 643401 | NCBI WGS metagenome assembly LFIK01 (sample SAMN03777447, study PRJNA286221) | soda lake metagenome | biome: soda lake; feature: Kulunda steppe; material: water; isolation source: sample T5-Br brine of Lake Tanatar-5 | place: Russia: Kulunda steppe | collected 2010-07
CACCCACACGCTCGCAGGAATCCGCACCGGCGCGAACGGCCGCGTTGACGGCACCGGTCTCACCACGGACCAGCACGGTCACGTAACCGCCACCGACGAACTGACGTCCAATCAGACGCACTTCGGAGGCCTTCGTCATCGCGTCAGCCGCTTCAATCGCCGGCACCAGACCACGGGTTTCAATCATGCCCAGCGCAACACCAAAACGTTCAGTAGCCATTGCTCTTTCTCCTGCTCCTGGATTGACAGTTACTTCAAAAAATGACGCTCACGCCGCCTTTCGGTTATTGGCAGAGCGCTGTGCCTTGGTCTGGTCGTGTCCAGCCCCTTCCTCCGGCCTGACCTCCCGGTCACCATCGTCATCCCAATGATCGATGATGCCGCCGATGGTCAGATCGGTCGTGATTGCCTTGTCGTCCAATGCGTGGCGTGCCGCCGACCCGCTGACGGTGAACACCCAGTTTCCCGGATGCGCGCCCACCGTATCCACGGCCACCACCAGTCCACCCTTGCCATCGACAAGCACACGCAGAGAAGCGGTCTTCAAACCGTCGACCCGCCGGGTCACGGTGAGCTCATCCTTCACCTGCATGATTTCCATGGACTATTCGTCCTCCCAGTAATCGATGATGCCGACGATCGTGGCGTCGCTGGGGTATTCCTTGCTGCCGGCGGCCTCGCGGGCGGCCGAGCTGCCAACCACGATGACCCAGTCACCCGGCACGCAGCCGATGGCATCGACGGCAACGGTGCGCGCACCGCCCTTCTTCTCCCGCACCACCAGCAGCGGTCGATGACCGAGGCTGCTGATACGGTTGGTCGACACCAGGGTCTTTTCCACCTTGCAGATTTTCATCGCTTGTCCGTTATCCCTCAGGCGGCCAGCCGTTCCAGCTGGCTACCACTTTGCTTGTCCCGAATCACCATGTGGCACCCGAGCAGGCCCTGATCCGCCAGCTCCCGGTATCGTTCCAGAATCACGCGCCGGATGCGCCGGCAGCGTTTCTCCACCCGTTCCCGCGACCCCGGCACATGCCGGTCGTAGCGATAGTGCACGACCACGGGGATGGGCAGGCCGCGCTCTGTATTGAGCTTGCGGAAGATCTTCTCCACCCCCACATCCAGACCCGGACCGCCCTCTTCCAGCGTCTCCAGATGGGCGAAGTAGGCGAAATTCCGCACCTGCATCTCTTCCACCTCATGGCCCACCAGGATCAATCGTTCCCGGTGTCCTCCATCCGCGTACCGTCCATCGTGGTAGCGGGCCACGTAATCGAGCTGCGACAGATTGCTCAGCAGCAACCGCGTGACCAGTCGCAGCATCCCCTCATGGGGCTGGCCCTTGCCGCGGCCCCAACCCTGCTGGCCGATGGCCTGCTGCAGAGCCTGGTAGACCTGCAGTGACGCCTCCTGCGGACTCAGGCCCCGGGTCTGCTGGTATAGCGCAGCGCTGTCGACAAAGCGGTAAACGCTCATCCGCGTTTCAGCATCCGGCACATGGACCTTGATGGCATCCGTGTCCGTATCGACACCGATCAACAAGGTATCCACCGACGCACCGCAGCAGAACGTGTTCTCGATGGCCTGCCGAAAGCTGCGCAACTGTTTCAGTGCGGCATCCGCGGCATCGCGCTCGTTGCTGCCGTGCGCCATGCATCCCTCATGTGCCGGATCCCGGCTGCTGAAGTGATACACGGCAATCTTCAGGTAGCGGCTCGGCACGTCAGCCGATGTCGGCTGACCTTCCCGGTATCGCAGCAACTCGCGCCGCGTCCAGTATCGAACATCCTCTTCCACATCAAACAGCGCCCCGGCATGGCTTCTGGTGCGGACCGCCAGGTCCGGCAGGCGCAGGATGAACCTGCGCAGTCCCAGCAGCCGTCCATCGGAACAGGGTGATATATCCACCTCGTGGAAATCGCAATCCAGAAAATACGCGGTTGCACATTCCGCTTCATTCACCAGATCGTCCCGCCCCGTCCAGTAGCCATTCACGACCTGCTCGAACAGTTCGAAGGTCCCATGCAGGTACAAGGCCCGCGTATCCAGCCCGTTGATCCAGGCATCCTCCAGGAGCCGCCCGGGCGCCTCGAAACCGAGCGACTCCGCGATCAGCTCCCTGGCCCGCTCCGGGAACGACAGCGCATGCTGCGTGGCGTGAAGCTCCCGGAGCACCGGGACCAGCCTTTCAAAGCGCTGGCGGAACGCCTGCTCGTATGCGTAAAGCGTCTCGTTGGCCGCCTGGTCCGCCAAAGGATGGCCCGGCTCCAGCCGCATGACCTTCGCGGCCTGCTCCGGTGCCGCCGCCGGCGCCTTGTCCGGCACCCCGGGCACGACATCCTGCCGCGGCCGGGGTGTCGGGCTTCCCGTCGCCATGACATAGCGCGAACCCAGTGGCGTTTTGCTGCGCCGTCGCAGACTCATGGCCTTTCGGCACCCCTATCCGCTTCAGCCCCGAGCCCCGCCGGACAGTGTCACCAGCGAACCGCCGTCACTGTTGCCGGAGGATCCGGTGATCTTGCTGGGCGGTACCTCTTTCCGCTCCAGCTCCCGATTGGCGTAGGCCGTGCGCCCTTCGCCGCGGGGGTTTCCGCGCTGCGTGATGTTGCGCCGGGTCGAAAAGCCCTCGGTCCCCGTAATGTTGTTGCCACGCTGCCAGTCATCGCCGGTGATGGTGACGCCGTTACTGCTGCCGTTGACTGTCACCCGCTCTGCAGCGGATGCCGCCGGCTCCGGCTCGACCGGCGCAGCCTGCTCGCCGCGAGCCGGGTACCGGAACTCATCGGTACCGGAAACCAGACCCATAGCCTTGTTGCTCGGCCCGGTGATGCTGCTCGAGTTTCCATAGGCAGTCCCGGTCACGCGACGCTCCCGACGTTCCTGCGCGGTCCGCGCCGGTGTTTCCACGCTGAATCCGGCGTTGGGCATCGGCCGCGGTTCCGGCGCCGGCGCGGCAACCCGCGAACCCTCTCGCTGGAAACGCGGATGCAGCTGTGAATTACCCGTCGGGCAGACCTGGTCGAACTCGTCGGCACCCACATAAGGCGCACCCGACACATTCTGGCAGGCACCACGTTCCGTTCCGGTTACACGCTCGTCATGGCCCGGCTGGCTGCCGGACACCGCATGGCCGGGCGTTGCGCGTCGTTCAGCGACCCGCTGATCCGCAGCGTTGGTTTCAGGCGTGTCACAAAAGCGGTCGTACTGGTCGGGCCCGATGTACTGCGTTCCGCTGACCGGTTTACAGGCACCGTACTCATCCCCCGTTACACGGCTGGAACGACCCACTGCGGACCCGGAAACCGACTGCTGATTCCAGGTGCGGCCGACAGTGACCTTTTCCGGCGGCGCTTCCGGGCTGGACCCGCAGAATGCCTGGTAGTGATCAGACCCGACGTACTCGGTACCCGTGATCGGCTTGCAGCCACCATATTCATCGCCGGTAACATTCAGGGATTGGCCGACCTTCGTTCCCAGCACTTCCCTGCCCCGCAGCGTATGCATCACGCCGACCTTGGGCACACCGCCGGCGGAGGGCTCTCGACAAAGGTCGCCGAAATCCGCCTTGTTGTAGTACGGCGTGCCGGTGAGGTGGCCACAGGACCCACTCTCGTCACCGGTGACCCGCGAACTACGGCCAATGGCCGTGCCGGTGATGGTCTGGTCGCCGAGCGTGCGCAGTTCCTGCACCTTTTCCGGAGCTGGGGCTGCCGCCGGCTGCGTGCCACAAAACCTGTTGAACTGCTCCTGACCGAGATACTCGGTTCCGGTCACCGGCTTGCAGCTACCATGTTCATTACCGGTGACATGCGTCGAACGGCCCACCTCGGTCCCGGTCAACTCGCGCCCCTTGAGCGTGTGCATCACGCCGACCTTGGGCACGCCATCGGCCGACGGCGTGCCGCAGGGCACTTCGCTCGCCGCTTCATTCAAATACTCGGTGCCGGTAATGCTCCGACAGGAACCGGGCTCATCACCGGTAACCGAGGGGCTGCGACCAACCGTCGTGCCGGAAACTTCTTCGCCACCGCGCGTCGGCATCACATTGACCTTGCGCGTTCCCGGTTCGGGCCGCGTGCCACAGAACCCTTCGAACTGCTCCGAGGCAAGGTACTCGGTCCTGGTCACGGAACCGCAGGAACCCGCTTCATCGCCGGTCACACGCGACGACCGACCGACCTCGGTACCGCTGACAGACTGACCGCTGGCGGTATGGGTCTGGCCAACCTTTCCGGGCCCACCAGCTGGACGCTGACCGCAGTACCGATCGTAATGCTCAAGGCTGAGGTATTCGGTGCCGGTTATCGCACTGCAACTGCCCGCTTCGGTGCCGGTGACCGCAGAAGCCCGCTGCACCTGCGTTCCGGTCACGCGCCCGCCGGACAGGGTCGCGCTCTCCTCGACCTTCACCGGTGCCGCAGGCTCGATCTTCTGGCGGCCACAGGGCCGTGCCGGATCCGACGAACCGCGGCCGATCTGACACAGTTCCTCGCGCCGCTGGCGGGCAATCTCCCGGGTCGAGAAACCCCTGCGTTGGGCGGCTTTCCAGGTACCTTCCTGGGGGAATATATCGCGCCCGGGACCGCCGCCGGGGCGCCGCTGACGCACGCCGCGCTTGCCGCGATTGGCCATCGCCTCGCGCCGGGCCATGCACAGGGCTCGCACCGAGGAAACCATCGGCTCGGTCACGCCGCCGGCGTCCGCCGGGGTCGATTCGACCTGGTCACAGAGGGCCTGGAAACCCGCCTCGACAGCCTCTTCGGCAACCCGCTCTTCCGGCGCCGGCCGGGACGCGGAATGCGCCTCGTCGGAATGCGACGAGGAACCATGACTACGGTCTTTCAGCAGGTCTTCCCGGCGCATCTCGGACGCCACGGCCGCCTTGCCCTCATTGGACAGGGCATAACGCCGAAGACGGCAGATTTCGCGCCCACTCATTGCCGAGCAGTCAACGTCCTGCGAGCGAGACAAGGCCTCGAGCTGACGGGACCGAGCCGACCCCATGCGCGCCATGCCCTCGGCCCGGGCATTGGCGCCCTTGAGTGCCTTCTTGCCGCGCCGAGCCGCATCACGCCGACGCTCCAGCGCGATCTGGCGGCCGTTGGATGCGCCATTGTTGACACCCGGCTCGGGCACCCGCTCCGGCGCGGAACGCTGCGGCGACGCAGTCGCCAGTGGCTCCGGCGTCCGCGGGCCTTGCCGCTCCCGCGGCACCAGGGAGGTCGCCGGAGGCTCCGGCTGCGCGGCAGGACGCGAGCGCGCAGCGCCGCGCGTGCCGCCCTGGTGCGCCTTCGACTGCAGGGCCGCCTTGCCGCCCTTTGACATGGCCTTACGCCGGGCAAGGGCGAGCTCGCGCCCCGACAGACGTTCGGACCCCGATGTCGAATTACTCATGGCACTTCCTTCCGCTTGGCGTCAGCGAATCCGGATGGACCTGAATGCCGCGGCTGGCACCCGGCCAGCCGCGCGTGGATCAGCGACCGCGATCGACCACGAAAGCCATGCCCTGACTCTGGGCATAGTTGTCGTAGGCAAGAAACCGGACCAGGTGGCCGGGGTTGGCGCGACGGCATTCGTCGATCTCCGCCAGCACCGCTTCCACCGACTGCTCACCGAACATCGGCAGCTTCCACATGTACCAGTAATGGCCGAAAGCGTTTTCCTTTTCACTGTGTTCAATCGACGGATTCCAGCCCTGCGCCAGGCAGTACTGGATCTGACGCCGCACCTGATCAGCAGTCATCTCCGGCAGATAGGAAAAGGTTTCGTACTTCAATCCCTGCTTGAAACTCTGAACGTCGGACATGTCGGTCATCCTGTGTGTTGGTACTTTCGGTAGACTTGATCAGCGGGCAGGCCAGACGGCGCCCGCCGACCAGAGCCGCTACTTGTGCTGCACGTCCAGCTTGTCGACGGTATCGAATTCGAACTTGATCTCTTTCCACGTCTCCATGGCGATCTTGAGTTCGGGGCTGCTCTTGGCGGCCTCGGCAAGAATTTCCTTGCCTTCCTTCTCGATTTCGCGACCCTCGTTGCGGGCCTGAACGCAGGCTTCCAGAGCAACACGGTTGGCCGTGGCGCCCGGCGCGTTGCCCCAGGGGTGGCCCAGGGTGCCGCCACCGAACTGCAGCACGGAGTCGTCGCCGAAGATGTTGACCAGGGCCGGCATGTGCCAGACGTGGATACCGCCCGAGGCGACAGCAAACACACCAGGCATGGATCCCCAGTCCTGATCGAAGAAGATGCCACGGGAGCGATCTTCCGGCACGAAGGATTCGCGCAGCAGATCAATCCAGCCGAGGGTCGCGCCACGGTCGCCTTCCAGCTTGCCGACCACGGTGCCGGTGTGGAGATGGTCGCCACCGGACAGACGCAGGATCTTGGCCAGGACACGGAAGTGAATACCGTGTTTCGGATGACGGTCGAGTACGGCATGCATGGCGCGGTGGATGTGCAGCAGCACACCGTTGTCGCGGCACCAGTTGGCCAGGCCCGTGTTGGCGCAGAAACCACCGGTGATGTAGTCGTGCATGATGATCGGGGCACCGATTTCCTTTGCGTACTCGGCACGCTTGTACATCTCTTCCGGGGTCGGCGCGGTGACGTTCAGGTAGTGCCCCTTCCGCTCACCGGTCTCGGCCTCGGACTTGTGGATCGCTTCCATCACGAAGTCGAACCGCTGCCGCCAGCGCATGAAGGGCTGCGAGTTGACGTTCTCGTCGTCCTTGGTGAAATCGAGCCCACCACGCAGGCATTCATACACGGCACGGCCGTAATTCTTGGCGGAAAGACCCAGCTTCGGCTTGATCGTGCAGCCCAGCATTGGCCGGCCGTACTTGTTCATCACGTCGCGTTCGACCTGGATACCCTGCGGCGGACCGCCACAGGTCTTGACGTAGGCAATCGGGAACCGCACGTCCTCGAGACGCAGCATCCGGATCGCCTTGAAGCCGAAGACGTTCCCCACCAGCGAGGTGAACACGTTGACCATCGAACCTTCTTCGAACAGGTCGATCGGATAGGCGATGAACGCGTAGAAGGACTCATCATCACCTGGCACGTCCTCAATGGCGTACGCACGACCCTTGTAGTAGTCGAGGTCGGTGAGAAGATCGGTCCAGACCGTTGTCCACGTGCCAGTGGAAGATTCGGCGGCGACGGCAGCGGCGGCTTCCTCACGATCAATGCCCGGCTGCGGGGTGATCTTGAAACACGCCAGCAAATCGGTGTCGAGCGGCGTGTATTCCGGCATCCAGTATGTTTCGCGGTAATCCTTGACGCCCGCGGAGTACTTCTTCCCGGCCATTTGGCTTTCTCCTACGCGTTGGTTAATCGTGATGGTCCGCTAGGTTAGGAACGCGGAATCCTTATAACAAATAAATAATATAGATAGGATTGATTTATATTTATCTATGGGTTTCTTGTTTTCAGCATGCCAGCCGGATTGTTCTTTATTGTTCTGATGCCCCGATTCGGCGCTGTCGAGCAATACTGGTAAGGCACCATATCTCAAAATTCTCTTCCGGCACATACGCGGTGCACAAAAACACGGGTGCTCCGAAATGAGGCGCCAACACTTCCTTAAATGATCGTCAATACGGGCCTGCGTCAGCTTTCCGTCTACGCCAACCAGGGCTTGACACAGCGTAACGGAATCCGCTGAACGATAGACTTGCCCACAAAGCGACGCGTCTCACGGCAACTTCCCCGAGTTTGCCCAAGCAATTCCTTACACAATGCTTGTTAATAATTGATAAATATGCAGTTTACGCTCCTTGGCCAATTCTTAATCAAACTGACCCAAGGCCTTGTCTGACAAGGTTAAGCGTCGCTTTCCAGACGTTCTTCCACAGCGTTATCCACAGGTTCTGTGAATAACTCACGGCGCTGCCAACCCAGGCTGGCGCAGGCGCCCATTGCTCCGCCGTGCGCTCCGCAGTGGCGGCGGACAACCTCCACCTTCCCTCACTCAGCCGCGGCTCATGCGCCAGCGTGATTGATCCAGATCAAAACATGACTTTAGATAACGTTGGACGATCCTTGCGGACGAGCAATGGGCTCGGCAACCCTTCTTTATCCTGGTGATGGGGCTCCACTGATGGATGGCACAACGCAATACAATGAAAAAGTGGTCCGCCAGTTCGCGCTGGCGACGGTGGTCTGGGGCGTGGTCGGCATGGCGGTGGGTGTACTGATCGCCGCGCAGCTCATTTGGCCGGCTCTCAATTTCGACGTTCCCTGGCTCAGCTACGGCAGGCTACGTCCACTGCATACCAACGCCGTCATCTTTGCGTTCGGCGGCTCAGCGCTGTTTGCGACCGCTTACTGGGTCGTGCAACGCACCTGCCAGACGCCGCTGTTCGCGCCGAAACTGGCCTCCTTCACGTTCTGGGGCTGGCAGACAGTGATCGTGCTTGCGGCCGTCACGCTGCCTCTGGGCATCACCCAGAGCAAGGAGTACGCCGAGCTGGAATGGCCCATTGCGCTGCTCATCGCTGTGGTCTGGATCAGCTATGCGATCGTGTTTTTCGGCACCATCGTCAAACGCAAGGTCAAGCACATCTATGTGGCGAACTGGTTCTACGGTGCCTTCATCATCACCGTGGCCGTGCTGCATGTGGTCAACAATCTGGTGATACCGGTTTCCCTGACCAAGTCCTATCCGATCTACGCGGGTGCCGTGGACGCCATGGTGCAGTGGTGGTACGGCCACAATGCGGTGGGCTTTTTCCTGACCGCCGGCTTCCTCGGCATGATGTACTACTTCGTGCCCAAGCAGGCCAACCGGCCGATCTATTCCTATCGGCTCTCCATCGTCCACTTCTGGGCCCTGATTTCCATCTATATGTGGGCGGGCCCGCACCATCTGCACTACACGGCCCTGCCGGAATGGGCCCAGTCGCTCGGCATGGTGTTCTCGCTGATCCTGCTCGCACCCAGCTGGGGCGGCATGATCAACGGCATCATGACCCTGTCAGGCGCCTGGCATAAGCTGCGCACGGACCCGATCCTGAAGTTCCTGATCGTCTCGCTGTCGTTCTACGGCATGGCCACATTCGAGGGGCCAATGATGTCGATCAAGACGGTCAATGCCCTCTCCCACTACACCGACTGGACGGTGGGTCATGTCCACGCCGGCGCCCTGGGCTGGGTCGCGTTCATCACCTTCGGCGCGATATATCACCTGATCCCGAAGCTGTACGGCCGGGAACAGATGTACAGCGTCAAGGCCATAGAACTGCACTTCTGGGTCTCCACCATTGGCGTCGTGCTGTACATCGCCGCCATGTGGATTGCCGGCGTGATGCAGGGACTGATGTGGCGCGCCGTCAACGAGGACGGGACGCTGACCTACACCTTCATCGAGTCCCTGGTGGCCACTTACCCCTACTACATGGTGCGACTGCTCGGTGGCGTGCTGTTCCTGGGCGGGATGCTGCTCATGGCCTGGAACGTCTGGATGACCACGCGCCCGGTAGCAACCCGCGCAGAATCCACCACCGCCGTGCCGCAGGAGGGCTGAACCCATGGACCATTCCGTCATTGAGAAAAACATTGGCCTGATGGCGGTGCTGATCGCCCTGGTCATCAGTGTCGCGGGTCTGGTGCAGATCGTGCCCCTGATGTTCCTGAGCGAGACCACCGAGCCGCTGGAGGGCGTCGAGCCCTATGCCCCTCTGGAGTTCGCCGGTCGGGACATCTACGTGCGGGAAGGTTGCTACAACTGCCACTCGCAGATGATCCGCCCGTTCCGCGCGGAAACCGAGCGGTACGGCCATTACTCCCTGGCCGGGGAATTTGTCTACGACCGCCCGTTCCAGTGGGGATCAAAGCGCACCGGACCCGACCTGGCCCGGGTCGGGGGGCTCTACACGGATCTGTGGCACGAAATCCACCTGCTCAACCCGCGGGATGTGGTACCGGAATCCAACATGCCGGCCTATCCATGGCTGGCGGACCGCACCATCAATGGTGAACAGATCGCCGGGCGGATGCGCGCCCAGCAGCGCTGGCTGAATGTGCCGTACTCCGATGAACAGATCGAGAGCGCCGCCGAGGAAGTGGATGGCAAGACCGAGATGGAGGCCATCATCGCTTACCTCCAGGCCCTGGGTACCGCCGTCGAGCGCAACCGCTGAGGAAACAAGAGCATGGATATCAACACCTTGTATGGACTGCTGACCCTGCTGCTGCTGGTTCTCTTCATCGGCATCGTGCTCTGGGCCTATAGCGGCCGCCGGAAAAAGGATTTCGAAGAGGCAGCTCGCCTGCCGCTGGAGGACGAGCCAACGGACTCGTCGGACACTGATCACCGGGAGAACAAGAAATGAGCGCTTTCTGGAGCTGGTGGATCACGCTCATCGCCCTGGCCAACATACTGGCCTGCGTTTGGCTCATTCGCTGGACCGCAAGGAAACGGCCCGACGAAAAGCCTTCTCACGAGACAACGGGCCATGAGTGGGATGGACTGACCGAGTTGAACAATCCAATGCCGCGCTGGTGGCTCTGGCTGTTCTACATCAGCATCGTATTCGGCCTCATCTACCTCCTGCTTTACCCCGGGCTCGGCCGCTACGAGGGTTTGCTGGGCTGGTCGCAGTATTCCGCCTGGGAAGAGGAAGTGGAGTCAATGGAAGAGCGCACGGCGCCGCTTTTCGCGGAATTCGCCGAGCGACCGATTCCGGAGCTGGCCCGCAATGACGAGGCAATGCAGACCGGACGCCGCCTTTTCGGCAACAACTGTGCGGTATGCCATGGCGCCGATGGTGGCGGTCGCACAGGCTTTCCGAACATTGCCAACAATTACTGGCAGTGGGGGGGCGAGCCGGAAGAAATCTATGTCAGCATCCTCAATGGCCGTCAGGCGATGATGCCCGGGTTCGGCGGTGCCATGGATGACGATGCGGTCGAGGCCACGGCGGCCTATGTCTTCCATCTGAGCGGTCGTGAGGTGCCGGAAGACCTCATCAGCCGCGGTGAGGAGCATTTCGGCAACTACTGCGCCGCCTGCCACGGACCTGGCGGCGAGGGCAACAAGGCACTCGGTGCACCCAATCTGACCCGTGACGAGTGGACCTATGGTGGCGGCATGGACTCGATCATGACCACCATCCGTGAGGGTCGTCAGGGGCGCATGCCTGCGCAGAAGGACCTGTTGGGCGAGGATCGCATCCACGTGCTGACAGCCTACGTCTACAGCCTGTCCATGGACCAACGGAACGAGCAGGACGATGAAGACGACGCCGAATAAGGCGTCGTTCCATCGCGGAGAGGAATGCATGTCTCAAGCAACCCATGAAAGCCGACAACGGCACCTGATCCAGCGCTACGGAACGACACTGTGGCCGTCGTTCCTGATCGCTGGCATCGCCAGCATCGCTTTCTTCGGCAACATCGACCCCGAGACGCTGCAAGTACAGACCCTGCCAGACTGGAATATCAGCCGCCTGGGGGGCTACACCATCGGCTTCTTCATGTTCTGGGCCGTTGGCCTAACATCCAGCGTTCTCAGCCTCGCACTGCGCGGGGCCGGAAACCAGGAGCAGTGATGACCGGTCAGGATCAGCAGAGCGACATGTACGCCGCCCGGGAGAAGATCCATCCCCGGGAAGTCGACGGCACTTTTCAGCGTCTGCGGCATCTGGCGGTAGTGGTGCTGCTTGGTATTTATTACGGCCTGCCCTGGCTGCAGTGGGATGGTCGCCAGGCGGTCCTGTTCGACCTACCCTCCCGCCAGTTTCATCTTTTTGCCCTGACCTTCTGGCCTCAGGATTTCATCTATCTGGCCCTGTTGCTGATCATCGCGGCGCTGTCGCTGTTCTTCTTCACTGCCCTGGCCGGACGCCTCTGGTGCGGCTACGCCTGTCCGCAAACGGTCTGGACCGAGGCATTCATCTGGATGGAACGCCTCACCGAGGGCAAGCGCCAGAAACGTCTCAAGCTGGACCAGTCTCCCTGGACACGGGAAAAGATTCTGCGTCGTGGCAGCAAGCACCTGCTGTGGATCGTCTTTGCGCTTTTCACGGGCTTTACCTTCGTCGGCTACTTCACGCCAATCCTGGATCTGGGCCAGGGTGTGCTGACACTGTCGCTGGGGTTCTGGGAATGGTTCTGGCTGCTGTTCTACAGCCTGGCCACCTGGGGCAATGCAGGGTTTCTGCGGGAACAGGTGTGCATCTACATGTGCCCCTATGCGCGCTTCCAGAGCGCCATGTTCGACCGCAACACCCTGATCATCTCCTACGATGAGGAGCGCGGTGAGCCGCGCGGCGGTCGCTCGCGAAAAGCAGATCCCAAGGCGCAGGGGCTGGGTGACTGCATTGACTGCAACCTTTGCGTGCAGGCATGCCCCACAGGCATTGATATCCGCGAGGGGCTGCAGTACGAGTGCATTGCCTGCGCCGCTTGCATTGACGCCTGCAACGGCGTCATGGACAAGATGGACTACCCCCGCGGCCTGATCCGTTATTCCACAGAGAATGCCATGGCCGGCAAGCCGGCCCGGATCCTGCGACCGCGCGTGGTGATCTATGCGGTACTGTTGCTGACCATCCTTTCCGGTGTGACTTATAGCCTGAGTCAGCGGGTTCCTCTTTCCGCCGAGGTACTGGCTGACCGTAATGTGGTCTATCGGGAAGTGGATTGGAGCACCATCGAAAACGTCTTCACGGTACGCATCCTGAACAAGGACCGCGTCGCCCACGATTACGCAATCCGCGTGGACGGCATTGAAGGCATCGCGGCGCAGGTGCGCGACGATCGCATCCGGGTAGAAGCCGGCAGTACCGACTCGGTGGTGGTCCGTGTTCAGGTTCCCCGCGACCAGATCGATGGACCCGGGCAACCCTTTCGCCTGATCCTCGAATCCCTGCAGGATCCGGACATCCGGAATGTCAACACGGCCCGTTTCAACGGTCCTCGCGACTGATCTGTCAAACCACAGCGGTAAGGAACAGAACCATGGCTGACGCCAACAAACGCCCCTGGTATCGCGAATTCTGGCTCTGGTTTGTGTTCGCGCCACCGATGGCATCCATCGTCCTCGGTCTGAGCTTGCTCGGGACAGCCATCATCAACGCCGACAGCATGGTGGTGGACGACTATTACCAGGTGGGACGCGCCCTGCACAGGACCCAGGGAAAGGAGATCCGGGCAGCCACGATGGGGTTAAATGGCCAGCTTGTACTGGACCGGGAGCACGGTGCAATCACCCTGCGGCTGCAGGGCAATCAGGAACTGCCCGAGACCCTTAGCCTGGAGTTATCCCACGCCACCCATGCCTCCCGGGACATGGAGCTGACCCTGCAGCGCGACAGCACCGGGCTTTACCGGGCTGATGCTCAGCGTCCCATCAGTGGCCGTTACTACCTGCGGCTGGCCTCCGAGGCCGACGGCTGGCTGATCGTTCGTGACATGGATCCAGAGCAGCGGGAACTGTCTCTGGACACGGGAAGCGGCGACGACGCATGAGCCATGACTGCTACCACTGCGGCGAGCCAGTGCCGGCGGACTGCGACCTGCAGATCACCCTACGGGGAGAGGCACGGCCGGTGTGTTGCAGTGGCTGTCATGCCGTCGCCTCAATGATTCTTGGCGCCGGTCTTGATGACTTTTATCGGTTCCGGCCCGCTCCCACCGGGCGACCGGAGGACCTGGTGGCCGGCGAAGAGAGTCGCTATGCCCGATTCGATGAAAGTCGCGTACAGCGAGATTTCGTGTATCGCGACGGCAATGGTGACTGCGAGGCATCGCTGCTGATCGAGGGCCTCTACTGCACCGCCTGTGGCTGGCTGATCGAACGCAGCCTTGGCGATGCCGCAGGGGTGCGCGAAGTCCGGGTCAACCCCGCCACCGGTCGTGCGCTGCTGCGCTGGGACCCCGAGCAGGTGCGGCTCAGCGGACTTATGGCCCATATGGGGCGCCTTGGCTACCGGCCTCATCCGGTATTACCCGGCAGCGGCAGCACGCAGGCCATGAAAGAAAAGCGCAGTGCCATGCGACGGCTTATCGTCGCCGGGCTGGGCATGATGCAGGCAATGATGTTCGCGGTTGCCTTGTATTTCGGCCAGTACCACGGCATGGATCCGGATCACATCCAGTTCCTGCGCCTGGTGAGCATGCTGGTGGCGACACCCGTGGTGCTATACGCCGGAATGCCGATATTCCTTGGCGCCATCCGCGATCTCGGAAATCTGCGGCCAGGCATGGACGTGCCGGTTTCGCTCGCCATCGGTACCGGCTATTTCGCCAGTGTCTGGGTAACCTTCACCGGCGGACCGGAAGTGTATTTCGACTCGATAGCCATGTTCACCTTCTTCCTGCTGGTGGCCCGCTACGTGGAGATGGGCGCCCGACATCGGGCCAATGCCACCAACGATGCCCTGGCCCGACTGGTGCCGGACACCGCGGTGCTGCTGCAGGATGGAGATGTCGAACGGGAGGTGCCGCTGCAGGACCTGGAGGTCGGCGACCTGGTCGTCGTACGTCCCGGGGCAACGATACCCGCTGACGGCGTTGTCCTTGAGGGGCACAGTTCCATTGACGAATCCATGCTTACCGGGGAATCCGATCCTCAGGCCTGCGGACCTGGCCGCCAGATGATCGGCGGCAGCGTCAACCTCCAGGGCCGGCTGGTATTGCGCATCCAGCATGTCGGCCAGGACACCGTGGTCTCTCAGATTGGCCGCCTGCTGCGGCGTGCCCAGGCGGAACGCCCTGCAATGGCCCGGCTCGCCGACACGGTCGGCCGATGGTTCGTCAGTGTCGTACTGGTGGCGGCAGCCTCGGTTGTCGCCATCTGGTGGCACATCGACCCTGCCATGGCATTCCCGGTCACCCTGGCGATGCTGGTCGCGACCTGCCCATGCGCACTGTCGCTCGCGACGCCGACGGCCCTGGCCAGCGGCACCAACCGAATGGCGGCCGACGGCCTTCTGATCACGCGCGCCGATGCACTGGAGAGCCTGGCACGGACCACCCATGTAGTGCTGGACAAGACCGGTACCCTGACCGAAGGACGCCTCAGCCTGGTGCAGAGTCGGCTGCACCGGGAAGTTCCGGAAGCACGTGCCCTGCGCATTGCCGCCGCACTTGAACGGCATTCACTGCATCCACTTGCCCAGGCGTTCCCGGGTAACGGCAAGCTCCCGGCAACCCGGGACGTGCAGGAAATCCGGGGGGCCGGCCTCGAGGGCATCGTCGACGGCCGCCGCTACCGTATCGGCCGTCCCGACTGGGCGCTGCAGCCATCTGGCATCAAGCCTCCCGCTTTTCTGGCCACGGAGGCCTGGGTCGTACTGGCCGACGAGGAGGGGTTGCTGGCCAGTTATCGCGTATCGGACCGACTTCGGAGCAATGCTCCTGCTGCCGTTTCCCGCCTCAAGGAAGCCGGGCTGAGCGTGGAAATCGCCAGCGGCGATGCGCCTGGCCCCGTGGAGGAGACGGCACGGAGGCTCGGGATTCCCCGGTGGCATGCACGACTGAGTCCGGAGGACAAACTGCAGCGCCTGCGGGACCTTCAGGATGCGGGCGCCGTGGTGTTGATGGTCGGCGATGGCGTCAATGATGCACCGGTGCTGGCCGGCGCCAATGTGTCGGCGGCGCTGTCTGCAGGCACAGCCCTCGCACAGACGAGTGCCGGCATGGTGCTTCTGGGAGAGAATCTGGAACGGTTGCCGGAAAGCGTCTCCACCGCCCGCCGGACACTGCGCGTTATACGGCAGAATCTGGCCTTGTCCGCGACCTATAATGCCAGCATGCTGCCACTGGCGGCGATGGGGCTTATCCCCCCCTGGCTCGCCGCCATCGGCATGACCCTCAGCTCGGTGGTCGTGGTGCTGAATGCCCGCCGCCTGAATCGACATAGCGGCAACGCGGAAACCTGTCCGGTGCCGGCGCTGCAGACAAGAGGTGCCGCATGAACGCGATCCTCATATCAATCCCGATCAGCATAATCCTGGTGGCAATTGCGATCTGGCTTTTCTTCTGGGCAGTACGAAGCGGCCAGTACGACGATCTGGATTCACCTGCTTACTCGATCCTGCTCGACGAAGAAGAACGACGTAGACGGTCGAAGGAAAAGGACAATAAAACCAGGGATGAGCGCGGGGAGTGATCGCGGAACTGACCCTCGTTGCTGCCTTTCTCGTGGGGCTGGCTGGCAGCACCCACTGCCTGGGAATGTGCGGTGGCATTGCCGGTAGCCTCGGGGCCGGCATTGAGGGTTCCTCGCGCCACCGTCGTTGGCTGATGGCGCTGAGCTTCAATCTGGGTCGCATCCTCAGCTACGGAATGCTCGGCGCACTGGTAGCGCTTCTGGTTGCCGCTATTGGCTCCGGCGTCGCCGCACCGCAATGGGGCATTTTCCTGCGCCTGGTGACCGGCGCGGTCTTCATCGCGATCGCCTGCCAGCTACTGCTTGACTGGCAGGGACTCCGCCGGATCGAGGCACTCGGTGGACGGGTCTGGCGCCACATCGCTCCCCTGGCGCAACGGCTGATGCCGGTGCGCTCGCCCGTTCAGGCGCTGGCCCTGGGTGGACTCTGGGGCTGGTTGCCCTGCGGCCTGGTGTACACCGCCCTGCTGGCAGCCGCCGGATCCGGACAACCGCTGCAGGGCGCCGCCATCATGCTGAGCTTCGGCCTGGGCACCGTCCCTGCGATGACGGGCGTTACCCTTTTCGGACAGGCAATTCGTCGCTGGCGCACCGGTATTCGCGGGCGGCAGATCACCGGGCTGCTGCTGCTCGCCTTCGGTGTCTGGACCATGGCGACCCCGGTAATGCATCTGTTCTCCGACGGGCACCACGGGCACGACACACATCACGGCCATGAGACGACGCCAACCGAACACCGGCTCGAGGATTGAACCGTGAACCAGCGGCAAGACACGCCCCGGACCAACGGCGGCACGTCCCTGATCACGACCATGCTGCAGTTTCTCGGGTCGATGAATCTGGCAATCACCTTGCTGATCGTGCTGGCGATCGCCTCAGTCAGCGGCACGATTCTGCAGCAGAATCAGCCTTATCCAGACTATCTCGAACAGCTCGGTCCATTCTGGTTCGACATTTTCCGACGTCTCGGCCTGTTCGATGTCTACAGCGCCGGCTGGTTTCTGGCCATCCTCGCGGCGCTGCTCCTGTCCACGAGCGTCTGCCTCTGCCGCCGCGCCCCCGGAATGCTGCAGCAGATGAACCGATACCGGGAACACCACCAGGTGCGCTCTTTGCGGGCACTGGCTCACCACCGGGAATGGTCGGTTCCAATGGCAGCCGCAGACACGGCCGCCATCGCCGCCGACGTTCTGCGGTACCAGGGTTATCGGACACGACTCAGGCCCAGGGGAGAGGCTCGCCTTCTGGCCGGTCTCGCCGGCCGCAGTAACCGGCTGGGATATGTGGCGCTGCACCTGGCCATCGTGGTGATCGCCATCGGCGGTCTGATGGATGCCAATCTGAGCCTCAAGTTCCGGGAATGGCGTGGCGATGTGGTTACGGAGACCCGGGCCCTGCCGATCAGCGAATTGCGCAGCGAGAGCCGTCTGCCTGCGGGACGGGACGCATTCCGCGGCATTGTCACGATTCCGGAGGGCGAACGCGCCAGCGTTGCCTTCCTGCAACTGCGCGATGGTTATGTAGTGCGGGAACTGCCTTTCGAATTACGCCTGGAGGCATTTCGCGTGCTGCGCTATGCCAGTGGAGAGGCCCGCGCCTATGAGTCCGATGTGGTGCTCAATGCGCCGGACCTGGACGAACCCCTGCGCCGCACCATTCGCGTCAACGAACCCTTGCAATACGGCGGCTATACGATTTTCCAGGCCGGCTTCGGCGACGGCGGTTCGGACCTGAATCTCAGGGCCTGGCCGCTGGCCGGCAATCCCCGGCAACCACTGGAACTCGATCTGCGCACGTTCGGCGAGCAAGGCCTGAGCATCGATGGCCAGCAGTACCAACTGCAGATCACGGATTTCGAGGCGCACAACGTCCAACCCGATGGTATTGACGGGACCGGCCGCACCAAGGTGCGCGATGTGGGTCCGCGGGTCCGATACCAGATCCGGGACAGGTCCGGGAATCAGCAGGAATTCGAGAGTTACATGCTGCCCATGACGCTGGAAGGGCAACCTTATTTCGTCACAGGGGTGCGGGCGCCTGACTCGGCGGATTTCCGTTACCTGCACATCCCGGCCGATCAGCATTACAGCCCGGCTCGCTTTACCGCGCTGGCGAGCCAGCTGGGGGATCCCGAACGGCGCGCTGAAATCGCCGGCCAGGCTGTACACACCCTGCTTGGTGACGCCGCCGAGGACTATCCGGTGAGCACCGCGCATCTGACGAGGTTGACTGCGGAACTGCTTGCCGCACTTGCCGAGGGGGGCCAGCAGTCCATGCACCACCTGCTGCGGGAAAGGGCCGAAGCTCCGGATCAGGCAAGCCCGCCCGCAGGGCTACTCGAACGCGGCGTTGATGAGGCAATGATTGCGGCGTATCGCCAGGCGCTGGCAGAAAGCGGAGACGACCCGGAGCGCCCCCTGGATGCCAACGATTCCGAATTCCTGCGCCACAGCATGGCGACAATTCCAGCACTGGAACGGTTTGGAGCCCCTGTGTTTCTCGAACTGAACGGCTTCGACCTGCGTCAGGCCAGTACCCTGGAGATCACCCGCTCGCCCGGGAAACCCGTGGTCTACGCTGGATTTCTGCTCCTGAGCCTGGGATTGTTCCTGACCTTCTTCGTCACCTATCGTCGCAGCTGGTGCTGGATTCAGCCTCGGGAAGACGGTGCCACCCAGGTGCTGCTTGCCGGCACCTCAGCCCGGGACAACCCCGGGCAGGCCGAACATTTTCAGACACTCGCAGCACGACTCGAGACGCGGCTTCAGGCCGCACGGCAATCGCCGCAACGAACCGATAGCGAAAATCCTGCCTGAAGCGATTTGAATGCCGTAGTACCCTTAAGGAAACACTGATTTATTAGCGCCCCTGCGTTGGAGTCCGCATTTTTTCCGAGGCAAGGCGCGCTGCGCAGCCCCGCAGTCATTCTGCGGTCAAGCAGCGCAACGCAGCAATCGGGAAAAATGC
>LFIK01001413.1_pt1 | contig 19066 bp, 18 predicted proteins | sample 643401 | NCBI WGS metagenome assembly LFIK01 (sample SAMN03777447, study PRJNA286221) | soda lake metagenome | biome: soda lake; feature: Kulunda steppe; material: water; isolation source: sample T5-Br brine of Lake Tanatar-5 | place: Russia: Kulunda steppe | collected 2010-07
ACCGGGTCCACATGGCGAAGCTCCTGCGCTCGGGCGGGAACGTGCTGCTCTTGGACGAGCCAACCAACGATCTGGACGTGGAAACCCTGCAGGCACTGGAAGCGGCGCTGGAGGATTTCGCGGGCTGTGCCGTCATCATCTCGCACGACCGGTTTTTCCTTGACCGGCTGTGCACGCATATGCTGGCCTTCGAGGGCGAGGCGCATGTGGAATGGTTCGAGGGCAACTTCGAGGCCTACGAGGAAGACAAGAAGCGGAGACTCGGCCCGGACGCGCTGGAACCGAAGCGGGTGAAGTACAAGAAGTTTGCGAGGTGAAAAAGGGAGGGCTTTGGCCCTCCCTTAACGTTTTATCCTTGTTGCAGTCGGATCATGCGCAGGCGAGCATCATGGTCCCGCCACCGTCCTGCCTAGGCATGTCAGAACGTTTTTTGACGTCAGAATTTGCTTCTTGACGGATGATGTCAGGATCAAGCTCCATGATACACTTCACTTCGCTGCGAGCAATCCATGCCTGGAGAGGCGAGTCCTTCCGCTCTGCAGCAGCTCGCATGAGTTCTATCTGCTTGTCACGGCGAATCATCTGATGCCTCTCTTTCGTTCTTTAGGGTTCCGATCCATAACACAGAGCCCAAGTACTCGTCTACGCTCAAGAGCTTATACTCTTGCTGCACTGTGTTAGCCACGACACTGAGCATCGCAGCAAGCTGCGAGTCATGCCTGTAGGCTTGTGTATATATGTGGAAGGTTTCCAATTTCTCAAGACTAAGTAGCTTTCGGACAGCAAAAGACGTCGCAAGACAGAAGGGTAACCAAACGTCTGCGGGAAGACGTTCCAGGGCCTCATGTAAAGAATATGTGTAAGTCCCACCTGTTGCGGGGTCGTAGATGAGAAGCTCCAAGCTCAGTTCTCGGACTTGATCCTCACCAGGAACCATCAGCGAACAGGCGGTCGCAACGACGTGCAGATCTTCGACATCGTCCTTGGCGAACGGCACCATCACCAAAGTTTGCCCGCCCGCCTCAACTGGGAAGGCGGGAACATGGTCACCGTCCCTGAAAACTACGCGAATTGCCACGACTACGAGCCTTTCCTGACTTCATTTCACGTACATGACACATGCGTATGGCTCGATCAAGAGCACTGACCGTGTCGCTACCGAGGCGGCGTTTGAACAATCGTGTGCGTTACAACATGTTGTAAGCTCCGAAGCGCCTGCCGGGATGGAGGGGGACCGTCGCGCCAGTGGCGCGGCGTAAGCCCCCGGAATGGCAGGCGCTGCCCGGCGTTGCCGCCGGGCGGGACGGTTGGTGCGGTGGTGCGTCATGGGGGAGGTGTTGCGTGTCCTGTTGGCGCCTGATGCGCGACGCCTCCGACACCCGCCCCCCCGAAACGCAGAACGCCCGCCAGGCGGCGGGCGTCCGGGACGCGCAAACGGGCCAGTCCTCAGCGGCGGATGCCCAGCTTGGCGATCAGCACGCGGTAGCGGGCCTCGTCCTTGCCGCGCAGGTAGTCCAGCAGCTTGCGGCGCGTCGCCACCAGTTTCAGCAGCCCACGGCGGGAGTGGTTGTCCTTCTTGTGGGTCTTGAAATGCTCGGTCAGCGTGGCGATGCGTTTGGTCAGCACCGCGACCTGCACCTCGGGCGAGCCGGTGTCGCCTTCGGCACGGGCGAATTCCTGGATGGTGCGTGTCTTCTCTTCGGCGGTAATCGACATCGGGGGCTCCTTTCGTCACGGGAAGCGGGTGCAGGCCGGGATGTCGTCCAGCGAGACCCATGGAAACGCCGCCCCCGCAGGGCCGCGCCCGCGCGTCATAGGCGATTCCGGCGGCAATGAAAAGCCCGCGCGTGGGCGCCGCTCGCGTTAACCATTTCCCCCGAAACCCCGGCCCGCGCGGCCCCTTGTGCTTCGTTTGTTCGCCCGAATCGGCGATACTCGGCCTTGGGTGAGACTGTGGGGTGTGTGTGATGTATCTCCTTCTGGGGCTGCTGGCGGCCGTGATGGCCGGCAGCATGGCCGATGCGTTCATGGGCAACGACGACACGGATGAGGCGGACGAGACCGGCGCGGATGAAGACGCGCCCGGCGCTGCGACCGCAAGCCTCGATATGCTTTCCGACACCCTGCCGGACGCCGACGCCCCGGCGATGATCTGGGACGCGGACCCGCTGGACAACCACCCGCTGGCCAACGGCCAGCCCCCCCAAGATGGCCCGGACGCAAGCTGGCGGGACTACAGCGACGATGACGGCGTCCGCAGCAGCGATGCCTTCCCCCCCAGCGACGCCCCGCCCGAGGGCGTGGTGCAGCAGGCGGGCGATGACGGCGAGACCCTGCGCGGCGGTGCAGGCGACAACCTGCTGATCGGCGGCACAGGGGAGGACACGCTGCTGGGCGGCCCGGGCGACGATGTGCTGGTGGCGAATGGCGCGGGCGACACGCTCAGCGGCGGCGAAGGCGACGACGTGCTGATCGGCGGGCCGGGGGATGACGTGCTGATCGGCGGCTGGGGCGATGACGTGCTGATCGCCGGGGGCGGCAGCAACACGCTGATGGGCGGGGCAGGCGACGACCTGCTGGTGGGCGCCATCGACCCCGAGGCCGCGCCGGGGCAGAATTTCCTCAACGGCGGCGAGGGCGATGACGTCCTGATCGGCGGCGGCAATGACGTGCTGCACGGCGGCCCCGGCGCGGACCGCTTCGTGCTGGGCGACTGGATCGGGCCGGGGCAGATGGTGACGATCATGGATTACACGCCGGGCGAGGACCGGATCGAACTGGCCATCAACCCCGCCGCGCACCCGGACCCGGCGCTGATCACCGCGCCGGACCCCGAAGACTCCGCAAACGCGCTGATCGTGCTGGATGGCGAGGTGATCGCCCGCGTCATCGGCGGCGCGGGGCTGGCGGCAGAGGACATCGACCTGGTGGCCGAACACCCCGAACTGACCCGCGCACAGTCCCCGACACAGATCAGGGTGTGAGAACGGCCGCCGAGGGTCGCGCAGTGTCGCGGGTCACGTCCGGGCCACGTCCCGCCACGGGCGTCTTGCCGCCGCTACGTGTCGCCCGCGGAAGGGGTCTCGGACAGCACCTCGGCCGCCAGCGCGCGACTGACCCGGCGGTGCCCGGCCAGCGCGCGCGCATCAAGCCGCGCCACCACATCCTGCGCCGCCGCCAGCGAGCGCTCCATCCGCGCCAGCAGATAGGCGATAAGCGGCGGCGAGACCTCAAGCTGACGGTCGGCAAACAGCTTGACCAACACCGCCTGCAGCAGGGCGTCATCGGGCGGGTCCAGCCCCACCACCGCGCTGGCCTGCAGGCGCGATGCCAGATCGGGCAGGGTCAGGCGCAGGCGCGTGGGCGCCGCACGGGCGGTCATCAACAACCGCCCTCCGGCGGCGGCCAGCATGTTGTGGAGGTGAAACAGGGCGCGCTCGCCCTGCGGATCGCCGGCGATGCCATCGATATCCTCGACCGCCACATGGCCCGCCCGGACCAGCGCCGGCAGATCCGCCGCCGCCAGATCGGTCGCGGCGCAAACCTGCGCTCCCGTCGCCGCCGCCCAGACCCGCGCCAGGTGGGTCTTGCCCGCGCCTCGAGGCCCGGTCAGCACCAGCTTGCCCTGCGGCCAGTCGCGCCAGCCCTCGACCATGGCCACGGCGCGGGCGTTGGACGGCGTGACAAAGAAATCCGCCCGCCCCATGGCAACGGGCAGGGCCAATCCGAGGGGGATCTGTTCCGGTCGGCGGGTCACGGCTGCGGGTGGTCCCTGGGATCGTCTGCGGCGGGATCGCTGGCGCGATAGAGCGGGCTGTCCATGTAGCGCCCCACGGCGAATTTCACCAGCACCCCCGCAGCCGCCGCCACCGGGACCGCGACCAGCATCCCCGTGAACCCGAACAGCGTGCCAAAGGCGGTGACCGCGAACAGAAGCCAGACCGGGTGCAGCCCCACCGACCCGCCCACCAGACGGGGCACCAGCACATTGCCTTCAAGGAACTGGCCGAAGGCGAAGATCGCCACCACGGCCAGGATCGGCACCGGATCGCCCCAGAACTGGAACAGCGCCAGCCCGATGGAGAGCACGCCCCCGATGATCGCACCGACAAAGGGGATGAACGAGATCACCCCTGCCACAACGCCGATCACCAGCCCGAACTGCAACCCCGCCAGCATCAGCCCCAACGCGTAATACCCTGCCAGCAGCATGCAGACCGAAAGTTGGCCCCGCACGAACCCGGCCAGCGCGCGGTCGATCCGGTGGGCCAGGTCACGGATGGTGGGGGCGTGGTCGCGCGGCAGCAGATCGTCGATCCGCGCCACCACCTTTGGCCAGTCCAGCAGCAGGTAGAAGGTCACCACCGGCGCCACGATGACAAACAGCACCACGGCGATCAGGCCCGAAACCGCGCCCAGCGCGCCCTCGGCCAGCGCCATGCCGCGCTCGCGCAGCGCCTCGCCGATACCATCGAGGTTGCGCGTCAGAACCCCGTCCTCGGCCACCAGCGCAGGGAACCGCTCAGACAGGAACGCAAGGGTTTGTTCGGCAAGGTCGGGCAGGGTCTGCGCCAGACGCCCAGCCTGTCCCAGCAGCGGGGGGATCACGCCGACCAGCAGCGCCACCGTGGCGCCGATCATGCCGAATATGATCACGCTGACCGCAAGCGCCCGCGGCAGGCCCAGCCGCATCAGCCGCCCCGTGATCGGGTCCAGCAGATAGGCCATGGCGGCGCCGGCGACAAAGGGCAGAAGCGCGTCGCCCAGAAGCCACAGCACCCCGCCGAAGCCCAGCATCGCCACAGCCCAGAAGGCCGCCTGATCGCGCATCCGCATCGTGGCTGTCCCGTTGCCGTTTCGCCGCGCATCATCGCGCAGCCCCGGGTCCGGCGCAACAGCGCGTGCAGTCAGGGCGCGCGGTCATGGACAGCGCGCTGCGGAACGGTTACCTGACCCGAGACACATTACATCTGGGGCCTGCCCGTGACCGACAGCATCTGGCGCCGTGACGAGATCGAAAGCCCCTGCATCAAGGTCTGCGTGGTCCACCCCGAGGCGCGGCTTTGCACCGGCTGCCTGCGCACCATCGATGAAATCACCACCTGGTCGCGCATGAGCGCCGAAGAACGGCGCGCGATCATGGCCGCCCTGCCCGCCCGCGCTGGGCAGTTACGCCAGCGCCGGGGCGGGCGCGCCGGGCGGCTGCAGCGCGACTGACAACGGGCACCACCGGCACCAAGGCCATCGCGCGCGCCTTTCGGCGGGCCCGGCCAGCGGGTTCAGGCGGCCTCGTGCCGCTGTCCGCTGGTCAGGCGGTAGCTCACCGCCTCGGCCACATGCGGCAGGCGCAGCTCGCGCGCGCCGTCCAGATCGGCGATGGTCCGGGCCACGCGCAGCACCCGGTGATAGCCGCGCGCGCTCAGCCCGAAGCGGTCAGCCACGCGGGCGATCAGCGCGCGGCCTTCGGTGTCGGGGCTGGCGACCTCTTCCAGCAGCGCGCCCTCGGCATCGGCGTTCACGCGCACCCGCTCATGCCCGCCGAAGCGGTCGGTCTGTCGCGCCCGCGCCGCCGCCACCCGCGCCGCCACGCTGGCCGAGGCTTCGCCCGATTGCGGCAGGTCCAGATCGGCCCAGGCGACGGGCGGCACCTCCACCCGCAGGTCGAACCGGTCCATGAGCGGCCCCGAGATGCGGCCCAGGTAATCCTCGCCACAGGCGGGCGCGCGGCCGCAGGCCCGCGCGGGTTCGGCCAGATAGCCGCATTTGCAGGGGTTGGCCGCGGCCACCAGCAGGAAGCGGCAGGGGTAGCGGATATGGGCGTTGGCGCGGGCGACCATCACCTCGCCGGTTTCGATCGGCTGGCGCAGGGTTTCCAGCACCTGACGCGGGAACTCGGGGAATTCGTCCATGAACAGCACGCCATTGTGCGCCAGGCTGATCTCGCCGGGCTTGGCCCCGCGCCCGCCGCCAACGATGGCCGCCACCGAAGCCGTGTGGTGCGGCTCGCGAAAGGGGCGGGCGCGGGAAATCCCGCCCTCGTCCAGCAGCCCGGCAATGGAGTGGATCATCGAGGTTTCCAGCGCCTCCACCGGCGTGAGCGGCGGCAGGATGCCGGGCAGGCGTGCGGCCAGCATCGACTTGCCCGACCCCGGCGCGCCCACCATCAGCAGATGATGCCGCCCGGCGGCGGCAATCTCGAGTGCCCGCTTCGCGCGTTCCTGACCCTTTACGTCGAACAGATCGCGCAGGGTGGCATCGCGCGCGACTTCGCCCGGCCGCGCGGGCGAGAGCGGCGCCTGACCGGAAAAATGGCGGATCACGTCGATCAGGCTTCCGGGCGCGAAGACCCGCGCCGCCTCGACCCACGCCGCTTCGGCCCCGCAGGCGGCGGGGCACAGGAGCGTGCGCCCCTCCGCCGCTGCCGTGACCGCGGCGGGCAGCGCGCCGGTGACGGGCAAGAGCGAGCCATCGAGCGACAACTCCCCCAGCGCCAGCGTGTCGGCGGCGTCGCCGGGCGGGATCAGGTCCAGCGCCGCCAGCAGCGCCAGCGCGATGGGCAGGTCGAAATGCGACCCCTCCTTGGGCATGTCGGCGGGCGAGAGGTTCACGGTGATCCGCTTCGACGGCAGCGCGATGGACAGCGTCGAGAGCGCGGCGCGCACCCGTTCGCGCGCCTCGGACACGGCCTTGTCCGGCAGGCCGACGATGTGGAACGCGGGCATCCCCGCCGAGAGCGCGCATTGCGCCTCGACCAGGCGGGCCTCGACCCCTTCGAAGGCGACGGTATGCACCCGCGCGACCATTCCCCACTCCGACCCTGACAGTTGGTTAACAGTTAGGCGGCGAGGGGTTTAGGAATGGTTAACGCGCCCCGCCGGGCGCCGGGGTGCTTGTCAGCGGAGCCATCAACCTTAAGTCGTTGCGCAATGACACAGGAGGTTTTGATGAGCGATCTGACATTGCTGGGCATCTGCGGCTCCCTGCGCGCCGCGTCATCCAACCGCAAGCTGATGCAGGAGGCGGCGGCAGCCTTCGGACCTGCGCGGTTTGTCGAAGGGGACCTGCGCCTGCCGCTTTATGACGGCGATCTGGAAAGCGACGAGGGCATCCCCGAGGGCGCGACGAAGCTGGCCGGGCAGATCAAGGACGCGGATGCCGTGATCATCGCCTGCCCCGAATACAACAAGGCCCCTCCGGGGGTGTTGAAGAACGCGCTCGACTGGGTCAGCCGGGTCAAGGGCGGCCCCTGGGCGGACAAGCCGGTGGCGCTGATTTCGGCCACCGCCGGGCGCGCGGGTGGCGAGCGGACGCAATTCGCGCTGCGGCTGATGATGGTGCCGTTCCGCCCGCGCATCCTGCAGGGGCCCGAGGTTCTGGTCGGCACCGCCGGGGACCAGTTCGACGACAGCGGCAAGCTGATCAACGAGATCAATGCCAAGGCGCTGAAGGACCTGATGACGGCGCTGCGGGCCGAGGCCGAGCGGGCGCGCGCGGTGGCAGACAAGGCGGCCTGAAGGCTGCAAGAAAGCGCCCGGGTGGCCTGCGCCCACCCACCCCGCAGGCGTCCGGGGCGCTTCAATGCGTTACCGATTGTCCGTAACGCGAAAGCCATCGGGCACATTGTCCCGGCCATCGAGAACCAGATCGGCCATGATACTCCCCAAGAGCGGAGCCATGGCGAAACCGATCTTGAACCCGCCGTTTAAGACGTAATGTCCGGGCCGTCCGGGCCACGGCCCCAGCATCGGGGCCCGCGTCCGGGCGCGGGGCCGCACCCCCGCCCAGCGTTCCAGCACCGGGGCCTCGGTCAGCGCCGGACATAGCGTTCGGGCGCGGTCCAGCAGCGCGTCGCATTGTGCGTCGGTGGTGTCGGGCGCATCGAAATCGCGTTCGCTGGTGGAGCCGATGGCGACGCTGCCGTCTGCGTGCGGCACGATGTGCAGGCCTTCGGCGAACACCTGCGGCAAAGCAAGCGCGTCATAGGCCACCCGCAGCGCCTGCCCCTTGATCCCCGCCCCCATGCTGCGGGTGTGGACTGCGCTCAGGGCGGCGAGGCCCTCATACCCCGTGCACCACACAACCGGCCCTGCTTCGGGCGGCGTATCTGCGCGCTCGACCACCCTGCCCCTCAAGGCCACCACCCCGGCGGCCAGTGCAGCCAGTGCGCGGCGGGGGTGGAGCCGGGCGCTCAGCGTGTCATGCACCACCATGCCCGTGGGCGAGACCGGCACCAGCCCGGTGAAATCCGCGGCCGGGCGCACCGCCCAGACCGCCCTGCCCTGCCACAGGTCCGCGGCGCTCTCGGCCCGCGCGCGGGCGCGTTCCAGCGCCGCCGCGTCCGCCACCGGCTGCAAACGCCCTGTGCGCGCATAGCCCGGATCGCGGCCCGAGACGCGCGCCACCTGTGTCCAGAACCCCTCGGCCATCAAGAGCGCGTCCAGTTGCACTGCCTTCTTGGCGTTCCAGTTTTCCGGCACATGCGGGGCCAGTGCGCCGACCACGCCGCCGCTGGCCCCGGCGCCGATGCGGCGCTTCTCCAGCACCTGCACCCGCGCCCCGCGCGATGCTGCCACAAACGCCAGCGCCAGCCCGAACACGCCGCCGCCCATGACCGTCAGTGCCGCCATTGCCAATCCCTGCCGCCGCGTCCAAGGTGCGCGCGAAAGACTCCATAGGGCAGAAGCGGATGCAGGACCAGCGGGCAGAGGTGGACTGGCGCGACGGCACCGTGCCGGTGGCGCGCGCCTTCGATGACCCGTATTTCAGCCTGCACGACGGGCTGGCCGAGACTCGCCATGTCTTCCTGCGCGGCAACGACCTGCCCGCACGGCTGCGTCCCGGTTTCCATATTGCCGAACTGGGCTTCGGCACCGGGCTGAACCTGCTGGCGACGCTGCAAGCCGCCACGGCCCACCCCGGCCCGATCCGCTACACCGCCTTCGAAGCCTTTCCCATCGCACCCGAGGACATGGCCCGCGCGCTTGGCACCTTTCCGGAATTGCCCGCCGAAGCGCTACTGGAACCGTGGCGCGCGGGGTGCACCTGCCTCACCCTCGGACCGCTGGAGGTCACGGTCATCGTGGGCGATGCCCGCGCCACGCTGCCCGCCTGGAACGGGCGCGCCGATGCCTGGTATCTGGACGGCTTCGCCCCAGCCAGGAACCCCGAGATGTGGGAGCCCCCGCTTCTGGCCGAGGTCGCGCGCCAAACCGCGCCGGGCGGCAGCTTCGCCACCTACAGCGCAGCCGGGCCCGTGCGCCGGGCGCTGGCCAACGCCGGGTTCGCGGTGGAACGGGTGCCGGGCTTTGGCCGCAAACGGCACATGACGCGCGGGCGGCTGGCATGAGCGTGACCCACGCCGCCGCGCAGAACACCCGACTGGGCATCGGGCTGATGGTGGCCACCACCTTCGTCTTTGCGATGCAGGACGGGATCTCGCGGCATCTGGCCACGGAATACAACGTGCTGATGGTGATCATGATCCGCTACTGGTTCTTCGCGGCCTTCGTCATGGCGGTGGCGGCGCGGCAGGCGGGGGGCATCCGGCGCGCGGCGGCCACGCGCCAGCCGTGGTTGCAGATCGGCCGCGGCGTGCTGCTGGCGGGCGAAGTCTGCGTGATGGTCACCGCCTTCGTGCTGCTGGGGCTGACCGAAAGCCACGCGGTCTTTGCCGTCTATCCGCTGCTGATCGCCGCGCTGTCCGGCCCGCTGCTGGGCGAGCGTGTGGGCTGGCGGCGCTGGGCAGCGATCGGCGTGGGGTTTCTGGGCGTGCTGATCGTCCTGCAGCCGGGCTGGGGCGTCTTCGATCCGGCGGCGCTGGTGGCGCTGCTGGCGGCGTTCATGTTCGCGCTTTACGGGCTGCTGACCCGCTATGCCGCGCGGCTCGACAGCGCGGCGGTCAGCTTCTTCTGGACCGGGACGGTAGGCGCGGTGTTCATGACCGTCGTGGGCATCTGGTTCTGGGAGCCGATGCGCGCGCCGGACTGGGGCTGGATGGCGGCGCTGTGCATGACCTCGGCCTTCAGCCACTGGCTGCTGATCAAGGCCTATGAGGTGGCCGAGGCCAGCGCGGTGCAGCCCTTTGCCTATCTGCAACTCCCCTTCGCCGCAGCGCTGGGCATGGCCGTCTTTGGCGAGACCTTGCGTGCCAATGTGGCGCTGGGGGCGGCTATCGTGGTCGGCGCGGGGCTGTTCACGCTCTGGCGCGCGCGCAAGGCGGGCTGAGGCTCAGGGACAGGCCCGGTCGGCCAGCACCGGTTCCGCGCCCAGGCTACAGCGCAGGAAGGCCAGCACCGGATCGGCCACCAGTGCCGGGGCTTCCTCGTGGACCAGATGGCCGAACGCTGCGATCTCGGCATAGCTGGCCTGCGGGATCACCCGCGCCGCCCGCTGCGAGACCTTCGGCGGGACCGCCCGGTCGCCGGTCGAAGCCAGCAGCAGGCACGGCACCTCGATCAGAGGGAAGCGTTCGATCAACGGCTCCAGCTGCCATTGCGCCATCATGCCGAGCGTGCCCTCGACATGGGCGGGATCGCGCACCAGCCGCTGGTAGAGCGTCACCGCCTGCGCGTCGAGGTTGGAGCCGGTGGCGGCCAGCAGGCTTTCAACCTGCCCGCGCTTGGCACTCAGCCGGGTCAGGATCGCCGCCACGAAGGGGCTGGCCGACATGGCGCGGGCGAGTTTCGGAAACAGCCAGCCCGCGAAACCGTCGAAGGGACCGAGGGCCGCATTGACCCCGATGACGGCCTGTGGGGCCTTGGGCAGGATTTCGGTCAGGCGGAGCGCGATGGCGGCACCTGCCGAATGGCCAATGATCACGCGCGGGTGCCAGCCCTGATCGGCACAGAGCGCGGTCAGATCGTCGGCCATGGCATCGAGCCCCAGCCGCAGCAACCCGCCCGCGCGGGTGAACCCTTGCCCGGGCAGGTCCGGCATGATCAGCCGATAGCCCTGCAGCAGCGGCGCCAGCCGGTGAAAGCTGTGCGCCGAGGCTCCGGCGCCGTGCAGCATCAGAACATCCGGGCCTTCGCCCATGACCTGCACATGCCAGTCATGTGGGCGGCACCGGATGGTGCGGGACTGCGCGCCGAGCGGCCAGTCGCGGGGGGGCGCGACCACGCTCCTAGCCCCCGAGCGCGGCGTTGAGGGTGCTTGACAGCGCCCGCGCATCGGCACGCGGCAGCGCGATCAGCGTGGCGCCTAAAGTGGCGGCCAGTTCCCCCAGCGCGGGTTTGGGGCGCAAGCTTGTGTCGATGACCAGCGCAGGCAGGTTGCGCGCGGCGATGGTGCGGGCGATCTGCTCCGCCTCCTGCGCGGCCAGCGCGCGGTTGGCGCTGCCGTCGAGCGCGATGTTGCCGCGCCCGTCGGTCAGGACCGCCAGCGTCGGCGCCATGCCGTGGCCGCGCGCCTGCTCGGCCGCCGCCAGCGCCACCTGGAGCGCGCTGGCCAGCGGCGTGCCGCCGCCGCCGGGCAAGCCCGCCAGCCGCCGCTTGGCCTGCACCAGCGAGCGCGTGGGTGGCAGGCTCAGATCGGCCTGCGTGCCCCGGAAGGTAACCAGCGCGACGTGGTCGCGCTTGGAGTAGGCCTCGGCCAGCATCAGTTCCACCGCGCCCTTGGCCTCGGCCAGCCGGGCAAGCGCCGCCGAGCCCGAGGCATCGACGACGAAGATCAGCACCCGGTCGGTCTGGTCCTGATAGCGGCGGATGCGGATATCGGCGGGCATCAGCAGCAGCCGGTCGGCCGCGCGCCCCGGCATCAGGTCACGGCGCATCTTCTGCCAGGGCGCGGCCTGGCGCAGGGTGGCGATGACATCTACCCGCGCGCCTGCCCCCGGCTTGCCCGCGCGCGAGGGCATGGGCCGCCCGCGCCGCAGGGACTTGCGCTTGCTGCCCGCCCCCGAATGCCCCTGCGTGGAGCGGGCCACGCGCGCGGCCTGAAGCTGCGCCAGCAGACCGGGGGGGAGCGCGGCGCGGGCGGCGTCGATCAGCATCTCGTCGGGCACGTCGGGGAGGCTCTGGTCGCGGTCGCTGTCCTGCTCCTGCGGGTCGGCGGGCGGGTCCTCGGGGGCGCTGTCTTCGGGCGGTGGAGCGTCCTCGGGGAGGCGGGTGGCGCGGTGGGCGAGCGTCAGCGCCACGGCGGTTTCGAGGTCGGTCTCCGCCACCGCGTCAGCGCCGCGCCAGGCGGCATGGGCGCGGGCGGCGGCCAGCGCCAGCAGCGGTGCGCGCAGGCTGTCGATCCCGAGTTCGGCAGAGACACGGGTGAGCCGGACAAGCGCCGCGCCGGTGTCCACGTGGCTGAGCCGCGCCTGCGCGGTAGCAATGGCGGCCTTCGGCAGGGTGATCTCGGCGCTGTCGCCAAGGCTCAGTCTGTCAAGCTCCAGAAACAGGCCGAGGCGGTCGGAGAGTGCGGAAGGCAGGCCCTCGCCCTCCTCGGCGGCTTCATCGAGGGCGATCAGGCTGAGGGGCGCGCGACTGTCGAGCGCCTGTCCCAGCCGGGCGGCGAGGCCCGGCGGGCAGCGTTCGGCCATGGTCAGGGTCAGCGGCCCCGGGTGCTCCAGGAGCCCAGCATGGCGGTGCAGCGCGCCGGTGGCGAGCGTGGCGCTGAGGTCCATGCCACCCGTCAGCGCCTCGTCACTCACGCCGGGGTGCAGCTTGCGCGGGGCAAGTGGCGCAAGCGCCGCCAGAACCCGGTCGCGCACCGGCCCGGTGCGGGCGCGCAGCCAGAGCCCGCGCAGGCCCGCCGGGTCGATGGCGAAAAGCGTCAGCGCGAGGCCGACCTGCGCCCAGGGGTCGGTGCCGGGCGCAGGCGGGCGGCCCGGCGGTTCGGCGGTTTCGTCGAAGGGGGTCATGCGGACGGTGCTTGCGGCTGGCGGCGGAGGGGGGCGCTGCCCCCCTCGGCGCTGGCGCGCCTCACCCCCCGGGGTATTTGAGGCAAGATGAAGGAAGCGGGGGTCACGGAAGGACCTCGGCCAGTTGGCGGGCGACGCGGGCCGAGGATCCGGCATCGTCCAGCGGGTCGCGGCGCAGGCGGTGGCGCAGCGCCATGGGGGCGGCCTCGCGGATATGGGCGCGGGTGACCTCGTCGGCGCCCTCAAAGGCGGCTAGAGCGCGAGCGGTGCGCAGGAGCGTGAGTTCGCCCCGCAACCCGTCCGAACCGAGCGCGAGGCAGACCGAGGCGCAGTCATGAAGCGCCACGTTGGAGGCGCGCACATCCGGGAGCGCCGCGCGGGCGGTCAGGATACGGTCACGCAGGGCGGCGTCCTGCGGTTCCCACTCGGCCATGAAACCGGCGTGGTCGTTTTCATACGCGTCGCGGCGGCGGATCACCTCGACCCGCGTGTCGATGTCATCGGGGCTTTTCACCTCGACCGACAGGCCGAAGCGGTCCAGAAGCTGCGGGCGCAGTTCGCCCTCCTCGGGGTTGCCGGAGCCGACGAGGACGAAGCGCGCCGGGTGGCGGATGGACATGCCTTCGCGCTCCACCACGTTTTCGCCCGATTGCGCCACGTCCAGCAGCAGATCGACGATGTGATCCTCGAGCAGGTTCACCTCGTCGATATAGAGGTAGCCGCGGTTGGCGCGGGCCAGCAGCCCGGCCTCGAACGCCTTTTCGCCGCGGGTCAGCGCGCGTTCGATGTCCAGCGCGCCGGTGACGCGATCCTCGGTCACGCCAAGCGGCAGGTCCACCACCGGCGTGGGGCGGGTGGCAATGGTCTGATCGGTCACATCGGCCCAGTCCGGGCAGTCCTCGGGGCGGGCGGAGTTGCAGGGGCAGCCTGCGACAGCCTCGATTGGCGGCAGGAGGGCGGCCAGCGCGCGCACGGCGGTGGATTTGCCGGTGCCGCGGTCGCCGAAGACCAGCACGCCGCCGATGCGCGGGTCGATGGCGGTCAGCACCATGGCGGTCTTCATCTCGTCCTGTCCGACGATGGCGGCAAAGGGGAAGGGCGTCATGCGGCCTCCTTCTGGGGGTTGCGGGCCAGGGGGTCGCGGCCCTGCCAGGTGCCCATGGTTCCCTTGATACGGAACCGGGCATAAAGTTCTTCGTTGAACCAGCCCTGCTCGCGCACGGCACGGATGGCGTCGGCGTGGGCGCCCCGGCGGGCGAAGGCGTCCATGCTGGCCTGATCGGGCCAGATGGAAAAGGTGACCTGATGGAGCAGCGGCACTTCGCCGATGCCGATCTTGAACATCACGTTGGGATCAGTGCCGATGCGCGCCGAGATATCCGGCACCCGGCCCCAGAAGCGCAGCGCGCGGGCGGGCTTGACGGTGGCGCGGGTCATGGCGGCGATGGGGCCGTCGGCGGTCCCTTCGGGCGCGAAGGGGCGCGCGCCGGACCAGTGGCCGCGGGCGGAAAACGGCTCGAGGAACAGTGTCGCGCTTTCATCGGCGCGGGCACTCCAGCGGATGAAGGGCGACTGGCCCAGCCCCTCCAGCGATGTGGCCGCGTCCTCCCAGACGCCCAGGATCGCCCATGTGCTCCAATTGGGGCGGGGCGTGAAGCCTTCGCCCGTGCCGGAGCCGCAGAGCTTCCAGAAGCGCAGTCCCGGGACCTTCGGCAGGGCGAAGCGCGCGGCCCCCATCTGGCCCAGCACCCACAGCCGCGCAGGCACGCGGTCAAAGCGGTAGAGGCTGAGCGTGACGGATTGCATGGCGATTCCCGAGCGGCCCCAGTGTCAAGTCAGGTTGTCACATCTTCTGGACAGAGTAAAGCAACGAGTGTAAGTTTTAATTGACAGCCAGCGCCAGGCCGGGTTTCATGGGATCAAACGAAGGGAACCAGAATGAACGAATCGCGAGGCGCGTCGCGCGCCATCGTCATCGGCGCCGGTCTGGGCGGGCTGGCCTCGGCCATGCGGCTGGGCGCGAAGGGCTATGCCGTCACCGTGCTGGACAAGCTGGACCGCCCCGGCGGGCGCGGCTCGTCGATCACGCAAGGCGGCCATCGCTTCGATCTGGGTCCTACAATCGTTACCGTGCCGCAGGGGTTGCGCGACCTCTGGGCCGCCTGCGGGCGCGATTTCGACCGCGATGTGACGCTGAAACCCATGGAGCCCTTCTACGAGATCCGCTGGCCGGATGGGTCGCGCTTCACCATGCGCGACGATGCGCAAGCGATGGAGGCCGAGGTGGCACGGCTCTCGCCCGGCGACCTGAAGGGGTATCGCAAGTTCCTGGCCGATGCCGAAACCCGCTACTGGTTCGGCTACGAGGATCTGGGCCGCCGCCCCATGAACAAGCTGTGGGACCTGATCAAGGTGCTGCCCACCTTCGCCTGGCTGCGGGCGGACCGCTCGGTCTATGCCCATGCCGCGAAGCGGTTCCGCGATGAGCGGCTGCGGTTCGCGTTTTCCTTCCACCCGCTGTTCATCGGCGGCGATCCGTTCCGAGTGACCTCCATGTATGCGCTGGTCAGCCACCTGGAAAAGGCGTTCGGCGTCCATTACGCCATGGGCGGCGTGCAGGCGATCGCGCAGGCGATGGCGGATGTGATCAAGGATCAGGGCGGCGACCTGCGCCTCGGCGTCGAGGTGGACGAGATCACGGTCAAGGGCGGCCGCGCCGCGGGTGTGCGGTTGGCGGACGGGACGGAGCTGGCCGCCGATATCGTGGTGTCCAACGCCGATGCGGGGCATACCTACACGCGGCTTTTGCGCAACCGCGGCAAGAAGCGCTGGAGCGATGCGAAGCTGAAGCGCACGCGCTGGTCCATGGGGCTTTACGTCTGGTACTTCGGAACGCGCGGCACGCGCGGGATGTGGCAGGAGGTGGGGCACCACTCCATCGTCGTCGGCCCGCGCTATCGTGATCACATCAAGGATATCTTCATCCGCGGCAAGCTGGCCGATGACATGAGCCTATATGTGCACCGCCCCTCGGTCACCGATCCATCGGTGGCACCCGATGGCGATGACACGTTCTATGTGCTCTCGCCGGTGCCGCATCTGGGGCATGACAACGGCGTCGATTGGACGACAGAGGCAGAGCCCTATCGCGCCAAGATGCTGAAAATGCTGGAAGACCGCCTGCTGCCGGGCCTGTCCGAGCGCGTGACCGAGAGCCTGGTCTTTACGCCCGAGACCTTTCGGGACCGCTACCTGTCCCCGCTGGGCGCGGGGTTCTCCATAGAGCCGCGCATCCTGCAAAGCGCGTGGTTCCGCCCGCACAATGTTTCCGAGGAATTGCCCGGCCTGTTTCTGGCCGGCGCCGGCACGCATCCGGGCGCGGGCGTGCCCGGCGTGATCGGCACCGCCGAGGTGCTGGACCGGCTGGTCCCCGCCCCCGTCACCCCCGCCCACCCCCCAGTCATGAGGATGGCCGCAGAATGAACGCGCAAAGCCCCATCACCCCCGCCCCTGACGCCGCTTCAGGCCCCCGCAAGCTGGTCGTCCGCAATCCGATCCAGGAGCTTGCCGACCTCGAAGCGTGCCGCACGGCGATCCGCACCGGCTCGCTGTCCTTCCACGCGGCCTCGAGACTTCTGCCCGCACGGGTGCGCGATCCGGCGCTGGTGCTCTATGCCTTCTGCCGCCTGGCCGATGACGCGGTGGACGAAGGCTCGGACGCGGTGGACGCGGTGCTGCGCCTGCAGGAGCGGCTGGACCGCGCTTATGCCGGGCGGCCCGCCAACCAGCCCGAGGACCGGGCCTTCACCCGGATGGTGGTGGAAACGGGGATGCCCCGCAAATTGCCCGATGCGCTGCTCGAAGGGTTCGCCTGGGACGCGCAGGGCCGCCGCTTCGCCAGCTTGTCGGACGTGCTGGACTATTCGGCGCGCGTCGCCGCGACGGTGGGCGTGATGATGGCGGTGCTGATGGGCGTGCGGGACCGGCACCGGCTGGCGCGCGCGGCCGATCTGGGGTTGGCGATGCAACTGACCAATATTGCCCGCGATGTGGGCGAGGATGCGCGCGCCGGGCGGGTCTATCTGCCCACCGACTGGATGGCCGAGGCCGGGATCGACATCGATGCCTTCCTGCGCACGCCCGCCCCGGTGCCGGAGGTGCGCGCCATGGTGAAGCGCCTGCTGCGCGAGGCCGGGCGGCTTTATGAGCGGGCCGAACCAGGCATCGCCGCCCTGCCCGCTGCCTGCCGCCCCGGCATCTTCGCTGCGCGGCACATCTATGCCGGGATCGGCGGTCAGGTTCGTGCAGCGGGCTTCGACAGCGTCACGCGCCGTGCGCGCACAAGTGGCGCGCAGAAAACCGGCTGGCTTGCGGTATCGGGGCTGCAGGCAGGGCTGAGCCTCGTGCAGCCGAAACTGGCCACCCTCTACGCCCACCCCCGCCCCGAGGTCGCCTTCCTCGTCCACGCCGCCGCGGACCCGGCGGCGGATTTCAGCCGCTCGGACGCGCTGATGGATACGCTTTCGCGCCTGCGCGCCACGGATCTGGCCCGCCGCCACGCGGCCGCCGCCACATCGGGCGCGACCCCGGCCTGACCCCCACGCACCAGCCTGGAAACGCCGGGCCGGGTTGCACCCCTGCCCCCTGCGCCCTATGTCCCATGCCAGAGGCAACGCGGCGGGGGGCCTGCGCATGGACTGGATGCTGTTCCTGACCTTTCTGGCCGCCTGCGGGGCCGCCGGGGCCACCGGGTCGATGTTCGAGCCGGGAAACTGGTATGAAGACCTCGACAAGCCTGTCTGGACCCCGCCGGGGATCGTCTTTCCGCTGGTCTGGGTAACCCTTTATCTGGCGATAGCCTATGCCGCCATGCGGGTGGCGCTGATCGAAGGCTCGGGTCAGGCGCTGGCCTTCTGGGCGGCGCAGATCGCTTTCAACACGCTCTGGTCGCCAGTGTTCTTCGGGCTGAGACGGATGCGCGCGGCAATGGTGATCCTGTGCTTCCTCTGGGTCTTCGTCGCCGCCACGATGCTCAGCTTCTGGGCCCTCGACCCCATCGCCGGGGCGCTCTTCGCGCCCTACCTGCTCTGGGTCAGCATCGCCGGAGCGCTGAACTTTTCCGTCCTGCGCCGCAACCCGCAATTCGCCTGATCAAGAACACCCCCCCGCGCCTCCCCCGCCCGGACGGCGCGGGGGCTTACAACAGTTCCGCGTCGCGCGCCCTTGGACCGAAGATCTGGCCCAGATGGTCGCGCAGATAGATGCGCAGCCAGGGCGTGAAACGCTCGGGCGTCCGCTCGGTGGCGTCGATCAGGGCGGGCAGCAGCATCCAGTCGACCGTCGCCACCTCGTCCGGGTTCGGGGCAACCTCCAGATCAACCGGCGCCTGGGCGGTAAACACCTGCACCAGCTCGTGCTCGATCAGCCCGCCGCCGACATCGGCGTGGTATTCCACCGCCCCCACATGCGCGAGCGTCAGCCCGCGAATGCCCAGCTCCTCGTCCAGTCGCCGCTCGGCGCACTCCAGATCCCCCTCGCCCCAGTGCGGATGCGTGCAGCAGGTGTTCGCCCAAAGCCCCGGCGTGTGATACTTCGACAGCGCCCGGCGCTGGATCAGCACTTCACCGTCCCGCACCACGAACACCGAAATCGCCTTGTGCCGCAGCCCGCGCCGGTGCGCCTCCAGCTTGTCTACAGGCTGCAGCCGCCCGTCCACCCAGGCCGGGATGCGCCCACTCATGTGAAGCTGGGCCGCACCAGCCCCGACAGATGCAGCATGTTCTTCAACCCGATCCGCAGATGCGCCATGGGGCGTGCAAAGACCAGCTTCTTGTTCATGTACCCCTCGAAGGTAAGGCGCTGCACGTCAATGTCATGGCAGAGCGAAACGAAGCGCTCGCGCCGCTCGTCCGAGCGGTAATAGGAATCCTGCATGTTACGCAAGACGCGGAACACCATGCGGTGGTCCTTCATGAAGAGCTTGCGCGCCAGTTTCAGGTCCTTGGCGCGCCCCGTCTTCAGCGCCGCCTGCACCGCCGTCGCGGCCACGCGCCCACCGACCATGGCGTAGAATATCCCCTCGCCCGAGCTTGGCGCAACCACCCCTGCAGCGTCCCCGGCCAGCACCACGTCGCGGCCATTGTCCCAGCGGTCCATGGGGTGCAGCGGGATCGGCGCGCCCTCGCGGCGGATCGTCTCGCAGCCCTCCAGCCCGGACAT
>LFIK01001414.1_pt1 | contig 19051 bp, 15 predicted proteins | sample 643401 | NCBI WGS metagenome assembly LFIK01 (sample SAMN03777447, study PRJNA286221) | soda lake metagenome | biome: soda lake; feature: Kulunda steppe; material: water; isolation source: sample T5-Br brine of Lake Tanatar-5 | place: Russia: Kulunda steppe | collected 2010-07
AGGGAAGGAAGCGCAGGTGCCATGGGCGTGCACGAAGACGCACGGATCGAAACGCGTATGTCGACGGGAGAGACGCACGTGGCCGCAGGCGAAGGCCAAGGGAAGGAAGCGTCGATGCAACGCTACGAAGCAGACACGTCGCATTGGGTGACGCGTGCGCTGCAATCGGCTGCACCTGCTGCGTTGTCGTTCCGAACCGCACAAGAAGGGATCAGCATGGACGGTGCCATGACGGCAGAACGTGGAGGAGAAGGTTGGGAAAGCCAAGGCACGCCGTATGCGCAACTTCTGCGCCGCCAGCTGGCCTTGGAAACACGTGCCGTAGACGAAGCGGTGTGCAGATATCGAGAAGAAGCGAGTTCGAGAGACGCAAGAGGAGAAGCAGCAAGCGCAGGACCAGGAAGAGCACTGCTCACGCGATGGTTCCAACCCATGTGGGAAGCGGTGGCGGCCGAACAAGACGCAGTGCGTCGACGCGAAAGAGGGACGGATCGAGGGGTGTACGGTCCGTATCTGCTGCTCGTGGAACCGCAGAAACTGGCCGTCATCACCATGCACGGAGTGCTGGGACTCGTACTCAGCGAAGAAGAAGCAGGAAGCGTCCGGCTCACCCGTGCAGCCTTGCACGTGGGAAAATGTGTGCAAGCGCAAGTGAACCTCGAGAGACTGAAAGCGCAAGCACAACGGAGAAGTCGCAAACCCGCCCATGGGGAGACCGACGCCAACCTTGGGATGAGAAGCACTACCAGGGCTGCAGAGGACAGACTTGCTGGTAGCACCCTGGGAAAGGTAGAAGTGACACCGGAAGGCGCAGGTGAATCGTCCACGTCTCAGATACACATCTCTCAAGATTCAGACTATGCAAGCGATCTAGATGCTCGAATGAAGCAAGTGAGGGCACGATGGAAACGTCCAGGAGGGGGGGCGGTAGTCGTGAATCGCCATGCTCGTGCTGCCTTGGCTCAGGATGCTGCGCTGTGGGGACCAGATGTCCTTGCTAAATTGGGAACGGTCCTGATCAAGCTCTTGATTGAATCAGCAAAGGTTGATGGACATGATCACAGGCTAGATTACACGGAGGGTGGCGATGCAGCCCCTCAAATCCCTGCTTTTTATCATGGATACCAGCTGGGGAGTGGGAGCATGGCCAAGGGGAAAAGAGGCGACCATTGGAAAAGGCATGGAAGTATTTCTTGTCACCCAAACGTCCTCAAGCTAGTGAACGATGGGCATGCCGTACGTGCCAGCTTAAGTCCGAGGTACATGCCAATGTTGATACCACCCAAGCCATGGACCCGTAGAGACGATGGGGGGCATCTGTCGCTGAGAGCACTGGTCATGCGCACACGCGGGACAAAGTTGCAGGCAGAGAGGCTCCGAAAGGCTGACCAAGAATCTGCAGCAGGGACAGGACAGGGGCTATCCCAGGTATACGATGCCTTGAATGCTCTCGGGGCAACAGGGTGGAGGATCAACAGAGAAGTTCTACAGGCAATGGAAGCCGTATGGCAAGCTGGTGGTGGCATTGGAGGCATCCCCTGTCAGAAAAACATTGTTATGCCAGAGCCCGAGGAACTGCCTCCACTTCATTCTTATTTTGGTATCCAAAGACGTAGCCGTTTTGGTGGGCTCGTGTGCAGCTGGCATCTCACCCCATCCAGTCAAAAGTATAAAGCGGAGCTTTTACGCACGCATCGCTCATCAAGAGCACGAGTAAAACGCCAAAATCAAGAGCTTCACTCGTTACGTTGCGATTTTATGTATAAATTGCAGATGGCCCGCGATTTACAGAAAGAACCTGTATTCTACTTTCCGCACAACCTGGACTTTCGTGGGCGTGCCTACCCGATGCACCCATATTTGAACCATTTGGGAAATGATGCATGTCGAGGAGTGCTTGAATTTGCCCGCCCTCAAAAACTTGGTCAGAACGGTTTAAAGTGGTTGCTTACGCACATCGCAAATCTATATGGTAAGTTGTAGGTATACTCATGGTTTGTTTTTGGGAGGGGGAGAGTTGGATGGGAACTCGGCAAGCCCCTGTTCCAAGCTTGATGAGCCTGTGCTAAGAATTCTTTGCACCTTAGAACACTGCAAACGGGCAGCCAAGATTTCCGGTCTGCTGTCCTTCTCAATTGCTCGTGGGTGCATGGGATCTGGGCGAAAAGAAGAATTTGCGAACCTTTACTGACCTAGTGTTTGTTTCTTGTCGTTCCTGGGCTTAAAATCATCTCTTTGTATGTGTGCCTTACTGCTGGACAACAACAGGTGGACCGCCAAGCAAGCTATCGATCTTAGGAAGAAGGATCTGGGCTGAGCAAAACATCCAGCACATCTTGGAAAGCGGTCAGAAGCCCCTTTCAGGCGAACGGTGGTGGCTCAAGGCAGATAATCCCTGGCAATGTCTGGCAGCCTGCATTGAGATTCAGAATGCTCTGGCTTCGGGTGACCCGGAAAATTACTTCTCGTACTTGCCTGTGCATCAAGATGGGTCTTGCAATGGCTTGCAGCACTATGCAGCATTGGGTAGAGATGAATTGGGCGGACGGGCAGTCAATCTGGTTCCAAGCGGAGAACCGTCTGATGTTTACACTGGCATTGCTCAGCTAGTCGCAGCAAGGGTGGAGGAGGATGCACTACAAGGCAACGTACATGCACAAAAATTGTTGAGCGAAGTTGATCGGAAGCTGGTCAAGCAAACTGTAATGACCAGTGTTTATGGGGTTACATTTGTTGGGGCAAGGGAGCAAATTACAAGCAGATTGAAGGAACGAGGCTGGAGAGCAGAAGATGACATTTACAAGACAGCATGCTATGCAGCTAGAATCACATTAGACTCACTGCACACAATGTTTAGCAGTGCTAAACTTATTATGAATTGGCTTACTGAATGTGCCCACTTGGTTGCATCAAACGGCAAACCAGTATCCTGGACAACTCCCTTGGGGCTTCCTGTGGTCCAGCCTTACAGACATCGGGAGAGGCACAGTGTCAAAACTGTTCTGCAACGCCTGATCATTGTCGAAAACTCAGAACGGCTTCCACTGGCATTGGCTCGACAGCGAAGTGCATTTCCCCCCAACTATATCCACTCCATTGATAGCACGCACATGATGATGACTGCTGCTGAGTGCTACCATCAAGGCCTCTCTTTTGCTGGTGTTCATGACTCATTTTGGACCCACGCAGGAACTGTTGATCGCATGAATACGATCCTGAGAGAGAAGTTTGTAGATCTTCACAGCTATCCTCTACTTGATAGTCTTCTTCTCGAGTTTCAGCGTGAACTTCCACATGTGACGTTTCCTGAGGTTCCAAACACTGGAACGCTCGATCTCAGTATGGTCCGGAACTCTCCGTACTTCTTCAGCTGATCCACGGTACGGCATGGAGGAGTTAAATTTCTGGACTTGATGACAAATAAGGAATTCAGGTGCCTGACAGATATGTAATCGTCTCGCATTCTTAATAAAGGGTAATCAGTTGATCAGAGGCCTACGATGATGCAATGAAAATTGCTGTCCTCAAGGAATATCCCATTAGACAGTTCGGTGTTCCTTGCAGTTACATGCATCGTTGCACGTTCCATCAATGCTCTCTAGTACCCCTGACACTGAAACCTTTAGCACGTGTCGCATGTAGATCTCAGTACAGTGTGGGGCAATGCCCCATAGGCCTCTTGTGAGCGGATCTATCCTCAATCGAACCTTGTCTGGTGTCTGGTGCCTGCAATGTCGATTTGTCCTGCTCCTTTGCAATGAATTCCGCAGGCACGGCATGGACAAATCCTTTGCACTGTCTGGAGAAGAGTGAGGAGGATGTTCCTAGAGTACCATGTGGCCACTTTGGATTGGATGCTGGTGACTCCACCACGCAGAGAGGATTTCCATGCTCACATCCAGCAGTACTTCGAACTGTTTCTCCTCCATTCAGGGAGGATCCCCCTTGGTTTGGTGGGTCTGATCCGACAGAGTTCGGCCGATGGGTCCAATGGACGAGCGTCTGGATGGCGGGAGTGCTTGATGGCGGCTTTGGAGCGTGTCATCCATCGATTCACTCATGCATGTTAAGTATCCTAGGTCGCATTCGTGAGACTCATCGAGAGCGCGGCACCAATTGGTCCGCTCCAGACCGTCGTCCCTTCCTCCCTGCCCGTGGAGTTTCTTCTCCCAACAGAGAAGAAACTCCCAGGGTCGGATCCACCGACCCTGGTGTGTCCACGACCCCATCTGTCCATCTCGGTGGTGGAGGGAAACGGGTCTGTGACCCTGCCATCGTGTCTGTGGCATTGCCATTGGACGAAGAGCGGACGTGCCATCGTGGTCTTGGTTGTCAACTGTTGCGACACGCGTGAGCTGCAGAGCACGCCATGCGTGTGATCACGTACGGGACATTCGACCTGTTTCACGAGGGACACAGGTCGATTCTTGAACGTGCGAAAGCGTTGGGAGATTACCTCATTGTGGGCGTGACATCGGACTCCTTCGATCAAGCGAGAGGCAAACTCAACGTTGTCGACACGCTGGCAACACGAATGGCCAACGTGGAAAGGTCGGGGTATGCCAATCGCATCATCGTGGAAGAACAAAGTGGGCAAAAAATACTGGACATACTGAAATACAGGGTCGACATCTTCGTCGTCGGGTCAGATTGGCAAGGAACGTTCGACTACCTTCAAGAGTACTGCAAAGTACAGTATCTACCCAGATCACCTGGCATCTCAAGCACCTTGCTGCGTGAGAATTCATGCTTCGGTCTACGGATCGGAGCTGTTGGCATACAGAGTTTGATCGCCTCTTTTGTGGCAGAAGCAAAATTTGTTAGTGGAGTGCATGTGGAGTGTGAGCTGAGCATTCCTGATGAGGAAATGGAACGCTTCTTGCCTGATCAGAGAACAGATACCTTGAAGTCGGAGTGGGATAGACTTCTGAAGTCTGTTGATGTTGTGTATGTTGCTACTCCTTTGTGCACTCATTTCTGCTACGCACGTGAAGCACTGCTTGCTGGTAAACACGTGTTGTGTGAGAAGCCTTTGGCCCTTCATGCACAGCAAGTCCAGGAGCTGTATGACCTTGCAGAATCTGGAAAGACTCTTCTACTGGAAGCTTTGATTACAGCCTTTGCTCCTGTCTTCGATGAAGTCTTGACTGTGGCCAAGTCAGGAATGATTGGGCGTATTAAGATGGTGCAGGCAACAGTGACAAAACCTGTTCAGTCATCGGAGAGCACTCCTTGTTCTGCACAGAATTCAGAGCTCATCCCAAGTAGTGTTAGCGAGCTTGGTTCCTATCCACTCTTTGCCGCCATCAAACTGTTTGGAATTGACTTTGGTGATGTGCACTTCACCACCTTCAGAGGGGGTGCAAACATGGACCTCCTGACCAAGATGGAAGTGCTTTATGACAGCGCTGTTGCTTGCCTCACAGTTGGTTTGGGAGTCCAGGCAAAAGGAGACATGGTGGTAGCTGGGACAAAGGGCTATCTTTACATCCCAGCTCCGTGGTGGAAGAGTTCTTCATTTGAAGTGAGGTTCGCAGATTCCTCCGTAAAAAAGTTCCAAAGCTTTTTCGAGGGTGATGGCATACGGTACGAACTTGCACATGTAGCCTCCCTTTTGCGAGATAGCTCCTGTGCCAGTTATCGTATTAGCAGGGCAGAATCTGCTGCAATAGCTGAGATCATAGAGCATTTTCACGAAGGAAAGAACACCCGTATTATCCACTAGAGCATAAGCCGAGCTCATATGCAATCTTGTCCATCCTTGCGCCTGCTCCTGCAGAAATTTTCTAGACCTCCAAGGAGGATTCACCTGTGCAAAACATAATTACATGAATCTGTCTGAGATAGAGAAATTGAAACGGTTGCCTTTGTTGATATAAGATGCATGGATGCTATTCGCCGTGATTGTAATCTCTTGCAGGTATCTTGTACCACCAGAAACGTGATTGTGCGGATTCAGGTCAGTTGCTGATTTCAGTCCACTTATGAAGTACAGTGTTGGCCATCGTGCACGCTCATTTTTTTGGAATGCAGACATAGTAGCATTCAAATGCGAGCGCACATTTTATCAATGTTCGAGCATTGGACCTTAACCATGAAAGCTACAAGCCCTACAGTACTAGTTAATGAAGCTCCACTGCGGCATATTTAGGCCAAGTGCAAGCAGAAGGGAAACAAAGAAGAAGCCAGAAAAGCAAGATCTGCCGACAAGTTAAGAAATCGATTCCAGTAGCCATGTAAATTGGTCTTGCACCATTCTGCATGCAGAAAGTCATCAAACAGCAATGAAACATGCACCAGTCAGCAGAGCAAGCCATTGCAAGTGACAAAACTGTACTGGTAGGGGTGCAGATTCAGAAGTGCATGCTGCTTTGCCTGGAACAATTGAGCGTAGTTTTGTCTAATAAACATTCGATATGTCCAGGACCGTGCGCCTAAACCTCGTTGACATTGCTTTGGAGGGCCATGTCCCTTTCCAGCCGTAGTGCACGAGACACCATGTTTAAAGTGATATTGAAGTTGGTCGAAGAATTGGTTTGTCTGAATGTTGGCCCTCTTTGTCACACACTCGCAAAGCATTCCTGCAGGAGCTCTCGCACGCAGAATCTTAACTCTTCACTATTGTCACTTCACCTCTCTCAAGAGAGTGACGTATGCATTGTGTTCATATTACGATTCTGTAGCTTACTTCTTCTTACTCATTGCTACCAGTGATGTGCACATGACTATTGCACATGGGTAACAGGATCACCAGCTGATGGGCTTCACACAAACAATCAGAATAGCTAAGCAGTAAGGCCTTACATAGCAGGCAAGCCCATCCTTGTGAGATTGGACCAGCGGAGAGTCTTGACGAACCATCTCCTGGAAAGCAATATGGGAGGCAGAATGTGCAAGGGCAATCCCCGTCATGATACTCCAGCTGCACAATGCCTACAAAGAAGACAAGAACACTGACTCATAACTATCCAGAATTTGGGTGGATGCACTGTCAACATTCCACTGGGTGCGATGTAATATTGTGTTGCACTGACTGCCCTCTAGCTGGGGTGAAGTATCTAAAGTCACCAGGTACTGAACTTACCAAAGTGCTTAAATTTCTTCCGAAAGGATATAGTACTCTTTAAAAAACTTATGATAGAAATGACCTTGAAAGGATTGAAATCACAACAGGCGACACGGCAATTCAGATTAACAATCTTCAGTCCACCATACCATAATTCGGAAGCTGCAACCAATTTGTCAGCATTAAGGCAGGATAGTAGCTGTTTTCTCACCATGATGCACAGGAGCCTAACCATTCTTCAAGACATTCTAGCCGTTCGCTGAGCCCATGGAAAGTACTCCGCATTCAGTACAGCTCTTTTCATCAGAGATTGTACAATTCTATCAATCATCTCATTTGGGTGCACATCGTCCAAATTGTGCCTGAAAGCAAAACTGTTTCTGCACCTGAGCAAAGTTTGATGTTTCAGCAAAATTTCCTCCTCAGGAATGGTCCTCAATTGCAACAAAAATGACCGTAGCTCAACGGTGGGGACGATGTAAGAAAAAGAACCCCATTCAATGTCATCTTCGAACGGAAACACAATCCAATCTGATACCACGATTGGAATACATCCTACTGCTATGGCAGAAAACAGCCTACGCGTGCCATCCGAGTCCCCCCGAGGAACAACACAAAAGATTGACTGTCTCATCTTGTTAAAGATTTCTCCAAGATCGGATTCTTCGTTTTTCCCAATCCACTGGACCATACCAGGGAGGCTAGCAAACCTGGAGACAACACTCGGCTGGGGATCTGCAATTTTCTGCAACAGGTAAGCAAGATTTTTCCTGAATTGCAGAGCATTTTTTCGCTCTCCTTGCGCAAGGTAAAAAAACAAAGTCTTTTTCTTGAAAGGCAATGTATCCTCAGGAAAGGGCTCTACATAGGGAATCACAATTGATCTGGCATGTTTCGCATACAATTGATACAGGAAATCTTTCCTTGCACCTTCTTTAGAACCGGCATAAAGATGCTGCGTAAGCACTACAGGATTGTCTTCTCCAGAAATGTGGATGCCCCAGAGATCCATAAACACAAAGCAAAATCCATTGCATGTACGATACAGAGATGAGCTTTTCACCTTTTCATGAAGGGCCCACATTTTCTTCAGATCTCCGTGCAGTTGATATGCCCTCTTGCCAGAAGGTACATATACCAACAAAGGCACGGTTGTCTGAAGGACATCATCACTACAGGAGTGTACAAGGGGGTGGTGCTTCATTGCAAGAGGGACCAGCATCTCCGAGGCATGGTTTGCAAACGAAGTAGAAAAATCTAGTAGTGAAGGCTTTCCATGTGCCTTTGCATCAACAGCTACCTTGTAAAGCTCTTCCATTTCCTTTAGTGCTGATTCAAGGATGCAGATCCTTGGCGTAGATGATAACCATTTCTTTGTTTCGTCCGTATGCCACTTTTTGGCTTCCCAGAACGTTGAAAACACCTCTTGAATCTTTGCTACGGTATGCTCTGAGACATCATAGTATGCTAGTATCTGCAGCAATAACTTGTGACTGGATTCTCCCACCAGTGCAAAAGGCTCATGTCCGAAATGAATGTCATATGCATTATCGCGTTTAGACCGAAACAGTGCATTTGTAGGCTCCTTCCCAAACACTGTTTCCCAGGTATATGGCCTAGGAGGTAGACGGGGATTCTGATCATAGTCTCGTACATTATCCAACAGAATATGATGCTTCTTGCGCTCCCAGATGGATGCACGATAACCGATATAAAGTTCATCCACATCTTTCAGGTTCACATTTCTGAATCTACTCCATGCAATCATTCTTTTGTAGGCATCCATTTCGTTGTGGCGGAAGCCTAGAAACTCCACCCACGCAGACTTTTTGGCAAACATGTAGCACATTGCATAGCGGCGATAGGGTTTGATAGCCACTGGCTTGTCAAATATCGCGATATGTTTGTCTGGTGTCCTCACCCTTTCTGCCATGGTTGCGAAGTAAGTGCAATTTACTGGGGCTGTATCGCTATCTGAGAAGAGAAATACTGCATCAGATGGAAACTCAGGTCTTGTCAAATAGGCTATTCGAGCAAGACGTGGCTCCATTGCAGAATTGAAAGAGAAAAAAGTGCATTCTGATTTCAGGTGCTTTACCAGCATTGATGCCGTTGGAGGAAGTGCACTGCTTTCACTTGACACAATGCAACCAACAGAAAATCCACAGCCTCTCCATAAAGATGCAGTAACCACACTTGCTAAGAGGTATGGCTCAGCCATGTCTACAGCCAGCATCACCCAAGTGCTCATGTTGTAGCAGGTCTTGTTTTGTACAGTGGTCACTACAGCGACGATTTCCCGCTCTATGAATCCCTCTTGTAGGCTTCGTGCACTTGTAGACCCAGTATGGAATCCTGATAGCCAATGCTAACTACCAACTTTTGGCGACTCAGTTGACTGAGCAGTACGGCAACCTTCCGACAGCTTCTGTAATGCCCTCGTGGGATCTCCTTGAAAGCTATGAGCGTCCTTGAAGGAGTCGCAACAGCGCGGGTTTGAAACTTCTCTTCCCCTTGTATAGGATCCTTCGAGATCTTCTTCCCGGCCTGTGCTTTCCAGAGCTCGACAGGATCGATGTGACCTGCGTGGTTCCAGCACAGGGAACACAAAACACGCTCGACAGGATCGTTGTGTATGTCCTCCGCATCCGCGACAGCTTGACGAATGGGTGTGACCCTGGCCAGCCAATCCCTCAGTCCAGAGGTGTGGTGGATTGACAGGTTCAAGGAGGTCGATGAAATCTATTCTCGGAGGAACGGATGGGGTGAATCGTTCCTTGTGACTTGAAAAGAAACAAGGTCGATGATGGAGATAGAGGAAAGGCATCGTCCATTGTACCCTACTAAGCTCACGGCGGTTTGTTGGATCCACTCGAGTATAACTTGCAACGAGGTATTGCGCTGCTAATACGCTTTCAGTGGACCATCGTGCTCCGACATGCCAGGATTCAGACAAATTCCGGATGAGCCAACATTGCCAATAAACCAAGCACACGAACAACTGATCCATTCGAAGGATATTCCTACAAGGAGGTGGAGGATGAAGTTTTTGTTGGAAAAATTACTGTCCCCAAGCAAGACTTCAATGCTTGGAAAAGTCAATGATACCGTGTTTCAAAGATTTACTTGGCTCCCTTTGTGATCTTGCTTTGTATGTTCGTGGGAAAATCCACTGGAAGATGGGATTGCGGTGAGGATGCTTTGGTAAAGCGTTAATTGACGGGGCAAGTCGTGCAACTATCATTTCAACAATCGCACCCGTGGGATTCATGTTAAGCGTACCACTTTTCGATGTCGTTCGCAACACCATCTTTACATGCAATATGGAGCTCATTTTCTCGCCCAAAGGAGTAGTGGCGCGGTAGTGAGTTCGTCTAAACTTGTGCTCGCGCCCTAAGGAATGTATATCTTGACTTAAGGATTTATTTCTCATTCCAATGGTAAGTGGCTTCCGAAGCAGTAGACATAATGATGTCTCTCAAGTAATCACTCAAAGTACTGTGGAAAAGGAATGGAAATACCGTATGCAACGATAGAAAGTGCTGTTGGACCGTCTCGTCCACCCCCCCTGGTCATATTGCGGTTTGCTCGATGGCTTGGGCTTCTAATGTTACGCAAGAATACTAAATTAGTACTCATTGTCAGTAGCAAACGAACGTTGAAGTCGCTTTGCATATTTCTACTCAATGCACCACACCATGGACTTTGCAATCATGAAGTGCTTGATGAGTTGGGTGCTTTTGTGAGCGACGAATGAAATCAAGTGCTCACAACTGAACATCACGATAGCTTCGTAAATTTTGTCAATTTGGGATGAATACGTGAGAGAGGAGCGTGAGGCCACTCCTTCTTGTCAAAGAAAACCCTTGGAGTTGCCCTTTCAATGTCAAGTTGGTGGAGGAGATCTCCATGTGAGCCGGACGATTCGATTTGGGATGTATGGGCATTATACTTCCATTGTGGTGTACATGAGAAAAAGTCAAAGAACTCCACAATTTTGAATCGATACCACATCGAAAAAAGTCCAAACCGCCCTTCGAAATCTTTGACTTTTTGAATGTGCAAAGCAACGAAGCACTGGACAATTGCTATAATAGACGTAAGCGATGTAACATGGGTAGTGCGAAATATTTAGTAGGAAAGTGGCATGTAGAAAACTTGACGTCGAGACCAACACTGACTTAAAGGGGCTTCGTGGATGTCTCATGGCACTTCAGTCTTACTTGAAAAAGAGAAGTTACAAAACGGTTAATGTGTAGAAGCCCATTCTACTTGTTAAAATGCCTCCCCCGGTCTATCATTATGAACCAAGTGTCGCTGTCATAGCAGCTCTCTTCGTCTCCGCTGTTTGGAACGGGACATCGCGTTTCATTCCGGGTATGTCGATCGAGTCGTTTGCTTCAAATAAACCCGAGTTTAAGTATCGATAATTCTACTAAAATTCGAGGAATGACTCTAAAAATCCACATGACTGATTGAATGACTCTCTTTCACAAAGTATAACTTCGGCCCCACCGAAGTTTCAACCTTGGGTTTTTCTTCTAGATTACATCATTGAGAAACACCTTTCAACTTTCGAAGTGCAAGTTCTTGAACTGAGGCAATGGGTCGCTTACATTCGGGAAAACTTAACTTGCATTCCCCGTAGCCTCTTATGATAGTCCTGACAACTCATTATGTACCATCATTCGAGTTCCACTTTGCACCCTAACGCTATTGTTCAAGCGTGCTGCATTAAGGCTTGCACGGGGAAATGTGAACACATCCAAATCACGCCAAATTGGACCAGATTAGTATGTGCTGGTGACGAATCAAGTTATTGATTGAGGTGCCATCGCTTGGACATGGCGGTCCTCCGAGCGACGAGAAAGCAACATCATCTTGCAGAGGGAAGACGTAACAAGTACACAAGTAGACTACTGCTTGACCTACCAGTAACAATCAGTTAGTTTTTCAGGCAAGCTTGACCTTCCAAACGTACAGCGATGCATTGAGCCACGTGCCATCCAAGACATGGTATTGCGAGCAACCACAACGGGGTAGGCTGCAAGGGCCGAGATGACGACTCTACCGTGCCTTCAGTTACTCTCTTCGAATGTGCTTTTGTATACTCCTAATAACAGTATTCTTTGAAAAGGAGATGACAAATGTTCAGTTGAACCCTTTATGTCTCCATTCCTGGACACTGTAGCACAACACCCTGGTTATTGTTTTCCGTGGCTGAGTGGAACATGATGAATAAAAATCCTTCCATCACATTTGATGAACCATGTTTGAATCGCACTCTTTCAAGGACTTATCCAAACGTTTGGAAAGTGTTGTTTCAGCAGCACTTTCTTGCTCATTACCCCAAACTAGCATTGTATACGATTAGTGTTTGGACATGTGGCATGTGCAGAATTCCAGACTAGCCGTGTTGTACAAGGGCAGTAGTCATGTCTCACGTTGAGAAAGGTTTTTCACAATGCAACACTAGCGGCTGGGCACTTGGAGGGTCTGCATGCATACACCCTACTTCTTGAACTTTGCCGTCTTGCTTCCTCTGGCATCTCACGAGAAGCTTCCAAACTTACGCTTTGGCATCCTTTGGACACTACCTATCAGTCTGACACCGTATCAAGAATAATCAAAAGAGGCCTCGGCAAAATATGTGATTGATGAAATTGCTTTGAAATCATCCAGAGGAGGCAATAATACAAGAATAATGAAATGGAGAAGCTCGATGGTCATTTGCTTTAGCTTGCACTGACCAAGACTCAATTTACCTGCTCTACAGTTCACCAACTGCATCCAGTCGAGTTCTACTATCACCCCGGGCAATCAAGATCAGATAGAAAGGTACAATTTGCAGATGCAGTGCTTAAATGATAAAGAGAATGACTTAGAATCGAAGGATGTTGGTAAGCGTTCAAACGATCACTTTGACAGAACCTCCGTTGATCTTTACGCGTATATCTCTCATGGAAGAGACAAATGTCTCTCACCGAAGCCCGATGGAAAGTGAAGAAACTATCTGATAGGCGACATCTTCGATCGGAGCCTGGTTCAGGCATCACCAAGTGTGTCCAATCTGGTAGATTACGCTTGTTGAAGGAAAAGGGGCTGAACCTTATTTTCTTACCATCCTGCATGTTCAATTGTTCTACATTGGAACCTGACTCCAGACACCGGAGGGTCATCACATCCTCTTCAGAACCACGGATCTCCTCAAATAATTCTTTGTTCTCCACTAGACAGGTATATAGCAAGAGCAGAGAAGATTTGCTCAACACATAGCCCGCACCACCTGAATTCAGTGCCAGTCGATTTTTCCCACCATAATTTGAGCCCAAGTAAAGAGACCCTGAAGAATTCAAACCAGCCAGATACTGGCACAACCACCATCCACGCACAAACGTATCGTCATCCCCCTTGAAAATCCAGTCAAATACTTTGAGTTCCTCATAGTACGTGAGCCAAAACCACTTCATTTTCGACTTCAGGTTTCTATATGTATCATTTCCAGGAAAGTGAACGAAGCGGGTCCCCGGCCTGTTTGCTGTCGATGTGGAAGTGATGAAGTAAATGCGAAAGTGTGATCCCCAGGTGTGTTCTATTGCCCGTGCACGGCAATCCTGCTGCGCTGAGGTTGTAAGGATGACGAAAGCAATGGAACAAGTCCTTCCGCAACTTGGCCTTGACGTGTTTGGCCTCTCCTCTGCGGCAGCCTGTGCGTTTCGAAGGAAAAGGGCGCTGACAAGAAAACAGAAGGCAGCGATTCTTTTCCTAGTGCCTGTCATTGGTTTCGGGATCGTCTGCATGGAATGACAATCCCTTCATTCCACGAGGTCATCCGATACTCTGCGGATGGCAACAGCCCACATCGCCCGCTCGATACCACTTACTTGCATGGAATGAGCAGTTTCATGGACAGCAGCCAAGCTGAACTAGATCGACTATTGAATCGCCCAATTGATTTCCTCCAAACTTCGTCCCCGTGATTTGCCAGGTTTTCTGTCCGCGAAGAGTTTCGTAGAAGACTTGCTGTCTGGACGCGTGAGTTCGAAACCAGATGCGCTTTTCAATTGTCGAATTGGTCGAGGAGAGGATTGTTGAAAGGCTCGACTGCTAATCCGTTCGTATTTGAGTCGGGTGCACTTGTCAACCACGAAGATGGAACGAGGATGGATGGATCTATAGGAGGAATCGAAAGCATGCCATCGATGGATCCCAAAGACATGTCGGAGAATGGAAAGCATTCTTCCAAGGGGGTTGGACACACGGGAACAACTGTGGTGGAATGCATTGCTTGGGAAAAAGGATGGGAAAGCGTACGCGTGCGACGGATGGAAAGCACAACACCATTGGAACGGTGCGAAAGCGTGGTCATAGTCTGTAGAACAAACTTTATTCTTCGAACATAGAAGAAACTTCTGCGAAGGCAACGGTGGATGAACGTTACTCATGAAAGGGCTCATGACCGAAGGTCGAAAGGGTATGAATTGCAATGAAACCTTCAATGTTGAAGTGAAGAACATGTCCTTGCACCTTTACTGTGGGAGCTACACTAGGAGTGTAACACCGTACATTGCCTTGACCCAACTTCTTTCCACGATGCCATGCGAACAACACCCTTAGTCGAGTTTGAGGTCGAAACTCTTGAGTAGGAAGCTTCTATGCAAGAGAACACGCGGAATGTACTACGCTAAATGCTTGTGCTAATACGAGAAGAGTTCATGTGGGTTGTTTGAGTAAGTTTGCTCTTGTACCCATAGGCGGTGTAGTTGCAAGTTCCTTCTTGCTTCCTTTCTACCCGTAAGCTTTTGATCTTTCCTTTCAAAAAGTCGCTAGTGCCTTACTCATATTTCCTCTTCGTAAAGCTGAAAGGTGTCACGCGAACGGTATCTTTTAGCGTAACTCAAATTCTGCCGCAAGGGTTACAATCTCTACTTTGTATGAGTAGTAGCCGTGGTTCGTGCTGTGGGAAAGAGTAAATACCTCACAACTTCTACTCCATCCAGCTTGCGTGGTAACTCGTACCATTTTGTAAATCTGTGGGCTTGTGTTGACGGTTCTCGTTTCGTTCAAGAGGGGGAACACGGGAACAAGCCCTTCATTTCCCGAAAATTCACTCAAGTGGAATTGTCAAACCACAAGTCTCGAGACGAATCATAGCCCTCTGAATGCACAAAACGGACATTGTAATTCCGAAGCCTTCTATTCTTAAATTTTGAGGCAGCAAAGTGTGCAAATTTAAAGGCAATGTTGCAATTTTATCTTCTTTATCCGTGAGTCACAACATAGAACTTTGCACGGTTCTGTCACCACCATACGGCTTGGGAAAGTGCAATTCTTCTAATATTCATACCATAACTTCACGATATGGACCCGTTTTCATGGTAAGTTACACTTCATTGAGTGCTACGTTCCTGTGGTTTCCATCAAATGATAAGTAGGCGATGAAAGAAAGAGGGTAGGCTGCTTCACGATTGGTGGTTAGTGTCGTCTTTGTCCACGTGTTGATGGTCCAAGTGCACGTCTTCGAGTATATTACGAGGTCTATGTTCAAATGACGTGTAAAACTTGCATATGGAACATCAAAGTTGGCAATCAAAAGAGCAACGGCTGGAATCGTTCGGTGCTTTCATCACAAGGTCCCAAGAAACGTTACCAATCGAAGCGCTTCCAGGCGACATGGAGGCTAAGGCGTTGTTAGAGAATGGTTTGGGATTGCATTGATGTAAGTCTTCGAAAGCCTCGGCTATTTTGGTTGTCTTCGCCTATTTTGGATAGCTCGTGACACAATTGCATGCACGAAGCACACTTGTGTCTAGAGGAGACACGCCCTTGAGATGTTTTCAAGTCAAAATTTTTCGAGTGAAGTGTGATTTCCGTGAAAGGGCCCGAGCAAGCCGTGGCTTTGCCTTGCTCCTATACCTTTACGATTCGCCTGGTGGCCACGCGCCCATATTGTACTCCGAGGACAAGTACACGTTATGTGCCCACACGATTTTGATCCCTAGGCTACTTCTCTACCCTTGGATGGATTTCATTCTATTTGGCGGGGAGTGCTCACCAATGTATTAAATCTTTGAGGGTAGCTTCGAACAAAACATGGAGTTCGAGAGGATTACTCGCGATCCTCCTTGGTAGTTCGTTGGAGAACCCTCAAAGCGCTAAAGAAGGGTACAAATGATTTCCCATACCGTGCTCCCTTTCTCCGCAAATCTCACTTGCGCCCTATAGAAGAACCCTTTAGCATAGCAAGGCCAGTTGAATACTTGAAAGCAAACTACAACTTTGCTTTCGCGTTTCTATTCAATAGGAGTTCGAGCCAGAGGAGACCTAGTCCCAACAAAGGAGGGAGGTTGCATCGCGCAATGTAGTTTGTCTTTGCATGTGCTTCGAACCATCGCACGTATCTTGCTTACGATTGTTAGCCTTCGATGTTCGGAAAAGCTTCCATTGGCAAACCCACAAGTTTTACGGACATGGCGAACAAACACGCGTACCCTCATGGAAAGACATGGCAACTGATTCTCGCTTGCTTCTATAGATGGCACTTCCTTATCAATTGGATAGACACGAGAGAGGGTTCGTATATTTTGGGAACTTGATCAAGTTAGGTGGCATACAGCGTCTAAAGCATCAAGACTTTCCAACGTGGCAAGTCGACAAAGTGCGGTGAGCAATCCCCTTTGCGCATAGGGACCCGGTCAATACCATGCAAGCCAATCGTAAATGAGATGCAAAGGATTCGCAAGAATTCATGCAACTCTTGACAAACAAACTCACCGTAGTACCTCCACGATTCACTGTCAAAATCCTCAGTACTTCGCGGAATAACCTCAACCACGGCTGTGTAATCCCAGTAGCCTTTCACGTTCAAACCATCCGTAAAGCATTCCTCCATGACACTCGAAATTAGTTCTATACTAAAGAGCTCACTAGAGAGCACTTGTCAATTCGGTATATTTCGAAGAGGAGTACTTCAAGTGTTTTCAAGCCCAAGCAAACATCTCTTCATTCAAGTGCGCTCACAACAAGAACCAATGCTTCCTCTAGGATCACAACAAAACTCAAATACGTCCAGCGCATATTGTGTCATATGACATCATGTCTACCACATGAGCGCACTTCATACAAGGCGGGAAATTTTACATGTGAGTATTTTTTGTGCCGTGAAAGTTAAAGATGTACATCTGTTTTCTTCCTTGATGGCGATTCGGCCCTACCGAGCATTTAGTAATATCGTTACTTGTAGCAGCAAACACCCCATTGGAAGGAGGAAAGAAACTTTAAGCCAAATCTTTTGCATTTTTAATTGCAACGATACCAAACGTATAAACAAACGAGCAATGGTGATTCTCAAACGAATTTCCTATTTGCAACGAAAGCAAATCTCTAAACTTCATAATCGAAAACTAGTAAAATCAACTTGGAAGCAATGAGATAATGATCAATGCTCGCGCCAAAAGAAGCAAGTTTACACTGAGTTTTCGTGGGCTTGGCACAGTTGTGAATGTGGAAAGATATGAGCAAGTTTTGTCATTAGCTTGTGGGATCCCTTCAAGCCTCATTCCGCCCTCACCCCCCTTCTTCAATATTGCGACCATCATCTAACTCCAAGAAGGAAAGTTTGAAACAAGCGTGCTTCGTTTCTTACAAAAACAATTTGGCATCTAGTTACAATTGGTCGCTCGTAAACTTACCAAAGAAGAGTCAAACGGAATTTAGACCATAGGGAGTTCCTACTAGTTGTCTGCAAGAATCTTGCCAATTTGTAGCTAATACGTCCATCCATTCTCGAGATACAGGCATTAGCATTCAAGGTAGAGGTTCAAAATTCCGCACCAAATGTGACAGATTCATTGCTCTAAATCAGGCCATCACATCGTATCTGGAACAGATTTAAGAGGGTTTGTCCATAGATGAGACAACAATGAACTCTCGAGGTTGATATAGGCTCAAGACCTGGAAAAGAATCTTGATACATCAATTACGATGCCCCAATATGTCGTCGCTCTCTGGGTGTATGAGATGGATAAGGAAGGCCGTTGGGCTTTGAAACACTCGTAATTAGGAAGTGGGGCCAAAGCATGATGCTGCCGTAGCGCACCTCCCCTTAGTGGCTCTAGCAATGTCAGTCAATTCTTTAACCAGTGGCTTTAGATGCTCGATTGGCCACTGCGTTGGGGCATCGACAGGAGAACTGTCAGGGTTGTCATGTACCTCCATGAAGAGGCCATCCACTCCACACGCTACGCAAGTCCGAGCAATGGTTGGTATCAGACCTCTTGTGCCCCCACTGCTTATTGCCCCACCTTCACTGGTCCTTCCTCCGGGCTGTTGGAGTGAATGTGTCACATCTGCAACAACTGGACAGTTTGCATCTCTCATCAAAACTAAATTCCTTGGATCTACCACTAGATCTCCATAACCAAATGTGGTTCCGCGCTCACAGACCATGACATTTGGATTGCCAGCAGCACGGCATTTATTTGCCGAGTGCTTCATGATCGACGGACCGCAGAATTGTCCTTTTTTTATGTTGATGATTCGCCCAGTGTTTGCTGCTGCAACCAGAAGGTCTGTCTGGCGACACAGGAAAGCAGGTATCTGGATGACATCTGCCACTCGTCCCACTCTTTCTGCCTGATACGATTCATGAATGTCAGTCACGATCGGAACACCATAGGTAGTTTTCACTTTTTCTAAGATGCGGAGCCCTTCATCCATGCCAGGACCACGGAAGGAAGTTGCGCTCGTCCGGTTAGCTTTGTCAAAAGAAGACTTGAACACGAATTCAATGCCCAGTTCGTCCGTCACCTCCTTGATCTGTCTGCACATTGACAGTGCGTGCTCTTCGGACTGGATCACATTCGGACCTGCCATGAGGAAAAACGGCCTCGCGTCCTGGTGAAACCGTGTAGCGTCATCATATTGGCCGGGATCCCACAGCAAACAAGGACCAGTTGTCAATCACAAGTACTCGATGCGAGTTCA
>LFIK01001415.1_pt1 | contig 19048 bp, 17 predicted proteins | sample 643401 | NCBI WGS metagenome assembly LFIK01 (sample SAMN03777447, study PRJNA286221) | soda lake metagenome | biome: soda lake; feature: Kulunda steppe; material: water; isolation source: sample T5-Br brine of Lake Tanatar-5 | place: Russia: Kulunda steppe | collected 2010-07
GAGGAAGAAGCCAAGCTCGTGGCCCATGAACGGGACGAGTATCGGGCCGTCCGGCTGTTCAGCCAGATGACCGGCTTGCGGCTTCGTGAGGTCGTCACCCTAACCTGGGCGAATGTGGATTTCTCGGGCGGTTTCATCAGGGTGACCGGCAAGGGCGACAAGCCCCACCGAATACCGATCACCCCATCGCTGGAAGCCCTGCTCAGGGCCGAACAGGGAAAGCACGAGACGGCCGTCTTCACCTATATCGCGCAACGATCCCGAACCTGCGCCAAATCCGGCAAGACATTCGTGAAGGGCCAGCGATATCCTGTGACGTATTGGGGTGTCACCAGCCGCCGTCGGCGTGACTGGGCGAAGGCCGGCGTCGACGCCAAGTGGCACGATCTGAGGGATACGGCCGCAATGCGGATGCTTCGGGGGAGTAACAATTTGAAGGCAGTGCAACGTCTGCTCAATCATTCCGACGTTCGGACCACGGCGGTTTATGCCGATGCGTTGTTCGATGATGTCCGTGACGCGATGCTGGAGTCAGAGACCAAATTCGAAAATCGTCGATCAGAGTCCCGACAAAAGTCCCGAGCGGACGACGACGACACCAGCTAACATGCTGAAAATGACAACCTATGGACGATCGGGGCAACCGCCTTGTAAGCGGTAGGTCGTAGGTTCGAGTCCTACAGTCGGCACCACTGAATCCCGTGTCCGACCCGGAGACATGGGTAACAGACCGTACCTAAGACATGGGTGACAACCTCGTGCCGAACGGGTTGTGGATGGTTTCGACCATGGTGTCTCAGGGCCGTGTAAGGACCCAACATTCGCCGCCGCGTCCCGCCCGAACTCGCCGTTCCGGGCCCATCAGCATCACCGGCGGCGGTCGCGCGCGGCCGAAAGATCGCGCGCCCCTTACCCTACATCCGCGCCGGCACGTCGATGCCCAGAAGGGATAGGCCCAGGGCCATCTGGTCGCGGGTAAGCTTGACCACCGTCAACCGCGATGCTTTCACCGCCGGATCGGCCTCGCTCAGAATATGGCAGGCGGAATAGAAACGCGAGAAGGCCTGAGCCAGCGTATACAGATGATCGCAAATATCGTCTGGCGATCGGCCGTGCCGCGCCGCCTCGATCGCGTCGGGGAATTGCAGCAAAGTCAGCAACAGGTCCCGCTCGACCGCCGTCGGCGCCATCAGTGCCCCCGGCCGAGCCCCCGCATCCGCCGCCCGGGCCAGCAGCGCCCCGGTTCGGACCACAGCATATTGAAGATACGGCCCGGTCTTGCCCTCGAACCGGGTAAACCGGTCGATATCAAAGATATAGTTGGTTTTGCGGTGGTTGCTGAGATCGGCATATTTCAGCGCCGCCAAGCCGACTTGGCGTGCCACCGCTTCGTCCACACCCTTTTCCACATCCTTGTCCCCGGGGTTTTTCACGGGGTTATACACGGCGTTATCCACAGCATTATCCACTGCTACCCCGTCGGGAGCCCTTTCGCCGCCATCGCGGTCGAGGCCGGCCTCGGCCATGCGTTCCCGCGCCTTTTCCGTGGTCATGCGGATCAGGTCCTGGAGCTTCATGACACCCCCTTCGCGGGTCTTGAAGGGCTTGCCGTCAGGACCGTTCATGGTCCCAAAGCCGATATGTTCGAGCGCCGCGCCGCCGTCGAGGCCCGCCTTGCGCGCCGCGCGAAAGACCTGCTCGAAATGAAGGTGCTGGCGTTGGTCGACGACGTAAAGAACCAGGTCAGGTCCGATGGCCTCGCGCCGATCATCGATCGTGGCCAGATCGGTTGTGCCGTACATAACGGCACCATCCGATTTCAAGACGATCAGGGGCGGAATCTCGGTCGTATCATCCTCCTCGGCCACCGGAACGACCAACGCGCCGTCGCTTTCGACCGCGACCCCCTCCGCCTTCAGCCGCTCGACCAAGCCGGGAATCCGGTCATTGACATCGGCCTCGCCCTTCCACAGGTCGAACCGGACCCCCAAGCTGTCAAAATCACGCTTCATCGCGGTTTTCGAGACCGTCAGGCAATGCCGCCAAAGCGCAACATAACCCGGATGGCCCGATTGCAGCAGGGCCGTAGCCCGGCGCGCCGCTTCGAGCCGATCGGGATCGGCTTTGCACGCCGCCGACGCCTGCGGATACAACGTTTCGAGTTCTTCCAGCCCCACCGGGCTCTCGTCGGGAAACGGTCCCTTCGCCCCGTCGGCGAAATAGGGCAGATCCGGTTGGCGCAGGGCGATTTCGCTGATCACCATGCCCATCTGTAGGCCCCAGTCGCCCATATGAACGTCGCTGATGGTCCGATAGCCCAAAAATCCGAACAAACGTTGTAAACTGTCGCCGATGATCGACGACCGAAGATGGCCGACATGCATCGGCTTGGCCACGTTCGGGCCGCCGAAATCGAGAATCACCGTCCCAGCCCCCGACCCCGACCCTGACCCTGACCCGGCCGCAATCGGCGTGACACCGGATCGCGGATCGTCGACCAACGCCGCCGCCCGCCGGGCAAGTTCGCTGTCGGACACGCTGATATTGATGAAGCCCGGCCCGGCAATGGACAGGTCGCCAAATGGCCCCTGGCCGTCCGGGTGAGCTTGCCTCAACCGCTCCAGCACATCTTCAGCGATGTCGCGTGGCTTGCGGCGGGCGACCTTGGCGGCCGGCAAGGCGCCATTGCATTGGAACTGTCCGAGATCCGGACGATTCGACGGGGCAACCACCCCGAACTCTCGCGGCAGTCCGGCGGCCTCGAAAGCAGTCGCCACAAGCGCGGTCAGGTCGGCAGTCAATGAGGTCATGGGATCCAATCCGCTTTCGGCGGCAAGGGGCCGTTCGCAACGGCACCCGTCAAGGGGTCAATCAAGGTCTGGACACCGCGTTTCTAGGCAAGGGCGGCGGCAAAGACAAGAATCGATGACCTCGACCATGCCCTGGGACTCGACAACGGCTCGCCTGTTTCCAGTTGCTCACCAATCTCTTTCTCATAAGGCTGATTAAATCCTCATCGGAAGCAGCCATATTGGGGGAAGACGCAATAACGCGACCACGTTTACGACCTCAGGAGGTTACTGCTATGGCTAAGGTTCTCATCCTCTATTACAGCAGCTACGGGCATGTCGAGACCATGGCCGCCTCGATTGCCGACGGCGCCCGTGCGGCCGGCGCAAAGGTCGACATCAAGCGCGTGCCCGAACTTGTGCCCAGCGACGTCGCCGAGAAATCGGGTTTCAAGCTCGACCAAGGGGCGCCGATTGCGAAACCTGACGAAATCGCCAATTACGATGCCGTCATCTTCGGCACGCCGACCCGGTTTGGCAACATGGCGTCCCAGATGAAGAATTTCATCGATCAGATGGGCGGTCTTTGGTTCTCGGACGCGCTGGTCGGCAAGGTCGGCTCGGTCTTCACCTCGACCGCCACCCAGCACGGTGGCCAGGAAAGCACACTTCTGTCATTCCATACGGTTCTGCTGCACCTGGGTTTCGTGGTCGTCGGCCTCCCCTATTCCGTCAAGGAACAGATGACGCTCGACGAAATCTCCGGCGGCTCGCCCTATGGCGCAACGACGATTGCCGGGGGCGACGGGTCGCGGCAACCTACGGACAATGAATTATCGATGGCCTATTCTCAAGGCCGCCATGTGGCCGAAGTTGCCGCCAAACTGGCCAACTAATCGATCCGGACTGATCCCGTCGGGGCGCGTGCGTCCCGATAGCAAAGTGAAAGGAATGTTTCCATGGGCCTGCTAATCGACGGCGAATGGCATGACAAATGGTATGATACCGACAAATCCGGTGGCCATTTCAAACGCGAAGAAAGCGTTTTTCGCCATTGGGTGACGGCCGACGGCAGCGCGGGCCCAACCGGGGATGCGGGCTTCAAGGCAGAAGCGGGGCGCTATCATCTCTATATCAGCCTCGCCTGCCCATGGGCTCATCGGACGCTGATATTTCGCGCGCTCAAGGGCCTGGACGATGTGATCGGGCTGTCGATCGTCGATCCCTATATGGGCAGCGGCGGCTGGCAGTTCGGCATCGACAACGAGGGCGGCACACCATCGGATGGGGTCATACCGGACACCGTCAACGGAGTCGACCGGCTTCGCGACGTCTATGTCAAGGCCAACCCCACCTATACCGGACGGGTGACCGTTCCCGCCTTGTGGGATCGTAAGAACCAGACGATCGTCAGCAACGAATCGGCCGACATCGTCCGGATGCTGAACACGGCGTTCGATGCATTTGCCACGAAGCCCCAGAACGACATGTATCCGGCGGACAAGCAAGCCGAGATCGATGAGATCAATGCGCTGGTTTACGACCGGATCAATAATGGCGTCTACAAATCGGGATTCGCAACCGCCAGCCATGCGTATGAAAGCAATGTGACCAAGCTTTTCGACGCCCTGGATACGATCGAGGACCGACTGAAGACGCGGCGCTATCTGACCGGCGATGCTTATACTGAAGCCGACTGGCGTCTGTTCACAACACTGGTTCGTTTCGATCCGGTCTATGTCGGCCACTTCAAATGCAATCTGCGGCGGATCGTGGATTACCCGAATCTCTGGGGATATACGCGCGATCTCTATCAGGTTCCCGGCGTCGCCGAAACGGTCAATCTGACCCATATCAAACGGCACTATTACGAGAGCCATCCGATGATCAATCCAACTCAAATCGTTCCCAAGGGACCGATCATCGACTTCACAACTCCGCACGGACGCGAAAGCCTCGGCGGCTAAAGGGTACGGATATTAACGACGGCAATGAGACGGATTTCCGTAATTGCCACTTTTGGAGACGATCAATGACGACCGCAACAACACGGGCAAAGGACGCAACGATCGAGCGGATTCCCTTCGACACCCTGGGCGGTGCCGATCACGGCTGGCTGCGTGCCCGTCACCATTTCAGCTTTGCGAACTATTACGACCCCAGCCGCACCGGGATCGGGCCGCTGCTGGTCTGGAACGACGACGAAGTGCAAGGCGGCACCGGTTTTCCGATGCACCCGCATCGCGACATGGAGATTATCACCTATGTTCGCGAGGGCGCCATCACCCATGGTGACCATCTGGGCAATTCCGGACGAACCGAAGCCGGCGATGTCCAGGTTATGAGCGCCGGCAGCGGCATCATGCACAGCGAAAAGAATGAGGAGGCCGGCCGGTCGACCTTGTTCCAAATCTGGATTCAACCCCATACGGCAGGCGTGACCCCACGGTGGGAACAGCGTAAATTTCCAAAAGACGCCCGGGATGGTCGATTCGTCGCCTTGGCTTCGGGCCGTCAGTCCGATCTTGAGAGCGGCGCCCTGCTTATCCACCAGGATGCGGCGGTCCTGGGCGCAACGCTTGCAGCCGGACAGTCGACCGACTACCGCATCGGTGCCGACCGCCTGGGCTATCTGGTCGTATCGAAAGGCAAAGTCACTGTGAACGGCGTCGACCTGTTCATGCGCGACGGCGCGGCAATCCGAAATACGGATACGCTGTCGATTGCGGCCGACGAGCCAGCGGAATTGGTTCTGGCCGATCTACCCGCCTAATCGATGCCTCGCAGATGCTCCGGGGGCCACACCACCAATGCCCTTCTGGCGTGTGTGGCCCCCGGATTGTGCTTTACCAATCCGGGGATGGGCAAAGCCAGGACCATCTGAGCCGCCGACCGCTATCGCGCCGCCGCATTCGACAAATTCGCATTCACGATTTTCAAGGCCTTCACAAGGGCGCCGACCTGCGCCTCATCAAGACCGTCGACGGCTTTGGCGTTCACATCGGCCTCGAAGCCGAGAAGCTGGTCTCTGAGACTGCGCCCCTTGTCGGAGAGGAAGATATTGACTTTGCGCCGGTCGCGCGGGTTGCGAACCCGTTGCACCAAGCCGCGCCGCTCCATGCCGTTGAGGGCCGTCACCGTCGTCGGCTCCATCATGCCGACGCGGTGGCTGAGTTCGCGCTGGGTAAGGCCGTCTTCTTCCCAAAGGGCGCGAAGAAAATACCAATGACCAATAGAAACTTGATGTGATGAGAGGCGAAGCGCCAGCGTTCGTGACATGGCGCGCTGAGCGTCCCGTAACAATTGCGCAATTCCATCCGGTTCGGCACCCGCCGAAGCGCTGATATCGATATCCTGTTCGGCCTGCATTGACATGGCGGCATCCGTCTTTGTGTCGATGACGTCGGCGTTGAGCATCCATGGCCCCCTTTCTGCTTTCAAAGGGCGCAACAGCCCTCCATTGTCGAATAGATTACGAGCAAACGATCACCCTTTCAAGAACAAATTGGATGAATGCCAAATCATACTCTTAGACGTTTTAAATATAAACAGGGCTCATGTTCGGCTATTCTCCTCCAACGCCAGAGTTTTGATTTAGTAACGGTGGCCATATCATGCTATTCGTTGCCGAACCACCCAAGAAAACTTCGTGACTTTTAGTCCACCTGATCAACTCAATCGATACCTCATTTTTTCAGCAGGAACGATATCCTTTCGGACTCTACCGACCCGCAGGGGTTGTTTAATGGAATCGATATACCTATTTTTCGCCAGTTTTTGTCGAAAAAATTTTTGAATGAGAATGTGAGTCGACCTAACGGTGTTTCTCGAAATGCCCGTGGGAGGCGCTTGACGGCATGCCTATCCGGTTGGCAAACCAGAGGCCGTCATACGTTGCGATTTATCGTTGCGCTTCTTCCCCGATCCGATCGACCAGGGAGTCCTTGATGTCCGTCGTCACCCTCGCCGCCACCCAGACAACCTGCGACTGGGACAAGGCGGCTACCATCGATCGTGTGGACGCGCTCGTCAGAAAAGCGGCGGCGGCCGGCGCAAATATCGTTCTGCCGCAAGAGTTGTTCGAAACGCCCTATTTCTGCAAGGATCAGAAACAGAGCCTGTTCGCCCTGGCCCATCCGGTTGATGACCATCCAACGCTCGCCCGGTTTTCGCGTCTGGCGGCGGAATTGGGCATCGTGATCCCGGTATCGTTTTTCGAGCGGGCGAACACGGCCTATTACAATTCGGTAGCCATGATCGACGCTGACGGCGCGATGCTCGGCGTCTATCGCAAGAGCCACATCCCCGACGGTCCCGGCTATCAGGAGAAGTTCTATTTCAATCCGGGCGATACGGGCTTCAAGGTTTTTGAAACGCGGTTCGGGGCCATCGGATGCGCCATTTGCTGGGACCAGTGGTTTCCGGAATCGGCGCGGTCAATGGCGCTGATGGGGGCGGAGATTCTCATGTATCCGACAGCCATCGGATCGGAGCCGCAGGACCCCGATCTCGACAGCCGCGATCACTGGACGCGCGTGATGCAAGGCCATGCCGGCGCCAATATGATGCCGCTGGTGGCCAGCAACCGGATCGGGCGCGAGGTCGGCGACAACTGCGCGGTGACGTTCTATGGCTCGTCTTTCATTGCCGGTCCGCAGGGCGAGTTGCTGGCCCTGGCCGGCCGCGACAGCGAAGAGATCGTCACGGCAACGGTAGACCTGGACGCCATCCGGAACGCACGGGCAAGCTGGGGGGTGTTTCGCGACCGCCGTCCCGATCTTTACGGCCCGATCGCAACCCTCGACGGCCGGTTGAAACACCCCGGTTCGATTTCTTGAGACGACGCTGCCTCAGGCCGGCTTGGCTGCCTCGAACGCCGTCAGCAGGTTGCACACATTGATCCCGAGGGCGTCGACCGCATAGCCGCCTTCCATGACGAAATGGGTCGGCAGCCCCAGACCGGCGATCCGCGCGCCGATACGGTTGAAGTCGTCGCTTTCCAGCTTGAACTTCGAAATCGGGTCTTCCTTGTAGGTGTCCGCACCAAGCGAGACCACCACCACATCCGGCCCGAATCCGGCAACCGCCTTGCAGGCGTCATCAAGCGCCTCGGCATAGCGGACATAATCGGTGCCGAAGGGCAGCGGGATATTCACCGTCGCCCCCTCGCCGTCGCCTTCGCCGCGTTCATCGGCGTGTCCGAGATAATAGGGAAACTCGTCCATCGGGTCGGCATGGATGGAGACGACCTGAACGTCGCCGCGTTCGTAGAAGATCGCCTGGGTCCCGTTGCCGTGGTGATAATCCACGTCCAACACGGTCACGCGCTTGGCCCCGGCATCGCGCCAAGCTTGGGCCGCGATCGCCGCGTTGTTCAAGAAGCAATAGCCGTTATAGACATCCGCCGAGGCATGATGGCCGGGCGGGCGGCACAGGGAGAATACCGTGCGTTCCCCGGCACGCATCAGGTCAACGCCGGTCAAGGCGACATCGGCTGAGCTTTTTGCCGCCTGCCAGGTCCCCGCCGTGATCGGCGTCCCGGCATCGCCTGCATAAAACCCGATACGGCCATCAATGTAGCGCGGCTCCTTTTGCCGCAGCCCCCGGACAACCCAATTCAGCGGCAAGGCATCGATATCGCCATGCAACGCCGACCATTCGCCCCAAGCCGTCTGCAGGAACGACAGATAGGGGCCCGTATGCACACGCTCAAGCGGCGCCAAGCCGTGATCTGTCGGCGCCTCGACCGGCCCCAAAGAAATCTCGCGGACTCGGGCAAGGATGGTATGGGCGCGCTGGGGCTTTTCCACGACCGGCATCAAGCGCCCCTCGTTCAATTCGGCCGTGCCGTGCTGGCGCTCATGGTCTTGGGAATAAACAGTACGCATCTCGCCTCGAAACCGCGGTTGAAACAGGCCGCCATTCAGGATGCTCCATCGCGCCCGGTCAAGCGCCAAAATTCAAGAGGGAACGCCGACTCCGGAACGTCACGGCTTTCCGTCCGGCAGCCAATAGCCCGGCTGGCGGTCGGCCTCGGCATAGAGCCGGTCGACAAGCAGCCTGATCGCCTCGTCCGCCTGGCGGGCCGGACGCATGCGCCCGAATGTCATGGTGCGGGAAACGCCGTTCTCGCGATGGTCCAGCCCGCCGGACCGAACATTCTGTCCGAACGCCTGCAACCGGTCCAACGCCCGGGCAAACCGAGCCTCCGCCGTGTCGCCGGATTCGAATTCGCGCCACCAGGACCAGACCCGGTCCCGGAGATCATCGGGCAGCATGCCGAAAAGCTGCGTCGCGGCTTCTTCCTCGCGCGCGGCCTGACCTTCGCGTCCGGCCGTATCATAGGCAAAGGTATCGCCGGCATGAATCTCGACCAGATCATGGGTCAAAATCATCGCCAAGACATGGGCGATGTCGACATCCGCCCCGATCTCGTCCTTCAGCAGCAGGGCGTATAGCGCCATATGCCAAGTATGTTCGGCATCGTTCTCGCGTCGGCTGCCGTCGGTCAGCGAATTGCGGCGTTCGATTCGCTTGTAATGATCACAGAACAGCAGGAATTCGTGTATTTGACTCAGCCGTTCCGGCACGGCGGGGGACGGATCGGGCTCGTCGCCGACCGGGGTATCGTTCATGAGTGGCACCTTCTTGCAAAACAGAGTTGTCGGTCGCCGGCGCGGCAACGCTTGCTTGGCCGGTCACCAGTCCTTGTCCATCGGCCTAAGGCCGCGCCATTCCTCGATCCGGCGCAGGCTTGACGGGCATATACCAGGTGGCAACCCATCTACGGGGAACAACGCCGCCGCCGCAATTTCGAGTCGCGCCGGCGGCCGGTCCGGCAAAACGGTATCGGATGGGATATCACGACTGACATAGACGGCAACATGATCCGACCAACCGACCGAGAAATTGGCGTACAGGCCGAGAAGCCCATCGACCGCGCCGACACGAAAGCCGCTCTCCTCCCAGCCCTCGCGCATGGCCCCCTCTTCGGCCCGCTCGCCGGTTTTCAAGCCGCCGCCCGGCAGATGCCAACCGGGCTGATAGGTGTGTTCGACCAAAAGCACCCGGTCGTCCGGCGTTATTGCCATCAGCCGGACGCCGATGCGCGGAACCGTCGAGAACGAGAGCAGGCGGCGGCGGACGGCCACCAGGGTGCGGGCCAGGATCGACATGTGGCCTTGGTCGGCGCAGCGCGCACCCTATGTCAAGTCCCGAAACGATTTGATCGTCCCAGCACGTCAGCATCCCACACGCCTTGCGATCCCCCCTCCCATGCGGTCTATACTGTCGGTCTATGGTGCAGCGTGCTCAAGGCAGGCCGACGACGGCAGGAGAGGAAATACCGTGACCGACAAGACACTCCCCAGCAACCCCGCCCTTTGGCCGGCAACCGCCATGCTGGCCGCCTATCGGTCCGGAACCCTCTCCCCCGTCGAGGTGGTTTCCGCCTGTCTCAAGGCGATCGAGCGCGATAATCCGAGACTCAATGCCTTCAATACGGTCGATGCCGACAACGCCATCGCCGCCGCACGCGAAAGTGAAGCGCGCTGGTCGGCTGGCCACCCCATGGGTCCGGCCGATGGCGTCCCGACCTCGGTCAAGGATATCGTCCTGGCCAAGGGCTGGCCCACGCTTCGCGGATCGCGAACCACCGATCCGCTGCAAAGCTGGGACGAGGACAGCCCCGTGGTCGCCAAATTGCGCGAAGCCGGCTGCATCCTGATGGGACGCACCACGACGCCGGAGTTCGGATGGAAAGGGGTTACCGACTCGCCCCTGACCGGCATCACGCGCAATCCGTGGGACGACACCAAGACACCCGGCGGCTCGTCGGGCGGTGCGGCCGTCGCGGCTGCCTGCGGTATGGCCGCGCTGAATGTCGGCACCGACGGCGGCGGTTCGGTACGCATTCCGGCGGCGTTCACCGGCATTGTCGGATTGAAGCCGTCCTTTGCCCGCATTCCGGTTCATCCGCCCAGCGTTTTCGGCTCGATCTCACATATCGGCCCGATGACCCGCACGGTCGCCGACGCCGCGCTGATGATGCAGATCACGGCCAGGCCCGACGACCGTGACTGGACGCGAGCGCCCTTTCCGGAAATCGACTTTGCCGCCGAGTTGGACCGGCCCGTGAGCGGCCTGCGGATCGGTGTTGCACAGACCTTCAACGGACACGCCGTCGACCCCGAAATCGCCGCCCTCTTCGATGACGCCGTATCGGTTTTCGGCGATCTCGGCGCCAGCATCCAGCCGGTCTCGTTGCCATTCGACGGAATCGAAGAGATATTCCGTATTCATTGGCACAGCGGTGCTGCCATCGCCGTCCGCAATGTTCCCGAAGCGCGCCGAAATCTGATCGATCCGGGATTGCTGGCGATCGCCGAAGACGGCGAACGGATCACCAAGGCTGAGTATATTCTCGCCGTCAATGAACGCGCCCGGATCGGCGCGGCGGTCAACCGCCTTTACCGCGATATCGATCTGCTGTTGATGCCGACGATTCCAATTGCGGCCTTCGAGGCGGGCTACGACGTGCCGCCCGGCGGCCCCCATGCCGGCTGGCCGGACTGGACCCCCTTGACGCCGCCATTCAACCTGACCCAACAACCTGCGGCGTCGGTTCCCTGCGGCCTGACCCGAAGCGGCCTGCCCGCCGGCCTTCAGATCATCGGCCCCATGCATGACGATGCCGCCGTGCTTGCCGCCTGCCACGCCTTCGAGCAGGCCCGCCCGTTCCCGTTGCCGCCGTCTGTCGTCGGCCGGTAGGGGCCGGCGCTCGTCGGTTTGCAATCTCGACCACGGTCGGAATACTTAACGCTCTATAGGTGCCTTACCGCCGAGTCGCGCAGCGGGGTCACCAACGCGGCCTCGGCCGAAATCCGCACTGTCGCCCGGGCCGGCCCGTTGGCTGGCGGCATAATGTGCCAAGCAAAAATGGAAAGTGATTGGCATTACCCTTTTTGCCTATGCGAAGAACCCGAAGCGACGGAGTTGCAACGCTCTGCACTGCTTGCTATATAACTTCCATTATATATTTGGAGACTGATATGCAAACGCTTAAAATCACCACTGTGGGGGCCTCGTCGGGAGTGATCCTGACCAAGGAGGTCATGGCGCATCTGAAGGTCAAGAAGGGTGACACACTCTATCTGACCGAGGCGGCTGACGGTGGCTATCGCCTGACCCCCTATAACCCGGAATTCGCGCGGCAAATGTCGCTCGCTGAGGACATCATGCACGACGACCGTGAAGTTCTGCGCGCTCTGGCAAAGTGAGCAATCCATCTAATCCGCCGCCTCCGAAAGACTGGCGCTGGATCGATCCAGCCGTGATCAACGCCGTCCACGACCGGCAACTTGCTGAACACGGCGGTTCCGAGGGTGTTCGCGATGCTGGCGGCATCGAAAGCGCGCTCGCCCGCCCTGTCAATCTCGCGCACTATGGCGCGCCCGATGCGGCTGATCTGGCCGCAGCTTATGCCTATGGTCTTTCGAAGAACCATGGTTTTGTAGACGGCAACAAGCGCACCGCCTGGATCGCGGCACGCCTGTTCCTGGCTGATAACGGCTACCGCCTCAGTTTCGACCCACGTGACGCAATCCGTATCATGGAACATGTCGCAAGTGGGGTCGTAACCGAGACCGAACTTGCCGGTTGGTTTCGTGACCGGCTGCTATACTCGGACTAGCTCGAGCAAAGTTCCGTTATCGCAGCCACGCCTGAAAGCACCCCCTTTCGCTTTGCTGTCGGCCACGGCCGAATGTCGGCACCATCGTCATTCCCGCCAAATCGGTTTATGCGCTTCTTGAAGCAAATCCTGACGGGCTATGCCGATATCTTTCAACATATGATCATTGAGACGATGGAGGTCGCGGCGAAGCCGACGCCGTCGCCGATGCCGTGCGGCAAGGGTGGCCGCAGCATCAATCGACAACCGAACGTATCGCAGGGCTGCAGCGGCGGCGACATCCGAAAAATCGGCCGCCAGCCGAACGAAAGACCGTGCGGCGCTCTTGTCCAAACGGGTCGTACCCATCAGGCCCTCCTAGGGTTTGAGTGGCTGTTCAATCATTCGTGATTGCCGAACGATCAGCCTGTGCCATACTGTGAACCAAGGAGATTGGCTGGGAAATCAGGATTATTCGAATGCAGCATTCGCGATTGACGAACATTGATCCCGGCGCTTTGCTGACATTCCTGTTGGTGGCGGAGGAGGGCAATCTCACCCGCGCGGCGGAACGGCGTCACACAACACCGTCAGCGGCCAGCGCCCAGTTGCGGTTGCTAGAGGATCGGCTTGGCATCTGCCTTTTTTCGCGATCGCGGCGCGGCATGGAACTGACGCCGGAAGGCAAGGCGCTGATCGATCCGGTCAAGCGGGCAATCGAAGGCTTGGGCATCATTCTTCAAACCGCCGACAATCTGCGCGGCGGCATTCGGGGATCGGTCAGGCTTGGCCTTAACGCGGCGCCGGAGTTCTTAAAATTGACCCAGCTATTGGCCCGCATGCGCGATCAAGCCCCGGAAGTTGATCTCAGCGTGTCGACCAGCATGTCCGGACGGATCGTGCCGCAAGTTGCCGCCGGCGCGTTGGACGCGGGCTTCATATTCGCCAATCGCCCACCAAAGGGGCTGGAGTCGCTTTTTTTGAGCGATGTCGAGGTTCGTGCCGTCGCACCCGCCGGCTGGCCGCATACCCGCCTGCCCGAAGACGGCCCATCGCTGGCGGCTTTGCCCTGGATAGAGCCCGACGGGGAATGCCCCTTTCTCGAATTGTTTTCGGCCTTTCTCGGAGAGTGGCAGTCCAAAGCGACAATTGCGATGCGCTCGGATGGCGAGGCGACCACCCTGGCATTGGTCAAAGCCGGTATGGGGATCGGATTTCTGGAGCGATACTACGCCGACGCCGCCATTCGTGACGGGCAGATCGTCGAGCTGTCGCCGGCCTTCAGCGTTGGTTTGTATTTGGTGTTGCCGCCGAATGACCGCATCCATGCGCGCCATGCCTTGTTGAAATCGATCGTTCGGGAGGTCTGGCTTCCGCAAGATGCCCAACGCTCGGTCAAGCGTCTCGACCATGACGTTGTGGACGCCTAATGGGTCGCTGTTCGAGAGCCACACAGCACCGCCTGCCGCCTTCGATTTAATCAGCGGTTAAGAAAACGCTGGCCATTCTTACGGTATAGGTGTGGCCCAGAGGTTTCCAGCTTGGTTGAACACGCTACACCGCAGTCGAGGCACAGTCCGGGGAACGGCTATGGGTTCGGATATATTTTTTGCTCTCGTGATCCCCGGCGTGCCGACCGCGATCATGGTTGACTCCAGCGTACGCCATGACCCCGCCCGCTGACCCCCATCCGGAGGCCGCTTCCGTTCGCGCCGAAAACCGGCCGTGGCTCAAGGGCGCCATGGATTTCTTCGAAAAAGAGATTCAGCGAGATATCAGTATCCTCCGCTCGTCGGCGGCTGGAGAACCGTCATACCGTCCGCCGGACCCCAGCTATCAGAAGCAAGGATGTCTTATTGGCGGCTGCATTCCTATTGTTGGCCTCTTATTGATTATTTTCTCAATCACCGGCTTCGACTATGCATCCTCAGCTGGCACGAACGTCTTTACAGTCGGCGTCATAATGCTTCTCGTCGGGCCATTCGGCGGCGCCATACTCGCTTCCGCCATTGCCGCCAAGGGCGCCAAGAGTAATGCCGACATGGAAACGGAGCGAGAAATCATCGACCGCTTGGCCGAATTTCTTGGTTTTGGGTACATATCCGGGTCCAATCAGGATGCCGACAATGACAGAGTGCGCATCGCCCAAATGCTCGAAGACAATGGGGTATTGCGGCATTTCAATCGCCACAAGAGGCAGAACCAGGCGACTGTTGAATGGTCCGATCCAATGCGCGTGGCAACCAGCCACCAGGAGGCCCGTTTCTGGCTTATGAAGTACGATAACCGATATAGCATCGCCATACTGGGTCAGCATCCGGACATCCCGCCAAATGTTGATGTCGTCGGTCACGGCATGCATCGGGCAGACCCACGTAGCCCCCGCCAGTCGCCGAAAGTCACCGAGCCTTTTCAAGTGCTGACACTTGAATCGAGCGCTTTCAACAATCGGTTCGATGTGTACGGCACCGATCAGGTCTTGGGGCGCCGGGCGCTGACGCCGTATACCATGCACCGCCTCAAGCACGCGTGGTCGACATTGAAGGCCACCGGACTCTCTTTCGTTTTTTCCGAAGGCTATTTCGGCGCGATGATCGCCGTTCCGGGGGAACCATTTCAATTGGACGCCTATCAGAGCCTGTTTGACAGAGAGGCGGTCCTGGACGTCTTCGACCAACTCGCGGCCGTGCGCGACATCATCGATGGGCTTAACATCAGTCGGGCCTGATAAGGCAGGCCTTTAGCTGTCCTAGGGGTGAACCAAAGCCTGCAACGTTTCCAGCCGGTCGGCCTCAGCGGGCGGCTTGTCCCACCGGATGCGATGGACGCGGGGAAAGCGCATGGCCAAGCCCGATTTGTGCCGGGTCGAGGGGTGGACACTGTCGAACGCCACTTCCAGCACCAGCCCCGGCGGCACCTCGCGCACCGGACCATAGCGCCGTACCGTGTGCGCGCGGATCCATTTGTCGAGCGCCGTCAACTCGGCATCGGTAAAGCCGAAATACGCCTTGCCCACGGGCACCAGGGCATCTTCGCCAGTCTCGGGATCGACCCGCCACGCGCCGAAGGTGAAGTCCGAGTAATAGCTCGACCGCTTGCCATGGCCGCGTTGTGCGTACATCAGCACCGTATCCAGCGTTAGGGCGCCGCGTTTCCACTTGAACCACGGGCCCTTGGGCCGCCCGGCGACATAGGCGCTGGCCCGATGTTTCAGCATCAGCCCCTCGGTCCCGGCATCGCGGGCATTGTCGCGTAACGTCCGCAGGTCGTCCCAGGTCGCGAATTCGATCAGCGGCGACAGATCCATGCGCGCCGGTTCGGTCCGGGCGATCCAGGCTTCGAGCCGCGCCCGCCGGGCCTCGAACGGCTGATCGCGCAGGTCGTCGTCGCCGTCCATCAGGATGTCGTAGAGCCGGACCCAGGCCGGGTGGCGATGCAGCAGGGCCGCATCGACCTTCTTTCGGTTCAACCGCTGTTGCAGCGCGTTGAAACTCTGCACCGCGCCATCAGCCATGACCAGCAATTCGCCGTCGATCACAGCATCGAAATCCATCGCCTCGACGATATCGGGAAAGGTGGCGCCGATCTCGTCGCCGGTGCGCGAAAACAGGCGCTGTTGCCCGCCACGCGCCGCCAATTGAACCCGGATGCCGTCGAATTTCCATTCCGCGCGATAATCGGCCGGGTCGAGACGCCGGATATCGTCCTCTTCCAGCGGATTGGCCAGCATCATCGGCCGAAAGACCGCCCGGTCGTCGATGCGCGGCCGGTCCGCCGCCCCTTCCAGCCAGGCGAACAGATCGCGATAGGGCGGTGCAATCCCGTGCCAAACCTCTTCGATCGCTTCCAGCGAGGCCGTCGGCCAAGCCTCTGCCAGCGCGGTCTTGACCATACGGGCCGACACCCCGACCCGCAGACCACCGGTAATCAGTTTCAACAGGGCAAAACGTTCCGACGGCCCCACACGATCCAACCAGTGCTCGACGACCCCAGGTGCTGCGCGGCGGCTGGTCGCCGACAAGGTCTCCACTACGTCCGACAGGCGCAAGGGGCCGCACGCCCCCGCCGTGTTCAGTCCGTTCTCTGGCCCTCTTTCTGGCCAAATCAGCGACACGGTCTCGGCCAGATCGCCGACATAATCATAGGACCAGGCGAAAAGCTGCGGATCGACCCGGGCCGTCGCCAATTCGCGAATCGCCCCTGCTTTGACGCCGGTGAAGTCGAGCGTGCCGGCCAGCGCCGCCAGGGCATAGCCGCGATCCGGATCGGGGGTCGTCCTGAAATAGGCCGCCAGATGGCGCAGCTTGCCGTTGCGCGACGGCGTGAACACCAGCTTCTCCATCAGGGCGGCGAACGCCTTCATTCCCCGCCCTCCTCCTCGAAACCAAGCATGTTGAGCGCCCGGCCGATCCGTCCTTGCTGCTCGACCGCCAGAATCAGTGCTTCTTCCCGGCCATGGGTGACCCAGACTTCACCGGCGCCGACCTCCTCGATGGTCCGCAACAGATCGTCCCAGTCTGCATGGTCGGAGATGATCAGCGGCAACTCAACACCGCCCTGCTTCGCCCGCTGGCGGACCCGCATCCAACCGGACGCTGCCGCAACGACCGGATCGGCCAGCCGCCGGGCCCAGCGATCGGCAATCGCCGATGGCGGCGCCAGCACCAGGGTTCCGGCGAGATCGGCCTTTTTCAGGCCTGTCGCCGGCGCCACGGGCCCGAGCGGGACGCCGAGATCCTCGTAAAGGCCGCACAGTGCCACCAAAGCACCGTGCAGATAGATCGTCCGGTCATAGCCAGCTAGGCGCAACAGGCTGATCACCCGCTGGGTCTTGCCCAGGCCGTAAGCCCCCAACACATGGGTTCGTTCCGGAAACAGCGTCATTGAGTCCAGCAGCCGGTCAATCTCGCCCTTTGGGTCCGGGTGGCGGAACACCGGCAGGCCGAAGGTTGCTTCGGTCACGAACACGTCGCACGGGACCGGCTCGAACGGCGCGCAGGTCGGGTCGGCCCTGCGTTTGTAATCGCCCGACACGACGACCCGCGTGCCGGCATGATCGAGCACGATCTGGGCACTGCCCAAGACATGGCCGGCGGGCACGAACCGAACGGTCACATCGCCGATGGCCACTTCTCGTCCGTAGGGTGCCGCTTCTTGCCGATGCCCGGCGCGATCACCGTAGCGAACCCGCATGATGGCCAGAGTCTCCGAGGTCGCTAGGACGTGGCTATGACCGGGACGGGCATGATCGGCATGCCCATGGGTGATCAACGCCCGATCGACCGCCCGGGTCGGATCAATATAAAATCCCCCCGGCCGACAATAGAGCCCTTCGGGACGCACCTCCATCCACGGCGCCGCGACCGCCGGCCGTCCGTGGGAGCGCCGTCGGCCCACCGCGTCGGGATTCATAGAACCGGTATCATCAGCATTCGTCATATTCGCTGTCGCCCCTGTGCCGGAACATGATATTTGGACGATCGGGCGTCGACGTCCAGGGGTCCGCTCGATATCCGGCGGACCGATCAGACGCATGACGGCCCGCTTCCCTCGGCCATCCACCCGGCCTTGTCCTATGTATCGGTGAACTTCATGCTGTGCCTCGGCGCTGCTCATATCGACGAAACCATTACCACTTTCGGACCCCTTAATCCCGCAACGTCCAATCCGGCTGCTATCGCCACCACCTGCGGCGGCGTCGCGTTCAATGTCGCCCTTGGTCTTGCCGTCCTGGGCCACAACGTTGCCTTGGGCGCCGCCATCGGGGACGATGCCGACGGTGCCCGCATCCGCAAGACCGCCGACCGCGCCGGTATTGACACGCGCCCCTTTCTCGTTCGGCCCGACCATCCGACCGGGCGTTATGTCGCTGCCCTTCATCCGTCTGGCGACTTGGCCTATGGTTTCGCCGACACCCGCGCCTGCGAAACCCTTACATCCACCGATATGGCAACCATGATCGACCGACGGGAATGCGATGCCATATGGTTCGTCGACACAAACCTGCCCGACGCCGTCCTCACCTGGATCGCCACGCGCTGCCCGCCGGAGACCATGCTGATCGCCGATACGGTGTCGATCGCCAAGGCGCCGAAGGTCGCCTGCCTTTCCGGGCGGCTTTCGCTGTTGCGCACCAACCGGGCCGAAGCCGAAGCGATCATCAATGATCCCGACGCCCCCCTCGTTCTCCTGGCCCGAGCGTTGGCGGACCGTATGGCGGCACCGGTGGTACTGACAGACGGCCCCAACGGCACCGTCGTCGTGTCCGGGCCGGACCGTTCCGCGCCCGCTTGGTTCGTGCCCGCACCCGCCGTGACCCCGATCGACGTTACCGGGGCCGGCGATGCCGCGACGGCCGGCATCATTCACGCCCTGGCAACCGGCCACGAGCTGATCGATGCCGTCGTCATCGGTCATGCGGCCGCCGCCTATTCCCTGTCGCGCGCCGGGGCCGGCATTGACGGCCTGAAACCCGCAATGCTGGCCGACGCGGCCGCCTCCGCCATGCCCTATCTCGATCTTTAGCCCGGCCCCGAACACACCCCCACACAATGGTGCCCGATCATGCCGACCCAACCCGGATTTTCCC
>LFIK01001416.1_pt1 | contig 19033 bp, 16 predicted proteins | sample 643401 | NCBI WGS metagenome assembly LFIK01 (sample SAMN03777447, study PRJNA286221) | soda lake metagenome | biome: soda lake; feature: Kulunda steppe; material: water; isolation source: sample T5-Br brine of Lake Tanatar-5 | place: Russia: Kulunda steppe | collected 2010-07
CCGGCTTCGCCGGCTTCTTCGAGCCACTCCTCGGTCATGATGTCACCGATTTCGGCCAGGCGCTCGGCCAGGGCATCGGAAGGCTGCGAAACCTGCATCCCGCCATCGATGAGTTCACCGATCTTTTCCTCGGTTTCAGCCATCGACATCTCCCAGCCACGCGCCTCGGCGGCGGCGGCGGCCTCCATAACGGCGGCCTGGGTATCTTCGCTCAGGGCGTTGAACGCGTCGGTATTCACCATGACGATGTTCTTTGGCAGCCAGGCCTGGGTGTCGATGTAATGCGAGACAAAGTCCCATGCCTGCGCATTGGCGCCGGTCGAGGGCGAGGTGATCATCGCCTCGACACGGCCGGTCGAGAAGGCGGTCGGGATGTCGCCTTCCTCCACCTGTGTCGGCGCCGCGCCGAGAAGCTCGGCCAGTCGCTCGGTCGCCACGTTGTAGGCCCGGAAACTCAGCCCCTCCATGTCGGACGGATCGGTGACCTCCTCGCGCAGATACAGGCTCTGGCCCGGCCATGGAACGGCATAGAGGACAGTCAGGCCCTGCTCGGCCAGCTTTTCCTCCACCGCGGGGCGCGACGCCTCCCACAACGCTTCTGCTTCCTCGTAGCTGGACGCCAGGAAGGGGATCGAGTCGACACCGAAGATCGGATCTTCATTGGCGAGGCGCGACAGCAGGATCTCCCCGATGGGCACCAACCCCTGGCGCACCGAGTCCTTGATCTCGGGATGGGCGAAGAGCGAATTCGCCGAATGCACCGTGATAGACAGGTCGCCACCCGTAGCCTCTTCGACATCTTCGGCAAACTGATAGATGTTCTGGGTGTGGAAGATGCCGTCGCCGTAAGGTGTCGGCATGTCCCAACTGGTCTGCGCCAGCGCCGGGGCCGCGGCCACGGCGCCTGCCAAGGTTGCGCCGGTCAGGATCGGTTTCATGTGAAACGTCATTTCGTTCTCCCTGTCTTGCGTCATTTGCGCAGCCCGCCCGCTTGAGCGGGTTCATCCGGGAAGCTTGACCTTACGTTTGCAATTTGTCAACAATTTGTGGCCGTCTACAACTTGACCCCGGTCAGGGCCGCGCAGGGAGATTTGGAATGAACGATACGCATGCACGCTGGGATTTCTGGATCGATCGGGGCGGCACCTTCACCGACATCATCGCCCGCGACCCGGACGGCGGCATGCACCCGCTCAAGCTGCTCTCGGATAATCCGGAGGTCTATGAGGATGCCGCCATAGAGGGCATCCGCCTCAGCCTCGGCGGCACGATCGACGCTGCCCGCATCGGCACGGTGCGCATGGGCACCACCGTGGCCACCAACGCCCTGCTGGAGCGCAAGGGCGACCGCACCGCGCTGGTGATCACGCGCGGCTTTCGCGATGCGCTGCGCCTCGGCTATCAGGCCCGGCCCGACATCTTCGCCAAGGAAATCATCCTGCCCGAGCAGCTCTACGAGCGGGTGATCGAGGTCGATGAGCGGCTGCGCGCGGATGGCAGCGTGGAGACCCCGCTCGACCCGGCCTCGGTGGATGATGCGCTCGCCGAGGCCCGCGCCGAGGGCATCGACGCGGTGGCGATCGTGCTGATGCATGCCTGGTGCAACCCCGAGCATGAGCGCGCGCTGGCCGCGCATGTGCGCAAGGCCGGGTTTTCGCAGGTCTCGGTCAGCCACGAGGTCTCGCCGCTGATCAAGCTCGTGGGGCGCGGCGACACCACGGTGGTCGATGCCTATCTCACGCCGATCCTGGCGCGCTATGTCGCGCGCGTCTCGGCCGCACTCGGCGCGACGGAGGCGGGGGCCGAAGGGCCGACGCTGCAATTCATGATGTCCTCGGGCGGGCTGACGGCGGCGGAGCGGTTCCAGGGCAAGGACGCGATCCTGTCGGGCCCCGCCGGCGGCGTGGTCGGCATGGCGCGCACCGCCGAGATCGCGGGCTTCGACAAGGTCATCGGCTTCGACATGGGCGGCACCTCGACGGATGTGGCCCATTTCGCCGGCGACTTTGAGCGCGCGTTCGAAACCGAGGTCGCCGGCGTGCGAATGCGCGCGCCGATGATGCGGCTGCACACCGTCGCGGCGGGCGGTGGCTCGATCCTGCATGCCGAGCCGGGGCGTTTTCGCGTCGGCCCCGATTCGGCGGGCGCCGATCCCGGCCCGGCCTGCTACCGCCGCGGCGGCCCGCTCACCGTGACCGACGCGAATGTCATGCTCGGCAAGCTCAACCCGGATCTGTTCCCGGCGATCTTCGGCCCCGGGCAAGACCAGCCGCTCGACCGCGACACCGTCGCGGCGCGCTTTGCCGAGATCGCCGAGGAGGCCGGCGAGGGGCGCTCGGCCGAGGCGGTCGCGGAGGGCTTCCTGCACATCGCCGTCGAGAACATGGCCGGCGCCATCAAGAAGATCAGCGTGCAGCGCGGTTATGATGTCACGCGCTACCTGCTCAACTCCTTCGGCGGGGCGGGCGGGCAGCATGCTTGCCTCGTGGCCGACGCGCTGGGGATGGAATCGATCCTGATCCATCCGCTCTCGGGGCTTCTGTCGGCCTACGGCATCGGGCTTTCGACGGTGTTCACCAGCCAGCAGAAGGCACTGGAGTCTCCGCTCGCCGAGGACAGCCGCGCCGCGATCGACGATGCCCTGGACGCGCTGCGCGGTCAGGTCGCGGCCGAAATGGCCAAACAGGGCGTCGCCGCCGACGCCGTACGCACCCGGCCCAAGCTGCATCTGCGCTACGACGGCACGGACACGCCGCTGCCGGTGGATTTCGACGGCGCCGATCTCGCCGCCGCGCAAACGGCCTTCGAGGGCGCCCACAAGGCGCAGTTCGGCTTCGTCAGTCCCGAAAAGCGGCTGATCGTCGAGGCGGTCGAGCTCGAAGGCTTCGAGCCCGCCGCGGCACCCGACACCGAAACCCCCACCGCCGCCGAGGCCGCCGAGGCCAGCAGCGACCGCTCGGTGCGCTTTTTCTCCGGCGGCGACTGGGTCGAGGCGGCGGTGTATCGGCGCGAGGGGCTTGCGCCGGGCAACACCGTCGCGGGCCCCGCGCTGATCATCGAGCCCAACCAGACCATCGTGGTCGAACCCGGCTGGCGCGCGGCGATCACCGCGCATGACCATGTGCTCATGACCCGGGCCGAGGCGATGCAGCGCAGCCAGGCCATCGGCACGCGAAAGGCCGATCCGGTGCTGCTCGAGGTGTTCAACAACCTGTTCATGAACATCGCCGAGCAGATGGGCGTGGCGCTGCAGAACACCGCGCAATCGGTCAACATCAAGGAGCGGCTCGATTTTTCTTGCGCGGTGTTCGATGCGGACGGGGCGCTCGTGGCGAATGCGCCGCACATGCCGGTGCATCTGGGCTCGATGGACCGTTCGGTCGAGACGGTGATTCGCCTGAATGCGGGCGATATCCATCCCGGCGATGTCTTCGCGCTCAACGCGCCCTATAATGGCGGCACACATCTGCCCGACATCACCGTGGTCACGCCGGTTTTCGACGACGCCGAGCGCGAGATCCTGTTCTGGGTCGCCTCGCGCGGGCACCACGCCGATGTCGGCGGCACCGCGCCCGGCTCGATGACGCCGCTGGCGACCACGGTGGACGAGGAGGGGGTGCTCATCGACAATTTCCGCCTCGTCGAGAAGGGCAGCTTCCGCGAGGCCGCGCTGCGCGACCTGCTCACCGATCATCCCTACCCGTGCCGCAACCCGGACGCCAACATCGCCGATCTCAAGGCCCAGATCGCCGCCAATGCGCGCGGCATTGCCGAGCTACGGCGCATGGTGGCGGAGTTCGGGCTCGAGGTGGTGCAGGCCTATATGGGCCATGTGCAGGACAATGCCGCCGAGGCCGTCGCGCGGCTTCTCGGCAAGCTCGAGGATTGCGAGTACGAATACCCGACGGACACCGGGCAGACCATCCGCGTGAAGATCACCGTGGACCGCGAGGCGCGCGAGGCCACCGTCGATTTTACCGGCACCTCCGAGGCGCAGACCAACAACTTCAACGCCCCCGCCCCGGTCACACGAGCCGCGGTGCTCTATGTCTTCCGCGTGATGGTGGAGGCGCCGATCCCGATGAATGCCGGCTGCCTGCGCCCGATCAAGATCAACATCACCGAGGGGTCGATGCTGGCGCCGGATTACCCGCGCGCGGTGGTTGCGGGCAATGTCGAGACCTCGCAGCATGTCACCAACGCGCTTTTCGGCGCGCTGGGGGCCCTGGCCAACAGCCAGGGGACGATGAACAACCTGACCTTCGGCAATGACCGCTACCAGTATTACGAGACGATCTGCTCGGGCTCGCCGGCGGGGCGGATGAATGACGGGCGCGGCTTTGACGGCACGGCAGGCGTGCATGTGCATATGACCAATTCGCGGCTGACGGACCCGGAAGTGCTCGAGCTGCGCTTTCCGGTTCTGCTCGAGGATTTCCACCTGCGTGATGACTCGGGCGGGGCCGGCAAATGGCACGCCGGCGACGGCACGCTGCGCCGGCTTCGGTTTCTCGAGCGGATGGATTGTGCGATCCTGTCCTCGCACCGCACCCTGCCGCCGCGCGGCGTGGCCGGCGGCGGCGACGGGCAGTGCGGCCGCACCGAGATCACGCGCCGGGACGGGCGGATCGAGACATTGCAGGGCTGCGATCAGACCATTCTCGATGCCGGGGATACCATAACGGTCACGACACCGACGGCCGGCGGCTTCGGGCGCGCCTGACCGGGGGCCGCGACGACGCTGCGGCAAACGGGCCTGTGGCCCGTTGCCATGGTTGCCAAGGTGCCCAGACGGGTCCATACAGGCCGCAAACGAGGAGGGATGTATGGCGCAGGCGGACTTTCCGGGCTGGCACGGCACGACCATCCTGGCGGTCAAGCGCGGCGGCGAGGTCGTGGTGGCCGGGGACGGTCAGGTCAGCCTGGGGCAGACAGTGCTGAAGGGCTCGGCGCGCAAGGTGCGGCGGCTGGCACCCGGGGGCTTCGAGGTGGTGGCAGGATTTGCCGGATCCACCGCGGACGCATTCGCCCTGCTGGAACGGCTGGAAAAGAAGCTGGAAGCGAGCCCCGGACAGTTGCAGCGCGCCGCGGTTGAACTGGCCAAGGAATGGCGTACCGACAAGTACCTGCAGAAGCTGGAGGCGATGCTGATCGTCACCGACGGCACGCAGATGTATGTCATCACCGGCGCGGGGGATGTGCTGGAACCCGAACATGATGTCGCGGCCATCGGCTCGGGGGGAAACTTCGCTCTGGCCGCGGCGCGCGGGCTGATGGAAGCGGATCTGTCCGCCGAAGACATTGCCCGGCGGGCCATGGCGATCGCCGCCGATATCTGCGTCTATACCAACGGCAACCTGACACTGGAGCGGATCAGCGCATGACCGACATGACCCCCCGCGAAATCGTGTCCGAGCTGGATCGGTTCATCATCGGGCAGAAGGACGCCAAGCGCGCCGTCGCGGTCGCCCTGCGCAACCGTTGGCGGCGCAAGCAGCTCGAGCCGGCGATGCGCGAGGAAGTGTATCCCAAGAACATCCTGATGATCGGACCGACAGGGGTAGGCAAGACGGAAATCTCGCGCCGGCTGGCAAAGCTGGCGCACGCCCCCTTCGTCAAGGTCGAGGCCACGAAGTTCACCGAGGTCGGCTATGTCGGCCGCGATGTCGAGCAGATCATTCGCGACCTCGTGGACAGCGCCATCACCATGACCCGCGATGCGATGCGCGAACAGGTTCAGACACGGGCCAAGGCCAATGCCGAAGAGCGCGTCATCGCGGCCATCGCCGGAGAAAATGCCCGCGAACAGACGCGGGAGATGTTCCGCCGCAAGCTGCGCGCCGGCGAACTCGATGACAAGGAGATCGAACTCGACCTCGCCGATACGGGGAATCCGCTGCCGATGATGGAAATCCCCGGCGCACCGCAGGGCGGCGCGATGAATCTGGGTGACCTGTTGGGCAAGGCCTTTGGCGGGCGCACCACGCGCAAACGCATGACAGTCGCCGAAAGCCACGACATCCTGCTGTCCGAGGAAGCGGACAAGCTGCTCGACGATGAAACGGTCAATCGCTGCGCGATGGACTCGGTGCAGGAGAACGGCATCGTCTTCATCGACGAGATCGACAAGGTTTGCGCCCGCCAGGACGCGCGCGGCGGCGAGGTCAGCCGCGAGGGCGTCCAGCGCGATCTTCTGCCGCTGATCGAGGGCACCACCGTCTCGACCAAGTACGGACCGGTAAAGACGGACCACATCCTCTTCATCGCCTCGGGGGCCTTTCACATTGCCAAACCCTCGGATCTGCTGCCGGAACTGCAGGGCCGGCTGCCGATCAGGGTCGAGCTGCGCGCACTGACCGAGAGCGATTTCATCCGCATCCTGACGGAGACCGACAACGCGCTGACGCTGCAGTATCAGGCGTTGATGGGCACGGAGTCGGTCACGGTCAACTTCACGGAGGACGGCATCGCCGCCCTGGCCCGCATCGCCGCCGAGGTCAATCAGGCGGTTGAGAATATCGGCGCCCGCCGGCTCTACACGGTGATGGAACGCGTCTTCGAGGAGCTGTCCTTCATCGCCCCCGACCGCGCCGGCGATACCGTAACTGTGGACGCCGATTTCGTGGAGAACAATATCGGTGAGCTTTCACGCTCGGCAGATCTGAGCCGCTACGTCCTCTGAAGCCGCGGCTGCGCCACCCGTGCGGCTCGGTGCGGACGCGGGGCAATCGCCTTGTTTACGCGACAGGCATCCGGCGCCGTGCCATAGACCGGACAGGTGCGAGCAAGCTCGAGCCCGCCCGGGTGATGGGACGAATTCGCGCGCCCGCAGCGCGCGTCAACGGCTGCGACGCAGATGGATATAATATGCTCCGGCCCCGCCATGGCGCTGGTGCGCCGTCTGCACCTTGTGCACCAACGGTCCCAGCGGCGTCATGCGCAGCCAGACGGGAACCTGATTGCGCAGAATCCCGCGGCGGCGCGGCATCGGACCGACCTCCTCATCCGGGCGCCCCTTGCCGGTGATGACAAGGACAAGCCGCTGTCCGCGCGCCTGCGCCGACTGGATGAACCCGATCAGGGCGGGATGCGCCTGCTCCAGCGTCATGCCGTGCAGGTCGATCCGGGCCTCCGGCACCAGCTTGCCGCGACGAAGGCGCTGATTCAGCCTGCGATCGGCCTTCGATGCCGACGCGGCCAGGGCGGTCTCGACCGGATCGGCGAGATCATGCTGCGCAGACGGTTCCGCCGCCTTCGCGCCGATGCGAAACGGCTGCACCGGTTCGGGCCGGATGGATGTGTGGGTGCGGCCGGGCGGCGGTGCCGGGTCCGCGTTGTCGCGGGACGGGGGTGCGGCGCGGTCTGCCACCGGCGCGGAATCCGTGCCGCGCAACGGTCGCGTGCTACGCGCCACACGGTCCCAGAGCGCCTCTTCATCCGGGCGCAAACGGCGCGGGGAACGTCGGCGCGCCACGAGTCACTGCCCCAGCATTGCATAGGCGCGCTCAATCGGCATCAGAACCACCATGCGCCCCGTATCGGAGACCGTATCGGCCATCCGACCGGCCGCCTCTCCTGTGCCGAAGAAGATGTCCGCGCGGCCCCGCCCCTTGATCACGCCGCCTGTATCCTGTGCGACGAACAACCGCCGCATGGCGTGATCCCCGTCCTTCTCGATCCACACGGGTGCCCCGAGGGGCACGTGCCTCGGGTCGATGGCGAGACTGCGCCCGGCGGTCAGCGGGCGATTCATCGCTCCGATCGGGCCCGCCATGTCGTCATGGTTCTCGATCACGCGGAAAAAGACATAGGATGGATCGTGGTTGAGCAGCTCCAACCCCTCGTCGGGGTTGCGGCCGACCCAGCTGCGGATGACCCGCGACGACACCTGATGCGGCTCGTATATGTCGCGGCGGACCATCTCGCCGCTCACCGGACGAAAGGGCTGCCCGTTATGCCCGTCGAAGCCAAGGCGCAACGACGTCCCGTCCCGCAGAACCAGCCGCCCGGACCCCTGGATCTGCAGGAAATAATGGTCGGCCGGGTTGCGCAGCCAGGCGATTTCCTTGCCTTGCATGATCGGGGATTCAGCGATCTCGGCGCGTGTCAGCCACGGCCCGTCCGACGGCAGGTCGGATGGACGGCGATGCACCGGATAGCGATAGATCGCGGTACGGGTGCGCGAGGCGCGGATGATCGGTTCGTAGTAGCCGGTATAGCGCGCATGCCCGTGCGGCGCGATCTCGACAGGTCGAAAGAACAACTCGAAGAAGAGCCGGGGATCAGGGTCGGTTTCGGCAAACGCGCAGACGGCCTGCCACTCCGGCCCGTCAAGGGCCGGGCAAGTTCTTCGGAAGCCATCCAGCGCGCTCGCATGATCGTCGGCATGCCAGCCATCAAGATCGGCGAAGCCCACGATCTCGGGTGACGGGTCTGCCCGCAGCATGACCGGGCCGAGCAATGCCGCCGACAGGGCGATCAGCCATGCCGCCGACACGCCACGCATTATTCGCCTGTGGCGACGAGCTGCCAGTTCGGGTCATCGCCGCTCATGACGCGCGCAAAAGTCCAGACATCGCGCTGGCGTTTCACTTCATTGGGATCGCCTTCGACGACCTCGCCGTCGCGATCGCGCACCACCGAGGTCAGCTCGGCATCGAAACGCACGGTGATCTCGGCTTCATCGGTGGAGGGGTCCATGCTCGCGGCGATCAGCTTGATCTCGCGCAACCCGATGAAATTGGCTTCGACCTTGAGGCCCTCCTTCTCGCGCAGCTCGACAACCTCGATGAAGCTTTCATACACGTCGCGCGACAGCAACGGCACGACATCATCCATGTCGCCGTTCTCGAAGGCCATCAGGATCATCTCATAGGCCTGGCGGGCACCGTGCAGGAATTCGCCGACATGAAAGTCGGGATCCGCCGATTTCATCGCTGCCAGCGCTTTCGCCGCAGGCCCGTCTTCGGGGACATGATCGGTGATGTCGGTGTCCGGGCCCCCCTCGATGACCTCGAATTCGGGCCGCCCTTCACTGCGCGCGGCACCGCTTTCCGAGTTGGTCACCGGCGGTTTTTCGAAACCCTCACGGGTACCGAGCACGCTGCGCAGGCGCAGGATAAGGAATATCGCGATTCCGGCGAGGACGAGAAGTTGGATCACGGCGGAGCTCATCAATGCCTCGGCAGCTGGCGGGGGTTGGTATCAGACGTCGCGACCTTATGTAAGACGCGTCGCGGGGTGAGTCCACCTTCCCGCGGTCACAAGGGACGTCTTCATGTGGCTTTTCGTGCTCTTTATCGCGGTGCCGTTGATCGAGATCGGCCTGTTCATCCGCGTCGGCGGCTGGCTGACGCTCTGGCCGACGCTGGGTATCGTCGTGCTCACGGCAGCGCTCGGGGCGTGGCTGGCGCGGTGGCAGGGGCTGAACACCTTGCAAGAATTGCAGCGTTCGATGGACGAGTTACGGGACCCGGCGACCCCGATGGCGCATGGCGCCATGATCCTGTTCGCCGGCGCCCTCTTGCTGACACCCGGCTTCCTGACCGACGGAATCGGTTTCCTGCTTCTTGTTCCGGCCATGCGCACCCTGCTGATGCGCCTGATGATCGCGCGCGGACACCGGATCCATATGCGTCGGCAACACACCGCGCATGCGCAGGCCCAGCGACGCGGACCAGGACCGGCGCGGCACAGCGAAAGCCGGCGTCCCGCCTCGGCGGACATCATCGAAGGCGAGTATGAGGAGGCCACGCCGACGGATCGGCGAAAAGGAAACTCTGGCTGGACGCGCCCGCCCGATGATTGAGGCGGCGCGGCGAAGCTGATAAGGACGACATTCCAATTTCTGCAGGAGAGGACGACATGGCCGAGAACGGCAACGGCGCCGCGGCGCAGACCGGGGCGCAGGACGCGAAGCAACAGGCTCCACAGGTAAAGATGCAGATCCTGTCGCAGTATGTGCGTGATCTGTCCTTCGAGAACGTGCTGGCAACCCGCGGTACGAAGAGTGCGAATGTCCAGCCGGATATTCAGGTACAGGTCAGCCTTGACGCGCGCCGGCGCGAGACCGAGCACCAGTACGAGATCATTCAGAAGTACAAGATCCAGTCGCGCGAGAAGGAAAGCGGGGAGTCGATGTTCCTGCTCGAGCTCGAATATGGAAGCATCTTCCATGTCGAGAACGTGCCGCAGGAGCAGCTTCATCCCTTCCTGCTGATCGAGTGCCCGCGGATGCAGTTCCCCTTCGTGCGGCGGATCGTCAGCGATGTCACGCGCGATGGCGGCTTTCCACCGCTCAATCTCGACAACATCGACTTCCTGGCCCTTTACCGGCAGGAGCTGGCGCGTCAGGCGGAAAAGAAGAAGACCGAAGGCGCCGACACGCAGAACGCCTGATCGGTCATTCGAAGCTTCGCCAGAGCGCAGCGTCGCCCAGCCGTTCGACAAGATCGGCATGGGCGGCTCTCTCCGCAGTGGTGAGGCGGGGCGCAAGCGGTGCAGGCCGGGATGGAAGTTGCCATCCACGCGATGTTGCGGACGACGGTTCCTCACGCGCGCTGCGCTCCCGGGCGCCAAGCGCGAAATCGGGCTGCCGTCCGCCGATCAGCTGCAGATAGACCTCCGCGAGGATCTCGGAGTCCAGCAGAGCACCGTGCTTTTCGCGCGCTGAATTGTCGATGCCGAAGCGTCGACACAGCGCGTCGAGCGACGCCGGCGCGCCGGGAAACTTCCGACGAGCCAGCGCAAGCGTATCAAGCGCGCGGTCCATCGGAAGCTCGGCCCGCTTCGCCCAGGACAGCTCGGCATTGATGAACCGCATGTCGAAGTTGGCATTATGGATAACGAGACGGGTATCGGCGATGAAGTCGACGAACTGGTCCACGATCTGCGCGAAGACGGGTTGCTGGCGCAGGAACGCATCGCCGAGGCCGTGCACCTGAAAAGCATCCTCGGGCATGGCGCGTTCGGGATTGACATACTGGTGATAGCTTCGACCCGTAGGCATGTGATTGACGAGCTCGACCGCGCCGATCTCGACAATTCGATGGCCCTCCATCGGATCGAAACCTGTGGTTTCAGTATCGAGCACGATTTCACGCATTTCGCAGCTCCCTGATATGATCGATCAACGCGTTCACTGCTTTGCCCGTCTGTTCCAGAGTATGGGTTTCGATCACGAAATCGGCTCCGCGGCGCTTCTGCGCATCAGGCATCTGACGGGCAAGCAGGGCGTCGAGATCGGCCTCGGAAATATCCCGCGTCGCAAGGACGCGTGCGCGTTGCGCCTCGGCGGAAGTCGTGACCACAAGTACCGAGTCCATCTCGCGGTCGAGGCCGGTTTCGAACAGCAACGGTATGTCGAACACGATGAGATCCGATCCCGCTTGCGCTGATGTTCTGGCAAAGGCCGCCCTGTCGGCAGCGAGCAGAGGATGGATCACGGATTCGAGGCGCTGCAAGGCCTGCGGATCCTGCGCGACGATGCTGCGCAGCCGGGCGCGGGAAACGCTGCCATCGTCTTGCACCACATCCGGGAAATGCTCCCGCAGTGCGTCGGCACCACCGCCCCCTGGCGCATAAAGCCGGTGCACCGCAGCATCGGCATCCCAGACTGGTATGCCGGCATCCATGAACATGCGCGCAGTCGTTGACTTTCCCATTCCGATGGAACCGGTCAAGCCCAATCTGAAGGGTGGCTGCGTCATCCCAGCGCCGCGCTGCGTGCGGCGGCATCGACGGCGGGTCGCTGCCCGAACCAACGTTCGAAACCCGGTACCGCCTGGTGAAGCAACATTCCGAGCCCATCCACCACGGAACATCCCCGTTGCGCAGCAGAGTTTAGGAATTCCGTTCGAAGCGGTGTGTAGACGAGATCGGACACGACGGCCTCGGAGCCGAGGCGATGAAGCGATATGTTGAGCGGTGGTTTCCCCTGCATGCCGAGCGATGTCGCATTGACGACAGTCGTCGCCGATTCGAGCATGTCTGCGGCGTGCACCCAGTCATGAACTTCGATGCGTCCCCCGAACTCATGGCGCAGGGCTTCGGCGCGAGCCCGCGACCGGTTGCTGATGCGAATGATCGGGACACCGGCGTCCAGCAAGGACACCACAACGGCCCGTGCCGCGCCGCCAGCACCAAGAACTGCCGCCGGCCCGGCCCCGGCATCCCAGCCCGGCACCTGCTGGCGCAGACTGGCCACAAACCCGTAGCCATCCGTGTTGTCGGCGTGCAGCGTTCCATCCTGACGGAATATCAATGTGTTCGCCGCACCGATGAGCGCGGCCCGATCCGTCACGACATCGGCGAGGGCAAGCACGGCTTCCTTGTGCGGCAAGGTGACGTTGACGCCCCGAAACCCCATGCGCGGCAGCGCGTGCAACACCGCCGCGAGGTCGGCCTGCGTCACGTGCAGCGGCACATAATGTCCGGCTATGCCGTAGCGCGCAAGCCAGTGCCCGTGCAACGCCGGCGAGCGGCTGTGCGCCACCGGCTGACCGATCACCCCTGCGAGCGGGATTGAGTCGTTCATGATTCGATTACCTCCGCGGCGATCAGGTAATCAAGCAGCGGCAGAAGAGGCAAGCCGAGGACACTGAAGTAATCGCCGGAAATCCGGGTGAACAGACGCGCGCCCTCGGATTCGAGCTGATATGCGCCGGCGCAGTGCCGGATCTCATGCCAGTTGCGTTGGACGTAGCCGTGCAGATAGGCATCGCTGAAGTGTCTCATCGTGAGACTGACGACATCGACATGACGCCAGACGGGGGCTGCCTCACGGTAGAGCACGGCAGCGGAATGGAGTTGATGGGTGGTGTTGCGCACCGTTTGCAGCTGCGTGGTGGCGGCTTGTGGTGTCTCGGGCTTGCCGAATACCCGGTCGCCGATGGACAGGACCTGATCGCAACCGAGAACGAGACGATCGGGATATCGCGCCGATACCTTGCGCGCCTTTCGGTCTGCGAGAACGTCTGACAGATCCCGCGGCGTGGCGCCCTCGTCCAGCATGGCCTGCGTCATCGCGGCTTCGTCAAGGCGCGCGGGCACCGGCTCGATGTCGATAGCGGCCGCGCGAAGGAGTTTCGCGCGTGTCGTAGAGGCGGAGGCCAGGATGAGTGTGGACTGCATGTGGATATCCTGCTGTGTAGTTGGTGGACAAGCGTCCTGAGAGGCCGCTGGACGCCACTCGGTTTCAGGATACGCGCCGACGCCGGGGACCGATCGCGGGATATACCGGATTCCATACATGGGCAAAGTCCGTTCCGACAGGGTGTGGATAACTGGCTCAGAGCCGGGGTTTCATCCAGGGTTTGAGCCCGGTTCAGGCAGATGGTTCGCTATAAAATACTATAAACAAACAAAAAATATTCACGTTGGTACAATCTAGCGATGGCTCTGAACCAACCGATCACTAGGACAAGTTGGTGGATAAGATTTGAATTCCACTTGTCCACACGGTAACACCATCATCTAGAGTCTTTCTTTTCCAAGTATATTCCGTTGCTTGTGGGTGTGCAGTGACTGACCTACTCTGGACGATCTACCCTTGGGCGAAGGCCATTCATGTGATGTCGGTCATCGCGTGGATGGCGGGGCTGTTCTACTTGCCCCGGCTGTTCGTTTATCATGTCGAGCGCGGCCAATCGAACAGCGGGATCGCGGATGTCCTAACGGTGATGGAGGAGCGGTTGTTGTGTGTCATCATGGCACCGGCAATGATTTCGAGCTGGGCCTTCGGGATGCTGCTTGTCGCGACACCGGGTGCGGTTCAATGGACGATGGCATGGCCCTGGATAAAGGCCGTCGGTGTCATAGCGATGACGGTATTTCACCTATGGTTGGGCAAACAACGCCGGCAGTTGGCCGACGGTTTGGTTCCGCTGTCGGGTCGCCAGTACCGGTTGATGAACGAAGTTCCCACGGTCCTGATGGTTGCGATCGTTCTGTCGGTGGTGGTCAAGTTCTGAGGCGATTGACACTGAGAGCCGCTAGGCGTAGAGCGAAGCGAGGAGCCGTCCGGCTTCAGTTCCCTCAGAAATCGCGGCAGAGTCGCACGCCGAGCTGCAGGATACTTCCATCATGGAACAGACATTGAATCTCTCCGACCTCAAGGCCAAGAGCCCGGCTGATCTTCTAGCGATGGCCGAAGAGCTGGAGATCGAGAACGCACCGTCCATGCGCAAGGGCGAGATGATGTTCTCCATCCTGAAGGAGCGGGCAGAGGAAGGTTGGGAAGTCTCGGGTGATGGTGTGCTCGAAGTATTGCAGGATGGGTTCGGCTTCCTGCGATCGACGGAGGCGAATTATCTGCCGGGACCGGATGACATCTATGTCTCGCCGGACATCATCAGGCATTTTTCCCTGCGGACAGGCGATACGATCGAGGGCTTGATACAGGCGCCGGGGGAGAATGAGCGCTATTTCGGAATGACGCGCGTAACGGCGATCAACTTCGATGCGCCGGAACGTGCGCGTCACAAGGTGCATTTCGACAATCTTACGCCCTTGTATCCTGATGAGCGACTGCGCATGGAGACCGACGATCCTGCGACAAAGGACAGGTCGGCGCGCATCATCGACATCGTTGCGCCGATGGGTAAGGGGCAGCGCGGGCTGATCGTGGCTCCGCCACGGACGGGGAAGACGGTCCTTCTTCAGAACATTGCGCATTCGATCGCGAGGAATCATCCCGAATGCTACCTGATTGTTCTGCTGATCGATGAGCGACCGGAAGAAGTGACAGACATGCAGCGAAGCGTGCGTGGCGAGGTCGTGTCATCAACCTTCGATGAACCGGCGTCACGCCATGTCGCGGTCTCCGAGATGGTGATCGAGAAGGCGAAGCGGCTCGTCGAGCACAAGCGCGACGTCGTGATCCTGCTGGATTCAATTACCCGGCTGGGCCGGGCCTTCAATACGGTGGTTCCGAGTTCCGGGAAAGTGCTGACCGGGGGTGTAGATGCGAATGCGCTGCAGCGTCCCAAGCGATTCTTCGGGGCGGCGCGCAATATCGAGGAAGGCGGGTCACTGACAATCATCGCCACCGCTCTGATAGAGACGGGGAGTCGGATGGACGAGGTGATCTTCGAAGAGTTCAAGGGGACCGGGAACTCGGAACTGGTGCTAGATCGGAAGGTGGCGGATCGGCGCGTTTTCCCGGCGATCGATGTCTTGAAGTCGGGCACACGCAAGGAAGAGCTTCTCATCGAAAAGACGGATCTGCAAAAGACGTTCGTGCTGCGCCGGATTCTCAATCCGATGGGAACGACGGATGCGATCGAGTTCCTGATATCGAAGCTCAAACAGACGAAGACGAACGACGAGTTCTTTGAGTCGATGAATTCCTAGAGCCGGTGTCGAGGGTGAGATGGATACCATTTTCGCACCCGCGACGGTCGTGGGAAGAGCCGGTGTTTCGGTCGTAAGGATTTCCGGCCCGCACGCGCATGCAGGGGCGATGCAGCTATGTGGAACGTTGCCGCCGCCGCGGAGTACGGCATTGCGAAAAATCCGAACGCGCGCTGGCGAATTGATCGATGTCGGGTTGGTGCTCTACTTCGAGTGTGGTGGCAGCTTTACAGGTGAAGATGTCGTCGAGTTTCAGCTGCATGGTAGCGTCGCGGTTGTCAACGCCGTACTGCAGGAGCTGGAAGCGATCGATGGTTTCAGGATGGCGGAGCCAGGGGAGTTCACACGTCGAGCACTGGAGAATGAGTGCCTGGATCTTGCGCAGGTCGAGGGCCTTGCAGACCTCATCGATTCGGAAACCGAGATCCAGAGAAGGCAAGCGCTCAGAGCATTTTCGGGGGAGATGAGGGAAAAGAGCGGGAATTGGCGTTGGCGCCTGATTCGCGCGATGAGTCTTCTCGAAGTGACGATAGATTTTTCGGATGAAGACGTGCCGGATTCAGTCGAAGGTGAGGTCAGGGAGTTGTGCCATACGGTCTTGACCGAGCTGCGTGCAGAGCTTGACGAGTCCCATACGGCTGAACGGATACGCGAAGGTTTTGAAGTCGCGATTGTGGGCCGCCCGAATGTAGGGAAGTCGACATTGCTGAACTCTTTGGCCGGTCGGGAGGCGGCGATTACATCTGAGCATGAAGGGACCACACGTGATATTATCGAAGTCCGAATGGACCTTGATGGGCTGCCGGTAACATTTCTCGATACAGCGGGGATGCGTGAAGCAGTCGATCCAGTCGAGAGGATCGGTGTCGCGCGTAGCATGTCCCGGGTGGAAGACTCCGATCTGCGTGTTTTTCTGGTTGAGGAATTCGATGAAGTCAGTGCGCTTTCCTTGCGGGATAACGATATTGTCGTGCGGGGAAAGGCCGATCTTTATGGTGAACGGGAGGGTGCGGTTTCTGGGGTAACCGGGGAGGGGGTGAAGGACCTGCTCACGAGGATAACAGAGGTGTTGTCGCAGCGTTGTGCAGGTGCCGGTGTGGTGACACGTGAACGCCACAGGAGGTCGCTACGCAGCGCGATCGGGGCGCTGCAGCGCTTGATTGATGGGATTGACGAGGGGGGTGCCGCGGCTGAGAAATTGGTCGAGGAGCTGCGGTTTGCGGTGTCGAGTCTGGATGTTCTCGTGGGGAGGATCGACGTGGAGGCCGTTCTGGATGACATCTTCAGTGGATTCTGTATTGGGAAGTAGGAGTGTTTCACGTGAAACATTTTGATGTGGTTGTGATCGGGGGCGGGCACGCAGGCGCCGAGGCCGCAGCAGCAGCGGCCCGAATGGGTGCGTCGGTCGCTCTGGTAACTCTCAGGCAGGACTCCATCGGCGTAATGTCGTGCAACCCAGCGATCGGAGGGCTCGGAAAGGGGCACCTTGTACGCGAGATCGACGCGCTGGATGGTGTGATGGCACGAGCCGCAGACAGTGCTGGTATTCAGTTTCGGCTGTTGAACAGAAGTAAGGGTCCTGCAGTTCAAGGCCCCAGGGTACAAGCCGATCGGGATCGGTATCGAAATGCGGTCCAGATGCAGCTGAGAAAGCTGCCAATGTTGGAAGTTATCGAAGGCGAGGTGTGTGACCTAATCACTCGTTCTGGTCGCACGGCTGGGATCCTGCTTCAGGATGGCACACGGATTGGTGCACGTGCCACGGTATTGACGACGGGAACCTTCCTGGGCGGCAGGATACACATAGGTGATGAGGTATATACCGCTGGCCGGATCGGTGAGCGCTCGGTCAGCCAGATCGGTGAGCGGTTGCGTGACGTGTGCGGGCGCATGGGGCGGTTGAAAACGGGGACGCCGCCACGGCTGGATAGTCATTCTATCGACTGGTCGGTGTTGGAAGAACAAGGTTCCGATGATGAACCCACAATGCTGTCATTTCTTTCCCTGCAGCCCATTCTGGAGCAGATGTCGTGCGCGATAACTCATACGAACGAAAAGACGCATGAAATCATCCGTACGAACATACATCGTTCTGCGATGGCTTCGGGGGAGATTTCCGGACCAGGACCAAGGTATTGTCCATCGATAGAGGACAAGGTGCAACGGTTTCCGGACAAGAGCACGCATCAGGTATTTCTGGAACCGGAAGGATTGCAGTCGAATGCGGTTTACCCCAATGGGATCTCTTGCTCCCTGCCGCGTGATGTACAGGAAGAGTATGTACGATCGATTGTAGGTCTGGAGTATGCGCGCATTGAACAACCCGGCTACGCAGTGGAGTACGATTACGTGGATCCTCGGGGCCTCAATCTATCCCTCGAACTCCGGGAGTTGCCGAGATTGTTCCTCGCCGGGCAGATCAACGGAACAACAGGATATGAAGAAGCTGCTGCGCAGGGGCTCATCGCAGGTGTGAATGCCGCGGCTTTGGCTCTTGGAAGGAAGCCGCTTAAGTTGACGCGGACCAATAGTTACATCGGGGTCATGATAGACGATCTCGTAACCCGAGGGGTAACGGAACCATATCGGATGTTCACATCACGCGCCGAGTTTAGATTGAATCTGCGACCAGATAATGCGGATCAAAGGCTGACACCTCTTGGGATTGACGTGGGTTGTGTGACGGTAGAGCGGGAGGAGCATTTTTCACGGAAATATGAGAGGCTGTCGGGGGCACGCGCAGTGTTTGAATCGGCGACCTTCACACCGAACGATCTTGAGCTTTCCGGCTTGCGTGTAAAGAATGATGGAGTGCGACGCAACGGAATGGAAGTGCTTGCGCTGCCGGGCGCGTGTGTCTCGGCGCTCACAGAACTGATTCCCGCGACCGCATGTCTGGATCGTGAGATCGCGCATCAACTCGAGCGCGAGGCTGTCTATTATCATTACATCGAACGGCAGGCTTCCGCGATCGAGGCGCTTCAAAGAGACGCGTCCTTGGCGCTGCCGGCCGAAATGGACTATGGGAGCATTGGGGGGCTTTCCAACGAATTGAAACAGAAGCTTTCTGAGATTCGGCCAGAGACACTTGATCAGGCGGGGCGAATCGAAGGCATGACTCCGGCAGCTCTGGCACTGCTCGCCGCGCGCATCAGGCGGTCGGTCAAGGCAGCTGGGTCAGAAAGTGGTATGTAGCCTTATGTGTTCAAGCTCTCGGGTCACCAGTGTTTCACGTGAAACACAGGAGAGGCTGGCTTGCTACGAACACCTTCTGCGGCGCTGGAACCAATCTATCAACCTTGTATCTCCGCGGAGTCTTGAGCAATTTCGATCTCGCCACTTACTGGATTCGCTTCAACTCCTGCAGTTGATTCCTGACACCGCAGAGACTTGGGTAGACCTTGGGTCAGGTGGCGGCCTACCAGCCCTCCCGATCGCTATAGTTGCAACTGAGAAGATCCCGCATTTGCATCTTACCCTGGTGGAAAGCGATCGCCGGAAAGCCGTCTTCCTGGAGACGGTAATTCGCGAGACAGGTATAACTTCGAAGGTCCTTGTTTCACGCGCTGAACACGTCCCTCCGTTGCACGCCGATGTCGTGTCGGCCCGCGCCCTCGCCGAACTCGGAACTCTTGTGAAGCTTCTCTATACACACGGACATGGTTCCAGTATAGGATTGTTC
>LFIK01001417.1_pt1 | contig 19028 bp, 9 predicted proteins | sample 643401 | NCBI WGS metagenome assembly LFIK01 (sample SAMN03777447, study PRJNA286221) | soda lake metagenome | biome: soda lake; feature: Kulunda steppe; material: water; isolation source: sample T5-Br brine of Lake Tanatar-5 | place: Russia: Kulunda steppe | collected 2010-07
AGCAGGCGCGGCAGGATGTTGTCGGTCACCTGCTGGTGATAGGGGGTGATGTCGGCGCCCTCGCGATAGAGGTTCGCGCGCCGCACCTCCAGCGGGTCGCGGCCCAGCGCATAGGCGATTTCCTCGATCATCCGCTCGGCCGCGATCACCCCTTGCGGGCCGCCGAAGCCCCGGAACGCGGTGTTGCTGACCGTGTTGGTCTTGATCGGGCGCGAGCGCAGGCGCACGGCGGGGTAGAAATAGGCATTGTCGGCATGAAACAGCGCGCGGTCCGTGACCGGGCCGGACAGGTCCGACGACCACCCGCAGCGCGCGGCGAACACCCCATCGACGGCGAGGATGCGGCCCGCATCGTCAAACCCGCAGTCATAGTCGATGCGGAAATCGTGCCGCTTGCCGGTGATCTGCATGTCCTGATCGCGGTCGGGGCGCAGCTTGACCGGGCGGCCCAGCCGTTTCGCAGCCACGGCCGCGACAACGCAGAACAGGTTCATCTGCGTTTCCTTGCCGCCAAAGCCGCCACCCATGCGCCGCACAGTCACGACCACCGCATTGGCGGGCACGCCCAGCGCATGGGCGACCATGTGCTGCGCCTCGCTCGGGTGCTGGGTCGAGGCGAAGACCGTGACCTCGTCATCCTCGCCCGGCAGCGCCATGGCGATCTGCCCTTCGAGATACATGTGATCCTGCCCGCCCACGCGCAGCCGCCCCGTGATGCGGTGCGGGGCCGTGGCCAGCGCGGGCGCGGGGTCGCCGCGCTGCAGGGTCAGGGGCGCGGTCACATCGGGGTAGTCGGCAGCCTCGGCGGCGTCGATATTGACGGCAGGGGGCAGCGGCGCGGTCTCGATATGGGCGCGCGCAGCGGCGCGGCGGGCGGCGTCGCGGGTCTTTGCGATGACGGCAAAGACCGGCTGGCCGTGATACTGCACCAGATCATCAGTGAAGACCGGTTCATCGCCCAGCCCTGTAGGCGAGACATCGTTGCGCCCCGGAATGTCAGCGGCGGTCAGCACCGCGACCACGCCGGGGGCCGCGCGCACGGGCCCGAGATCCAGCGCCGTGATGCGACCGTGCGCGACCGGCGCGCCGCCGATGCAGGCGTGCAGCAGCCCCTCGGGTTCGGGGATGTCATCGGTGTATTCTGCGCGCCCCGTGACATGTTTGACTGCGCTGTCGTGGATCACGCTGTCATGTGTGGCGCCGGAGATGCGGGGGTCGTCCTTCATGCGACATCCTCCAGGGTGGCGGGCTGCCCCTGCGCCTCCAGCCAGAAGCGCGCAAGCAGATTCTGCGCCGCGCGCATCCGGTATGCGGCGCTGGCGCGCATGTCCGACAGCGGCGTGAAATCCTGCGGCAGCGCATCGGCGGCGGCACGCAGGCTCGCCTCGGTAAAGGGCTGGCCTGTCAGCGCGGCCTCGGCCTGCGCGGCGCGCTTCGGGGTCGCGGCCATACCGCCAAAGGCGAGGCGGGCCTCGGTGATCGTGCCGCCTTCGACATGCAGCGCGATGCCGCAGGCGACCGCCGTGATATCCTCATCGCGGCGTTTCGAGAGCTTGTAGGCGGCGTGCAGCGTGCCGGGGCAGGGCTTCGGCAGGCGGATCGCCTCGACGAACTCGCCCGGGCGCAGGTCCTGCTTGCCGTAGTCGAGGAAGAACTCCTCGAGCGCGATCTCGCGGCGATTGTCGCCCGCGCGCAGGACCAGCGTTGCCCCCAACGCGATGAAGGGCGGCGGCGTGTCGCCGATGGGCGAGCCATTGGCGATATTGCCCCCCAGCGTGCCCATGGCGCGCACCTGCCAGCCCGCGATCCGCTCCCAGTAGCGCGCCAGATGCGGGAAATGCGCGAGGAGTGGCGCACGCGCGTCCTCATAACTCGCCAGCGCGCCGATATGGAGCGCGTCGTCAGCCTCGGTGATGGCGCGCAGGGCGTCGAGATGCCCGATCATCAGCGCCAGCGGCATCTCGCGCAGGTCCTTCGTCACCCACAGCCCGACATCGGTCGCCCCCGCGACGATGCGCGCCTCGGGGTGTTCGACGCGCAGTGCCGCCAGATCATCGACCGAGGCGGGCAGGATCACGCGGGCCCCGCCCCTCGCCAGATCGACGCGCGCACCATCGGCCCAGGCGTCCAGCCGGGTGGCGACGGCGTCACGTTCCTCCAGCAGCGGGTCAGTCGTGCCGTGATCGCCCATCGCCCCTGCGGCGCGCAGGATCGGCGCGTAGCCCGTGCAGCGGCAGAGATTGCCTTGCAGGGCGTGCTCGACCTCGGCCTCGGTCGGATGCGGGCGGCGCATCCACAGCGCATAGAGCGCCATGACGAAGCCCGGCGTGCAGAAACCGCACTGGCTGGCATGATGATCGACCATCGCGCGCTGGACAGGGTGCAGCCCGCCATCGGCGCCGCGCAGATGCTCGACCGTCACCACATGCGCCCCGTCACACGAGGCCAGCGGCCGGATACAGGCATTGACCGGCGCGTAATCCAGCCCCGAAGGCGTCAGCCGCCCCACCAGTACAGTGCAGGCGCCGCAATCGCCTTCGGCGCAGCCTTCCTTCGTGCCGCGCAGCCGCTGTTCAAGCCGCAGATGATCAAGCAGCATATCCCCGCCGCCCACCGCGCCGCAGGTCACGACACGGTCGTTCAGCAGAAAACGGATCTCGGCACGGGGTGTCATACGACCTCTCCTTGCAGGCATCACATACTACAATGGCGTCCTTTGGCACAGGTGCAACCGAAACCGTACAGCCCGCGCGCCTTGCGCACCCGCTCCGCCCGCAGCGCAATCACCCCGGCTGGCAAGCCCCGGAGAGATGCCGCGCACGCAACCGGCCTGCCAGGCGATACATGACCGGTACGGACGATGCTGCAGCGGTCCGCCGCCACCGGGGCCCCGCGCCGGGTGCCGCTCTTCCCGCCGACTGGCACGCGCACGCCCAACAGCGGCGCGGCCCCGGCCCGCCGCAACCTGTCGCGCGCCTGCTCTCCATTTTCTTGCCGAAAATACTCCCGCCGGAGGCGCACCTCACGGCCCGCGCGCACCGCCTCAGATAATGTCGATGTGATCGGCCAGCGTCACCAGGTTGCTCACCCCCGCCAGTGTCAGCACATCGCCATCGCCGAAATCCAGCACGGTCTGCCCGTTGTGCACCTGCGCGAACGTGTCGAGCACCTCTGACGCCGCCTTGCCACCCCCCCAGAGCGCCTGATCAAGCTCCAGCCGGTCGCCGTCGGAAAAGGTGAAATCCTGGATCAGGCACAGCTCGTCCCCCGACAGGAAGATGAAGGTATCCGCCCCCGGCCCGCCCACCAGCGTGTCATCGCCCGGCCCGCCATGCAGCACGTCGTCGCCGCGCCCGCCATGGATGAAATCATTGCCAGTGCCGCCATAGATGGTGTCATTGCCGTCCATGCCCCAAAGCTCGTCATTGCCGGAGCCCCCATAGATCAGCGCGTCGCCCAGCCCGCCATAGATGGTATTGTTGCCACCGCCGCCATGGATCGTGTCATTGCCGCGCCCGCCGCCGATCCGGTCATTGCCAGGCCCGCCGAAGATCAGCGTGTCCCCGCGCATCCCCCACAGGCTGTTGTTCCCGCCGCCCCCGAAGATCGTGTCGTTGCCGGGGCCGCCGAAGATCGTGTCATTGCCCGTTCCGCCCACCAGCAGGTCGTCGCCCGGCCCGCCGCCGAAACGGTTGTTCCCCGATCCGCCGAACATCGTGTTGTCGCCCGCAAGGCCCCACATCCGGTCATTGCCGGGGCCGCCATAGATCAGATCATTGCCGCCATCGGCCCCATAGATCAGATCGCGCCCGGCACCGCCGAAAATGGTGTTGTTGCCGCCGCCGCCGTGCAGCGTGTCGCGCCCCGGCCCGCCATAGATGAAATCGTCGCCCGGCCCCCCGTGCAGCACATCGCGCAATGTCTCGCCAAGGATATACTGGCCGGGCACCGCGTCGGGATGGGGCATCTGCGGCGGGGCGGGCGGCAGGGGCAGCTCGCCCGGCAGCAGGGGCGGGCGCCCCTCCCACGGATTGGGGATTTCCTCGAGGAAGATCCCGATACTGTCCGGCCCCGCCAGCCCGTCGGGAAACAGCGCCTCCACCGACAGCGGCTGGCCGGTGAACGAGGTCAGCTGCACGGTCAGGTCGCGGTAGCCTATCGTTGCGCCGGATGCGTTTGGCAGGATGGCAAGCTGGTCGAGGTTGCGCAGCATCGGCAGATCGCTCAGGTCCAGCCGGTCGAGGCCGGGGCGGAAATCGGTGATCTCGACAAGGGTACTTTCGTTGCGGATGACGAACAGATCCGCGCCCGGCCCGCCGGTCATCACTGTCCGCCCCGGCCCCGAGACCAGCACGTCATTGCCACCCCCGCCCGAGAGGGTGTCATTATGGGCGGCCGCGATCAGCACATCATGCCCCGCCCCGCCCGAAAGCCACTCCGCCGCGCCGGGGCTGGCCGTCTGCACCACGCCGAGACCGGTCAGATCGACCGTGAAATGCGTCAGGCCGGGGGCGTTCTGCGCGCCCGTGGCGATGTGCAGCCGGTCGCCCACCACCTCGGCCGAGACAGTCAGCGGCGTGTGCAGCGCGCCACCGTCCAGATCATGCCAGGCCTCGAGGAAAACCAGATGCCCGCTCGGCAGGATGCGAAACAGCGTCAGCCCGTGATCGGTCCCGACCGCGACGGCAAAGGCGTGATCGCCCGCCTGCGCGATGGCGAGATCCTGGACGTGGCGGAAATGCGTGTGGCCCGTGTCGATAAGTTGCTGGACCGGGGTCAGGCCGCCATCCGCGCCCAGCGCGATCACCGACAGCGCCGAGGTCGCGCTGGCGGCAACCACCGCGTAGCTCGCACCCTGCAGGGTGACGAGTTCCATGGCGCTGGGCGCGGCAATCCCAAGGCCCTGCGCGACGCCCAGGCTTGCGACCTGCGTGACGCCGCCCCCCGCCTCCATCCGGTAGCTCGTGACCTGTGCCTCGATCCCGCCCAGCGCCAGCACATGCGGCTGCCCGCCCAGCGTGATCTCGTGCAGCGCGACAGTAGCGCTCTGCCACGGATCGGCGGGCAGCAGGGCGGTGGGGATGTCTGAAAAGAGCGTCAGCCCCTGCAGGATGCCATCGCCGGGCCCGGTATAGGCCGCCTCGAGATCCATGCGCTCGACCAGCCGGATCGGGCCGAAACTGCCATCATCGCGAAACAGGTAGCCCATCACCGTGGTGTCGGTGGCTCCGAACAGCAGCAGCGTCTCGCCATTATACTGCGCGACGCTCAGCTCGTGCCTGGTCGCATCGCGCACGAAGGGCGGGTAGAGGCGCGACTCGCCGGGCTCGAGCGTGCCATCGGCGCGGATGCGGTGCAGCGAGATGCCGCCATAACGGCCCGAGGTAATGGCGATATAGGCGGCATCCGCGGTCCACAGGATCGCGCTGTCGCTGATCCTGTAGTCGAGCATCTCGTCCGCCGCAGTATAGACCCCGTCGAGCTGCAGCCACATGTGCCACCTTCACCCTTTACCACGCAGGCAGAGTGCTGGTGACAATTGTACGCGAATGGGCAGGAATTTGTCCGAAACGCGGCTGATCGCTAGGATTTTCTTAAACCCGGCCGGCGATGGTCGGGCCATGAACATGCGCGCCTTTTCCGCACTTCGACCCGAGTCCGCCTGCATCTCCGGCGGGGCCGGGCGCGTGGTCGCGGTGGTGGTCACGCATGACCGGCTCGAGCAGTTGCGCTGCACGGTCACGTCGCTGTTGCGCACGCCACCCGCGCAGCTTGCCGCCCTGGTGGTGGTCGATAACGGGTCCACCGACGGAACGGAAGCGTGGCTCGCGGGGCTGCGCGATCCCCGGTTGCAGGTCCTGCGCTGCGCCCAGAATCGCGGCGGCGCGGGCGGCTTCGCAGCCGGAATCGCTTATGCGCAGCAGGCTTGCGCGCCCGATTGGGTGCTGGTGATGGATGATGACGCGCGCCCCTGCCCGGGCACGCTGGCCGCGTTTCATGCGGCTGATCTGGGTGGCTGGGATGCCGTGGCTGGCGCCGTCTATCTGCCGCAGGGCGGGGTGTGCGAGATGAACCGCCCCTCGCACGACCCGTTCCGCGATTGGCGCGTCGCACTCGCCACGGCGCTGCGCGGGCGGGCGGGGTTTCATCTCGACACCCGCCACTATGGCGGGACAGCGCCTGTGCGGGTCGATGCCGCGTCCTATGTCGGGCTTTTCCTGTCGCGCCGGGCGCTGCGGCTGGCCGGTCTGCCGGACGCGTCGTTGTTTCTGTATGCCGATGACATGCTGCACACGCTGCGCCTGACCCGCGCAGGCGGGCGGATCGGGTTCTTCCCGGCGCTGCGATTCGAGCATGCCTGCGAGGGGGAGGGCGGGCGCGTGCCGCCGCTGTGGAAGCTCTATTTCCGCTATCGCAACAGCCTGATGCTGTATCGTGTCGCGGCGGGGCGGTTGTTCGGGCTGGTCTGTCTGGTGGTGCTGCCGGTCTGGACCTTGCGCGCCCTGCGGCGGCGCGGTCAGCGCGCCGCGGCATTGCGGCTGCTGGCGGGGGCCGTGATGGACGGCTTGCAGGGCCGCACCGACCGCGCGGTGGCGCGGGTCGGTCGTGGCGCGGCGGGTGGCTCGCAGGTGCCAGAGGCCTCGCATCGTCGGTCCGGGTGGACGTGATGACAGGCGCGTAATGCCGCCGATCCCGTGTGGCGCACGGCCAAAAAGCGCCCGCGAGCGGAGCCCACCCACCCGCCCATGCCCCGCTCGCGGGCGCTGGCCGGCCCGTCGGGCCGGCAACGGGCGTCTCCGCCCCCGCCCGATTTCGGGCAAGCGCTGGTGATGCCGCCGAAAACGGACGGGGGCCGTGTGCACAATCCACGGATCCGGGCGCTCCCTGACGCGAGGATCACCCCGCTTGCCAGCCCCCAAAGCCGATAATGCCATCTGTCGCGACGGTTTAACGCATGCTTAACCAATCTTCTGCCATGGTGTGCCCAAGGTGTCAGCCGTCGGGGGGCGGAACATATGTCGCATGCAATCTTGCTGGGGGCCACGATCGTCTCCACCTCGGCGTTGGTGGTGGCCGGGGTTCTCGCGATCCTCATGGGACTGCTGCGACCGCGCGGCCCGGCGGACCATGCACTGGACACGTCCGACGGCGACGCTGTCTTCCTGTTCCGCGACGATCGGCTCGTCGATTGCTCCGACCCGGCGCAGCAACTGCTCGATACGCTTGATGATGCCTCGGCACGGCCTGGCAGCAGTAGCGCCCTGCCGCAGTTGATCCGCCATCTGGCCCCGCGCTTCCCCCGGTTGTCCGAGGAATTGTCGGAACTCGGTGCCCGGGGCGAGGTCACGCTGCAGGGTGAAGGCCCCGGTGCCGGTCTGGTCCTGCAGGCGCGGCTCATCGGCGATGCCGTGCGTCTTGCGCTGTACGACACGCGTGCCGAGGGGCGCCTCGTCGCCATGGACCGGCTGAGCTATGACAGCATGTGCAGCGAGGCCGAGACCCTGCGCGGCGCGCTGCGCCATGCGCCCTCGCTGATCTGGCAGCGCGACGCAGAGGGTGCGGTGATCTGGGCCAACGCGCGCTACATCGAGGCCGTGCAGGAGGCTAGGCCCGACAGGGAGTTGACCTGGCCGCTGCCCGACCTGTTCGCGACCGCGCAGGCCGAGCCAGGCGACCGGTTGCGCCTCGACACCGCAGCGGGCCCGCGCTGGTTCGGCCACAAGATGTTCTCGCATGGCGCGCGCAGCCTGCATTACGCCACACCCATCGACCTGGCCGTGCAGACCGAGGCCGCGCGCAGCGAGACACTACAGACCCTGACGCGGACCTTTGCCTCGCTACAGATCGGCCTCGCGCTCTTCGATGCCGAGCGTCGCCTGCAGGTCTTCAACCCCGCGCTTGTCGATCTGACCGGCCTCGACCCGCTGTTCCTCGCTGCCCGGCCAAGCTTCGAGCAGGTGCTTTATGCCTTGCGCGAGGCGCGCATGCTGCCCGAGCCAAAGGATTTCAGCACCTGGCGGCGCGAGATTGTCGAAATGGACCGCGCTGCCGAAAACGGCGAGTATGCAGTGGAATGGTGCCTCGAGGGCGGGCGCACCTATCACGTTACCGGCCGCCCGCAGCCCAACGGCGCCATAGCGCTCTTCATCGAGGATATCAGCTCCGAGGCCGCGCTCAGCCGCAGCCATCGCACCGAGATCGAGACCATGCACAACATGCTCGACGGGCTGCCCGACGGGATCATCACATTCAGCCTGTCGGGGCAGACGCTGCTCGCCAATGATGCCTATAGCGACATGTGGCACACCGCGCCCTGCACCGCGCTGGTCGACAAGGGGCTGTCGCAGGCGATCGGTATGTGGGCCGCGCAATGCGAGCAGACGACCTTCTGGGCACGCCTGGCGGAGTTTGCGACCGACAGCGAGGCGCGGACACGGATGTCGGCGCGGCTTGCGCTGCGACGGGGCGGCCAGATGACCGTCACGGCGACCCGGCTGCGCGGCGGCAGTCTGATGGTTCTGTTCCGGTCGGCCGAGCAGGCGCTCAATTCACCGCACATGCCTGCGCCGAAGTCGCAGCAGAGTGCCCGGGCCGCACAGGCGGCGCTGATCTCGCGGCCCGATCCGACGGCGTTGCCGACAACGGGCGCGGTAACGCCGGGGCTGGACATGCGCACCATTGGCGATGCGGCACCTTCCGACGCAGCGGCCCGCAAGCCGCGCTCGGCCCGCCATTCCGGCTCGCGGCTGCGCGCGGGGGCCAAGGTCTAGCGGCGATAGACCTGCGGCTGAAGCGAGCGGCGAGCGTGCGTCGCGGCGCATGCCGGACGCAGGCACAGCGTGGCTCGCCTGCTCGCGCGGCTGTCGCTGCGCCGGGGCGTGGGCTTTCGGCGCGCCTTTGTCCGCAGCACGACGGTGGAGCGTGCAAAGCGGCGAGTGTCGTCGGGGAACCAGCGTTGAGGGTGTGCCCGATTGCTGGTCCCGAGCTGCGCCGGGTGGCGTTCGCATACCGAGCGCGTTTGAGCCCTTCGTTGCAGCGCGCGCGGCACAATCCTGCGGGCCTTGGAAGCGGGGCAGAGCGCGAGCGGAAGGGCGTGCCGCAGGCCAATGACGGGGGCGTTGTGCCCTTGCCTGGGCCAAGATTTGCGGATGAGGCCGGAGGGGTGCAGCCGCGATAAAGCTTGCGGCTGCTCACCCCGGATCGGGGAGGGGTTTCGCCGCCGCCGTGAATCTGGCGAAAGCGCCCTCGGGGCGTGCAAGGGAGGGTGGGTGGGCACGCTCCGAGGGCGCTTGTCAGCGGTCTGCGAGAGAGCTGTCCCGAACGCTTTTTCCGCAAGCCGTATGACGGAGCGTGTCGGGAGATGCGCCGCAGAGGCGGGATCGCGGTTCCTGTGCCGTGTGATGTGCAGCTGGGGATCGGCGGTCAATGTGACTGCCGGATTGCGGTCGCGCCCGGCAGTGAGTCGCGTGACCGCGCGGGCAGGGAGCGGCCCTCACACCACCCGAGACTCCGCGTCTGACTGGACCGGGCGGAGAGTATCATCTCGCCGCTGTCGGGCGCGATCGAGCGCGGCTGACAGGGATATCGACATGGCGCCACATTGCGCTGCTTGCGATGACCGGGTGCCGATCGCGTTGTTTTGCGTGTTCTTGCCGGATGTCGTCGCCTGCAGGCCCGTCGCCTCTTCCGCGGGGCCGCGGTTGTGCGCAACGGGACCGACTCACCTGCCAGAGGCCGCGATGGGCGCTGTCGTCCGGTCGCGCAAGCCTTACGCGGCGCCTGCGCAGCGGGGCGTCGGCCGTTCAATGCCCCCAAGCGGGGCCGTGGCGGCGTTTCGCACGGGGTGGCGAAACGGACTGGCGGCAGCGGTGCGTGCGTGGCAAGACTGTGGGCATGTCCGGCCCGACCCCAGCAACGCGCTGCCTGACGGCGGCGAGCGAAGATGCGACCGCACGCATCGCCGCGCGGCTGGGCGCGGGGCTCGGGGCGGGCGATGTGGTCCTGCTGAGCGGCCCTCTGGGCGCAGGCAAGAGCGCATTCGCCCGCGCCCTGATCCAGTCGCGCCTCGCTGCGCTGGGCCGGATGGAGGATGTGCCGTCGCCCAGTTTCACGCTGGTCCAGACCTATGATCTGGGCGCGGTGATGCTCTGGCACGCCGATCTCTATCGCCTTGGCGACCCGCAGGAGTGCATCGAGCTGGGCCTTGACGAGGCCTTCGAGACGGCGATCTGCCTCGTGGAATGGCCGGACCGGCTGGGGCCGCTCTTGCCGCCGGGCGCGCTGCATCTGCAGATCACGCCCGACCCCGAGACCGAGGCGCGGACCCTGCGGTTTCACGGCGATGCGGCGCGCTGGGGCGCGCGGCTGGCCGAGGGCTTCGCCCGGTGACCGCGCTCTTTGCCCCCACCACCACGCCGCGCCTGTTCGGCCTGCCCTGCGGGGTGGATTTTCCGCGCGCGCTTGTCGCCGGTCTCATGGCGCGGCTTGCGCCATTGCCGCCCGAGGCCCGGGCGCGGGTGACGATCCTCGTCAACGCGCCGCGAATGCGGCGGGCGGTGCGCGCGGCGCTCATCGCGCAGGCGCCGGGGCTTCTGCCGCGACTGCGGCTGATCACCGACCCGCTGCCCTTTGCGGGCGCGCTGTCGCTGCCGCCCCCGGCCGGGCGTCTGCGTCGCAGGCTGGAGCTGGCGCGTCTTGTCGACGGCCTGTTGCGCGCCGACCCGACCCTTGCGCCGCGCAGCGCGATTCATGATCTGGCCGAAAGCCTCGCGCAGCTTTTCGCCGAGATGCAGGCCGAGGGGGTCGCGCCCGAACGCCTTGCCGCGCTCGATGTCAGTGGCCATTCGGCGCATTGGGCGCGCAGCCTGTCCTTTATCGACCTCGCCGCAAAGGTGTTGCACAGCGATGCCCCCGATGCCGAGGGCCGCCTGCGCCTGCAGGCCGAAGCGCTGGCCGCGGCCTGGCAGACAGATCCGCCTGAGGACCCTGTCCTGATCGCAGGCTCGACCGGCTCGCGCGGGGCGACGGCACTTCTGATGCAGGCCGTGGCGCGGCTGCCGCAGGGGGCCGTGATCCTGCCGGGCTATGATTTCGACATGCCCGCTGCGGGTTGGGGCGCGCTTGACAGCGAGGACCACCCGCAATTCCGCTTCCGCGCGATGATGGACGATCTGGACATGGCCCCCGACGCAGTGCGGCGCTGGTGCGACGCACCTGCCCCGGCGCCGGCGCGCAACCGGCTGGTCTCGCTCGCGCTGCGGCCCGCGCCGGTCACCGATCAGTGGATGGTCGAGGGGCCGGAACTGACCGGGCTGGACACAGCCTGCGCGGATGTCGCGCTGATCGAGGCACCCTCGCCGCGCGCCGAGGCCCTGGCCATCGCCCTGCGCCTGCGCGCCGCGGTCGAGGCCGGGCAGGGGGCCGCGCTCATCACCCCCGACCGCGCGCTGACCCGGCGCGTCGCCGCCGCGCTCGACCGCTGGCGGGTCACGCCCGATGATAGCGCGGGGCGCCCGCTGGCACTGTCCGCGCCGGGGCGGTTCCTGCGCCATGTGGCCGATCTGATGGTGCAGCGGCTGGACACAGTCGCGTTGATGGTGCTGCTGAAGCACCCGCTTACCCATTCCGGCCCCGGCCGCGGTGCGCATCTGCGCCACACCCGCGATCTGGAATTGCGGCTGCGTCGCGGCGGGGTGGCCTATCCCGATGCGGGTTTCCTGCGGGCTTTCGGGGCGAAAACCGACTGCGCCGACTGGGTTGAATGGCTGATCGCGGCCCTGGCCGCGCCGCTGGCGGAGGGCGACCAGCCACTCGCCGATCTGGTCGCCGCGCATCTGGCGCGGGCCCAGGCGCTGGCCGCAGGGCCGGAAGGTGGCACAGGCGCCTTGTGGGAAGCCGCTGCGGGTGGTGTGGCGTGGGCGGCGATGGACGACCTCGCCCGCGAGGCGGGCACTGGCGGAACCTTCGGCCCGCGCGATTATGCGGCCTTCGTAACGGCCTATCTGCAGGGCTTCGAGGTGCGCGAGTCGGTGGCGGCGCATCCGGGCGTTATGTTCTGGGGCACGCGTGAGGCGCGGGTGCAAGGGGCGGATCTGGTCATTCTCGCAGGGTTGAATGACGGTATCTGGCCCGCCGCGCCCGCGCCCGACCCCTGGCTGAACCGGGCGATGCGCGCCGAGGCCGGGCTGCTTGCGCCCGAGCGCCAGATCGGGCTGGCCGCGCACGACTTCCAGCAGGCCATCGCCGCGCCCGAGGTGGTGCTGTCGCGCGCCGTGCGCGATGCCGAGGCACAGACCGTCCCCTCGCGCTGGCTCAACCGGCTGACCAATCTGCTGCACGGCCTGCCCGGGGTCGGGGGGCAGGCGGCGCTAGAGGCGATGCGCGCGCGCGGCGCGCAGATGCTGTCGCTGGCCGAGGCGTATGAAGCCGACCGCCGTGGTCTACCCCATGACCCGCCCGCGCCGCGCCCCGCCCCCGCCCCGCCGGTGGCCGCGCGGCCGCGCGAATTGCCCGTCACCGCCATCCGCACGCTGATCCGCAACCCCTACGAGATCTATGCCCGCCATATGCTGGGGCTGCGCAAGCTCGATCCGCTGCATCCCGGCCCCGATGCGCTGCTGCGCGGCACGGTGCTGCACAAGGTGCTTGAGACATTCACCGCCGCCGCGCCGCAGTCCGACCCGCGCGCGCAACTGTTGCGGCTGTCGGCAGAGGTTCTGGCGCGCGAGGTGCCCTGGCCCGCCGCGCGCGCGCTCTGGCAGGCACGGCTCGCGCGCGCGGCGGGGCCGTTCCTCGACTGGCATTTCGCGCAGCCGGGGCGCGCGCTGATGATCGAGGAGTCGGGCACTTTCACCCTGTCCGACCCCGCCTTCCGGCTCAAGGCTCGCCCCGACCGGGTGGATGAATGGCCCGATGGCGAGGTGCATCTGATCGACTACAAGACCGGCGCGCCGCCCACCCAGAAACAGCAGAAGGCGTTCGACAAGCAGTTGCTTCTAGAGGCGATGATGGCGGCGGACGGGGCGTTTCAGGCGCTGGGCGAACGCGAGGTGGCTCGGATCACCTATATCGGCCTTGGCGCGCCGCTGAAGCTGCAAGCGACCGAGATCAGCCCTGACCTGCTGGCCGGGACGCGCGCTGAATTCGCGGCCCTGATCGCGGCCTATCTGGACGCGGGGCGCGGTTTCGCGGCGCGGCGGATGCTGTTCAGCCTGCGCGACACGTCGGATTTCGACCATCTGTCGCGCTATGGCGAGTGGACCGAGCAGGACAGCCCGGTGCTGCTGCCCGTGGGGGAGGGGCGTGGCGATGGATGATGCGACGCTTGCGCAGAACCGCGCCTCGGACCCGCACGCCTCGACCTGGTTGTCGGCCAATGCGGGCTCGGGCAAGACCAAGGTGCTGACCGACCGTGTGGCGCGCCTGCTTCTGAGCGGTGTGGAGCCGCAGCGCATCCTGTGCCTGACCTACACCAAGGCGGCAGCGTCCGAGATGCAGAACCGGCTGTTCGGCCTGCTGGGGCGCTGGGCGATGCTGCCCGAGGCCAAGTTGCGGACAGAGCTTGCGGGCATTGACGAGGGCGCGGGCATCGAGGGTACGGGCATCGGCCTGCCCGAGGCGCGGCGGCTCTTTGCCCGCGCCATCGAGACGCCGGGCGGGCTGAAGATCCAGACCATCCACAGCTTCTGCGCCAGCCTGTTGCGGCGTTTCCCGCTGGAGGCCGGGCTCACCCCCGCCTTCCGCGAGATGGATGACCGCTCGGGCACTGCGCTGCGCGAAGAGGTGCTGGACGCCATGGCCGAAGGGCCGGAAATGGCCGCACTCGCGGCCGAGTTCACGGGCGCCGAGATCGACGGGCTGCTGCGCGAGATTGCCGCGCATTCGGGCGGCTTTGACAGCGCCGACCCGGCGCGTGCGCTGGGTGCCGTGCTGGGGCTGCCCCCGGGGATGGACGCGGATGCCCTGCTGGCGCGGGTCTTTCTGGGGGACGAGGCCGAGCTGATTGCCGCCATCCTGCCGCATCTAGACGCAGGGTCAGTAACCGACACCCGGACCGCTGAAAGGCTGCGCCGGATCGACCTGACCGCACCGGGGCTGGCCGAGGTGGCGGCGCTGGAGGGCCTGCTGCTGACCGGCCCGGGCGCGAAGGAACCCTTCTCCGCCAAGATCAACGCCCTGCCCACCAAGGCCACGCGCGCGGCGCTGGGGCCGCTTCTCGACCCTTTGAATGCGCTGATGGGCCGGGTCGAGCGCGCGCGCCCCCTGCGCCTGGCGCTCGCCAGTGTCGACCGCAGCGCGGCACTTCATGCCTTCGCCCGCGCCTATCTGCCGCGCCTCGACGCCGCCAAGGCCGCGCGCGGCTGGCTTGATTTCGACGATCTGATCGCGCGGGCCGGGCAGTTGCTGACCGACCCGAGTGTCGCGCAATGGGTGCTCTACAAGCTCGATGGCGGGGTCGATCATATTCTGGTGGACGAGGCGCAGGACACTGCCCCGGGCCAATGGCGCGTGATCGCCCAGTTGGCGCAGGAATTCACTGCCGGCGAGGGCGCGCGCACCGAGCGGCGCACGCTGTTCGTTGTCGGCGACAAGAAGCAGTCGATCTATTCCTTCCAAGGCGCCGATCTGGCGGTGTTCGACGCCATGCAGGCGCAGTTTCACGACCGTCTCGAAGCTGCCGGGGTGGGGCTGAACGCAGCCGATCTTGCGCATTCCTTCCGCTCGTCCGAAGCGGTGCTGCGCGTGGTGGACGAGACTTTCTGCCCGCCCAATGATGTGGGCCTCGGGGGGGCGCCTGCGCATATTGCGTTCAACGCGGACCTGCCGGGGCGGGTGGATGTCTGGCCCCTGGTCGAGGCGGCGGAACCGCAAGATGCGCCGGAATGGTACGAAGCTGTGGATGTGCTCTCCGAAGCGCATCACTACCGCAGGCTCGCGCAAGCCATCGCCGCCGATTTGCGCCGGATGATCGATGCCGGTGTCGCCGTGCCGGGGCGCGACGCGCCGCGTGCGTTGACCGAGGGCGATGTGCTCATCCTCGTGCGGCGGCGCAACACGCTGTTTCACGAGATCATCGCCGCCTGCAAGGCCGTGGGCCTGGAGATCGCGGGCGCCGACCGGCTGCGGCTGGGCGGCGAGATGGCGGTGCGTGATCTGACCGCGCTTCTGGCCTTCCTCGCCACCCCCGAGGATGACCTGTCGCTCGCCGCGACGCTGCGCTCGCCGCTCTTTGGCTGGTCCGAGGATGCGCTGTTTCGGCTGGCGGCCGGGCGTGAGCGCGCCTTTCTGTGGGCGCGGCTGCGCGAGAGCGGGCAGGGCGCGACACTGTCGGTGCTGCAGGACCTGCTGGGCGCGGTGGATTTCCTGCGCCCCTTCGAGATCCTCGAGCGGGTGCTGACCCGCCATGACGGGCGGCGGCGGCTGGTCGCGCGGCTGGGGCTCGAGGCCGAGGACGGCATCGACGCGCTGCTGGCGCAGGCGCTGGCCTATGAGGAGTTGGAACCGCCCAGCCTGACGGGGTTTCTGACCTGGCTCGATCGCGGCGATGTGCAGATCAAGCGCGAACTCGACGCGGCGGGGGGGCGGTTGCGGGTGATGACCGTGCATGGCGCCAAGGGGTTGGAGTCGCCGCTGGTCATCCTGCCCGACACGGCAGAGCGGCGTCCGAACGACCGGGGGCAGATTTGCGCGGTGGAAGGCGTGCCGGTCTGGCGTGCCGCCGGTTCGGACGGACCGACCGCCGTGCAGGAGGCGGTCGAGGCGGCGGCGGATCTGCGCGCGCAGGAGGATGCGCGGCTGTTGTATGTCGCGATGACGCGGGCGGAAAGCTGGCTGATCGTGGCCGGGGCCGGCAAGGCGGAAAAGCCCGATTGCTGGTATGCGCGGCTGACCGAGGGTGTGCGCCAGGCAGGGGCCGAGGCGCTGGAGTGCCCGACCGGCACCGGGTTGCGGCACGCGCATGGCGACTGGCCCGAACCGGCGGTCGCGGGGAGCGATAACGCCGCGATAACGCCGCCCGCCCTTCCCGATACGCTGTGGCAGCCCGCGCCGCCCGCCGCCGCTGCGCCCGGGCTGCTGTCGCCCTCGGATCTGGGCGGAGCGAAGGCGCTGGCGGGCGAGGGAGGCATTCACGCCGACGCGGCGATGCAGCGCGGCACGCAGTTGCACCTGCTGCTCGAACATCTGCCGGTCTGGCCCGAGGGGCTGGACGCCGCCGCCCGTGCCGTCCGCGCCCGCGATCTGCTGGCCGCGAGTGAGGGCGGCGCGCCGCAGGACATCGCGGCGCTGCTGGCCGAGGCCGAGGGGGTGCTGGCCGCCCCGGCGCTCGCCGCCCTCTTCGCGCCCGGCACGCTGGCGGAGGTGGAGGTCGCGGGCAGGCTGTTCGGGCGTCCGGCGGCGGGGGTGATCGACCGGCTGGTGATCGGCCCGGACGCGGTGCTTGCAGTCGATTACAAATCGAATCGGGTGGTGCCCGCGGCGCCGCAGGACGTGCCCGAGGGCCTGTTGCGCCAGATGGGGGGCTATGCGGAACTGCTTTCACCGCTCTGGCCGGGGCGGCGGGTGCGCGTGGCGCTGCTGTGGACGTCGCAGGCGCGGATGATGGAGCTTCCGCCCGCGCTGGTCGCGGCGGCACTCGCGCGCGCGGCGCTTGAATCCGGCGCGTCCGGGGCATAGTTAGGCTGCAGGACAAGCGAGATGGAGGGGCCCATGGGCACGATTGCTGTTACCGATTCCACCTTTGATGCCGAAGTGCGCGGCTCCGACATTCCTGTAGTGGTCGATTTCTGGGCCGAATGGTGCGGCCCTTGCAAGCAGATCGGCCCGGCGCTGGAAGAATTGTCGGCGCAATATGAGGGTCGGCTGAAGATCGCCAAGGTCAATGTCGACGAGAACCCGGATACCGCAGCCTCGATGGGTATCCGCGGGATCCCGGCGCTGTTTCTGTTCAAGGACGGGCAGGTCGTGTCGAACAAGGTCGGCGCGGCGCCGAAATCGGCCCTGCAGAGCTGGATCGAAAGCGAAGTGTGACACGGATCCGGGTGGCGCGATCGCGCGTGCGCGCAAGGCGCCCCCGGGCCGTGCCCACCCACCCACCCGCACGGCCCGGGGGCGCCTCTCGTGGGTGTGCGGGGGCGCGAAGTGCGCCTCCGGCGGGAGTACTTGGGGCAAGAAAATGAGGTTTGTGTGAGCGATTTTCCGGGCTGGCATGGCACGACCATCCTGGCTGTGCGTCGTGGCGGGCAGGTTGTGGTCGCAGGCGACGGGCAGGTGTCGCTGGGACAGACCGTGATCAAGGGTTCTGCGCGCAAGGTGCGCAGGCTCGCGCCCGGCGGGCAGGAGGTGGTCGCGGGGTTTGCGGGCTCGACCGCGGATGCCTTCACGTTGCTCGAGCGGTTGGAGTCGAAGCTCGAAGCCACGCCGGGGCAGTTGGCGCGGGCGGCTGTCGAACTGGCCAAGGACTGGCGCACTGACAAGTATCTGCAGAAACTCGAGGCGATGCTGATCGTGACTGACGGGCGCGATCTGTTCGTTGTCACCGGTGCGGGTGACGTGCTCGAGCCCGAGCATGATGTCGCGGCCATCGGGTCGGGCGGGAACTACGCGCTGGCCGCCGCGCGCGGCCTGATGACGAGCGAGATGTCCGCCGAGGAGGTGGCGCGTCGGGCGATGGAGATCGCCGCCGATATCTGCGTTTACACAAACGGCAATCTGACCGTCGAGAGGATCAGCGGATGACCGATCTTACCCCGCGCGAGATCGTCTCGGAACTCGACCGGTTCATCATCGGCCAGAAGGAGGCCAAGCGCGCGGTTGCGGTGGCGCTGCGCAATCGCTGGCGGCGCAAGCAACTTCCCGCTGATCTGCAGGAAGAGGTCTACCCCAAGAACATCCTGATGATCGGCCCCACCGGTGTCGGCAAGACCGAGATCAGCCGGCGGCTGGCCAAGCTCGCCCGCGCGCCGTTCCTGAAGGTCGAGGCGACGAAGTTCACCGAAGTCGGCTATGTCGGGCGCGATGTCGAGCAGATCATCCGCGATCTGGTGGACAGCGCCATCCTCATGGTGCGCGAACATATGCGCGAGGAGGTCAAGGCCCGCGCCCACAAGGCCGCCGAGGATCGCGTCATCGCGGCGCTGGCGGGCGAGGGCGCGCGCGAGGGCACGCGCGAAATGTTCCGCCGCAAGCTGCTGGCGGGCGAGTTGGACGACACCGAGATCGAGGTCGAGGTGACCGACAGTTCGAACCCGATGGGCGGCATGTTCGACTTGCCCGGCGCGCCGGGGGGCGGGCAGATGCTCAACCTCGGCGAGATCTTCGGCAAGGCGATGGGCGGGCGAACCGTGCGCAAGCGCGTCACCGTGGCCGAGAGCCACGACATGCTGATCGCCGAGGAGGCCGACAAGCTTCTGGATGACGAGGCGGTCAAGACCCGCGCGCTCGAAGCGGTCGAGCAGAACGGCATCGTGTTTCTGGACGAGATCGACAAGGTCTGCGCGCGCTCGGATGCGCGCGGTGGCGATGTCAGCCGCGAGGGCGTGCAGCGCGACCTGCTGCCGCTGATCGAGGGCACGACCGTCAGCACCAAGCACGGGCCGGTCAAGACCGACCATATCCTGTTCATTGCCTCGGGCGCGTTCCATATCGCCAAACCCTCGGATCTGTTGCCGGAATTGCAGGGGCGGTTGCCGATCCGGGTGGAGTTGCGGGCGCTGACAGAGGGCGATTTCGTGCGCATCCTGACCGAGACCGACAATGCGCTGACGCGGCAATATACGGCGCTGATGGGCACGGAAGGAGTCGAGGTGACCTTTACCGAGGACGGCATTGCGGCGCTGGCGCGGATCGCGGCGGATGTGAACCAGGCGGTCGAGAATATCGGCGCGCGCAGGCTTTACACGGTGATGGAGCGGGTCTTCGAGGAGCTGTCCTTCAACGCGCCCGACCGCTCGGGGCAGAGCGTCACCATCGACGGCGCACATGTCGAGGAGAATCTGGGCGATCTGGCGCGGTCGGGCGATCTGAGCCGC
>LFIK01001419.1_pt1 | contig 19019 bp, 17 predicted proteins | sample 643401 | NCBI WGS metagenome assembly LFIK01 (sample SAMN03777447, study PRJNA286221) | soda lake metagenome | biome: soda lake; feature: Kulunda steppe; material: water; isolation source: sample T5-Br brine of Lake Tanatar-5 | place: Russia: Kulunda steppe | collected 2010-07
CCCGACCGCGTAGCTGGCCGCCGCCATCAGGCAGGCGATCCGCGCGGCCCCTTCGGCGGCAACGCCGCGCGTTTCCAGCGCGGCCGGGCCAATCAGCACTGCGACCCCGGCAAGTCCCATGAGAAAACCCGCGACTCGGGCGCCGCCAAGCCGCTCCCCGGCGACCAGGAAATGCGCCAGCCCCAGCGTGAACAGCGGCACCGCGGCCATCGTGATCCCCGCGAAGCCCGAGGCCACATGCTGCTGCCCCCATGCCAGCAAGGTGAAGGGCAAAGCGTTCGAGAACACCCCCATCCCGGCGGCGAACAGCCAGATCCGCGCCCCCTGCGGACCCGCCAGCCTGGGCAGGCCGGGCCCGACAAGCTGCGCCAGAAGACATAGCGCCAGGGCCGCGAGCGCGATACGCGCCGCGGCCACCCAGATCGGCCCCTGTCCGTCCAGTGCCACGCTGACCGCCATGAAGGACGCGCCCCAGATCACGCCAAGGGCGGCCACGAAAAGCCAATCGGAAACCGAGGGCTGTGGCGCGGGGCTCATGCGCAGCACCGCAGCCGCAGGGGCGCGCCATCACGTTGACGGCGCGCCCGTTCGCCAACATTGCAGCTGCGGCAGGTCAATTCTTCGATTTATCGACCATCTTCCCGGCGGTAATCCACGGCATCATGCCGCGCAGCTTCTCGCCGACCGCCTCGATCTGATGCGCGTCATTGAGCCGACGGGTCGCCTTGAAGCTGGGCTGGCCGACGGCGCATTCGCTCATCCAGTCGCGGGTGAAGCGCCCGGTCTGGATATCCTCGAGCACGGCTTTCATGCGCGCCTTGGTTTCCTCGCGCGGCAGGATGCGCGGGCCCGAGACATACTCGCCGAACTCGGCGGTGTTGGAGATCGAGTAGTTCATGTTGGCAATGCCGCCCTCATAGATCAGATCCACGATCAGCTTCACCTCGTGCAGGCACTCGAAATAGGCCATCTCGGGGGCGTAGCCGGCCTCCACGAGGGTTTCGAAGCCCATGCGGATGAGCTCGACCATGCCACCGCAGAGCACCGCCTGCTCACCGAAGAGATCGGTTTCGCACTCCTCGCGAAAGCTCGTCTCGATGATGCCGGAGCGCCCGCCACCGATGGCCGCGCAATAGCTCAGCCCCAGTTCCAGCGCGCGGCCCGTCGCGTCCTGATCCACAGCCACCAGACAGGGGACGCCCCCACCCTTGGTGTATTCGCCGCGCACCGTGTGGCCCGGCCCCTTGGGCGCCATCATGATGACATCGACCCCCGGCTTCGGCTCGATCAGCCCGAAATGCACGTTCAGCCCGTGCGCAAAGGCGATGGCCGCGCCGTCGCGCAGATGGTCGTGGACATGCTTGCGATAGGTCTCGGCCTGCAGCTCGTCGGGCATGGTGAACATCATCAGGTCGCACCAGGCAGCAGCCTCGGAAATGCCCATCACCTGCAGCCCCTCGGCTTCGGCCTTCTTCGCGCTGGCCGACCCCTCGCGCAGGGCGACCACGACATTGCGCGCGCCCGAATCACGCAGATTCAGCGCATGGGCGTGACCCTGGCTGCCATAGCCCAGGATCGCCACCTTCTTGTCCTTGATCAGATTGATATCGCAGTCGCGATCGTAATAGACCCGCATTCTTCAGACTCCCTTTACTGACCCGTCGCCGCAGACCCTACCGTCCGCGGCGTGCAGACGCTTATTCAATTTCGCGCTGTTGCGACCCTCAATGCAAATGGACATTCATGGTTTTTGTCATTATCGGAATATTCATGCAGATCGACGATACCGACCGCCGGATCCTGCGGCACCTCATGGCCGAACCGGAACAACCCGCCGCGGCGCTGGCGCAGCGCGCCGGTGTCACCCCGGCCACATGCTGGCGCCGGCTGGAACGGCTGCGCGCGCGCGGCATCCTGAAGGGCCAGAAGGCGGTCATCGACTGGCGCGCGCTGGGCTGGGCGGTCGAGGTCAGCCTGCGCGTCACCCTCGACAAGACCGATCCGCGCGCCTTCGACGACTTCATCTCCAGCGCGCGCACTGTGCCCGAGGTGTTGCAGATCCAGACATTCCTTGGTCGCGTCGATGTGCGGCTCAATGTCATTGCCCGCGACATGGCCCATTATCAGGAGATCTATCGAAGCCGGATCCTGAGCCTGCCGCATATCGCCGATATCGAGGCGCTGATGCATGTGGCCGACATCAAGACCGGCGAGACACTGCCGATATGAGCGCGCTCGACGCCACCGACCGGCACATCCTGCGCGCCCTGTCCGAGGATGCCACGCTGGGCGCCGGCGAAATCGGCCGCCGCCTCGGGCTGTCGCAACCGGCGGCGTGGCGACGGATCCGACGCCTGCGCGACGCGGGCGCCATTCGCGGCCGTCGCGTCGTGGTGGATCAGGCTGCGCTCGGCTTTGGCGTGACGGTCTTTCTGGGTGTCAGCCTCGCGGCCCGGGGACGGCCCAGCCTGGAGGATTTCGAGCGCGCCGTGACCGCCATCCCCGAAGTGCAGACCGTGCAGCATGTCCTTGGCCTTTACGATTACAGGCTGCGGGTGGTTGCGCGCGACCTGTCGGATTTCGAACGCGTCCTGCGGCGGCGGATCATGACCCTGCCCGGGATCGGCAACGTCGATGCGAATGTCCTGCTCAGCGAGGAACGGCGCCCCGGCCCGCTCGGTTGACAGGGACTCAGCGCACCCCGAGCCCCGCGCGCATGAGCCCGCGCCGCACCGGCGCCACCGAATACAGCGCATTGAGCGCGGCCGCGCGCATGTCGCGCAGCGGCTGCGGCGTCAGCATCGAAGCGCGGTTGAGCACATCCACCCCGGCGACCCGCAGATGCACCTCCAGCCGCCGGCGGCGCTCATAGGCGTCGAGCATCGCGGCGTCGCCCAGCCCCTCGGGCCGCGCCACGGCCAGATCGAGCAGCCCGGCCAGGTCGCCAAGGCTCATGTTAAGCCCCTGTGCGCCGATGGGGGGTACGACATGCGCCGCCTCGGCCATCAGGACGCAACGCTGCGCGGTGAAACGCTGCGCCACCTGCGAGATGATCGGCCAGGTGCTGCGCCGCGTCGCAAGGTGCATCGGCCCCATCAGATGGCAGGCGCGATCCGACATCTCGACCTCGAAGACCGGTTCGGGCAGCGCCGCGAGGCGCTGCACCTCCGGCCCGCGCTCCATCCAGACCACGGCAGAGCACGGCATGCCATCGAGATCGGGCAGCGGCACCAGCGTGAACGGCCCGCCCGAACGATGGATTTCCGTGGAAACATTGCCGTGCGGAAGCGGATGCGTGACCGCGAAAGCAAGCGCCTTCTGCCCGTATCGCGCCGTGCGAACCGGAATGCCGAGCGCGTCGCGCACCGCGGAATTGCGGCCATCGGCACCGATGAGCAGCCGCGCCGCCAGGCGCGTTCCGTCGTCGAGCGTGACCAGCGCCGCGTTCTCGCGGCGCGTGACCTGCGAAAAACCGACACCGGGCCGGAATGTCACCGCCTCGAGCCTGTCGAGCGCGCCCAGACATTCGCGACGCAACAACCAGTTCGGCAGGTTCCAGCCGAATGGCTGGTCCGAGATGTCTGCCGCGTCGAAATCATGGGTGACCCGCGGCTCGGCCGCGGGGCCTCCGGCATCCACGATCCGCATCACCTGCAACGCGGTGGCGTGCGCGGCGAGGTGCTGCCACAACCCCGCCGCCTCAAGCACCGCGATCGACGGCTGCAGAAACGCCGTGGTGCGAAGGTCGGCGCCGGCGGCCGCCTGCTCGGTCACGGGCGCGGCCGGATCGACGCACAGCACGCTGAACCCCGCACGCCCGAAGGCCGCCGCCGCGATCAACCCGGCGACACCGCCCCCGGCAATCAGGATGTCGGTTTCGATCCGTGCCACGCTGTCACCTCATCGGGGGCGGCGATGCTGCACCCCTGCCCTGTCCCCGCTTATGCCTCAGCCACGCGTCATGAGCACCAGAAATATCATCACCAGCGGCGCCAGCGCCACAGCCGGCAGATAAAGCGCAGGCATACCCCAACTGAGGATGGCGATTCCCCACAGGCTGAGGACCGCCGCGAGAAGATACCAGATATTGTCGGCATCCCCTTCGACGACATCGCGCGCCACCCAGCCCAGGACCGGGATCGCGTAAAACCAGTTCGAACCAACCCGCCTTGTCGACATCTGCGCATACTCCCATTGCCGTATGGCGGACACCTAATACGTCACATCTGCGGCGCGATGGAGCATGTTGCCGCATCCCTTGGGCGGTCACGTGGTCAGCCGCGCCAGGAACGCGGCAAGATCCTGCGTATGGTGCTGGATATGCGGCTGCGGTGCCGGTTGCGGGGCGACATGAATGGTGCGCATTCCCATCGCATGCGGCGCCCGCAGATTGCGCGCATCATCCTCGAACATCGCCGCCGTGTCGGCGCGAAGCCCGTCACGTGCAAAGACGGTCTCGAACGCGGCGCGCTGCGGTTTGGGACGAAACTGCGCATGCTCCACCCCGTAGACGTCGTCGAATACCCCGGCGAGTCCGCGCGCCTGCAACACGCGCTCGGCATAGGGTGCGCAGCCATTGGTGTAGACGATGCGCCGGCCCGGCAGCGCGGCGATCCGGGCGCGCAGATCGGGGTCCGGCGCGAGCCCGTCCAGCGGGATGTCATGAACCTTTTCGAGATAGGGCAGCGGGGCAACGTCGTGGCGTTCCATCAACCCGGCGAGGGTGGTTCCGTAGCGCGCCCAGTAGTCGCGTCGAAGCCGGTTGGCCTCAAGGTGATCGACGCCGAGCAGATCCATGACAAAGGCGTTCATGCGCGCCTCGACATGCACGAACAGCTCCGCTTCCGGCGGATACAGCGTGTTGTCGAGGTCAAAGACCCATCCTGTCACTCCGGAGAAATCCGGATCCGGCATTCGCCTCTCCCAGTACAGATCTGGGCCGCGCAAACGACCCGCAGACACCGCATCTTGCAAAGCATGGCTCGGCATGTCTATCTCCGTCATCGATCGGGGGTGCGATGTCCGACCGCGTAAAGACGCAGAATGACGCTTATTCGCTGATACTGGAAGCGATTGACCAGGGCCAGTACAAGCCCGGCGACCGTCTTGTGGAAGCTGAACTCGCCGAGCGGCTCGGCATGTCACGCACGCCGATCCGCGAGGCGTTGCAGCGGCTGGAGACGCAGTCGCTGCTCACCCGCGACGGGCGCAGCCTGATCGTCGCGGCGCTGGATCACAATCAGCTTGCCGAACTCTATGTGGTGCGGGCCGAACTCGAAGGGTTGGCAGCACGCCTCGCCGCACGGCACGCCACCGACGAGGAGGTCAATATCCTGCGCGCCATGATCGAGCATGACCGCGCACTCGTCGATGCGCCGGCCCGCATGAGCCAGGCCAACAAGCGCTTTCACCGTCAGGTGCATCTGGCCTCGCATAATCGCTATCTGGTGCAGCAGCTGGATCGGGTCTATCGCTCGATGGCGCTGCTGGCGACAACCTCGCTCGCGGCCGAAGGGCGGGGCGCGGCCGCGCTCGAGGAGCATGCGGCCGTTGTCGAGGCGATCGCGGCCCGCGACGGCGACACGGCGTGCGAGACCCTGCGCGCTCACATCTCCAAGGCGTTCGAGACACGGCTTCGACTCGATTCGGAGAGCGCCTGACCCTGCATCCCCGCACCGGAGGCGCCCGTGTCGGCCGCATTCGCCGTCTTCGATGCGGCGCCGGCTTGGTCATGGATGCCATGCGCCGTCTTGTCCCAGTAGAACGGGCGCCAGAGCAGTTCCCAGACAGCCTTGTAGGCGGCAAAGCAGCCCATCGGGAAATAGACGTGCAGCATCGGCACCCAGATGCTCAGGAAACGATGCTTGCGCCCCCGCACGGCGATCATCGCGATGCTCATGTTCACGGCCTCGGCCAGCAGGAACACAACGCCCATCGCCAGCAGGATCCCGGCGGGCGCGACACCTGCGAATGGATGCCAGAGCCCGAAGAACAGCAGCCAGAAAGACCAAAGGAGCGGTGCGAGAAGATACTGCGACACGGTCGCCATGAACACGACATTCACCCCCCAGAACCGCCACCAGCCCAGTTCGCGGAGGGTCTTGCGCGGGGTGCGCAGCAGAACCGCGTAGCAGATCAGGAAACCCTTGAGCCAGCGCGAGCGTTGCTTGATCCAGGGCACGACATGGCAGTTTGGCTCCTCATCGGTGGTGGTGGACACGATCTCGGTCCGGTAGCCATGGCGGGCGAGACGGATGCCGAGATCGGCATCTTCCGTCACGTTATGCGCATCCCATGCGCCGACCCGCTCCAGCACGTCGCGGCGCACGAACAGCGTGGTGCCGCCCAATGGCAGCGCGAAACCCAGCCGCTCCATCCCGCGCAGGACGACGCGAAACCAGGCCGCATATTCGATGGTGAAGCAGCGCGAAATCCAGTTCGTGGCGGGATTGTAGTAGTCCAGAATCCCCTGAACGCAGGCCAGTTCGGCGCCGCGGTCGTGAAAACGGCGCACCACGCGGTGGATCTGATCGGGTTCGGGCGCATCTTCGGCGTCATAGATGCCCACAATGCTGCCGCGCGCGAAGTCGAGCGCGTAGTTGAGCGCGCGCGGCTTGGTCTTGACGCTGCCGCGCGGTACCGGGATGATCCGCATCCAGCTGGGCAGCTCGACCGAAGCCAGCGCCTGCATGGTCTGCGTATCCTCGGCCTCCACGATGAGCATGACATCGAGCAGCTCCTTGGGATAGGTGAGCCGCCCGAGGCGCCGGATCAGCCGCGGCGCGATATCGGTCTCCCGGTAGAGGGGCACCATGAGGGCGACCGCGGGCAGCCGCGCAATCTCGGGCGGCGGCGCGGCGGAGGCAGCGCGCGCCTCGGCGGCGTCCAGGCGTTGCGCGCGTGCCCAGGCGAACGCCGCGACCACGCGCAGCGACACCACCATCAAGAGCGTCACCAACGCCCATGCCATCAGGATGGAAAACAGCACCAACGGCGCCACCAGCGCCAGCGCGAACGCCACGGCCAGACCCGACACCGCCGCCCGGCGTACCGGACGGGTATCCCAGCTGCGGCAGCTTTCCGAGTCGGGCAGCCGCGATTCGGCACGGCGTGTCAGATCGGCACCGCGCAGACGCAAGAGCGCTGCATGCAGCTCCACCTCCGAGCAAAGGGCCATCAGCACCCGGCCGAAAAGGCGTGTCAGCATCGGGCGGTGGCGCTCGAACTCATCGGGCCGCGCCGACGCCACAACCGTCGTCCCCCCGAACTGGCGAACGGGGATCAGCCCCTCGCGCAGACAGGTCGCCGCACCGAGCCGGTCCACCAGGCGCACATCAGGCGGCACCCGCGTCAGATCGGCGGGCGCGGCCCCGTATTGCTGCGACAGGCCCGTCACGAGCTCTTCGGCGGACACCATCCCGTGGCTGACGAGAATATCGCCAAGCCGCACCGCCTGGCGCCGGCGTATGGCCAGCGCCTTCGCCAGATCCCCAGGATCGAGCACCCCCTGCCCGACCAGGACCTCACCGAGCGGCGGGCGCGCCGCGCGCCCACGCGGGGATGGCGCAATCGGATCGGTCGTACCGGCCTGCCGGATGCTGTGAGTGGTGGCCCTTGGCGAAGGCGGCGGCATGGCTGACCCGGCGGCAACGGCGGTGACCGAAGCAGCTTCGTTCAGGCATGGTTAACTGCGGGTTAACACCACTGCCGCTTCTTCAGCCGACATGCTGGCGCTTGCGGGCTTTCATGGCCGCTGCAAAGCGATCGAACAGATAGATGCTGTCCTGCGGGCCGGGGCTCGCCTCGGGATGATACTGTACCGAAAACACCGGCGCATCGGTCATCCGCAACCCGCAATTCGAACCGTCGAACAGGCTGACATGCGTTTGCACGACGCCGCCGGGCAGGCTCTGCCCGTCGACCGCGAAGCCGTGGTTCATGCTGGTGATCTCGACCTTGCCGGTTTCCAGATCCTTGACCGGATGATTCGCCCCGTGGTGGCCATGGCTCATCTTCACCGTCCGCGCGCCCAGCGCGAGGCCCAGCATCTGGTGGCCGAGGCAAATCCCGAAAACCGGCAGGCCGCGGTCGATCACCTCGCGGATCATCGGCACGGCATAGCGGCCGGTCGCGGCCGGATCGCCCGGCCCGTTCGACAGGAAGACACCATCCGGCTGCAGCGCGAGCACATCCTCGGCCGTTGCCGTGGCCGGAACGACCGTGACCGTGCATCCCGCCGAGACAAGGCATCGCAGGATGTTGCGCTTGGCCCCGTAATCGACGGCGACCACATGCGGCCCTCCCGACGCTGCGCGACCATGACCCGAGGGCCATTCCCAGCGCGTTTCCTCCCAGCGATAGGATTGCGCACAGCTGACGTCGCGCGCCAGATCGCGCCCTTCCAGCCCGGCAAAGGCGCGCGCCCGCGCCACCAGCGCGGCGATGTCGAAGTTGCCAAGCGGATCGTGCGACAGCGCGACATGCGGCGCGCCCTGACGGCGGATGGCGCGTGTCAGGCGCCGCGTATCCACACCCCCGATACCGATACGGCCGCGCCGCTGCAGCCAGTCATCAAGCCCTCCGGTCGCGCGCCAGTTGGACGGCGCCGTCGGATCCCATCGCACCACCAAGCCCGCGGCGACCGGATCGGCGGTTTCGTCATCCTCCGGGGTGACGCCCACATTGCCGATATGCGGAAAGGTGAAGGTAACCACCTGTCCGGCATAGGACGGGTCGGTCATGATCTCCTGATACCCGGTCATCGCGGTGTTGAAGACCAGCTCGGCCTCGGTGCTGCCGGTCGCCCCGAACCCGCGTCCCATGAAGACCGAGCCGTCGGCAAGCGCCAGGCAGGCGGTCGGTTTCTGTGGTTCAGTGGTGGAAGCGGGCATCGATGGCTCCTGCGACGATCGTCGCGAACCTATGTCCGCGAGCGCAGATGGTCAAGCGAAAGAGATCGCTTCATTCGCGTTGTTTTTCAATGCCTTAACGTTTCATGCCGGACTTGCCTCAGTACCGGCATGCGGCTACCATCGCGCATCACCCCGAATGCCGGAGAACTGCCATGCCCCTGCGCGAGAAAATCGCTGTCGCCCTGAAGGACGCGATGCGCAAGAAGGAGCCGCATCGCCTGTCCACGCTGCGCCTGATCAATGCCGCGATCAAGGACCAGGAGATCGCGCAACGCTCGGGCACGGCGGCCGAGCAGGCGGAAGGCACCATCGACGACGCGACAATCCGCGCGCTGCTGGGGCGCATGGTAAAGCAGCGCAAGGAAAGCGCGCGCGCCTATGAGGAGGGCGGGCGGCTGGAACTCGCCGAGCAGGAACGCGCCGAAATCGAGGTGCTCGAGGAATTCCTGCCGACGCAGCTGACCGAGAAGGAAATCGACGCGGAGGTGGACGCCGCCATCGAGGCGCTTGGCGCGACATCGATCCGCGACATGGGGCGGGTGATGGCGCGCCTCAAGGAACGGCACACGGGACGCATGGATTTCTCGGCTGTCGGGCCGATGGTCAAGCGCAAGCTCAGCCCCTGAAACCGCGACTCAGCGCAGCCGCGCGAGCATGGTCTCCAGCTGACGGTGAAGCGCCGCACGCTCCTCGGGGCTCAGGAAGCTGCCGAGCTCGATCTCCCGTCCCCCGCCCGAAAGGACCAGATAGCTTTCCACCGGCCCCGCGCTTTCCTCAAGCCGCAAGCGCACCCAATAGGGATTCGCTTCCCAGCGCTGTGTCGACTGGCCGCGCGGATTGTGCCGCACCACCTCCATGTGATCCGACCACAATGTCAGCTCCTCGAGGATGCGGCCGTCACGGTCATTGCGGTCGATCGCATACCACACCCCGCCCAGCGCGAGGCCGATGAAGGGCAGCAGCCCCCACAATACAGGCGTGCCGAGCACGGCAATCAGCGGCAGAGACAACAGGCCGGCGCTCAGCCCGATGAACAGCACGAACCCCTTGTTGGGCAGCGACCTGTTGGGCCAGAGCCGCAGCCGCGCCGCCGGCGCATCGCCCTCGGCGTGCGAAAAGGCCCCGGCTTGCACCGGGGCCCCTTCAACTCTGCTTTGCCACTCTACCGGCATACCGGAGCCTCAGTGGGCGTGGCCCTTGTCCCACTCTTCACGCTTGGGCAGCGTCTCGAAGGTGTGCTCGGGCGGCGGCGACGGCAGGGTCCATTCCAGCGTATCCGCGTGTTCGTTCCAGTAGTTCTTTTCCTCGACGCGCTTGCCGTGGCGCAGGGTGTAGTAGATCACCCCGATAAAGAACAGGAACGACGCGAAGGAGATGAACGCCCCGATCGAGCTGACATAGTTCCAGAGCGCATAGGCCTCGGGGTAGTCGATGTAGCGGCGCGGCATGCCCTGACGGCCAAGGAAGTGCTGCGGAAAGAAGGTCAGGTTCGAGCCGATGAACATCGTCCAGAAATGCAGCTTGCCTGCCCATTCGGGGTACTGCCGGCCCGACATCTTGCCGATCCAGTAGTAGATCCCGGCGAAGAGCGCGAACACCGCCCCCAGCGACATCACGTAGTGGAAATGCGCAACCACATAGTAGGTGTCGTGATACAGGCGGTCCACCGCCGCCTGGCTGAGCACGATGCCCGTGACGCCACCGACCGTAAACAGGAACAGGAAGCCGAAGGCCCAGAGCATCGGCGTTCGGAACTCCACCGAGCCGCCCCACATGGTGGCAATCCAGCTGAAGATCTTGATGCCTGTCGGCACCGCGATCACCATCGTCGCCAGCATGAAATAGGACTGCTGCGTCAGACTCATGCCTACCGTGTACATGTGGTGCGCCCACACGACGAAGCCCAGCACGCCGATGGCAACCATCGCATAAACCATCGGCAGATAGCCGAAGATGGGCTTGCGCGAGAAGGTCGCGATCACATGGCTGATGATGCCGAAGCCGGGCAGGATGATGATGTAGACCTCCGGATGCCCGAAGAACCACAGGATGTGCTGATAGAGCACCGGATCGCCGCCGCCCGCCGGGTCGAAGAAGGTGGTGCCGAAATTGCGGTCGGTCAGCAGCATGGTGATGGCGCCGGCCAGCACCGGCAGCGCCAGCAGGATCATCCAGGCCGTGATGAAGATCGACCAGGCGAAGAGCGGCACCTTGTGCAGCGTCATGCCCGGCGCGCGCATGTTCAGGAAGGTGGTGATCATGTTGATCGCGCCGAGGATCGACGACGCGCCCGAGACGTGCACCGCGAAGATCGCCAGATCCATGGCATACCCGGCCTCGGTGGTCGAAAGCGGCGGATACAGCACCCAGCCCACCCCGGCGCCGAGCTGCGCGTTGCCTCCGGGGCTGAACACCGACAGGATCGCCAGCGTGGACCCCGCGACATACAGCCAGTAGCTCAGGTTGTTGAGCCGCGGAAACGCCATGTCCGGGGCACCGATATGCAGCGGCATGAAATAGTTGCCGAAACCGCCGAACAGCGCCGGGATCACCACGAAGAACATCATCAGCACGCCATGCGCGGTCACGATGACGTTCCACAGATGCCCGTTCGGAGAGCATTCGCCCGCAGCCGCGGGGGTCAGGCGCGCACCCTCCATGCACATGTAGTCCACACCGGGGGTCATCAGCTCCATGCGCATGTAGACCGTGAAGGCCACCGCGATGAACCCGACGATGCCGGAGGTGAACAGGTAGAGAATACCGATATCCTTGTGGTTCGTGGACATGAACCACCGGGTGAAGAAGCTTCGGTTGTCTTCGTGTCCATGAGTGGCTGCGTCGGCCATGCTCTGCTCCCGTTGCGTCTGTCCCTGCGCACCGGCAAGCGCCGGCGGTCACCCGGATGTTCTAGATTGTGATCGCGGCGCGGGCAATGTACGATATGCGCACGGACCGCGAAAAATTGACCCATGTCAATGCACGGCGCCACGCCACATGCATGGGCAGCGGCTGCGCGCCATCGCGCCGGATGTCAGCGGGTGCCTGCGTCGCGCCCCTGCCATCCCATGGCCGTCGCATCGTCAAAGACCGCGTCGAATCTGCGTCGTAATGCCGCATCCAGGTCCGCCATCGTCACCGGCAGGCCCAGATCGACAAGACTGGTCACACCATGCCCGCTGATCCCGCAGGGCACGATTCCCTCGTAATGGCTCAGATCGGGTTCGACATTGATGGCAATGCCGTGAAAGCTGACCCAGCGGCGCAGCTTGATGCCGATGGCGGCGATCTTGTCCTCGCGCACCGTCCCGTCGGGCAGGCCGGGCAGATCGGGGCGCGCGACCCAGACCCCGACGCGATCGGCGCGACGCTCGCCGCGCAGATTGAACTCGTCAAGCGTCGCGATAACCCAATCCTCCAGCATCGCGACGAACCGACGGACATCGCGGCCCCGCCGATTCAGATCGAGCATGACATACACCACCCGTTGCCCGGGCCCGTGATATGTGTACTGGCCGCCCCGGCGCACCGAATGCACCGGGAATCGGGGCGGCGCGACCAGGTCCGCGGGGCGCGCGCTGGTCCCGGCGGTGAACAATGGCGGATGCTCCAGCAGCCAGATCGCTTCCGGCGCCTTCCCGGCCGCGATGGCCTCGGCGCGCGCCTCCATCTCGGCCACGACCGGCTCGTAGGGGGTCAGCCCGTCCAGAACCCGCCATTCCGGTGCCGGCATTCGCACGTCTCCTTTCCGCCAAGCGACATACTGCGCCGCCCGGCAAAGCAAACACCCGGACGCCGAGCTTCGCAAGCCGCATCGACATGCCGCGCGAAGCGCCTTGCGCATGATCGCATGCCGGCCGCGTATTTCCCTCTTCACAATCGGGAATCAAATCGCTAAGTCGGGCGCGTCACGGGCGGTCGTGGCGGAATTGGTAGACGCGCAGCGTTGAGGTCGCTGTGGGGTTAACACCCCGTGGAAGTTCGAGTCTTCTCGACCGCACCAGACAGCTTTCCGGCTGATCGGGCATGATCCCGTCCGCATTCCGGCTGCGCGCGCAGGTCTCGCAGCCAAGCTCCCTTCGGCGACGCATCTTCTGCGCAGATGCGGGGCTGTCACGTGACATGGTCAGACATCGCCGCTCGCGGGAACTCACCCATAACGTGCAATGAATGGTGGCTGCTCGCCCCTGTCCGCGCATGGGGGAACCGCGCCGACGCAGGACATCTTCCTGCATTCGGCTTCGAAACGTGCCAAATGATCGGCCTTCACCGCCGATTCCCCCCAAAATGTCGCGTATCGCATGGCTGCGCGGTAAGGTCGTGGACAAGGCTGTTGCAATAAAAGGGCAGTTTCGCTTTACTCGACCCTCAATTCGCAAGGAATCTGCGAAACAAGCAGGGAGACAGGGGTGGCACCAAACGACGCCAGCGAAGCGTTCGTCGCGTTCGATCGTGTTCAGAAAACCTATGACGGCGAAACCCTCGTCGTTAAGGATCTCAATCTCCACATTGGCAAGGGTGAATTCCTGACCATGCTCGGGCCGTCGGGATCGGGCAAGACCACATGCCTGATGATGCTCGCCGGCTTCGAGACCGCGACCTTCGGCGACATCCTGCTGGGTGGCAAGCCGATCAACAACATCCCGCCGCACAAGCGCGAGATCGGGATGGTGTTTCAGAATTATGCGCTGTTTCCACACATGACCGTGGCCGAGAACCTGTCCTTCCCGCTGGAAGTGCGCAACATGGGCAAGTCGGAGCGCGAAAAGAAGATCGCGCGCGCCCTCGACATGGTGCAGATGGGTGATTTCGGCGGCCGCCGCCCCGCGCAGCTTTCGGGCGGACAGATGCAGCGCGTCGCGCTGGCCCGCGCGCTGGTGTTCGAGCCCGAGCTCGTGCTCATGGATGAGCCGCTCGGCGCGCTCGACAAGAACCTGCGCGAACGCATGCAGTTCGAGATCAAGCATATCCACGAAGAGCTGGGCGTCACCGTCGTCTACGTCACCCACGACCAGACCGAGGCGCTGACCATGTCGGACCGCATCGCGGTCTTCGATGATGGCCGCATTCAGCAACTCGCCTCGCCCGACGACCTCTACGAACGCCCGGAGAACGCGTTCGTCGCCGCCTTCATCGGCGAGAACAACACCCTGCGCGGCAAGGTCGAGAAGATCGACGGACAGCACTGCCTCGTGCGGCTGAATGACGGAAAGGGTGTCCACGCCCTGGCGATCAATATCGGCGATGTCGGCGAGAACACCACCCTGTCGCTGCGCCCCGAACGGGTGCGCGTCGGCGTGACCGAAGCGGACACCGACAACGTGTTCAGCGCCGTCGTCCGCGAACGCATCTATCTGGGCGACCACATCCGGGTGCGCATGGAGGTTGGCGGCAATGACGAATTCATCGTCAAGGTACCGAATGCGGCCGGCAACAAGCGGCTTGAAGTCGGTGAGACCATCCATGTCGGGTGGTCCAAGGAGGATTGCCGGGCGCTCGATGCGAGCTGAGGCTGCATCGCGTCCGACAACCGCGCCGCCCCTGCGGGGTGGCGTCAAGACGACGATCAGGCATCTTGCCTGGTCGGCCATATCCTGAAGACAGAGGAGCGAAGAATGAAACAGCGCATGCTGCAACTGGTCGGCACGACGAGTGCCGCGAGCCTCCTGGCGCTCGGGGCGGCCCACGCCCAGGAGGAAGTCAGCCTTACCATCGTGTCCTGGGGCGGCGCCTACACCGAAAGCCAGGTGCGGGCCTACCATGAACCCTACATGGAGGAAAATCCCCATGTGACCATCATCAACGACGACGGCTCGGCCAACGCGCTGGCCGGTCTGCGCGCGCAGAGTCAGGCGGGCAACGTGACCTGGGATCTGGTCGACATGCTGCCCTCCGATGCGCAGCTCGCCTGCGACGAGGGCATCATCCTGCCTATCGACCATGACGAGATGCTCGCCCCCGCGCCCGATGGCACGCCGGCCAGCGAAGACTTCCTGCCCGGCTCGCTGGGCGAGTGCTTCATCCCGCAGATCGTCTATTCCACGGTGCTGACCTACAACACCGAGATGTTCCCCGAGGACGCGCAGCCGTCCTCGATCGAGGATCTGTTCGACGTCGAGAACTACCCGGGCCGTCGCGCGCTTCAGGACCGCCCCGGCACCAACCTAGAATGGGCACTCTATGCCGACGGTGTGGACCCGGACGACATCTACGACGTGCTGGCCACGCCGGAAGGCCAGGACCGCGCCTTCGCCAAGCTCGACACGATCAAGGACCACATCGTGTTCTGGTCCGAGGGTGCGCAGGCGCCGCAGCTTCTGGCCGACCAGGAAGTCGCGATGGCCACGGGCTATAACGGCCGGATCTTCGACGCCGCCGAGGTCGAGGGGCAGCCCTTCGAGATCATCTGGGACGGTCAGGTCGTCGAATGGGACGGCTGGGTCGTGCCGGCCGATGGTGACAACATCGACGCGGTGATGGAGTACCTGTACTGGGCCACCGACACCCAGCGGCTGGCGGATCAGGCCAAGTTCATCTCCTACGGCCCGGCGCGCGCGTCCTCGGCACCGCTGGTGGGCGAGCATGCCGATCTGGGCATCGACATGAACGAGCACATGCCGACCAACCCGGACAACTACTTCTCGCCGATCCTTCTGGATAACGACTTCTGGACCGACTACGGCGACGAGCTGCGCGAGCGGTTCTCCAACTGGATGCTCCAGTAAAAACAACAACATGACCCGGATGGGGGCGTTCGCGCCCCCATCCCGCCAACAGGGCTGAACGGGGAATTCGCAGATGGCACAGGCCGAAACCGGCAACGCGTCCGGAACGACCACCGGCGGGTCGGTCGAAAAGATGGTCACGGCGGACGGTATTCCGCTCAAGCGCAGCCTTCGGCGCGCCGAGCGTCGCCGCAAGATGTTCGCCCTCCTGCTCGTCGCGCCGCTTCTGGCGTTTCTCACGATCTCCTTCATCATCCCCATCGCGCAGATGATGTGGCGCTCGGTCGATAACCCGCAGGTGGTCGAGGCGCTGCCGCGCACGCTCGAGGCGCTCCAGGCCTGGGAGGCGGGGGATGAATTGCCGGACGAACCCGTTTTCGCCGCACTTGCCGCCGATCTGATCGCCGATCAGGATCGTCCGCGCCGCGACCGCAAGACCGGCCCGCTGGGCGTGCGACTGAATTACGAAATCAGCGGGGCACGCGGGGCGATATCGCGCACCGCGCGGCAGGTCGACGGGTTCGAGGCCCCCTTCAAGGAAGAATTCCTCGATGCGCACCGGCTTTGGGGCAACCCGGATCTGTGGCGCATCATCAAGCGCGAAGGCCGTCCGCTGACCGGGTCCTATTACGTCGCGGCGCTGGACCGGCAATATGCCCCCGATGGCAGCATCGAGCGGCGCGACGAGAACCGGCGCATCTATGTGTCGCTGTTCGGACGCACCTTCCTGATCAGTGGCGTCATCCTGGCGCTGACCTTCGCGCTGGGCTTTCCGATCGCCTATTACATGTCGATCCTTCCGATGCGGAAGGCGAACCTGCTGATGATCTTCGTGCTGCTGCCGTTCTGGACATCGCTGCTGGTGCGCACCACGGCCTGGATCGTGCTGTTGCAGCAACAAGGGGTGGTGAACGAGACGCTGATCGCGCTCGGCATCATCGGGCCGGATCAGAGATTCTCCATGATATACAACATGATGGGGACGATTGTGGCGATGACGCATATCCTGTTGCCGTTCATGGTGCTGCCGCTCTACTCGGTGATGCGGACCATCCCGCCCTCCTACATGCGCGCGGCGAAAAGCCTGGGCGCCAGACCCTGGACGGCGTTCCGGCGGGTGTATTTCCCGCAGACGCTGCCGGGCATCGGCGCGGGCGGCGTGCTCGTCTTCATCATCTCCATCGGCTACTACATCACCCCCGCGCTGGTGGGCGGACAGTCCGGCCGCATGATCTCCAACGAGATCGCGCGCCACATGCAGAGTTCGCTGAACTGGGGGCTGGCGGCCGCGCTGGGCACGATGCTTCTGGTGGCCGTCCTGATCCTCTACTGGGTCTACAACCGCCTCGTCGGGGCCGACAGTCTGAAGCTGGGCTGAGAAGGAGCACGCAAAGATGGTCACACTCCCCCCATATGCGACCCCGCTCGAAAAGGCCTGGTTCTACGGCTTCCGGGTCATCTGCGGGCTGATTTTCTTCTTCCTGATCGCGCCGATCATCGTGATGGTGCCACTGAGCTTCAATCAGCAGCCCTATTTCACCTACACGACCGAGATGCTGACCCTGAATCCCGACGGGTACTCGCTGCGTTGGTACGAGAATCTGTTCACCTCGGATTCCTGGCTGCGCTCGATCCGCAACTCCTTCGTGATCGGGATCGCGTCAACCGTCCTGGCCACGTTCCTCGGCACGCTCGCCGCGCTCGGCCTGTCGCGGCCGCACATGCCCTTCAAGGCGGCGATCATGGGCATCCTGATCTCGCCGATGATCGTGCCGCTGATCATTTCGGCGGCGGGGATGTTCTTCTTCTACTCCTCGGTCAATCTTGCGGGGACGTTTCCGGGGGTGATCCTCGCGCATACCGCGCTGGGCACGCCCTTCGTGGTGATCACGGTGACGGCGACGCTGGTGGGCTTCGATCATTCGCTGACCCGCGCGGCGGCCAATCTGGGGGCCACGCCCACGCGCACCTTCTTCAAGATCACGATGCCGCTGATCCTGCCCGGCGTGATCTCGGGCGCGCTGTTCGCCTTCATCACCTCCTTCGACGAGATCGTCATCGTGCTCTTCGTCGCGGGGGTCGAGCAGCGCACCATCCCGCGCGAGATGTGGTCGGGCATCCGCGAGCAGATCAGCCCCACCATCCTCGCGGTGGCGAGCATCCTCGTGCTGATCTCCATCGCCCTGCTCACCACGGTGGAGCTGTTGCGCCGCCGCTCCGAGCGTATTCGCGGCCTGTCGCCGGGCTGACGCCCGAGACCGCGACGGGAAAAGGAACGGGGCGGGCCGGTGCGGCCCGCCCCGCTGCGTTCGGGGGATGGGCGGGGGCCTCAGCCCTCGAGGCGCGACAGATCCGCGACCCCGCCACAGATCTCGCGGATCCGGTGCAGCAGGTTGAGCCGGTTGCGGCGCACCGTCTGGTTTTCGGTGTTGATCTGCACCGCCTCGAAAAACGCGTCGATGGGCGCGCGCAGCCCGGCCATCGCGCGCATCGCGGTGGCGAAGTCCTCGGCCTGCATTGCCGGTGTGATCTCGGCCTCGGCGGCGTCGAGTGCGGCGAACAGCGCCTTTTCCTGCGCCGTCTCGGCCAGTTTCGGATCGGGGCCAAAGGAGTATTCGACCCCGTCCGCGTCCTCGGCCTGCGTGAGGATGTTGTTGGCGCGCTTGACCCCCTGCAGCAGGTTCTCGCCATCCTCTGTTTTCAGCATGTCGCTCAGCGCCTCGGCGCGCCGGACCAGCAGCGTAAGGTCGTCGGCACCGGGCATGGCAAGACAGGCATCGATTACGTCGTGGCGAATGCCCTGATCGCGGAGGTGGAACTTGAGGCGGTCGTGGAAGAAGGCGAGAAGGTCAGCAGCAGTCCTCTGAAAGATATTTGAGAAACGCGCCTCCGCTGCTGCGTGATCTTCTTCTCCCCACGCGCGCACCGTGTCTCTCCCTGCCAAGAATGAAAGATGATCACAGTAGCTAAAGAGCTGTTCAATCAATTCTTTGGCGGCTAACCTCTCGGTCTGATAAGCAGAGCTGTCGGCATCTTGGAAATATGTCATTTCTCGGCACTTGGTGAAATAAACATCAAACGCAGGATCTGAACGCAGAACAAGATCTAGCACCCCCTCGCGAGGAACCGTTGCCAACGCGGCAAGCTCTTCATCATGATCACCAAAATCTGCAAAGGGGTCTGAAGCCATCCCACTTCGGTCGGAAAATTCCGCGTTGATCATAAACGAACGCACGAAGTAAACTGCCAGAGGAAAGCGCAACTCATTCGTCAAAATCAAACGAATTACACCCAAAGCCGCCCTTCGGAGTGCGTACGGGTCCTTGGAGCCGGTGGGTTTCTCGTCGATGGCCCAGAAGCCCGTCAGCGTGTCGATCTTGTC
>LFIK01001420.1_pt1 | contig 19012 bp, 31 predicted proteins | sample 643401 | NCBI WGS metagenome assembly LFIK01 (sample SAMN03777447, study PRJNA286221) | soda lake metagenome | biome: soda lake; feature: Kulunda steppe; material: water; isolation source: sample T5-Br brine of Lake Tanatar-5 | place: Russia: Kulunda steppe | collected 2010-07
CCGTATAATCCTCGGTAAACTTTCTTGAATAATTTTAGTAGTTCTAGTTTGTCTTGAATTTGACTGTTATGAAAATCAAATTCTTTATTATATTTCATAGTTTTTGGAGAAGTATACATTATATTACTCTGTTAAAACTTCATTTTTCTACCTTCAAACCACCCTTCGGGTAAAGGTTCATCTTTTGATATTTTTCTGTTCGTTTTTTCTTCTAATGAAAATATCCAACGCGTTCCATATTGAGAATTTTTAGTCGAGTCTTTTAATCTTTCTGTAGCTTTAAGAGACATTAACTGTTTAGTTTCATCAGAATGTTCTTTGCCATAAAACGCATTGGGATGGTTTTCCTTTCTTATATTCATTGCATTACGAAATTTTTCACTTTTCCTCAATCCCTTTGATATTTTTCTACCCAAGATAATAGGATTTATATGTTGAGTCAAACCACCGATTCTAGATATCTCTAATCTCTTTTCAAGTGTCATTATAGTTTTATTAATATAACCCCAACCACCAAGACCGCCCGGACAAAGATTATAACTCACTTCAGGATCGGTTACAACCAGAATTTTTTCGGCAAGTTTCATCTTCCATTCTTCATCAAAAACATAAAGAATTTCTTTGATGAAATTCTCGATGCCATCTTTTTGTATAGCTCTATGAATCATCTTCCCGGAACCCATATAACCATCATCAAGATTTCTGGTCTTATGCATCCCAATATAAAACTTGCCATTAATTGTATTAGTGATTTTATAGATAGTGTAGTAAATAGGATACTCCCGAAATTGATAAACCCATATAGGTTATTTATCAATTTCGGTTTCTCAATGCGGAAAGAGTGGGATTCGAACCCACGGAACGCTTTCACGTCCTCCGGTTTTCAAGACCGGCGCAATAAACCTGACTCTGCCATCTTTCCAAAAAATGGTGTCCCTGATAGGAGTCGAACCCATAACCTCCGGGGCCGAAACCCGGCGCTCTAGTCCAGTTGAGCTACAGAGACATATTCTATTCTCTATTTATATGTTGTTTGACGGCTACTGTCAACCCATAAATGATAAACATAATGATCAAAATTGTAAATGGATGAATCGAAAAGAACGTTCCCAATATGGTTGCAACAAATGATAGCATTCCTAAAAACAACAAAGCTATTGCAGAACCAGCGGCAAGAGCATTAAAAAAGCCTTGTTTTTCTGCAATTTCTAGTATAAATTCACCAAATTTCTTCATAATATAACCTTCATGTTGGTTGACCTATCTGGATTTGAACCAGAGTCTGTCCGTTATCAGCGAACTGCTCTACCAATTGAGCTATAGGTCATTTGTAGTTTAAATTCTCTTAGTTCATCTACTTTGTAACAATTCTTTTGTCCCTGAAACAATTTGAATAGTTTATCACTGCTTTCTCTCAAAAGAATGTCAAGACAAGGATCATCTATTTTTACTAATTTCATTACTCACCCCCGTCTTTTATACTAAGACCCAAGTTATATACTGTATACTTTCTTCTTATCTCAAATTTAGTAAAAGAATCCATACCCATATATTTTAGTATCTTCATAAAATTACGATCTTTTATATGGTATCTTACTGATCTCATTATTCAATCCTTGGTACAAGATATAGGATTCGAACCTATCCCTTCGGGTCCACAACCCGACGATGCTGCCACTACACTAATCTTGGTTATTCTTTATCAATCCGAATTCTCGTCTGTTTCTGGTTTTTCCATTGAAACAGGAACCACTGTAGGTTGAATCTCTGGTCGCTTATAATCAGCTTCAACTACGAACAGACGATATGGTCCACCATTCTTGTTGATACCCTCTTTGATAGAGGCAAGAACCTCTTCACGATCATTAAACATGCGAGTACGACCCGATGAAAAAGAGATCGTAATGAATTTCACATTTTCTTTTTCAAACATAGTATTTCCTTCATTACGGTTTTCGTTACGGTACTGGTTTTTCTGTTCTGTAGTGCGTCCTTCGAACAAGTCAAAATGCACAGACGAATAGTAGTTATAGTGCACTCGATCAGAATATCCATCAAGATCAGTAATTTTGATCCTGTCATCTTTATTAATTTGTGCCCAAACTTCAGTGACTTGATAACGATTACCAATTCGAAGTGTCTTATGTTTCTTCATACCATAATTCGGATCATCAAATCGATTACCTCGATAGATGATGATATCACCCTTTTTAAATCTCATTGTGTTAATTCCTTAGCAATAGATGAAGCAACTTTACCATCATAAAGTCCAGAATAATTCTCTTTCATGTGCTTCATGAGTTCACCCATAGTATTTCCATCAACTGTTTTCATTATACTACGGATTTCAGACTCTGTCAATTGCTGCGGAAGATATTCTTCCAGAATTGAGATATCTTTTTCCCAAATCTGACGGAAGAAATCCGTCACACCATCTAGTGACAAATTCTCTTGCCCTGTCTTGATATGTTTCTTCACGATAGAAACCACATCAGAATCTGAATAGATCTTGACTCCATCTTCATTCATTTTTCCAGAAGAATTCTGGATCTCACCTAATAGAACTGAAAGGAGTGAAACCTTCACTGCATTACCTGTCAGTCGAGCAATTTTCAGATCATTTTTAATTTTTTCATATAGACTCATTTTCAATCTTTCTTTGTGTGGAGACCTAGCCAGGGATCAAACCTGGGTAATCGGTTTTGCAGACCGACGCATGTATCACTCTGCCACTAGGTCATTACAATGGTGTATATAGAATCAGAGCTTCACGGACAGTGTTTTCATGGACCGGATGCGAATCCCAAGCTTCACGAACTGAAACAGAACGATTTGATCCTGTTTTCTTCATGTCACCAACGGTCTTGACTTCTGCATTCTCCAAAGGACGCGGATATGATGACATGATCACTATAGAATCATTGTCATTGTAATCATCAAGAAACTCACGTAGCTCTTGAACATTTACCAGACAATTATCCGGTTGATAATCACGCTTGGACTGTACTAGATTGATTTCAAAAAACATAAGTTCATCAGTTGAATATATTTCATCAAGTGGCATAAGAACAGTGGATGCAATAAACACTTCCATGGAACCATCTAGAGGTTCTAGTACTTTCATCAATTCATCGTAAGTCATTGTCACTTCTCCTCAGAATTTAATTGACATTACACCATTCAGTCTAATAGTCAACCTTATTCTTCATCTTCATTCCAATCAAATTCATCCTCATAATCATCTTCGATATCAGTCACATAGACCAATTCAGCTGAAATGATCAACCCATCTGAATTTCGTTGGACATAGACTGAATATCGTCCATCACCATAACCAGATGATGAAAACACACCGTGTTTCAGTTCAATCACTTCATCAGCTATAGTCCCATTACAGACTGTCATGTAGAACGTATCTGGTTCATATTCATGTTCATGACTATCAGTGGGATATTCCCTTTCATCATAGAAACCACACTGACCTGAATCAACACCAATATCAGTGGAATATAATTCAGTGGGATCAGGTATGATAACTGTTTCATGATGAATAATCAATGATTGGACTACACCATCGGAGTATGATACATCATATTTCCAAGTGCCATTCAAACACTGATCCAGAATTGTAGCACTTGTCACTGCTTTATCATAGCAAGGATCAGTGACCCGTATTTGACTAGACTTGATTTCAAACATAACATGACTCCATCTATTTCAATCAGTCACTACCGATTATATCAATGGTCAGACCATGTCAATAGTTTTTATGGTGTTTATATACTATTAAACCGGTCATTTGAACCGGCTTAATTTCGTCATAGATTTTTCTAGGAAGTTTTTCACTTCACTATAAACCTCACTCTTACTTTTCAGGAATCATCTTTTTAAGTAGTTCGATATAGTTGGTGCCCTTCATCCTATCCTTATAACCTGTTTTAGAAAATCCTACGCCTACCTCGTATTGACCATTGCTAAGCCTTGTTACCTTAATAGCAGAATAATTAGAAGCAAATTCAACAGACAATTTACCTTCAGGGTAGCCAAGCACCCTGAACAAACTAATAGAAGGAAATCGCTTACTGATTAGTTTTTCTACCTGATCAGTAATTGCTTCAAATTCATCACGAAATGGGCCCTTTGGAATCCTACGAAGATTGGAGTAGTCCCATACATAACCGTCACCAGACTTAAGTTTTTTAGAACCAAAGGGAGGGCGTTTTTCTTCACCTGTAGGACCTGTCCATTTTTTAATTGCTTCAATTAAATCGCCTTCGTCTTCATCTGATTCATTAATGATTCCTTGATCACTCAAAACACTTTTGACTTTACTGGGATCATTAACAATGAAAGAAAGTGTCCCAAAATTTTGATTATCAACTCTAGCAACTTTTACTGTAGCAGCAGAACCAAATTCTTTTTTCATAGCAGCCATATATTGTGCTGAATTCATATCATCTACTTCTAGATGTTTTAGAACGACTTCATCACCTTTTTTCAATGAAGGGTTAAAATCACCAAACTGATCTTTAGAAAAATCATGTGTAATTTTTCCTTCATTTAAAGTTTCAGTAATCATCTTAACATATGTTTCGGCAAGAAAATTATTTTCCATCATAGTTCCTTTCTAATAGTTTATAGTTTATTTATCAAAATTCAATTTTTGTCAACAGAAAGAAGAATATGATCTAGTGCTGCAAAACAGTCATATGGTGATTTCATATCACGTATCTGGTAACGATCAGAAAATTCAAGATAGAATTGACGCCCTCGTTCATAATCCATTTGGTCAGGCCCTACCCACTGATCGTAGTCTTCATTCCAATCACGACAAAACCGGATATCATCATACCCGGTTTGAAAAGTGTCAGAAAAATAATATGTTTTCAGATTGAACATCACAAACTCATCTAGAAAAAGAAGAACCAGATCGGACCTGCAATAACCAGTATTGCTACATAGAGAAGTGAATAGACTATAATATCTATACCGTATACATCATCTGAATTCATCATCAGGAAAGCATAGATAATAGTCAAAATAAGTGCAAAAATTCCAAAACTCATGGTTAGTTCCTTTGTAGTGGAGCTGCTAGTCGGAATCGAACCGACAACTTCTGGGTGGAAACCAGATATTTTACCTTTAAACTACAGCAGCTTAATTTCTTTTATGTGTACGTACAACTTGTGCTCGGGCATAAGCTAGGTATATATCAGGGTCTATACCAATGGAATAGAAAAGCATATCAGATTTGGCTAATTGTTCTGGACTAAATCTTTCAATTTCAGTCCTAGAAACCCAATTAAGATCAGGTTTAGAAAGCTTTCTTTTCCGTTCTTTTCTGTGAAATTCTAGACGTTCTTCGTAAGTCGCCATGATATACCTTTAAAACTGGTGGACCCTATCGGTCTCGAACCGATCACCTCCGAACGCAAATCAGGTGCTCTCCCAGATGAGCTAAGAGCCCTTATAAATTATTTATAATAATTGGCGATCTTGATGGGATTTGAACCCACAACCTTCCGAGGGACAGTCGGATGCTCTAGCCAATTGAGCTACAAGACCAATTTTTTGGAAGCAGGTGCCGGAATCGAACCGACCTATATGGCAAATGAAACCATCGGCGTCACCAGAAGCACTAACCTGCGTTAATATTTATACGAGATGGAGAACTTGGATTCGAACCAAGACTGGCGGACCCAAAAACCGTAGTTCTGCCGTTAAACTATTCTCCATTAAACCAGAAAAAACCTTGAACTAGACCGGCCTCACCGGCCACTGACGAACCTTTTCAGTATTTCCGGGTTTCAAATCCGGCGTTCTTTTCTCTGTTACCGCAGATGGTTCTGGTTCTTGTCAGTATGAGTTGGGATCGGTAAATCCCAACTCATACCTATTCTGGTAATTCTTATTTAGTGTTACTTATTTATTTCTCAATCGCCAACCCAATCCCGAAAATCGCTTTCACGATCCTTACCAGACGGTTGAAGAATAACAAAATCGGAAACACCCCGACAAAATTCTTCGGCTTCCTCAAGATCACGTGTCACAAGCAGAACACACCTGAAACGAGGGTTGGCATCAATCACGATGAAGATATCTTCAAGATCAGATGCGGTTTTGATTTGCGTGGTCATGTCACTTCTCCTGTGTTTTGATCATGTTTATACCATACACTAAGAATCAGTCCATGTCAACTCTTTTTTCAAAACTTTTTAGTGCTTCATAAAAATCTTTACCCATCCTGAGTTGGAGTTCTTCAATATTTTCGGTGTTATATGCGTCTTGAATAAACTCATATGGAATTTGCACCTTAGCAATCAGAGTTGATGGTTGATATGAATCAGGATCAAAACGTTTCTGTACTTCAATGATTTTCATTTTCGTAAATCCTTAAATAATTTCAATTTTTCTAGTTCAGTATTTGTCTTTGATAAAATATGGTGTGTTGCGGAGGATTTGCACCTCTTTTGGGTTTCCTTTTGTCTTACATCGGATTCGAACCGAATTTCCCATAACCCCCGGCAAGGAGATACTTCCACTACGGACAACACATAATCTAAAGTACGGGTATCCGTTGCTACGCAATGAGACTGCCGATATTATCCCGTACTAATTTTGGTGCGATGTGCCGGATTTGAACCGGCGTCACCCTGATTGAAAGTCAGGCATCCTAGGCCGCTAGACGAACATCGCGTAGACCATCTCGGAATTGAACCGAGAACCTACAGATTAAGAATCTGGTGCTCTAACCAATTGAGCTAATGGTCTTTATTTATTTCAATTGCTTGCCGAATTTTGCAGCAAGGCGTTCAAGTTCTTGGTATTCCGGGTCTCGTTTCAACTTTTCTTCATTTATGATATTGGTGTGATTGTTATTCCAAATACCGTTATAAAGCCTTTCTAAAATTTCTTCAAAAATTTCGGCTTTGTTAGCATAATAAGAACTAGAACCACCACTATAAGCCTCATCTTTTGCTTTTTTATTATAATAAGCTATAAGGATTTCAACATCATCAATAAAGTTCTGATCGACTTCCATTTCATTTCTCCTTCACATTGTTTGGTGATATCTAGCATAAACTCTGCTCGTTAGCTAGCATTGGCAGATATCACTGCTGAAGTATCTTGCGGTGGGTGATCAATCCCGATGCGGCGAGATTCAAATTAAGGTGTTTGCCCTCAACTGAGAAGAAACTGACCACAGCTACTAGATATCACCAAACAATGTAAAATTAACCTATACCGATTCTGGTTCCTTGTCAACAGAAAGTTGGCTCCTAGGGAGGGCTACGATCCCCCAAGTCATATTTCAGACGCCTGAGTAACAGTCAGGTGCGTTTACCAATTCCGCCACCTAGGAATATTATGTGGACAGACTCTAGTACGATCAAGCCTGCCCTATTATCCTAAAACTATCGTGCGTACAGACGCCGTGTTCAAAAGACTATGGAGATAACACAGTAATCTTTAACCCATACCCTAAAGGTTCTTTCCACCTTCAAAGTCATGTATCAAGCTTCGCGCGAACCCTTCTACTATGGGACTTGATACAAGTAGAATTCTAATTTCTTGCGAACTTTGGTTGATTAGACCTTAAAGCACAAGTCGCCAGTACTTACGCACAAATGACTTAGCACGCTCAAGTGGTAATGTCACAGCCTCATTACCCAGGCTATCTGAAGGAGATATCAAGAATCACCAAGATACGGCCTTCAAATTTCTATAAAGTATGCATACCCATAATGTCTGCCTCTCACCAAGTTGGCAGTCGAAGTCTTGGCACTTCCTTTTTCAGGGTATGCATATTTTATAAAAACCACAAACAAGATGACCGTATTGGATTCGAACCAACCTGTATCTAAGGAGTGATCAACTCCTATAATAGATACCATCTTCCACTTAGTGGTGTCTACCTCTCGGCTATTACGATGCGCACCGACCATCTTGTTTTTGGTTATATAGAGATGTAGTCTGAAGGAATCGAACCTTCACACCGTTTCCGGTTGCCTGCCCAGATTTTACGGAGTCGAACCGTTATCGCACCAGCGACTACATCTCTATATAACAGATTTTCAAAGAGCAATGACCGTTTCCGATCATGAATTAACACTACACTGATTCGCTTGCCGTGTCAACCCTTAATGCGGATGAATGACCTCTATTCCAACATGTGTCAGTTCACCGTTGGTCCATATAAAATCCTACCAGACACGGGTTTCTCCACGCTTACTCTTCCGGTCATGTTTCATATCAATTTCTCAGTGCATCAATGTCCGATGAAATTTAATCAGATCGTCCCAGTGAATTACAGAGACGTCGTGGTCGTCATCATATAGAATCAAATATTCATCCATGAAATATTTCATAGCCTCCTCGGCCGTCATCACTGACGTTTGTAGTACCCACCACTCGACGAAATCTGCGTGTATGATATCCATGGCTGCCACCCCCATCTGTTATGTTTATCATTATCATCTAGACGGCTATGATTGTCAATATATTGATTCAATCCCGTCAAATTTCCTTCACATTCACCACAATGTGAGTCAGTTCAGTGCACTATGATAGAGGGTGACAGGACGAACCCATCACCCTCTGTGTCAATTAGCTTGAAAGCTTTCTACGAATGGGTTTGGCCGTGATATACATTATTTGACCTGATCCATGAGGACCAGGACGATACATATATCCGAGCGTCAGACCTTGTTCTTTGAGGTTCTTCTCGAACTTCGTTAGAATAGGACGGACCCATTCCTCATGTTCTTCAAAGGGTTCATTACAGAACCATTTTCTGAACATTTCATCACGTTTGGACGATCCGACGTGGACCCTAGGATTAGGATCACCGTTTTGAATTTTTTCTTCAAACATAGACGTGGCCTTCACACAGTAGGCAATTAACCTATGCTTTCGATTTTCAAAACGGGTCCGTTCCTGTTCGGCGCGACGAGCTTCAGCTTCTGCAGCCATTTGGTCTGCATGATAGATAGACTTCTTAAGTTGTTCACCTAGTTTCATGACTCACACTCCAGACTCTGTTTGTACCCTGTTGGGTTATAATGTTATATTGAACCGTCTAAAGTATATGTCAATTAAAAAATTCATCTTTCAACATTATTTTCAGTCAAAATCGTCAACGTCCATATCAAAGGAGTCTAGGATAACCATCCAATTTTGGATGAACCCCTCTGAATCGATGTCCATGATGATATAATCACCATAGCCAGTACCACCTGGTGATAGGATCTGAGGCACATATCCATCGATTCTCCGAACCTCAACGGTATCATTGAAGAGTGTATAGATGCCATCATCTGCGACCTTGTAATGAACCGCCGCGGTTTTACCAGATTCCCAGTTGATAATTTGTCCGGTTTTCAGTTCGATAAGTGGTTCCCACCGATCACCATTTCGGCAAGGAATGAGTGAACCTGTCTCATCTTCAACTCCATCCACAATACCATCTTCCCAGTACCAGACACCAGCAGAGACTTGCAGATGAGTGACTACTTTATCTTCAATTGTGATAACTTTCACTGTATACATTATTCATCGTCCTCTTCTTCGTCTTTGAAATAACCTCCTTGTTGGAGTGATTCACCATACCATTCCCAATTATCAACACCGCCATTTTCCAGACAAATTCTCCAGAAATGGTCATCTACAAATTCTTCATACATATTTTTTGGTATAGTTACGGTACCATCTTCATTAAATTTCACTTCACTATTTTTCATTTCAGATTCCTTTTTCAATCGTTCAGCTTCTAATCCATCAAATCTAGGAAAACATTGCCGTCAGCAGGTGTTGTGTGTCTGACGCAGTGATCAAAATTCTTTTTCATCATAATTTTCTTTATTTTGGCAGGGGGAGGTAGGATTTGAACCCACACCTCAAGATTTTGGAGATCTGTATGCTACCGTTACACCACACCCCTATATTAAAAATAATTGATCGGCCCCACTCCGCTCGCCATCAACTTCTTCCAAACCAGCTCTCAGAATACTACTGTACCCTGGCGATGTTTGAATCTTACCTTGTTTAAATTATTCAATTGTCAAAGAGCTACTGTAGTACTATTTATGCAGCTCTTTGACTTTCTGTAACTTTATTTCAATTTAATGTAGATATTGCAGAGAAAAGACCTTTAATAAATTTTCCAGTTTTCTTAGCTTCAGCATAAAGAGCAGCCTTGTAGCCACCTTTACCATACTTGGGCAATTGAGAAAAAGGAAGCTCCACATCAACATGACGGCCATCAAGAATCCCATGGCAATAGCTCACATCCCAAGCCGGAAATCCCGGATCAGACAAGAGTCGAAGCCGAGTAATTTCCAGGCCAGGTTCCGTCCACGAAACAGTGTCGATACCATCTTCTTGGTTATGGCGATTGTCATGGTAAACATGACCGTTAACAAGACCATTGGATTCACCAACATCAGGACGATCAGTTGTCATATAAGACATAGCATTTCTCCTCGATTGATGATTAGACACTATACCATATCGAGTAAAAAATCAACCATTTAGTGAAAATTTTTCACCGATTTGATTCACTAACTGTCTTTGTCCATTGTTATAGACCAGACAGGCAGTATGCATCCATGAAGATGGTCCACGATTATAACCCATATCCAGAACGGTGAAAGTTCCCACACGGAAAACAGATCGCTGAATAGCTGGTGAATGAGAATGTGCTGTTACACATGAACCATAGATTTTTTCAAGAGAATTAAGTGAAGATCTAGCACCATTTAGTCCAAGATCACCATGTGAACCCAATTCAATACCAGAAATTTCCACTGAATCAGATCTTGACAGAAATACAATATTTTCAGCGATTTCAAGACCACATTCTTCAAAGGCATATTTCAGTGTATCAGTATACTCAAAAAGACCTAAAGCACACTTAAGGGCGAATTTATGATTTTCCGGATCAGTGATATAACGCCCTTCAGTAAGATATCTGTCGAGAAACTCATCATGATTAGATTTTACGATATAGACCTTTCCAGTAGGTGCTATCTGTTGATTGATATAGTCTATAAGATTGTAAGTGAAAACTAATTCATCTTCCAAGTTACTGATTGCTTTTTTAGATTTAGCTCCAATTGTGGAGATATGATGACTAACTGAAAGGCCATCAAATACGTCGTGGAGAAAAATATTCTCTACATTGATCTTATTTTCTTTCACGAAACGAATAAAGTTTTCCAAAACTTCAGTCTGGCACTGGACTCCATGAAGATCACCAAGTACAAGCGAAACAGGATAATTTTCCAAAATACGATTATCAGAAGTATATAACTTACCTAAATCATAGAATGAACCATCTGGATCGGCCTGAATTTGTCGGAAATGAAATAAGTTTTCATCTTCAATTTCCACAATAATAGCACCAAGTGTATGATCATTATGTGCAATATATGAAAGACGTTTAGAGACAAACTGATTAGTATAGTAATTTGGAAGAGTACATGCACCAGGTGTCATAATTCCATAATTTTTATCTCTAGAATTACCAGAAGGAACATATTCTAGAAATTGCTTAGGTGCAGCAAAAATATATGATCCTTCACGGCGGCCGATACGAGAAAGCCCTGTAGTTGGTTTGATCTGTTTGGCAGAGACTTGAATTGATGCAAGTGTAAGATTATTATTCACATCCACAGTATCACGAACAAAAGTAATATCGGAGTCAGAGAAAATAGAATCAAATGTGGCAGTTTTATTTTCAAAACTATTAGTGATACTTTCACAAGGGAGAATGATTAACTGCCCATCGCGTTCCTTCACATAATTCTGCATAGCACGAATGAAACCTTCATGGGCTTTGGCATCAGCCACTGCAGTTGTGATCACCAGAACTTTTTTGGAAATGATTGGATTTGATTGGAAAATATCATCTACAGTGGAAAAATATTTGGAAATTTCGTCTGAAAAATTATCTAGAATATGAGTCTTGAGATTTTCCATATTACCGAAATGGTACTTGATATTATCTTTGCTTACACCATAAGTATGTAATACTGCATAAGATGGAAATCCACCATTTTCTTTTAGAGCTTTTAAGTAACATTCAATAATAAATTCGTTAGTCTTAGACATTGTACCTCACTAATTATATTTACGAATAGTGCTATTTTACACTATTCGTAAATTCTTTTCACTACATTTATTTAGATATAAATTAGGTAGCTCCGCCAATCAGGGTCACCTGACTTATAAATATCTTCTGCGCCAACGTACGTCCGCATCGATGGTGCTTCTAGTTTACCAGCTCTACCTTGATTGATTACTACATCGAGAATTTCATTCTTGATATCTAACGGTACAGATTTATCGCCAAGATGTGGAAGAATACTTCTCATTCTTTGATAAATTTGCTCTTGTGTAAGAGTCATATCAATTTTAGCCGAACGGTTAAGAACGGCAGAATCCATTTTATCTTGTGACATATTTGAGATGAAAATGATTCGCCCTTCATATTCAAATTCAGAAGGAAGTCTTATTTTAGTTGATTCTGGATCATCTGCCATACGATCATCAATATCATTATTATAAGCTTTTCGTTCGTCTGGTGCCATTTTAGAAACGTTCACAGTACGCGGAGAAACCCATGAAATGATTCTTTCATCATATGAATCAAGTGCAGCTTTAAGAATATTAGAAGCCTCTTGATCGTTCCACATAGAATCGGCATCATCAAAAACAATCAAAGTACCTTTTCTGTGCATGAATAATGTAGCATAAAGAGCAGAAGTGGTGATTTTACCTTTGATCATAATCCAGTCTTTACCTTTAGTAAGACCTTCTTTCTGAATAGTATCTGTAACGACCCACGTTTTACCTATCCCGGGCCCACCCGTGATGACCAGAGAATTACGAGCACCACGTGCAACCATTCTGGTCAATCCGGCCATGTGACCAAAGAGTGTATCTGGATCTTTCGCTTCTTCTTTATAATCTGGATTTTCAACTGCAGTCTGAATTTGTCGGTAAAGAGCTTCTGCCTTCTTATCACCTTTGACGGACATGAATTTCTTAGTATTTGGATCCTGACCGGTCAATTTGATATAATAAATTCTTTCATTATCAGTTGCAGCTTTTTCGGGTCGTGGTACTTCTCCAGAAGTTAATACCGTAAGGTTGAATGTCTTTTCTTTGCCGCGAGGTCCACCCTTGTTCAGCGCTTTAGAACGAACTACAGTTGGAATATTAACATCATTTGATAGAGCAATATCAGTGATAAGACTCCATGGGACCTTAGTGATATGAACTGACGGTGGGAGATTGTTGTTTACAAGATCAAAGAAATCCTGTGGTGAAATTCTCCGAGCTTCAGTGAGATAATTTTCTTCAGTGATTTCACCATATGTTTTAATCGTACCAGTCGCAGGATTTCGGATGATATCAATGATATGTTTCCCAGCCTGAAGGAGCCCTAGCCCGTCTAGATCGACTGTAAAATCACCAGGAGCATCAAGTCGGAATTTTTTCCACAATGTTAGTGATTGAATTTCTCCAGAAATATAATTAAAACGAATAGCTCTACCACGATTGAAAGTGAAAAGAATACCCATTCCATTCTTAATTTCAGAATATCCTTTTGGACCACCAAAACGATATAGACGAGTTGATAGCTCACGCTCGATAATTCTTTTCAGAATATCAATAGCTTTTTCAAGATTTCTTTGTGAAATTCGTGCTTCTGTAAGATATGTGTGGTATTTTAACATAAATGAATTCTCCGACTTTGAGTAAATGAATTTTTATCAATTATTTATCAAAGCGGGAAACTATGAACCTCTGGAATTTTATGTCCCAGAGGTTCAATATCTATATTTGTGTAGATGATTACCCTGCAGCAATCATTTTAGTACCACCAGCCGGTCCATTCTGAATTCCGCGAGTGAACTTAACTTTATCACCAGCAGCTTGTCCTGCAGAATATGAATCTTGGTTCATACGAATCTTGGTTTTCAATGACCTAAGTTCAATTCCTTCATCTTGAAAAGCACGCTCGACCAAATCTTTCTTGATCACCACGAGCTGTTTCGACGTCACTTTACTGCTATTTTCAACTTTCATTTCATCCAGACGCTTGGCCAGACGAGAACCCATACCATACATGAAGGATTTCATTTCGGTCCGCTTGTGCACATTCTTCGGTATAGTGACCTTGAACTTGTCCCATTCGGTGATCATTGCACGTTTGCAGACCTCTCGAATATATCCGGCAAGTTCAACATCAACAGAATAACCGAAGAAAAATACATCAACAGGCTTACCTTTACCTCGCTTAGAAATCCAAGCTTTAGTATCGGTATATCGTCCGATAGCACTTGTCACAAACTTGTCAACATAATGAATATGAGACGAAGTGTCTGTATTGACGTTTTTCCGAATGAAATCATTCAGAGCTTCTGTCTCGTTGTTCACATCATCCATATTGATGGAATATTTTTCCATCAGTTTCTGGACCATTTCCATGGCAGTGATTGCTTCTGCTTCTGTTGATCCATTTTCTGCATTGATCTTCAGAAGAGCCGCAATCTTGTTTTTGATATTGTCGGTATTCATATCTCTGTCTCCAGTTGGTGTGATTTGATACTACAGGGACCAAAAACTTTGTCAATAACTTTTTTGACTTATTCCATGATTTCAAAGAGAGTATTTTCCACCTCTTGACGCATCCGATAAAGATACCCACCTCGCTCGACATATTCAGCCCGAGCCTTTTGATAGTCTTCATCAGTAGTGTAATCACGACCATGTGGAGCTGCTTGTTTAAGAGCTTCAATAGCACCGTCAAGAGCCTTCAAGAAATTCATCTGTTGACGAACCAACTCTTCACGAGAGGTACCGTTGATGTTGATATGCGGAACGGTTGTCATGGTGTTTCTCCTCAGTTGTTATTTAGATAATTACACCAAAGGATAAACAGTGTCAACCTTTGCTTCTTACTATTTTAATAAATAGTGTTTTAATATATCGAGGTAAGTAAATATGAAATCGTTTAGAACATTTATTACAGAAGATAAATCCTATGTAGAAAAAATTGTGAAACAATATAAAATACCATCAGAATTTATCAATTATATTACAGAAAAAGAATTAAGCCTTAAATTGCCTGATAATATTAAATCAGATAATAAAATTGAACCTCATCCGAGTCTTGTGAAAATTATGAATGATTTAAAAACTGGTAGACTTCGTCCACAACGAATGATGAGTTATCGTATTTTAGATTATTACCGTGATAATAATGAAATAATCATGTCTTTTGCTAATGAAAGAGTAAAAAATCCTCCTAAAAAATTATATCATTGGACTAAAACCGAAAATGTAGAAAATATTTTAAAAAATGGACTTAATCCTTCGTCTAGTAAAGACTGGAATATTGGTACTGGAGGAACATCAGAAGTGACATATAATGCATTATTTTTAGTTAAAAGTAGCAGTATATTATCTAGAAGCAGAGGTTTTAAACATTTCAAAAAACCTAAGTATCAAGTAATAGAAATTACTGATACTAATGAATTAACACTATGGAAAGATCCTCATTATTATGATCCAGACCCTTTTAGTGTAGTATCATTTGAAAAAATTCCACCTAAACATCTATCACTTAAAAAATAATTATAGTTATCTATTATTTCTGGTTTCGATCATATCATCGGCAAATTGATAGCGTGCCAATGATCTAAGTTTTCTATATTCATTACTATTATATGAACGAAAAGCATCTACTTTAACACGATCAGGAGGAATAATACCAGCGGTTAGAAGCTTATTTTTTGCATCAGTCACTGTTTCTGGTAGATATTTTTCTAAATCTTCTTCAGATGCATGAATAGCAAAGTAATCTCGAAGAGTCATTCCACCGTCAATAGCACCCGCTCCAGTTTCATCTATGAAATAACGAGGGAAGGCCGAAAGTTCATATTTTTCAGACATTTCATTCTTCTTTTAGTGGTCTAAATCCATCAAGACGTTCTGTACGTGAGGGAGGTGTAATGATTTCAAAGTCTTTTGATGTATTATATTCATTTTTGCGTTTCCTTTTTTGATAACCAAGATTCAGGGATATTTCTTTCTACACACTCTTGTTTGTGTTCTGTTTTAAAATCTTTCCTAAAACCACCACATTCAGAACATTTATATCCAGTTCCTAATGGTAGCATTTCTCTCCACTCATGACAAGAAGATATGACATATCCTTTGTGGAATTTATTTCTTTGTTTCATATTTCTTCATCAGTGATATAACAACCAAACGGCAGTTCAATTCTATCTGTCATTTTAAAATTTCCTTATCATAATATTCGTATTTTAATCTTCAGGGAGAGAAATGCTTTCCAAATCAATAACAGCGCCAAATTTTCGAAAAACATTAGCAAACTTTGATTTGTGCGAACCCCAGTATATCATTGCGCAAGCCATTGGTGCACCTTTCCCATCTTCTTTCCCATTAACAAGAAACCTGAGGCGGGTATCGTATAGAAAACAAATAGAACTAGCCACTGGCCACACGTAATATTTCCAATGACGTGTATTAGCCGCTATCAGAACCAGTGCCAAAACTTCCGATCCATAATTTTCATGCGCCTCAGCGCATTTTTTAAGCCAGTCTATAATTCTGGTCCCTCTTGCTACGTCGGATCCATATGGCGGATTGACATAAATCGTTGGGAAATCCCACTCCAACTTAAGACCGTCATCATGGGGCAACCGCCATTCCGTTTCTGCGTTCACTGATGACCACGCATTAGAGCAAGGGTCAAGAGAAATACGACCAAACACCCGCCTCACAGCCTCAGTATACTTTGGTGGCGTGCACCAATCTCGAGAATCTCCAATAGCCTTACGACCTGCTGTCATTTTAAAATTTCCTTATCATAATATTCTTTAACAAACTTTTCAACTTCTCTCATATTCTTGAATGTTAGTTCGGTAATATTAGTTTTTCTATTTTTAATCATTTGATAAAAGATAATATTATTTTTAGTTTTATAATTATATCGTTTCAGAACAAAATCACAATAACGAACAACTTCTGTAAAACAGCTTTCGTCTATGAGTTTTTCAACATGTTCCTTTCTATCTTTTGATACGATATAAATGAGATCTAAACATTCAATGATCTCAAAATTTACGGGATCATCATTGATATCATCAGGTAAATAAATAGGTATTTTACTAGTCTTTTTATATTCATCTTCAAGAAGGTCAATATAATCTGACCTTCTTACTACTTTCCAATAATACCAAAGACCAAAGAAACTTCTTTGTTCATATAAAGCATAATTAAAAATATCAAATCTTGGTGATCTGTCAATCTTATATTTCGAAGTCATTTTACATCACTTATTATTGGTATTATGTGTACTACGAAAGAATGCACCCACAAAACCAAGAAAAGCGCCAAACTTCCATAGTGCTATAGGTTGTAGTCCTAGAGCAATCATTACTTCATGAAATAGACTTGTAAAGAACAGACCTACTATCCATCCTGATAACATACCCATCAAAGTACTCAACAAGACTGCAAAGAATATAATAATTCCAGCAACTAAAACCGTTGTAAATGCTACTGCTGTATCAGACATTTTCATTTTTCCTTTTTTCCTCATAATATCGAATATTCACATTCGCTTCTTTAAATAGTATCTCAGAACGAATGAATTCTTCACCCCACTTAGGAGTATTTGTATCTGGTTTGATACATACGACTTCCACGATTCCAGCTTGCACTAAAGCTCGCGCACAATCAATACATGGATACCAAGGAATATAAATTCTGCAACCATTTGTTGATGTACCTGATCTAGCAGCCGCATAGATAGCATTCCTTTCTGCGTGTTCTGTCCAAAAATATTTTTCTGGTCTTTGATGTCTTTCCTCGGCATCATCATTGATTCCACGTGGAAATCCATTATATCCTGTAGACCTTATATTATTTTCAGGTCCAACAAGAACACAACCAACTTTAGTGCTACGATCTTTGCTGCGAAGTGAAACAGAACGAGCAATATTCATGAAATAAGTATCCCAATCACTCATATTTCACTCCACTTGCATCTTATAGACCGAGACTAGGAAATTATCAATCCATTCACGATTCGGTTCGTCTGGCAAATCAGACCGTTCAAATGCAGATTCGATTTCGCCCAAAAGGGATTCAATCTCCGTTGAAACTTCTGCAAAATCCAATTCACCTTTTTTAATTCTAAGCAGATGATCGGCATATGTCAAGGGAAAAGTGATATTACCTGTCTCTGCCAACTCAATAGCCTGTCTGCCAACACGAACGGCATGACTAAGTGCCTTCCAGTCCAAGCCATCGTTATCCTTGGCTTTTCGAGCACGTTCACCATAATTTTCGTAAAGCTTCTTGTAGATATTATAAGCTTCCTTGATAGTAACTGTATACGGAACCTTACGATTACAGCATACAAAATGCTTGATAACTTGACCGTTAGGATTGGAGATTTCTTCGATATGACAGTGTTCCTTATCCTTCACGAATCCTTCAAGAATATCAGATATATGACCTACTTTGTTAATACCAGAAGAATAATTATAGACTTCACTTTCATGAATATCTTTGAATAGTTCGTATACTTCCTCGGCTTCACCCATACGACTACCACGAATACCATACTTGTTTGCTTGCTGGCGAGCATAACCCAAGAATGAACCAGACTGGCGAGTGATGAAAAGCCTTCGATTATTCCGAATCGCTTTCCAAACCCATATCAAGCTTGGATTTGTATAGACGAACATATCTTCAGGCGCAAATAGCATATCTAATGCTACAGGTTGTCCTTGACAAAGAAGATCAGTGAATTTTTTCAATGAATAGTTTTCATTATCCACATCTTCAGATGAATTCCGAACACCTTCTTCTTTAGTGGTCTTTGTATTTGTCACAATTGTTTCTTGGACTCGGCCTAGGAGAATATCTCGACCAGCAGGAAGAAAAACGGATTTGTAGTCCAAATCAG
>LFIK01001421.1_pt1 | contig 19008 bp, 20 predicted proteins | sample 643401 | NCBI WGS metagenome assembly LFIK01 (sample SAMN03777447, study PRJNA286221) | soda lake metagenome | biome: soda lake; feature: Kulunda steppe; material: water; isolation source: sample T5-Br brine of Lake Tanatar-5 | place: Russia: Kulunda steppe | collected 2010-07
TACATATTTATAAAAATCTAATAAGAGGAGCATATGATAGAAGTGAAAAATATGTAAAACGACCATCAACGAGAAAAAGGAAACCTAAAAAATATTTGGATTAGGTCGGCGTTTTAAATGTTCAAAGATGTAAAACTTATTTTTTATTAGGAATATTATCCTTAATAAATGTTTCTAACTTAGTCACGTAAGGTTTGCAATCATAATAAGTAGCAACATAAACACCACAACCAAAAGATAAAGCACTTTTTATAAAACAATGACACATATATATTCTCTTTATATTTCATTCTCACTTGCAATTTTATCTATTTTATGTTGTATAATTTCTCTCTTTACATTCATCTGTTGAAGGAAATGAATTCCTAATGTAGGAGAGATTGCTAGTGTATTTGCATACGTTCGATAACTCAAACAACATATATTGGTTAATTTATTAAATCGTATTGTATACCACCAATAAGATGGAATATGTATAATATCACCTTTTTTCAACTCTACTTCAAGTATTTTAATTTTATCCAGTGATTTTTTGTATTCTTCTTGTATCTCCCATAAATTTATCGGGCTTCTAGTCTCTAAATGAAGATAATCTGTTTCATAATCAAGATATTTAGAATAATTAGGAGCAATTAATTTTATTGTACATTCACCTTGTGTTACTAAATAATAATTTCTATAATTGAGATTATATCGTAACGGAGTAGAACTATGTATACTACCACTCAATATATCGTATATACACTTTGACACAAAAGGTGGTCTCAAAAAATAATCATTGTATTGTAAAGTCTTTGACAATCCAGTTTCAGTCAAGAACTCGGAATTATTCTCAGTAATATATTTCTTTTCTTCATCTTGCAAAAATAATTCTATTGTTTCTCTCAAAATAAAAGGTATATATATCTCATTCTTTTCATCATTCTGTTCTTTTGTATTTCTAAGATAAACATCAAATGCACCATAATGGTCCACTATATTTGTTAAATTAAACTCATTCACAATCTTGTCATTATCAAACTTAAAAAGTAATGGCTGTTTTAAATCACATACTTCTTCCAACTTATCTTTACTTGGCTTGTCAATCTCATATATCTCTAAATCATTACTTGTTTTAATATGAAAATATATATGCAAATATAAAAATAAAATAATGATAAAAACAATCGCAAAATATAACATATTCATTAACTTATTACTAATGAATATATTAAATATATTATTTTAACTTATTCTTTCCTTCTTCTATTTTTCTATTCCTCCTGTTCCTCATTCTCCTCCTTAGGTCCTTCTTCACTTGGCTCCTTCTCTTTAATTTCTAATCCAACTTCCTCTCTACTATCATCCATATCTACCTTTGCACTCTTTTCTAACACATTATGTTTAAAACGGAGAAACTCAATATTATGTGATATATATAAATCTTTAAGACGATTATAATCCTTCATTATATTATGTATGGTATCTTTAAGATATAGTGTTTCTTCTTTCATTTTCTCAATCTCTTCATTATGTTTTTTTCTATCTTCTTCATAATCATTTTTACTTATAGTAGAAACCATATTACTCTGTGAAGATGTATGATTACTATTTTGATTACTAATACCACCCTTCTCCTCAAGTGTTTTTAGTCTCTGTTCGTGATTTTTTAGAACATTTACTATAGAGTTTGACATTTATATAATAATTAAATAATAATCTTTATATTATTTTAATTTCTAATTTAAATACATATAATAAATGGAATTTATTGAGGATTCTTCTACTATCACAAAAGAAACTTTAGGATTTATGGAGCATGTTACGAAATATGATAAACATACTAAAAACTATCTCGTAAATACAATTCAATACACTCTTCTTTCTATATTACCTGTTGTTTTACTAAATAAATTTGTTCAATATATCATACCTAAAGCAGATGAAACAAAAGGAAATATGGAAATATTGGTTGAAATCATTTCTCAGTTAGGTATTATCTATATTGGTTTGTTCTTAATCCATAGAATAGTCACATATATACCAATAGTATACAACAATGCTAGCTTTGATGATTTAGAATTAATATCCTTTACTTTACCCTTTTTAGTAATCATACTTAGTTTCCAAACAAAACTAGGTGAAAAAGTAGATATATTATATCGTAGGCTTGTTCACTATTGGACTGGTGTAGAACCACCTAGATACCAAGACCAAGAAAATGATGATTATCACGAACCACAAGAAACTAAAGTTCATGTAAGACAACCTATTATAAAATCAAAAGAGAGAGAAATAGAATTACCCAATTATGAAGAGAGAAATGATAGACCACAACAACATCAACCTCCAAGCAATGAAATGAATACTATACAAGCACACGAACATTCACAACAAATAAGCAGCCAACCACAAACACAACCAAACTTTGATAGTATGATTGAACCTTTAGCCGCAAATGAAATGACTGGCGGTTTTACTTCTTTTTAACATAATTAAATAATATAAGAATAATTATATATTATTCAATTATGAATACTGATTGTATTGATGAAAATATTAAAGAACTTTTGAATATCCTCGACAATGAAAATTATGATAATATTGTAAAATATACAAATGCAAGTATTAAAAAACAAAAAAATAAGATTTTACAAGATTTAGCTTTACCTCGGGGTGTATTAAAAGAAATGCATTCCAAACTTGAAGAATATAGATATATATCCGATTTAAGTGATTTACGTTATGGTTCTTATATTCGATGGATACCCTTGAAAAATGAAGAAAATATATATTTAACAAATGGTGGTATTGTTATTGATATAAAAATATTAGATTGTATACATATTGTATGTAAAAATAATCGTAATTTTATCATTCAATTTAAATTTGACGAAGCCCTCATCTTTCAAAAAATAAGTGACCAAGAATATGTAATCTTGAATATTTTAGATTATCTCAAGAAAAATAATATTCAATTAAATGATGATAAATAAATACACATATCTATTATAAGAACATATCATGAAGTATATTGTATTTGACCTGGATGAAACTATTGGTCATTTTGTTCAACTCGGATATATACACGCTGCCTTTGAGAATTATTTAAACAGAGAACTTAGTGTATATGAAAAGTTCTTTATTCTTGATACCTTTCCAAATGTATTTCGTCCAGGTATATTTAAAACATTTAAACACATTATTAAAGAAAAAAAAAGACAACATGTTAAAGTAGTATTATTTACTAATAATCAAGGTCCTCCATCATGGGCTAGACTTATTATTGAGTATATACACCATAAATTAAATTATCAATTATTTGATAAAATTATAGGTGCCTATAAAATTAAAGGTGTTATCAATGAACCATTACGTACCAGTGATGATAAAAGTTATTTAGATTTTAAAAAAATAGTTAATCTAAACGATAATATTCCCGTGTTATTTTTTGATGATCAGATTCATTATAATATGTTGCATTCAAATGTTTCTTATATTCTCATTGAACCTTATAAAAAAGTATATGATATAGAAGAAGTCATTACACGTATTCAATTAAAAGTTCCAATTCATAATAATAAAAAGTTTATTGAATTACTCAACGAATATAATAATTATTTCTTACAAATAATGACACCTTGTATAAGATATAATAATAAACAAGAAAAAGTTATTAACTATCATATTAATCATTTTTTAGTATTGGATACGATTGAAGATTAAGTTTTTCTCTTAGGTACTCTTCTTGTTCCTCTTCCATGTTTTTTTACAGCTTCTTTTGCTAATTCAAGCGCTCGACTATCAGGTCTACAAGTTCTCTCTAATATATCAAAATCAACTGCCGCAGACTTTCCTCCTGTAATAGAAGATGCTAAACGAGCATACGCCCAAGAATGAGGTGTTTGATTTGGACGTGAACCCGAAGAATAATATGCACCTTTTCCTTTTGATAATATTTCTTTCATTCCTTTCTGTGAACACCCTGTTCGACGTGCTAATTTAAGACTAGGTATTAATGTAGTAATATCATATTCTTCTTTTGCATTTTTAATATGAGGCGAACCTCTTGATTGAAATGAGGGAACTTTCTTTCTTGTATGATATTTTCCTTTTTTATATTTCTTTCTTGACTTTTTAATCTCTCTTGCTTGTTTTTTTTTATCTTTTTTATCTAAATGTTTAGGAATATATCTTTTAGGCAGTTTCATTATATAAATAACATTTAAAATAATATTCTAAAATAAGAGTTTATAAAATCAAATATCATATAAAATCCTGCACTAAAAGCAATCCTATGATGATGTTTCTTAATTTCTTCAAGAGGATATACAGGATTGTAGGTAATCATAAGAATAATACCTATGATTAAACGAAACGTATTATGGATGATATTTACATATTCGTTGGGTGTATGATAAAGATTTAAAATAGACATTATATAAATTAAATAAATCAAACTAAGAAATATATAATATAAATAAAACTGAATACTTGATATATTCATTTATATTATATCATAATATTTGTATTTTTTATTTTATCTTTATATATAGAAAGTGTTCTTGCACTTGCATCATTCATATTTTCTACAAAACGAGGCATCCAATACTCTGGTATTACATTTTCACAATGCTTATAAAATTGTGAATAAATATTAAAATAATAGTATTGTTCTATTGTTTTGGGTATCATTGTCTTACATTTCTTACTATCGATAAGAGACATATTTATCTTATCTATATTTTTCTCTACATACTCTTGAATAATTTGATACCACGACTTGCTATGACTAGAAACACCATCACTAAAAGCTTCTTTTGTTCTCCATAAAACATCATTTGGAAGTAACTTTTTATCTGAAAACGCATTTCTCAATAAATATTTCTCGCAATGTTTTTTAGTTGTATTATAACGTAATGCACTTGAAATAGACAAATATGTTTCTACAAACTCTGCATCTAAAAAAGGTGTTCGTGGCTCTAACCCATTTGAAGAAATAGATTTATCAGAACGTAATACATCAAAGTAATGAATATTTTCTAATAATCTCTTACATTCATCGTGAAAACTTAATTCATTCGGAGACATATGAAAATATAAATAACCTCCACATACTTCATCTGAACCATCACCATTAAAAATCACTTTTGCATCGCTATGTATCGAAATATATTCAGAAATTAAATAATTTCCTACACTTGCACGTATTGTTGTTGTATCGTAACTCTCTATATTATATATCACTTTTGGAATACTTTTTAAAAAATCTTCTTCTGATACAATTACTTCTGTATGTTTTGTCTTTAAATACGTAGCAACTTTTCTTGCATATTTTAAATCTTCTGAACCTTTCAAACCAATACTATATGTCTCTAATATATTTTGCTTTTTAGTCTCATCCATTACCTTTTTAACAAGAGATGTAATTAAACTACTATCTAGACCACCTGATAATAAACACGCAATCGGTCTATCTGTTGTGAGAACTCTTTTACGAACCGCATTATATAATGAAGTGTATATTTTGTTATATATAACTTTTTCGTCTCTATATTCCTTTAAATTATCATCTATATTATAATATTTCTTATTCTCCTCTACAGACTCCCATATGTCTCTCTCATTCGTGGTAAAATAAGAATATGTAGCAGGTTTAAATTGTTTCATTGAAACTATATTGTGACCAATTGAACAAATCGTTTTCATTTCTGAACTAAAACCAATGTATATATCATCATTCTCTACCATTTTAATAGACCATTGATATAAGGGTCGAATACCAAATCGATCTCTTGCTACGTACATTTTTTTATTATTTGTCATACTATCTATTAAAACAAACGAAAACACACCATCCAATTCTTTCAATGTTCTCTCTATACCATACATTTTATATAGGTGAAGAATTACTTCACAATCGCTATCACTTCTTACATTTAAATTATGTTCTTCAATTAACTTCTTGTAATTATATATTTCACCATTACATATCAGCTGTATATTATCCATTTCAAATGGTTGATTTGATTCATCATTTAGTCCGTTAATAGCAAGACGATGAAATCCAAGAATATATGTATTGTTTTTTATACTATAAAACTTAAATGTGCTATATTCAGGACCTCTCCCTCTTCCTTTAATAAAAAGAGGATATAAATCATTGTATACTTTTTTCTTATACTCTATCGGTATATTAAATATAGAATAGATACCACACATATCTTATAGAATTATACTTCTCTTTAATATATTAAAATAGTAAATAGTTATCTTTATAATAATATTCTTGAATATATATATATGAATAACTTATCAAACGGATTATATTATTGTAACAATGAAAAATTAGATACAATGAATAAGAACATTTTTAATAGAAATCTATCTTCTCACCCACTCCATAATGAATACTTCTCACGTCCTTCTTTTACAAGACGTGTTTTATTTCCTGCAGTAGATTGTCATACACCAGCTAAAACAGATTGTAATTCTAGTAATACAATCTATTCACAACACGAAATATTTAATCCAGGAGAAAATGCACCTTTTTCAGGATGGGCTTCCTCTATTGATGATGATTCCAAACTAAAAAACATTTTTATGACCAATCAAAAATGGTGCGACCAAACAATATATATTCCACCTAGTTCAAGCTCATTATATACAACAAACAAACAAAAAACGTTTACTGACCAAAGCCGTATTATTCAACAAAAAGAAACTATACAAGAACAACATCCTTTTTTGTTTAGAAACGATACTTTAGTATGTAAACATTCACAATCAAAACCAGCTTCTTATTCACGATATAAAGATGAGTTTGGTAATTCGTTGTTTCATAATCATACAAGACAACAAATGCGAGAAATACCAATGTCTGCTATGAATTTTTGTAAATGAAAAAATAGTTCAATAGAGTAAACATATTTATTATAGTATATTATGACTGATATGTTTACAGATAATATTGATAATTATATTATTAATCACCAATATATTCAACATATACAGAGAGAAAACAAAGAAATTAAAAAAGTGGAATTAAGAACTTTAAAACGTAAATATAAAATACATAAAAATACAATACGAAAATTGTTATTCAGTTCTCTCTCAAATACAACGTGTGAAACATATGATAAATATATAAAAAATAAATGTATCGATTTTTTAAAAGATATTATACACTATATTGAATACAAGGATGAGAGAGAAAAAGAGGACAAAAATATCAAAGAAAATGATACTATTCAAGAAACTTTAGATTTAGAACATTTACAACAAAACACATCTACTTGTTGTATTGAAAATAATTTACCTATTAAATTCATAAAATATAAATGATAAATACTCTATCTATTTTCTTCATTTTTTAATTTAACATATTCAAATATAACTTTCAGTATTGTAATTACTACAAAAGATATTTTATTAATCGGACCTATAAACTCATTATACCCTACTATCTCTTTAACTAAATCAGGAAATAAAACCAATATATATATATTATTAAAAAATATAACTAATAAAGTGCCGAAAAATCTAAATAATGTTAAATATATAGCTAATGTTGTATCATAATTATTCATTTTCATATAACTTATAAACATTGAATAACTAAATATATCCATTATTTTATCATTGTATCTATAAAATTGTTTAATTTTGTCATTTAATAATAATCCAGCTTTTGTCAATTCTTTAAATATTTCAATTGTTAATTTATTTTCTTTGTAGACTTTAAATAGTAATAAATACAATGGAATTATATAATCTATCATATCATCAACAAGTATCAATATATATCTCCAAAATAAATTAACATTAATTGTATTTAAATATAATATAAATAGAAATCTTACAATAAATGATATTTTAAATCCATTTATAATAAAGTTTGTTAACTTTTCTTCAGTATCTAAATCACTAATTTCTGAAAAAACCTTATTCATTTATATAAATATAGATTAGTTATTTTATTGTTTTAAGCAATTGATGAAAATAATGTAAAGGAAAAATAAATATATAATATATATAATGGTTCAAGAGAATGAATTATTTAAAAATGTAAGTTGGATTAAAAAATCAAAAGATGGTGCATCATGTGCTCCTAATCCGAATAATAATCTAGATTATACTTGTTATACAAGTGAAGGATTAAATAAATTAAAAGTATTGTGGAATATAAGACATCCTGATAATCAAATAAAAACAAATCATCCAAAAGAAATATGGAAATCACTAAAAAATAAAATGGGAAATGTATGTGATATTGAGAGTTGTTGGTTGAAACAAAACTTTATTCGTGAGAAAATAGATAGTGACTTATTAAATTATACATTTGCACCTACAGCACCTGATGAATGGAACAAAAATCCAACTGAATGGTTATCTACTATTGATATTATGAAGGTAATGAAACAATATGAAAAAGTATTTCCGTGTTTTTCCTTCATAGGTCCATCCCCAATTGATTTTGATACAAAAAAAGCTTTTGGAGAATGTGTATGGGAAGAATTATGTAATTTTGCTTTAAGAGATTATATTGTGGATAATAAGAATAAGATTGGTATTATATTTAATACAGACAAACATTATAATTCGGGTGAACATTGGGTTGCCTTATTTATAAATATAAGTAAAAAAATGATAGTATATTTTGATAGTTATGGTGTTGAACATAATGATGAAGCTGTTCCTAAGGAAATAAAACGATTTATAAATCGTGTAATCAAACAAGGTTCAGCATTAGGAATTCATTTTGAGTTCAAGTATAATAAAATACGGCATCAATTAAGTGATTCAGAATGTGGAATGTATTCACTTTATTTCATAATAGAGATGTTGAATGATACACCACTAGAATTATTATTAGAAGAGAGAATTGAAGATGAGAGAGTCTTTGCCTTAAGAAATCTATATTTCAATAAGACTAATATAAAAACTAAATCTTAAATACTATATATGAGTTTGGTAGATTGGAATAAGAATATAGTAATTTTAAAGAATATTATTGATGAATATATTCAAGAAGAGAGGTTAATAAGAGAAAAACCATATATTATAGAACAAGTAAATAATATCATAAATAGATATTATGATATACGATTTGATTATAGAAGTGCCATTGAATTAAATAAAGATATATTAAAAGACGTTATTTATATAATAGGACAATATAAAGTGAAGAAAATAAAACAAAGACCAAAAATAGAAGAGGTTTATAGTCGTGATGATATATTGAGACAACGAAACAATGATTTTGAACAAACTTTTGCAATGAAAAAGAAAGAGTTCGAATCATTCAATCGTAAAAAAGTTCAAGATATTGATTTCCGTGATAAGAACCAACAGCCAGAACAAAATATTGATGAACTAATGGAAAAAATAACAAAAGAGAGAGAGAATGATTTGGAAGCAACCAAAAAATTAAATGTGGATGAAAAGGCAGTAAAGGAATGGATTTCAAAAGGTGGTAACATTGATATGGAAACAGAACTACATATTGATAATGGAGAGAATGAAACAAATATTGGATACAAAAATACAAATGATATTACACAACCCTTACAAAAAAAAGTAAAAAGTAATATTATTGATAAACTTACAGAAGAACTAATACAAGAACGTAAATATGAAACATATAAGGCAGGTGATTCTATTTTAAAGAATACAAGTAATAAAGTAGTCAATGAGAGAGAACCAGTAGAGAAAAGTGTCTCCTTTACTGATGAACAAGATATTTCTCCTTCCCTTGATATGTTCAAAAATAGGATAAAACCTGTATCACAAATAAATAATGATAATGAGTTAGAAAAAATATTTTCTTACCTAAAAAAGATAGATGATAAAATAGATAGACAATTTCAAGAAATTAACTTGAGATTGACTAAAATAGAAGGTTCTAAAGATATTTAATTTATAATAAGCTTTATTGTTCACGCACAATTTTAGCAAGTTTATTATGAACTACTAATTTACCAATATAAATAGGAGTAATTGAAGGGTCTGTCTTCGCTCTTATAAAAGAATTATAGTCGTATACTTCATCACCAGGTTTACCATCTTCATTCAATCTTAATTTATATTTTGTTCCTCCTAGTGTAAGTGTTACTGCTTCCCACGTTATTGTTTTACGATTTAAGTCAGCTTGTTTATCAGTTTCTTCACCTTTGTAAGATGGTTGATAAGAGAACTTATCCGGTTCTGATATACCAAAAGAGAAACAAGACAAGTTTTCTTTATTTTCACCTTGAGTATGGATAACACAATCAATAGAGGCTTCTTTAATAAGATGTAATAATTGATTATTAATATCTTGTTTTATAGTTGATATTTCATAAAGTGCTTCATCACTTGTTAAAGGTGTTTTATTATCAATTCTACTTAAATCTTTCAATCTTAATTCAATTGATTTATCACCAGTTTTTTGTTCTTCCGTAAATGTCATTAGATATAAATAAACATCAATCGTACGATGACGTTCAGGTAAATCTTCGTGTGAACATATACGACGCGCACGACCAATAACTTGGTCAATACGAACAGGATGCCAATATGATTCCATTAAATGAACATATCGAACATTTCGTAAATTAATACCTTCCGCACCTGATGCTGTAATCATAAGTATTTTAATAACTTTACCATAAAGATTATCTGTAGATATTTTTTGTATGTCATTTCGTAAACTAGAAGGCAAAGAACCCCAATTGCTATTGAAGACATTTTTAATAATTTCTTTTTCTTCTTCTGTTTCTGTTCCTGTATGCAAAGCATACATAGGTTTTCCTTTATTTTCTTCACTTATATCAAGAACCCAGTCATCTAATTCACCTTTTTTAATTTTAAAACGTGTAAATCCGTGTGCTTCTAATACGATACTAAAAATACCAATTCCTTCCATAGTTCTAAATTGACTATAAATTAAATGTAGCCCATCCGTCTCACTATTTGACATTTTATCTTGTATCATTTCGAGAACTTGAAGAAACTTAGGACTATATTCCGCTAGATTTTCTTTACTTAATATATCTTCTTTATTTTGATAAAGTGTTTCTAATGTTGATTTAATTTTTGTTTCATAAAGAGGATCTCTTTGTTTATCAAGTTTTTTTTGTATTTTATCTTCATCATCAGGGCTATAGGTACCATCGGGATTTTTTAGAACTTCTTCAGTTGTTGTCACTTCAATTATTGTTTCATCTGTATTTTCAACAGCTTCTTTAATATCTCTTTTAGGCATTGGTCTCTTTATTTCAGTTGGAAATACAAAATTACAAAAAGACCTAGAGAATATACGATAAGTAGATGATGTCTCTTGATATATCTCATTATCTGCTAAATTTCGACGACGCATTTTCCTTTTTGCTGTATCACGTTCCAATTCTCTTTCTCTAGCACGGGCTTGTTCATAAATTCCAAATTGATAATCACTCATTTCACTCTTTATCACACGGAAATTATCACGAGGTTCATATTTTGGCATCAGTTTTTCTTGAGCGCTACGAAAATAAGAAGCAAGACCAAGTATTCTTCGTTTAAACATATTTGTATTGGTTACTTCGCCATTTTCTTTTATAAACAAACTTTTAAACTCTTCAAAATCATCTGGTAAAGCTTTGTTTCTTTGCACCTTTACTTGTCTAGAAAAAATTTCAATATCATTCTTTTTCAATTGTGAAAAAATAAATCTTTCAAACTTTTGATCACTAATATATGCCTTATCATCGTATTTTATACCTTGATATACACCTTTCTTCTTTGTAGTGACAAATCCATATGGATTTCTAGTCACAATTAAAGTATTTGAACTAGGATGATAATTAATATAATCTAATATTGCATACTTTGCAAATATATTCTTTAATACATGAATATCTATTTTACGTCCAGTTTTTATATTTAGTGGTATATTCCACGTCTTAATATATCCTCTAATTATATTAAACATAATACCCAATTCATTTGGATAATTGATAATTGGTGTTCCTGATAATAAAACAATACGACAATTTTCAGCACTTAGTAAATGATGATATAATTGCATAGATAGTGATGAACTATTACGCAATTTACCAACAATTCGACTTATAAAGTTATGTGCTTCATCAATAACAACCACTTTATTATCGAACGGATTTATTGTATTTTCTTTTGTGAGTTCAGTTAAATGTGACATTCTCATTCCATTATAGTTAATGAATTTATATTTTGTTCGTATCATCTCATTTAATTGTTTATTCAAACTAGCCCTCTGAATGTTTGTTAATGTATCATAATTTGGTTCTTTTGACATATTTACCAACCAAGCTCCACCTTGTTTCTTAATATAAGACATTGGTAAATCTAATACACCTGACAATGTTGCTAATATTTCATTTTTTTCACTCCCTAATGGTATAAACTCCCAAAATTGTGTTTTCTTATATAAAGCATCACCACATTTTTTAAGTTCTGATACATAATTACTTCTTAATGCGGCAGGTGTCATAATAATGACTTGATGTTTTGTTTTCATTCCTTCAGCAATTGCTATCGAAGAACACGTTTTACCTGAACCTAAACCATGATATAAGAGTAATCCTCGATATGGTGAATAAATATTCAAATAATCACGAACTATTTTTTGATGTGTTAAGAGAGAAAACTCACTAGACTCACGTCGTTTTTCACAAGAGACATCCGTCGATGCTTCTAATAATTCATCTTTATATTGTAGAAAAAGACCATTTATAAAATTAATGAACTTTTCACGATTATTTAAATAATAACTAGATGCACGAATAATTGGTATATCCTTTTTCTTTATTCTCTCTTCTATGTTAACATCATTAATCTTCATCATCGTCTCTGGAAACTCCGCTACTATATTTAAATCTGGCACTTTTGTTTTCCTAGACTTTTTTTCCTTTACCTCACTTGTTTCCACTAATTTTAACCTTGATTTTGGCTTCTTAATAATACGTAAAGGTTCGTCCTCTTTACTTTCTACTTTTGTCTCAGAACTAGACACCAATTTGAACTTCTTTTTAGGCAGTTTCTTCCGTTTAGAAATTGTATCTCTCTCAATATCAACTTCAATACCAGTATCCTCTTCTTTTGTCTCTTCTTCATCCATAAACTTTTCTAGTAATGTTTCTGTCATCTCTTCTTCAGGTATTTTTGGAGTTGTTAATCCACGCTTTTTTAGTTTATTCAAAAAAGCATCTCTATCAAAGTCTGTTTCTCCCGTCATGTCAACTATTTTTACTGGTTTTTTTTTGGGACCTGTATCCAGTTTTACTTCTCCATCCTCTTTACGTTTTCTTCTCTCTTCACGTCTTCTTCTTCTCTCTTCCTTTGTCTCCTTAATTCGCACTTCAAATTGTTTTCGTGTTTTGGGTGGTTCTTTTACTTTTAATTGTTCTAATATACTACTCATATATATTCTTATACTATAAAAAAATCGTGTTTTATTCCTAAACAAAATATATACTTAAATATATGAAAGTATATATTGCAACATTTACACATAAGCTTAAAGGTTCTGTCTACTTCATTCAAGAAAATATAACTTCTCCTGTTATTATTCAAGGAGTTCTTCACGCTAATCATATTAATGATAAAAGTTTTAAAGCTATTCATATTCATCAGTTTGGTGACTTGAGTAATGGATGTAAAACGTGTGGTGACCACTGGAATACCACAAAATATGACCATGGGGGACTACACGACCTACATAGTCATTCGGGTGATTTAGGAAATATCATTTTTTCTTCTAAGGGTATTTCAAAAATAAATATTCAAACAAATAAAATTACACTCTATGGTAAACATTCTATATTAGGAAGGTCTCTTGTCATTCACGAGGATAAAGATGATTTAGGACGAAGAAATACTTATGAAAGTAGAACAACTGGAACATCAGGAAAACGTATGGATTGTGCTGTTATTGGTATTGCATATCAAGATTAAAAATAAAATAACTATTTTTGAAATCTTAATTGTTTACCTCTTTTATTATTGTAACCTCTCAAGAGCCATTTCACATGCTTGTTGTTCTGCCTTTTTTTTAATTTTATGTTGTCCTCTACCTAATTCAATAAATATATCTCCATTTTTATCTAATACTTTGTGAATATATTTCATCGTAATTTTTTCTTTTACCTTCATCTGTTCATCAATCAATAGGGCATTCTCCTTCTTATGTTTATGAAGCGGCACATTTATAATCAAGAAAACACCCATTGTATACATTCCATCATCGTCCAAATCCATTGTAATATAGGTCGGTGTAACTTTGAACTCTTGTTGGATTTTTACTTGTAAAATATTTTTATAATTATCATCCGTTTTGATTAACTCAATCCAATTTACATGCTTCTCTAATACACTTTCAATGAAAATCTGTGCCATCTGAAATCCAGGTCCAGTAGAGAATACATTATCAAACCATTTCTCTTCATCATGAATGCTTATCTTGTTAAAATCTAAAAATAATGCACCAATAAAAGCCTCGAATAAACATCCTAAACGTTTATAGTTTGTTCTTATATTACTTTCTTCAGCATGTTTAGATATAATAAACCATTCATGAAGACCCATCTCATACGCTAGTTTTCCTATATGTTCATTTTTAACAAGTGCAATCTTCTTCTCTGTCATAAATCCTTCATTCTCTTTAGGAAACCTTTTATACAAATAATACTTTGTAACACACTCCAATACACCATCTCCTAAAAACTCAAGACGTTCATTTGATTTTGTTTTTAAATCAATACAATTTTTAGGACAAGGCTCTATAATTACATTTAAATTTTCATTTTCTAGATCGGGATTTTTTAAATATGATTTGTGAATAAATGCACGTTTATACAAATACATATTATGAATTTTAGAAGGAATATTATATTTTTTTAATATTTCTTCCACTTTATATTTTGGAATTTCTTTATTCAAAGGATTGTAAGGCGAAAAAATAAGTTCATCAGTCATCTCTATATAATACTTGTAGTGTTTCTTTTTAAACTTCTTTATAATATTTAATGTATAAATAATAAAGCAAACAATATAAAATGAACCTAATAATACCTATAAATGAAATATATTCTTGTTATTGATAATAGAGAGAACCGATTACTTCAATTGCTTAAGAAGTTAACTATAAAATATGACTTTATTCATATTGAAGTGAAAACACTTCCTATCGGAGATGTCATTATCATGAATGAACATAAAGAACACATTTTCATGATTGAACGTAAAACAATAAGTGACCTTGCTTCTAGCATATTGGATGGAAGATATAATGAACAATCATATCGTTATGATAAATTACATATTCATAATCATAATATCATATACATCATTGAAGGAGTTATAAATGATTTGACACTCCGTTATTCAAATATTGACAGACAAACCATACAATCCGCAATGATTTCCATACAATATTTTAAAGGATTTTCTCTCTATAAAACACTGAATATTGAGGAAACTGCATCTTATATTCTTCGTTTACTATCCAAGTTAAGAGAGAAAAAAGAGAAAAAATTATATTATAAGAGAGAAAAAATTACACACGAACAAAATATTATTCAAGTAGATTGTAGTAATAATTCTAACAATGATTTAACTTCATCTGTAAGCACGCAAACAGAAAATGGTCCTTCGTCATGCTATACAGATGTTGTTCATTCTCACGTTAAAAATAAAAATATTACAAGAGAGAATATACATATATTGTTTTTAAACCAAATTCCATTTGTAAGCCATATGTCATCAAAATGCATTATTCAAAATGTTGGCACAATTTATGAACTTATACAAAAACTAAAAGAAAATGAGAATTTCCTTGATTCATTCAAGTATACAAACTCAGATGGTAAAGAAAGAAAACTAAGTAAAAGAAGTATTGATAGTATAAAGCATTATTTATTATAAACAGAAACTAATAATTATTCTTGAAAGACTATTCATAGCAATACCATTTATTTTTTTATTGATAATACTCTCTATTTGTCTATTATAATATTCTCTCGTAAAAGGATTAGAGAGAAGACCACATAATCCCCAATCCCATGATTTATCTATTTGTCGTCGAATAAAATCCATTGTAATATTTGGATTGGATGAAATACCATATTTACCCCAATTCCAAGGCTTGTCTATGTGTTTTTCTATAAACTCAGGTGTAATCGCTGGATGAGTAGAGAGAACATCAAAATAAGTAAATTTATATATATATTTTTCAATAAACTCAAGAGACATTGATGGGTTGTAAGCTATTCCATCATCCCAACACCAAGAACGACCACATTGCCCTTGTAGATCTATATGTTTTTCGATAAATTCAGGAGTAATTACTGGATTTTCTGATAATCCACCAACTCCTACTTCCCAATGTTTATCTATATGTTTTTCAATAAATTCTTGACTAATATTAGTATTTGATGAAATACCAAATTGACCCCAACAAAATTGGTTATTTAATTTATCGATGTGACGTTCTATAAATTCCATCGTTAAATTTGGATTTCTACTTATACCTATCCAATTCCATTCTTTATTTGGATACTTTTCAATGAAATCCTCTTTTATAGAAATATGCACTGATAATCCAAGTTGTCCCCAATTCCAAGGTTTATCTATATATTCTTCAACAAACTCATTTGTTATACAAGGATTTGATGATAATCCATCTGAACCCCAATCCCAACTCTTGTCTATGTGTTCTTTTATAAATTTACACGTAATACAAGGATTAGAAGATAAACCATCACTTCCCCATACCCAAGGTTTATCTATATTTTCTTCTATAAACTCAGGTGTTATAAACTTATTTCTAGATAAATGTGACCAATCCCATTCCAAGTAATGAATATGTTTTTGAATATACTCTAAAGGCATTATTGAATAAATGATATTTTTTTTATTTTGATAATTATTATAATATGAAAAAGTCAATCTATGATTCATGTATCTCATCACTCTACATAAACCAATATGAGCAAAATACATATCAATAGTTATTTTAGAAAGATCTAAATCATTTCGGTTTACATGTTCTTCTATGAATTTGCATAACAAATATTCAAAATCTTCTATCATTGTATCTTATTCTTATGTGTAAGGATATAATAATATCAATTTTGTGCATAATAAATAAAATTGATATTATTATATCCTTCTCTCTCTCTTTATATACAGATGATACATTTACAACCTCCCTTGTTAAGAACCTCTACTCAAGGATACACTTGTCTTTATGGAACACTTTTGTCATCTTCTTATTCTAATAATTACATTGAACTTATTCTATCTTTTCAAAAATTAATTTATTCTCTCTATAATATTCGTCTTCCATGGAGAACTATTTTAGAGAGTCATAAATATCTATATCTATTTGATATGTATTGTCAATCATTTAACCAAATACCTAATTCACGATTGTAAAAATAAAATTGAATAATATATACTTGTTATCTCCAATTATATTATCATGCCTTTTTACGCAGTCGCTCGAGGACGTAATGTTGGTGTTTATAAAACGTGGAATGAATGTAAAAAAGAAGTTTTAGGTTTCAAGTTTCCATCTTTTCGCAAGTTTGATACTCAAGAAGAAGCAGAAGCCTTTATTGAAGGTCGTGTCAAATCAAAGACAAAGGATAACAATGAGAGAAAGCTCAAAATAAAGAAGACTGCAAAAAATATATATGTTTCAGAAAGTGATTTCTATCCAGATTATTATGTGTATACAGATGGTTCGTGTCACCATAATGGTCGGAAGAATGCCGTAGCTGGTATTGGTATTTATTTTGGGTCAAACGACCCTCGAAATGTTTCTAAACGTGTAGTAGGAAAACAAACCAATAACGTAGCTGAATTGACAGCAATATTAGAAACATATAATATTATTGAAAACGACGTTAAAAAAGGAATAAAAATAGTTATCGGAACTGATTCAGAATATGTTATCAAGTGTTTAACCTCATATGGTGAGAGGTGTTCGAAGAAAATGTGGGTTGATCCCATACCAAATCGAGAACTGGTGAAACAAGTGTATGAAACTTATAAAGATATGGAAAATGTGAAATTTATGCATATAAAGGCACATACAAAAGGAATAGATATTCATTCAGTTGGAAATGAAAACGCAGATAGACTTGCAAATATGGCACTTGAGTAGTTTGTTATATGAAAGAGCATATAAAGATAAATATACAATTATTTTTATACTATGGCAATCATAAGGTTAAAAGATAGAGAAACTCTTGTTTCTACTTGTGAAGAGGATAAAGGAAAGTGGTTGAAATTTAAAGGAAATCAATATTATATAGTCAAAGATAATAATGATTTTCTAAAAGTTATTCAAAATGGTATCTCTCTTCCATGTTTAATTACAACATATGTAACAGATATGAAAAATATGTCTGAATATTTAAAATATAATAGAAATGAATGGAATGAATACATCAATCATTGGGATGTATCAAACGTTCAAAATATGGAATGTATGTTTCGTTATTGTTCATCTTTCAATCAACCTTTGAACTCTTGGAATGTTTCGAACGTAAAAATAATGGATTATATGTTCAAAGGTTGTTCTTCTTTCAATCAATCTTTGAATTCGTGGAATGTGTCCAATGTAACAAGTATGAAATGGTTATTTTGTGGTTGTTCCTCTTTCAATCAACAACTATGTTTGTGGGACGTGTCCAATGTAAAATATATGAGTTATATCTTTCATAAATGTATCTCTTTCAACCAACCTTTGAATTCATGGAATGTTTCTAACGTTCAAGATATGGATAGTATGTTTTATGGTTGTAGTTCTTTCAATCAACCTTTGAACTCATGGAATGTTTCTAATGTTGTAAATATGCTTAGGATGTTTGAAGGTTGTTCATCGTTTAATCAACCTCTTGATTCATGGAATGTATCCAATGTAAAGGATATGGAACATATGTTTAAAGGGTGTATTTCATTTAATCAACCTCTTTCATATGATTTTATTCAAAAATATATTCAATCTAATAAAAACAACTA
>LFIK01001422.1_pt1 | contig 19002 bp, 14 predicted proteins | sample 643401 | NCBI WGS metagenome assembly LFIK01 (sample SAMN03777447, study PRJNA286221) | soda lake metagenome | biome: soda lake; feature: Kulunda steppe; material: water; isolation source: sample T5-Br brine of Lake Tanatar-5 | place: Russia: Kulunda steppe | collected 2010-07
GCGGTCGGCGGGGCCAAGATAAAGGCAGATGTCGGAGCGTCTCATGCGCCCAACATCGCACATCAGACCGACGTTGGGAATCTTATGTCAGGTGGCGAACACTAGCGCCCGCGTCTTTCGAGCGTCCGCTCCGTCCGCATAGCTGACCCTCGCCACTCTCGACCGGCCTGCCTGCAGCCCTCGCGCCGCCCCACCCGCGGAACCCCGCCGCCCATCCCTTTCCGCCCCTTGTCCCCGCCGCCCCCCCGCGCCTATAAGGGCGGTCTGATCGTCCGGGCCCGGCCCGGGCGGTCCCCATGACGCTGATCGCAGGAACCCCGGGATGTTTTCTCTGTCTGGCCTGTTCACCTCGGACATGGCAATCGACCTCGGCACCGCCAACACGCTGGTCTATGTCAAGGGCCGGGGGATCATCCTGAACGAGCCTTCGGTGGTGGCCTATCACATCAAGGACGGCGGCAAGCAGGTGCTGGCCGTGGGCGAGGATGCCAAGCTGATGCTGGGCCGCACGCCCGGCAGCATCGAGGCGATCCGCCCCATGCGCGACGGGGTGATCGCGGACTTCGACGTGGCCGAGGAGATGATCAAGCATTTCATCCGCAAGGTCCACCGCAACACCATGTTCTCGAAGCCCAAGGTGATCGTCTGCGTCCCCTATGGCGCCACGCCCGTGGAAAAGCGCGCGATCCGGCAGTCGGTGCTGTCGGCGGGTGCGCGCCGGGCGGGGCTGATCTCGGAGCCCATCGCCGCGGCCATCGGCGCGGGAATGCCGATCACCGACCCCACGGGGTCGATGGTGGTGGACATCGGCGGCGGGACGACCGAGGTGGCGGTGCTGTCCCTCGGCGATATCGTCTATGCGCGCTCGGTCCGCGTCGGCGGCGACCGGATGGACGAGGCGATCATCTCCTACCTGCGCCGCCAGCAGAACCTGCTGATCGGCGAGGCGACGGCGGAAAAGATCAAGTGCACCATCGGCACCGCGCGGATGCCCGACGACGGGCGCGGCGCGGCCATGCATATCCGGGGCCGCGACCTCCTGAACGGTGTGCCCAAGGAGACCGAGATCACCCAGGCCCAGGTCGCCGAGGCGCTGGCCGAGACGGTGACGACCATGGTCGAATCGGTCATGATGGCGCTGGAGACCACGCCCCCGGACCTGGCCGCCGATATCGTCGACCGGGGCGTGATGCTGACCGGGGGCGGCGCGCTTCTGGGCGAGCTGGACCTGGCGTTGCGCGAACAGACGGGGCTGTCGATCTCGGTCGCTGACGAAGCGTTGAACTGCGTTGCCATGGGCACCGGCAAGGCGCTGGAGTACGAAAAGCAACTGCGTCACGCGATCGACTACGAAAGCTGACGCCCCTGCCCGCATGAGGGCTGCACGAGGCTGCATTGGCTCAGGATCGTTCGTCGGATCAGGATTTCATTCGCCCGGTGCGCCGCATCGTGGTGGGGCTGATGGTGTTCGTGTTCCTGGCCGCCTTCGTGCTGTGGCGCGTGGACAGCCCGCGGATGGAACAGTTCCGCGCAGCGCTCGTGGACGCGGTGGTGCCCAGCTTCGACTGGGCGCTGCTGCCGGTGGCCAAGGCCGTGAACATGGCCGAAAATTTCCGCTCCTACGCGCGCATCTACGAACAGAACCAGGAATTGCGCCGCGAATTGCAGCAGATGCGGGCGTGGCGCGAGGCCGCGCTGCAACTGGAACAGCGCAACGCTCAGCTTCTGGACCTCAACCAGGTGCGGCTGGACCCGCAACTGACCCATGTCACCGGCGTGGTGCTGGCCGATTCGGGTTCGCCCTTCCGCAAGTCGGTGCTGCTGAACGTGGGCGCGCGCGACGGGGTGCAGGACGGCTGGGCGGTGATGGACGGGCTGGGGCTGGCGGGGCGGATTTCGGGCGTGGGGCAGCGGTCGTCGCGGGTGGTGCTGCTGACCGACACCAACAGCCGCGTGCCGGTGGTGATCCAGCCCTCGGGGCAACGCGCGCTGCTAGCGGGCGACAATTCGTCCCTGCCGATCCTCGATTTCATCGAAACCCCCGAAGAGGTGCGTCCGGGCGACCGCGTGGTGTCATCGGACGATGGGGGTGTCTTCCCCTCGGGGCTCCTGGTGGGCGAGGTGGTGCTGGGCGCCGACCGGCGGCTGCGGCTGCGGCTGGCCGCCGACTACGGGCGGCTGGATTTCCTGCGCGTGCTGCGCTCGCGCCCGATGGAGCGGATCACCGACCCCGGCACACTGGTGGTGCCGTGGACGCCGGACATGCCCGCCGCCGAAGCGACCGAGGACGACGACACGGCGGACACACTCGCGCAGGATGGCGATGGCTGAGCAGCGCCCGGTCCACCCGCTGTGGTTCGCGGCCCTGTTCCTGGCACTTGCGGGGCTGTCGCTGTTCATCCGCATGCTCCCGCTGGGCGCGCGCGGCTGGACCTTTCCGGGGCCGGACCTGCTCTTGTGCCTGACGCTGGCCTGGGTGGTGCGGCGTCCGGATTACCTGCCCGCGCCGGTGATCGGCGCGGTGTTCTTCCTCGAGGACTTGCTGCTCATGCGCCCACCGGGGCTGTGGGCGCTCATGGTGCTGCTGGGCACCGAATTCCTGCGCCGCCGCACCGGCACCCTGCGCGGGCTGAATTTCTGGTTCGAGTATGCCACTGTCGGCGGCACCCTGCTGGCGATGCTGCTTCTGAACCGGCTGATCCTCGCAATCGTGATGGTGCCGCAACCGCCCTTCAGCTTGAGTTTCGGGCAGTTTCTGGGCACGGTTCTGGCCTATCCTGCGGTGGTGGCGGTGTCGCATTTCGTGCTGCGCGTGCGCAAGCCGTCCACGGGCGAGGTCGATGCATTGGGACAGAAGCTATGAAACGCTCGCCGAAGGAAGAGGCCGACAGCGCCCGCCTGATCACTCGGCGGATGCTGGTGCTGGGCGGGCTGAAGCTGGGGGTCGCTGGCGCGCTGATCTGGCGGATGCGCGACATGCAGCTCAACCAGTCCGACCAGTTCCGCCTGCTGGCCGAGGAAAACCGCATCAACATGCGTCTGATCCCGCCCACGCGCGGGCTGATCCATGACCGCAACGGCGTGCTGATCGCCGGCAATGAGCAGAATTACCGCATCGTCATCGTGCGCGAGGATGCGGGCGACGTGGACATGGTGTTCGACCGGCTGCGCAAGCTGGTGGACCTGAGCGACGAGGATATCGCCCGCGCCCACCGCGACGTGATGCGCAACCGCCCCTTCGTGCCCGTCACCGTGGCCGAGCGACTGACCTGGGAAGAGGTGGCGCGGGTGGCCGCCAACGCCCCCGCCCTGCCCGGCATCACCCCCGAGGTCGGGCTGTCGCGCCACTACCCGCTTTACGAGGACATGTCGCATGTGGTCGGCTACGTCGGCCCGGTGTCCGAACGCGATCTGGAGGCGCTGGAGGCGCCCGACCCGGTGCTGCAGATCCCGCGCTTCCAGATCGGCAAGATCGGGGTGGAACGCGCGCACGAGGACAGCCTGCGCGGCACCGCCGGGTCGCGCCGGATCGAGGTGAACGCCGTGGGCCGCGTCATGCGCGAACTGGACCGGGTGGAGGGCACGCCGGGCCAGAACGTGCAACTGACGCTGGACGCACGACTGCAGAACTTCGTTCAGGCGCGCCTGAACGGCGAAAGCGCCGCGGTGGTGGTGATGGATGCGTCCAGCGGCGACCTGCTGGCGATCTCGTCCTCGCCGGGGTTCGATCCCAACCTCTTCGTGCGCGGCATCTCGGTGCCCGATTACCGCGAGTTGCTGGACGACCCCTATCGCCCGCTGGCCGACAAGACCGTGCAGGGCATGTATCCGCCCGGGTCGACCTTCAAGATGGTGACGGCGCTGGCAGCGCTGGACGCGGGCGAGACCAACGCCAACGAACGCGTCTTCTGCCCCGGACACATGGATATCTCGGGGCACCGGTTCCATTGCTGGCGGCGCGGCGGGCACGGGCGGATGAACATGGTCTCAGCGCTGTCCGAATCCTGCGATGTGTATTTCTATGAGATGGCGATGCGGGTCGGGATCGACCGGATCAACGAAATGTCCGAGCGGCTGGGCCTGGGCATCCGCTATGATCTGCCGATGTCGGCGGTGGCCTCGGGGCTGAACCCAACGCGCGACTGGAAACAGGCCCGGCGCGGCGAGGCATGGCGCGTGGGCGATACGGTCAACGCCTCCATCGGGCAGGGGTTCGTGCTGACGACGCCGCTGCAACTGGCGGTGATGACCGCGCGGCTGACCACCAACCGCGCGATCCTGCCGCGACTGGTCCGCGCAGTGGGCGGCGAGGAAGTGGCCAACGCCAACGCCGAGGCGAAGTCGCTGGACCTGCGCCCCGAGTGGCTGGACCTGATCCGGCGCGGCATGTCCGAATGCACCAACCATGCGCGCGGCACCGCCTATTCCTCGCGCATCGTCGAGGCCGCGCAGCGCCACGCGGGCAAGACCGGCACCAGCCAGGTGTTTTCCATCACCCGCGCCCAGCGCGAGGCCGGGATCCGGCGGCAGGAGGACCTGCCCTGGAACCGGCGCAATCACGCGCTTTTCGTCGCCTACGCCCCCGAGGACGCGCCCCGCATCGCCGTGTCGGTGGTGGTGGAACATGGCGGCGGCGGCTCCAGCGCGGCGGCGCCGATCGGGCGCGACGTGGTGCTGGCGGCGCTCAATGACGGGATGCCGCCGCTCTCGGCCTATCCGGCGCCGCAGCGCAACCGGATCGAAACCCAGATGCGCGAGTTGAGCGCGCGGCTGCGCCCACTGGACCGGGACGGCGTGGATCAGGCATGACGTATCTTGAATACAACGTCAAACGGATGCCCACCGGGCTGTCCAAGGTGCTGTATCTGAACTGGCCGCTGGTGCTGCTGCTTATGGCGGTTGCGGGCATGGGGTTCCTGATGCTCTATTCGGTTGCGGGCGGCTCCATGCTGCCCTGGGCCGACCCGCAGATGAAGCGCTTCGGCGCGGGGCTTGCGCTGATGTTCGCCATCGCCTTCACGCCGCTATGGTTCTGGCGCTCCATCGCCGGGCTGGCCTATGCGCTGTCGGTGCTGCTGCTGCTGGGGGTGGAATTCTTCGGCACCGTGGGCATGGGCGCCAAGCGCTGGCTGGAACTGGGCCCGATCCGGCTGCAACCGTCGGAACTGGCCAAGATCACGCTTCTGATGGCGCTGGCGGCCTATTACGACTGGCTGGACCTGAAGCGGACCTCGCACCCGCTGTGGGTGTTTCTGGCGCTGCTGATCATCGTGATCCCCACGCTGCTGGTGCTGCGCCAGCCGGACCTTGGCACGGCGCTCCTGCTCGGTGGCGGCGGCGTGATCCTGATGTTCATCGCGGGCGTCTCGTGGCTCTATTTCGCGGTGGCCATCGGCGCGGGGGTGGGTGGCATTTCGCTGGTGCTGGCCTCGCGCGGGACCGAATGGCAGATCCTGCGCGACTACCAGTATCGCCGCATCGACGCCTTTCTGGACCCCAGCATCGACCCGCTGGGCGCGGGCTATCACATCACCCAGGCCAAGATCGCCATGGGATCGGGCGGCTGGTCCGGGCGCGGGTTCATGGAAGGCACGCAATCGCGGCTGAACTTCCTGCCCGAGAAACACACCGATTTCATCTTCACCACACTGGCCGAGGAACTGGGCTTTGTCGGCGCGGCAACGCTGCTGGTGCTTTACCTCTTGATCCTGGTCTTTGCGGGCTACACGGTGCTGCGGGCGGCCACACGGTTCGGATCTTTGCTGGCGGCGGGGGTTATCGTGACGTTTTTCCTCTATTTCGCGGTCAATATGGCGATGGTGATGGGGCTCTTGCCGGTGGTGGGGGTGCCCTTGCCGCTGGTCTCGTACGGCGGCTCGGCGATGCTGGTGCTGCTGATCGGCTTCGGGCTGCTGCAAAGCGCCCATGTGCATTGCCCGCGGACCCGGTCATGAGCCCCGTGATCCTGTTTTCCGCCGGGGCCGAACGGTTCGAGGTCTATGCCGAACCGCTGCGCGACGCGCTTCGGGCCGCGGGTGTGAGCCCGCGCGTGGTCACCGAGGCCGCGCCGGAAGAGGTCGATTACATCGTCGTCGCCCCCGGCAGCGGGATCACCGATTTCGGCCCCTACACGCGGTGCAAGGCGGTGCTCAGCCTCTGGGCCGGGGTGGAGCGGATGGTGGGCAATCCAACGCTCACGCAGCCCCTGTGCCGGATGGTGGACACCGCGCTTGAAGCCGGGATGGTCGAATACGTCACCGGCCATGTGCTGCGCCATCATCTGGGCATGGACCGCTTCATCAACCGCCCGCTCACAGGCTGGGAGGCGGGTGTGCCGCCGCTGGCCAGCGAAAGGCCGGTGGCGATGCTGGGGCTCGGCGCGCTGGGGCGGGCCTGTGCGCGAGCGCTCACGGAGTTGGGCTTTCCGGTCCTGGGCTGGAGCCGCAGCCCGCGCGACGTGGCGGGCATCGCCTGCCACCACGGGGCCGAGGGGCTGGCCGAGGTGCTGGGCCGCGCGCAGATCGTGGTGACGCTGCTGCCGCTGACGCCCCAGACCGAAAACCTGATCGACGCGGCTGCGCTGGCGCGGGTGCCGCAGGGCGCGGTGCTGATCAATCCCGGGCGCGGCGCGCTGATCGACGATGACGCGCTGCTGGCGGCGCTGGAGCGGGGGCACATCGGCCACGCCACGCTGGACGTGTTCCGCACCGAACCACTGCCCGAGGATCACCCCTATCGCACCCACCCGCACGTGACCGTGACCCCCCACATCGCCGCCGCCACCCGCCCCGAAACGGCATCCCGCGTGATCGCCGAGAACGTGCGCCGGGGCGAGGCTGGCGAGCCCTTCCTGCACCTGGTGGACCGCGACCGCGGGTATTGAAGGCGGGTGCGTGCGGATGGTCGCGGGACGGAGCGCGGGCGTCGCCCGCGCAAGCGCCCTCGGGGCGTGCCCACCCCTCCCGCCCCTGCACGCCCCGAGGGCGCTTGGGCTCACATTGGCGGCGAAGGGTTCATCAATGGCCCCGGCGCGCTATATCCGAGTCCATGACACAGCAAGACATATCCCCCGCCACGCAAAGCCCCTGGCCCACCGGCCGCGCCGCGCTGCTGCTGCTGGCCACGCTGGCTTTCGTGGTCTCGCCCTATTTCACGGACGGGTTCAGCGGCTTCGACCCGGAGCTGTTCCCCGAACCGCAACGCAACCCGCCGGTGCAGCCCGCGGGCTATGCCTTTGGCATCTGGGGGCTGATCTATCTCTGGCTGATCGGGCTGGCGGGATTCGGGCTGATCCGGCGCCGCAATGACCCCGCCTGGGACGCGCCACGCCTGCCGCTGATCGTCAGCCTGGGCGTGGGCAGCGCCTGGATCGCGGTGGCGAACACCAGCGCGGTCTGGGCCACGGTGCTGATCTGGGTGATGCTGGCGGGCGCTCTGGCGGCGCTCTGGCGGGTGCCGCAGGGCGATGGTCCGGCGCGCTGGCTGGGGGCGGCGCCGGTGGCGGTCTATGCGGGCTGGCTGACGGCGGCGAGTTGCGTGTCCGTGGGGTTGATGCTGGCGGGCTATGGCGTGACCGGACCGGTGGTGGCGGCGCTGCTGGCGCTTGCGCTCGCGGTGGTGATTGCGCTGAGCGTGCAGGTCCGGCTGGGCCGGTCGGCGCTTTACGGCGTCACGGTGATCTGGGCGCTGGTCGGCGTGGTGGTGGCCAACCTCGGCGGCCCGCTGGTGGTAGCGCCGACCGCCGGGGCCGGGATCGTCGCCGTGCTGGCCGCGATCGGGTGGTCGACCCGCACGCCCGGGGCTTCCCTTGCCGGGGTGCGGTGGTAGAAGGGGCCAACCGCACTACGGAGCCGATCCCATGCCCACCGATTTCGACGCCACCCGCGCGCTCTTCGACCTGCCCGAAGGCGTGATTTACCTCGACGGCAATTCGCTCGGCCCCCTGCCCCGCGCCGCCGCTGCGCGCGTGGGCCATGCCATGACCGAAGAATGGGGCAAGATGGTCATTACCGGCTGGAACCGCGCCGGGTGGATGGAGATGCCCAGCCGGATCGGCGACCGGATCGGGCGGCTGATCGGCGCCGAGCCGGGGCATGTGGTGCTGGGTGACACGCTGTCGATCAAGGTCTATCAGGCGCTGGCCTCGGCGCTGGAGATGGTGCCGGAGCGCCGCGTGATCCTGTCGGACACTGGCAACTTTCCCACCGATCTCTACATGGCCGAGGGGCTGTGCCGCACGCTGGGCGCGGGGTATGAGTTGCGCACCGTCGCCCCCGAGGAGGTGGAGGGCGCCATCGACGGCTCGATCGCCGTGCTGATGCTGACCGAGGTGGATTACCGCACGGGACGCCGCCACGACATGGCCGCGCTGACCCGCCGCGCGCATGAAGCGGGCGCGCTGACGGTCTGGGATCTGGCGCATTCGGCAGGGGCCTTTGCAGTGGATGTGGCCGGAACGGGCGCGGATTTCGCCGTGGGCTGCACTTACAAGTATCTCAATTCCGGCCCCGGCGGCCCGGCGTTCATCTACGTCGCCCCACGCCACGCCGACCGCGCGCGCCCCGCGCTTTCGGGCTGGCTGGGGCACGAGGAGCCATTCGCCTTCGACCTGGCCTATCGCCCGGCGCGCGGGGTGGAGCGGATGCGCGTGGGCACGCCGCCGGTGCTGCAGATGGCGGCGCTGGACGCGGCGCTGGACGTGTGGGAGGGCGTGGACATGGCCGACCTGCGTGCCCGGTCGCTGGCGCTGCAGGACCGGTTCATCGAAGGGGTCGAAGCCGCCGCCCCGGCGCTGACCCTCGCCACCCCGCGCGACCCTGCGCACCGCGGCAGCCAGGTCAGCTTCCGCCACCCCGAAGGCTACGCCATCATGCAGGCGCTGATCGCGCGCGGGGTGATCGGCGATTTCCGCGCGCCCGATATCCTGCGCTTCGGCTTCACGCCCCTTTACCTGCGGCCCGAGGACGTGGACACCGCCATCAAGGTGCTGGCCGAGGTGATGGAAAACCGCGCCTGGGACCGGGCCGAATACCGCACCCGCGCCCGCGTCACCTGAAGGCCAGAGCCCTGCCCCGCCCGGCGCTTGCGCCGGGCAGCGCCCCCGAAGCGCCATGGGAGGGCGGGCGGGGCGCTGAGGGGGCGCTTTCCCCCGCGTCCACACGCGCGTCCCCTCAGTATTCCTCGACCGCCAGAACCCCGTCGATACTTTTCACCGCCCCGCGCAATTCCGGTGTGATGACATGCGCCGCGCCGGTGGTCACGTCGACCTCCTGCCCTGTGGCCATGTCGGTCACGCAGAAACACACCGGCCCGCGCCCGCGGGCCTTGCCGCCGCCTTTTTCCGGGCCGAACCGCTCCAACAGCCGCGCCACCGCCGCCACCGCCTGCGGCTCGGCAATATGGATGCGCAGCCCCGGCGCGCCCGCATCGGCCACCACCGCATCCACCGGCTGCGCCCCACGCGCCAGGAGCTTCAGCGTCTCGGCCTCCATCGTCGCCTCGACCGTCAGCACCACATTCGCCCCAGGCTCCAGATACTGGCGCGCCGCCTCCAGCGTGTCGGCGAAAACCGTCACCTCGTAAAGCCCGGTCGGGTCCGAAAGCTGGACGAAGGCAAACCGGTTCCCGCGCGCGGATTTCTTCTCCTGCCGGGCCGAGACGGCGCCCGCGATCTTGGCCACCAGCGGGGCGCGCTCCGCCCGCGCGGACAGTTCGTCGAGCGTCAGCACCTCCTTGCGCTTCAATGCCGCGCGATAGTCATCGAGCGGGTGGCCCGAGAGGTAGAAGCCCACCGCCGCGTGCTCCTCGCCCAGCCGTTCGTTGGGCAGCCAGTCCTCGGACGGCTTCAGCCGCGGCTCCGGCAGTCCCTCGCCCGCCTCGCCGAACAGCGACACCTGCGCCGAGCCCGCTGCCTCGTGCACCGAGGCCGAGAACGCGACCAGCGTGTCCAGATTGGCGAACACGCGGCGCCGGTTGCGGTCCAGCGCATCGAACGCCCCGGCCCGCGCCAGCATCTCCAGCGACCGCTTGCCCACACGCTTCAGGTCCACCCGCCGCGCAAAATCGAAGAGCGAGGCAAAGGGCCGCTCGCCCCGCCCCGCCACGATCATGCGCATCGCCTCCACGCCCACGTTCTTGAGCGCCCCCAACCCGTAGACCAGCGCGCCATCCGCCACGGAAAACGTGGCCTCGGACCGGTTCACACACGGCGCCACCACGGGGATGCCCAGCCGGTCCACCTCGCGCTTGTAGACCGAGAGCTTGTCGGTCAGGTGGATATCGCAGTTCATCACCCCGGCCATGAATTCCACCGGGTGGTTCGCCTTCAGCCACGCGGTCTGGTAGCTGACCACGGCATAGGCGGCGGCGTGCGACTTGTTGAACCCGTAGTTGGCGAATTTTTCCAGCAGGTCGAATACCTCGGCCGCCTTCTTAGCGTCCACCCCGTTGGCCAGCGCGCCCTGCACGAACTTGGGGCGTTCCTTGGCCATCTCCTCGGCGATCTTCTTGCCCATAGCGCGGCGCAAGAGGTCCGCCTGACCGAGGCTATACCCCGCCATCACCTGCGCGATCTGCATCACCTGTTCCTGATAGACGATGATGCCCTGGGTTTCCTCCAGGATGTCATCGATCATCGGATGCACGGACTGACACTCGCGCAGCCCGTTCTTGACCTCGCAATACTGGGGGATGTTCTCCATCGGGCCGGGCCGATAGAGCGCCACCAGCGCCACGATATCCTCGATGCAGGTGGGCTTCATGCGCCGCAGCGCGTCCATCATGCCCGAACTTTCCACCTGGAACACCGCCACGGTGCGGGCACTGGCGTAAAGCTCGTAGGTCGCCGCGTCATCCAGCGGGATGCGCTCGATGTCCACCTCAACGCCGCGGCGCTTCAGCAGGTCGACCGCGTTCTGGATCACCGTCAGCGTCTTCAGGCCGAGGAAGTCGAACTTCACCAGCCCCGCCTGCTCCACCCATTTCATGTTGAACTGGGTCGCGGGCATGTCGGCGCGCGGGTCGCGGTAGAGCGGCACCAGTTCATCGAGCGGGCGGTCGCCGATCACCACCCCGGCAGCGTGGGTCGAGGCATTGCGCAACAGTCCCTCGATCGCCTGGGCATAGGTCAGGCAGCGGTCCACCACTTCCTCGGCGCGCGCCGCCTCACGCAGGCGCGGCTCGTCGGCCAGCGCCTTCTCTATGCTGACCGGCTTCACGCCTTCGACCGGGATCATCTTCGACAGCTTGTCCACCTGCCCGTAGGGCATCTGCAACACGCGCCCCACGTCGCGCACCGCGGCCTTGGACAGCAGCGCGCCGAAGGTGATGATCTGGCCCACCTTCTCGCGCCCGTATTTCGCTTGCGTGTAGCGGATCACCTCCTCGCGCCGGTCCATGCAGAAGTCGATGTCGAAGTCGGGCATGGACACGCGTTCGGGGTTCAGGAAGCGCTCGAACAGCAGGTTGTAGCGCAAGGGATCCAGATCGGTGATGGTCAGCGCATAGGCCACAAGCGAGCCCGCGCCCGACCCGCGCCCCGGCCCAACAGGGATATCCTGTTCCTTGGCCCATTTGATGAAGTCGGCAACGATCAGGAAATAGCCGGGAAAGCCCATCCCCTCGATGATGCCCAGCTCGAACTCCAGCCGCTTTTCATACTCCTCCACCGGCGCGGCATGGGGGATCACCGCCAGCCGCGCGGCCAGCCCCTCCTTGGCTTGGCGGCGCAACTCCTGCACCTCGTCCTCGGCAAAGCGCGGCAGGATCGGCGGGCGGGTTTCCGCCCGGAAGGCGCAACGCCGGGCGATCTCGACGGTGTTCTCCACCGCCTCGGGCAGGTCGGCGAAGAGCGCGGCCATTTCCTCGGGCGTCTTCAGGTAGTGCTGCGGGGTCAGGCGGCGGCGCGGCGCGGCCTGATCGACATAGGCGCCGTCCTTGATGCACAGCAGCGCGTCATGCGCCTCGTACATCTCCGGGTCCGGGAAATGCACGTCATTGGTCGCCACGAGCGGCAGGTCCATGGCATAGGCCATTTCCACAAACGCCCGCTCGGTCGCGGCCTGCGCTGCCATCATCTGCCCGCCCTCATCGGCATGGCGCTGCAATTCCACATAAAGCCGCCCCGGAAAGGCTGCCGCCAGCCGCTCCATCAGCGCCCGCGCCTTCGCCTCCTGCCCCGCCTGCACCAGTCGCCCCACCGGCCCCTCGGCCCCGCCGGTCAGCGCGATCAGCCCGCCCGCGTGCCGCTCCAGCGCCTCCAACGGCACCTGCGGGACCTGCGGGACCTGCCCGGTATCCTCCAGATACAACACCGAGTTCAGCTTCAGCAGGTTCATGTAACCCGCCTCGTCCTGCGCCAGAAGCACCATGGGCGCTGGCGGGCGCGGCTTCTCGCCGGGACCGGCGGGGTCGAACCCGACCGAGACCTGACAGCCCAGGATCGGCTGCACACCCGCCCCCGCCGCCAGCACCGAAAACTCCAGCGCGGCGAACATGTTGTCGCTGTCGGTGACCGCCACTGCGGGCATCCCCTGCGCGGCACAGCGCTTGATCAACTGCTTCAGCGGCACCGCGCCTTCCAGCAGCGAATACTCGGTGTGGACACGCAAATGGATGAATCGGGGGGAAGGGGCGCCTTGGGTCATGGCATGAGCCTAGCGCCAGGCTCCGGGCTGCGAAAGCCCCCAAGCCAACCGCGCGGTTTTCAGGCCGCGCGCGACGGTCGCACGCCCTGCCCGCAGGTTAGCCCTTGCCAGACCCGCAGGGACAGGCTTTCTTCATCACCATGATCTGGCGCCAGAGGCCACCTTACGCCGCATCGAGCGGCCCCTGCACATGCGCCCCCTTCCCAGACCGCGGCAGGACACCATGATGACGGAGGTTTCGTTTCACCTCAACGGCACGCCGGTGACAGTCCCGGTCACCGACCCCACCCGCACGCTTCTGGACTGGCTGCGCGAAGACCGCGGCCTGACCGGCACCAAGGAAGGCTGCAACGAAGGCGATTGCGGCGCCTGCACGGTGATGGTCACGGGCGCGGAGGGCCCGCGCGCGCTCAACGCCTGCATCCTGTTCCTGCCCCAGCTTCAGGGCCGCGCGGTGCGCACGGTCGAAGGCATCGGCACACCGGACACCCCCCACCCTGCGCAGACGGCGATGGTCGACCACCACGGCAGCCAGTGCGGCTACTGTACACCGGGATTCGTCATGTCCATGGTCACCGCGCACGCCAACGGCGCCACCGACCATGACGACCAGCTTGCCGGGAACCTCTGCCGCTGCACCGGCTACGCCCCCATCCTGCGCGCCGCCCGCGCCCTCGAGGCCGCCCCCCTCCCCGCCTGGATCGAGCAGGACCGCGCCGCCCCCTTCATCTTGCCCGAAATACCCCCGGGGGAGTCGCCGTCAGGCGACGGGGGCGGGCAGCCCCCTGCCCCCGCTTGCCAGATGCCCCGCGGCGCGGACGAACTTGCCACACTCTACGCCGCGTACCCTGATGCGACTCTGGTCGCCGGCGCCACGGATGTCGGCCTCTGGGTCACCAAGGGGATGCAGGACATCCGCCCGGCGATCTTCCTTGCCCAGGTCGCCGATCTGCGCGGGGTCACGGTCACCGACACCGAGATCCGCATCGGCGCCATGGCCACGCTGGCCGAACTGCGTGCTGCCATCGCCGCCCTGCACCCCGCCTTCGCCGAACTCATCCGCCGCTACGGTTCCGAGCAGGTGCGCAACGCCGCCACCGTGGGCGGGAACATCGCCAACGGCTCTCCCATCGGCGACAGCCCGCCGCCGCTTATCGCGCTTGGCGCCACGCTTCACCTGCGCCAGGGCGACACGCGCCGCACCCTGCCGCTCGAGGATTTCTTCCTCGACTACGGCAAGCAGGACCGCCGCCCCGGCGAATTCGTCGAGGCCGTGAGCGTCCCCCGCCAGCCTGACCGGTTGCGGGTCTACAAGATCTCCAAACGCTTCGATCAGGACATCTCGGCGCTCTGCGGGGCATTCAACATCACCGTGGTGGACGGCACCGTCACCGCCGCGCGCATCGCCTTCGGCGGCATGGCCGCCACGCCGAAACGCGCCACCACCGTTGAAAGCGCCCTCCTCGGCCAGCCCTGGACCGTCACCACCATCGCCACTGCGCAGGACGCCTTTGCCGACGACTTCACCCCCATCGACGACATGCGCGCCTCGGCCGCCTATCGGCTGGAGGTCGCGCGCAACCTGCTGCACCGCTACTGGCTGGCCGATCAGGGCACGCGCACCTCGGTGCTGGAGGTCGCGCCATGAGCCTTCAGAACCCCCTCCCCCATGACGCGGCCCCCCGGCATGTCGCGGGCAGCGCGCACTATGTCGATGACATTCCCACGCCTGCGGGCACCCTGCACCTGTGCTTCGGGCTGTCGGACCACGCCCATGGCCGGATCGACGCGCTGGACCTCGCCCCGGTGCGCGCCGCCCCCGGCGTGGTGGCGGTGCTGACCGCCGCTGATCTGCCCTTCGCCAACGATGTCTCGCCCTCGGTCCACGATGAACCCCTGCTGGCCGACCGCACGGTCCACTATGTTGGCCAGCCCCTGTTTCTGGTCATTGCCGAGAGCCACCACGCCGCCCGCCGCGCCGCCCGTCTTGCGCGCCTGAACATCACCCCGCTGCCCGCGCTCCTGACCATCGACGACGCACTGGCGGCGGACTCGCGCTTCGAGGACGGCCCCCGCATCTGGACCAAAGGCGACCCCGACACTGCCATCGCCCGCGCCGCGCACATCATCGAGGGGAGCATCGAGATCGGCGGGCAGGAGCATTTCTACCTCGAAGGCCAGGCCGCGCTGGCGCTCCCGCAGGAAGGCAGCGACATGGTGGTGCATGCCTCCTCGCAGCACCCCACGGAAATCCAGCACAAGGTCGCCGATGCGCTCGGCCTGCCCATGGCCGCGGTGCGGGTGGAGGTGCGGCGCATGGGCGGCGGCTTCGGCGGCAAGGAAAGCCAGGGCAACGCGCTGGCCGTGGCCTGCGCCGTGGCCGCCCGCGCTACCGGGCGGCCCTGCAAGATGCGCTACGACCGTGACGATGATTTCATCATCACCGGCAAGCGCCACGACTTCCGCATCGCCTATCGCGCCGGGGTGGACGCCGAGGGTCGCATTCAGGGCGTCGCCTTCACCCAATACGCCCGCTGCGGCTGGGCGCAGGACCTCTCGCTCCCCGTCGCCGACCGCGCCATGCTGCACGCCGACAACGCCTATCACCTGCCGCATGTGCGGATCGAAAGCCACCGGCTGCGCACCAACACGCAAAGCGCCACGGCGTTCCGGGGCTTCGGCGGGCCGCAGGGCATGCTGGGCGTGGAGCGGCTGATGGACCATATCGCGCACGCCCTCGGCCGCGACCCGCTGGCGGTGCGCCGCGCCAACTACTACCGCGACGGCACCCCCGCCCGCGCCGGACCGGGGACGGCCCGGCGCTTCGGAGGCGCTCACAGCCCCGCCGCCCCGGAGACGCAAACCACCCCCTACGGGATGGAGGTCACGGATTTCATCCTGCACGAGATGACCGACCGTCTGGGCCAAACCGCCGACTACACCGCCCGGCGCGCCCGCGTAGCCGACTGGAACGCCGCCAATCCGGTGCTGAAACGCGGGATCGCGCTGACGCCGGTTAAGTTCGGCATCTCCTTCACGCTGACGCATCTCAACCAGGCCGGCGCGCTGGTTCATGTGTATCAGGACGGCTCCATCCACCTGAATCACGGTGGCACGGAAATGGGCCAGGGCCTGTTCCAGAAGGTCGCGCAGGTGGCCGCCGATGCCTTCGGCGTGGACCCGGGCCGCGTGAAGATCACCGCCACCGACACCGGCAAGGTGCCCAACACCTCGGCCACCGCCGCGTCCTCGGGCGCGGACCTGAACGGCATGGCGGTGCGCGCCGCCTGCGTCACCATCCGCGACCGGCTGGCGGATATGCTGGCCGAGAAGCACCAGACCACGCCGGAGAAGGTGCAATTCACCGACGGCCGCGTCAGGGTCGCCGGGGCCGACTACAGCTTCGCGGAGGTCATCACCCACGCCTACCTGTCCCGCATCTCGCTGTCCGCCACCGGCTACTACCGCACGCCGGGGCTGAGCTGGGACCGGATCAAGGGGCACGGGCGGCCCTTCTTCTACTTCGCCTATGGCGTCAGTTGCACCGAAGCGGTGATCGATACGCTGACCGGCGAAAACCGCATCCTGCGCGCCGATATCCTGCATGACACCGGCACCTCGCTGAACCCGGCGCTGGACATTGGCCAGATCGAAGGTGGCTATGTGCAGGGCGCGGGCTGGCTGACCATGGAGGAACTGGTCTGGGACGAGGTCGGCCGCCTGCGCACCCATGCGCCCTCGACCTACAAGATCCCGGCGTGCTCGGACCGCCCGGCGGTGTTCAACCTTGCGCTCTGGGGGGCTGAAAACCCCGCCGAAACCATCGGCAAGTCCAAGGCCGTGGGCGAGCCGCCCCTGATGCACGGGATCTCGGCGCTGATGGCGCTTTCAGACGCGGTGGCGGCCTGCGGCGATGGCTCCGTCTATCCGGCGCTGGACGCCCCCGCCACGCCGGAGCGGATACTGGCCGCCGTGGCGCGGCAAAGGGGGCGCGGATGAGCCTGAACCCCACCGCCCTGCGCGTGGCCGTCACTCGCCACGGCCCGGTGACCCGCGTCGTGATCGCCGCGCATCGCGGGTCCTCCCCGCGCGAGGCCGGGGCGGCGATGTTGGTCTGGGGAAGCGGCCAGTCGGGCACCATCGGCGGCGGCGCGCTGGAATATGCCGCAGCCGCCAAGGCACGGGCGATGCTGGCCAACGGGGAGAACGCGCAGGTCGAACGCGCGCCCCTGGGCCCCGCGCTGGGACAGTGCTGCGGCGGCGCGGTCACGCTGGTCTATGAGCGTTTCGACACCGCCGCGCTGGAGGCGCTGCCAGAAACAGGCCTACACGCCCGCCGGATCGAAGGCGGCGCCGAGATGCCGCTTCCCATCGCCCGCGCCCTGCGCACGGCACGCGGGCAGGGCCTGACGACCACGCTTTGGACCAACGGCTGGCTCGCCGAACCCGTGGCCCCGCCCGCGCGCCCGCTCTGGATCTGGGGCGCGGGGCATGTGGGGCGCGCGATCACCGCCACCCTCGCCCCGCTGCCGGATTTCGCGCTCACCTGGGTGGACACCGGTCCCGAGCGCTTCCCGGACATCGTGCCCGAAGGTATCACCCCCCTGCCCGTCCCCAACCCCGCCGATGCGGTCGCCGCCGCCCCACAGGACGCCGAGCACCTGATCCTGACCTACAGCCACGCGCTGGACCTGGAACTCTGCCACCGGCTGCTGGGTCATGGCTTTGCCAGCGCCGGGCTGATCGGTTCGGCCAGCAAATGGGCGCGGTTCCGCAGCCGCCTGCGGGCACTGGGCCATACGGAGCCGCAGATCGCCCGCATCACCTGCCCCATTGGCGACCCACTCCTTGGCAAACACCCGCAAGCCATCGCCATTGGCGTGGCCAGCACCCTGCTGAGCACAGTCCACGCCGAAACCGAGGCCCGCATACCGGCATGGCCCGCCCGTCCCTGATGACAACCCGCTCCCAGGATCCATGGACATCATCTTGCCGAGAAATACCCCGGGGGAGTCGCGCAGAATGCGCGACGGGGGCAGCGCCCCCCAACGCCATGCATGGTCTTGAAGGCCCGCCCACGGCGGGCCTTCGCCGCAAGGTCACACCCGCGCGGACTGGACAGACCCAAGGACACCCCAATGCCCCGAAAGCTTGACCTGCCCGACAGCCATGCCGCCCGCGAGGACGGCCTGCCCTTTGCGCCCTCGGCGGCGCGCAACGCCCAACCCATCGGCGAGGTGCTGGCGCGCCGCCTGCCCGCGCAAGGCCGGGTGCTGGAACTGGCGAGCGGCACGGGCCAGCACGCGATCGCCTTTGCAGCGCGCTTTCCCGGCCTGATCTGGCAGCCCAGCGAACTGGCCGAAGCCAATCTGGCCACCATCCGCGCCCGCGCCGCGCGCGCCGACCTGCCGAACCTGCGCGCCCCGATCCCTCTGAATGCCTGTGCGCCGGGCTGGGGTGCGGCGCAGGCCGGGCAGGACGCGGTGGTGTTGGTCAACCTGCTGCATCTGATCTCGGAGCCCGAAGCCGCGATCCTGCTCGCCGAAGCACCGCGGACCCTCGCGCCCGGAGGGCAGGCGTTCCTCTACGGTCCCTTCCGGCGCGACGGCGTGCTGCTGACCCCGGGCGACCGCGCCTTCGACGCGCATCTGCGCGCCCAGGACCCGGGCATTGGCTACAAGGACGTCGCCTGGGTCACTGACCGGCTGACGACCGGCGGGCTGCATGTCATCGAGCGTGCCGAAATGCCCGCCGACAACCTGATGCTGGTGGCCCGCCGACCGCAGTGACCCTGCGCCTGGGTTGATCCAGATCATGGCCCCGCCCCGCCGCGGCGTGCGATGGCTCCACGCAAAACATTCGAAAAGGAGAATACGTATGGACTACGCCGCCTTCATCAGCGAGACCCGCGACCGCAGCCGCACGCTGGCCAGGACCATCCCCGACGCCATGAAGGGCTTCGGCGCGCTCTCGCGCGGGGTCAAGGACAGTGGCACGCTTGGGGTGAAGGAAAAGGAATTCGTGGCCCTCGGCATCGCCGTGGCCATTCGCTGCGAACCCTGCATCGCGTTTCATGTGGAGGCGCTGATGAAGGCGGGCGCCACGCGCGAAGAACTGGGCGACGTGCTGGCCATGTGCATCCAGATGGGCGGCGGCCCTGCGGTCATGTATGCCGGCAAGGCGCTGGAATGCTGGGATCAGCTGGCTGGCTGAGCGCAACGCGTCCCGGACCAGGCCGAAAGCCGGGGGGCCAGCCCCCCGAACCGAGCTATAAGCCGGGGGGCCAGCCCCCCGGACCGAGCTATAAGCCGGGGGGCCAGCCCCCCGGACCGAGCTATAAGCCGGGGGGCCAGCCCCC
>LFIK01001423.1_pt1 | contig 19001 bp, 31 predicted proteins | sample 643401 | NCBI WGS metagenome assembly LFIK01 (sample SAMN03777447, study PRJNA286221) | soda lake metagenome | biome: soda lake; feature: Kulunda steppe; material: water; isolation source: sample T5-Br brine of Lake Tanatar-5 | place: Russia: Kulunda steppe | collected 2010-07
CTCAGCCGCATCAGCCGCTCCCTGGTGCGCACAAGCTCCCCTGTGCCCCTACCTCTGCCGCATCAGTCACTGTAACAGCTGTTCAGTAATGTGCTGCGCGCAACCCCTCCAAGGTGCTGCTACACCTGCTTTGTGGGGTGCTGCGAGCGCCTCAGCTGTAGTACTGCAACAACTGCATTGTCAAGCGCCGCACGCAGCAAGCATTCCTATGTGCAGGTATCATGTATTTTTTGGGAGCTGAAAAGGGAGCTGCAGTTGTTTGCACAGCGTCCAATTTCCTTCAAACTGAGGAGTAAGCTGCTATCGGGTCGCAGAGTCCATTGGCGATGAGAACAACGACGCTCAATTTGAGCCTTGGATTGGATCACATTGCCTTTAAGCTCCCCATGATGCCCCCAAGCCAGCTCAGGGCTCGGCCCGCTTTTGAAAGGACTTGCGCCCATCTTGATCATCTGCACAACAGGCGTGCATTTGTGCGCGCATCTTTACAGGCACACCCGCGCATGCACACGCATGCAAAGGTGTGTGTGCGTCCGCATGTGTGTATGTGTACGTAGATGCACGCGTGCTCGTACCCAATGCCCTCGCTGCTGTCTTGGAAACTGCTGCAGGGCCTGGGCGGTGACCACGCCCGCTCCAGCAGCGGCCACACGGAGCCCAACTCCCCCATCAGCCCCAGCCACAAGAGCGAGTCGCCGCTGCAGCACCCTTCACTCCTGTCCCTGGGGACGCCCACTTACCAGCCCACCCCGCCCGTTACACAGCCCGCTGCTCACCCTGTCCTGCTCACCCCACCTGAGCCCATAGCCAACGCCACCCCAGAAGACTCCGCCCCTGACCAGGCGTGCAGCCCCACACCCGACGACATGCATGACGCGCACCGCACGCACGATCTTGACAGCACCTGCTGGGAGCATGAACAGGCTGCCCCTGCCGCTGCCCGGCCGTCAGTGCCCCCCCTCAGGCTCCCGCCAACCTGCACAGGCAGCGATGCGGCCGCGTCTGCTGGCGCACGAGCTGATGCTGCTGGTGGCACCGGTGCCGCTGCCGCTGACGACAACCGCAACGCCACATGCGCCGCTAGCGCCAGCAGCGCACCTGGAGGCCGGCCTGCGCACTCCCCCACCCATATGGATGCGCCGGGCAAGATCGTCGCCTATGCGTTGGACCTTAAGGGTGGTGCCGTGGCTATCCCGCGCATGAAGGCGCACGCCTCCAACTCAGGCAGCGGCGTGCTGCTGCCTCCCTTGCACTCCTCCCGCGTCGCAAGGTGCGCCTGATCTGGGTGCCCCGCTCACCACGCTGGTTGGCAATAACATAGCTGGCTGACTGCTGCCGCTCGTGCGCTGGGCTGGGCTGGGATGGGCTGGTCTGGGCTGGTCTGGGCCGGGCCCCTTATGTTTGTTGCAGGATGCTCGGCAGCCTGGGGCTCGGCCTTCCATGTGACCCTGGCAGCCTTGTGACCCTGGCAGCCTTGTGACCTTGGCAGCCTGGGGCTTGATAGCCTGGTAACCTCGGCTGCTTAGGGCTTGACCTTTCAACTTTGGCAGCCTGGGGCTTGATCTTGTAGCCTTGGTAGCCTGGTAACCTCGGCTGCCTAGGGCTTGACCTTTCAGCTTTGGCAGCCTGGGGCTTAATCTGGCAGCCTTGGCAGCTTGGAGCCCGGGGCTCAATGCTTTAGCACATGAAAAGGACCCTGCGGTCAATGGCCGCGCGAGCGGGTCCACAGGCGTGCTGCGCTCACTCCATGGGCTGCACTTGCTCCATGAGCCACTCTGTGGGTTGCTCCATGGATCCACATGGGTGTGCTCTCAGAAGGCTCCCAGCTTGAGTCTAAACACCCAGCACCCAAGGTTCAGCAGGAGAGCTTGCTCACATCTTTCCAGTGAAGTAGGCGTTTCTCACACACAGCAGTGCTGGCATGTGGTGCGCAGCAGGGGGAAAGAGCATCTTGGCCAGGCTGTGCTACCACGCAGCACATCTCACACACACACACTCACACACTCACACACACACAGCAGTGCCGGCATGTGGTGCGCAGCAGTGGGGAAGAGCACCTTGGCCAGGCTGTGCAACCACGCGGCAGGCATGCGTGGTCCAGCAAGCTGGCGGGGCTGTGCAAGCATCATGTGATACGTGCCCCCCCTGTGCCGTGCCCGCCAATCCTGCAGGAAAGTGAACAGCAGCAAGCCGGACCAGAGTGCGCCATTGCCTGGCCAGGGCCTGCCAGAGGAGGGAGCCGAGGAGGCAGCTCAGGACCAGGTAGGGGGGCGGGTGTTATTTGATACTCAAGCAGTGCGCTGTGTGTTTCTATATGGGGTGCTGCTGCACTTGATCCATCAGCAAGCCTGGGTTGAACACCCAAATGAGCGTTTGCCTAACATGTTGGTGAGCCTGTGTATGCTTGTGGACCTGTGCTGTACATACTGCTGTGCTTGTGCTGGACATACTACCAGCTGCCCCCCACCTTTGTCTCCTGGGGCCGGCGTGTTGGCAGGGCACCAGCTCCAAAGTGATGAGTGTGTGTGTGTGTGTGTGTGTGTGTGTGTGTGTGTGTGTGCCTGCGAGCCTCTCAAGTGAGACGTGGCGTAATTTTGCTGTGCAGGCCTTGTGTGCTTCATCCTGCCTGCTTCTTGTTGAGCCACTGCCTAAGCTTGGCCCCATCCTGTGCCGTGCATAGCATCGGAGATCCTCGCTTGAGAAAAGCACCTAGCCTCTGCCTTGCTCGCTCCCATGCATGCGCCCTGCATGACACATTTTTGCTCCTGTTTGTGTGTGCTGCAGGATGAAGGGCCCATCTTAGCAAATGGCAGACAAGGAGCAGGCACAGTGCAGTTTGTGGAGCACACGCCCCCAGGCAAGATAGCCCAAGAGCACCTGCACGCAGCACGTCAGCAGCACCAGTACCAGCAGCAATACCAGCAGAATGGCCATCGCAGTAGCCAGTCTTCCGCAGGTACTGACTGTATATGCTGTGCCTGGCTTGCCTGCCAGCGTGTCTGCTCTTGGTTTTCCAGCCTCTATGGCTGTCTCTCCCTGCCACCAGCCGCCGCTGCTCAGGTCAAAAGAAGTTTCTGGCAGCGGCCTGTTCTTCTGTCTCTGTGCCATTATCCCGTGTGGGGCCTGTGCTGACGAGGCAAGCAGTGTGCATTGCCCCAGCTACTCACAGCCAACAGTGCCAGTGCCATGGGGCTTTTGAGCTTTTGCAAGTTCAAGCACTCCCTGCCGACCTGTGCACCTCGCCTCAGTCCCGAAGCTCGTGAGAGAGGGGCAAGAGGCCCGAAGTCTGCTGGCTAGCCTGCTCAGAACAGCTAATGGTTTGTGTGTCACAGACCTGCCTGTTCATGCGCGAGCTGTGCCTCTGCTCCCTACATGCCGACCCAAGCCTCGTCAGCGCTTCCTGCATTGCCCCACACAAGCGCAGCAGCATTAAGCGCTGCCAAGCTTGAGATCATGCCTTTGCTGTACCTCTGTCCATGCGACATGTCAAAGCGCTCGACTCGTCTTGTTGGCAGCAGCCGCCAAGTCCTCATCCCCCTGTTGGTGCTGTGCCCTGCCCCTGCAGTCGAGAGCTCTGCAGAGTCCATTGCCTTGGACGTGGCCAGCTGGCAGGAGATTCCCAACCCCGCCACCTTCATCGCGTGGCTGCCGCCTACATGCTCACTTGGTGAGGGGCGCTGCATGCGCGCGTGGTCGTGGCCAGAGTGGTTTTTTTATCGCACTGTGCCTGGAGCCAAGTTGTGTGTGTGTGTGTGTGTGTGCGTGCGGGGTGCGTGCGTGCGTGTGTGTGCACTTTGTAGCGCGCCCTGCGACCATCGGCAGGATCCCTTGAGGCGTGGACTCCCTGGGGATCTGGATCGCTCTGAGGGAGTTAGCTCTCCCTGGGGATTTGTATCTCTCTGAGGGAGCTAGCTCTCCCTGGGGAGGTTTTTGGGGGGCTGCAGGCCAAGGGCCTTGGGAAAGATTTATTCCTACTGTCAAGGTGGCCTTGGGAAAGGCTGGTTCCTGCTGTGCAAATGGGAACAGATGCGGCTGAGACTCGCGGAGCATGTGGGCAGATTTGTGTCATTTTGTGGTCATTCCTCTATGCCTCCGTGTAAGAAGGGCGTGCTTTGGGTTTTGCAATGGTTGTAGTGCTCTTAAGCAGAGCAGGGAACACTGCTATCCCGTCTTTTTCCCACACACCGCGACAGCTGCCCACCTCATTTGCCCTGCTTGCCCGGGGGCTGCTTTTTTTCCAATGTCGCAGGCACACACACACATTCAATACGGGACTCTCATGCAAGGGAATTGCACCCTGTTTCCTTGTTTGCCTACATGCTGGCCTGCAGTGTGAATACATGCCTTCTTGGAAGCCAAAGAGTGCGCAAGCTCTGCTCTTTGCCTAATGTCTTACATGCCATGGACTATTCAAAGTGAGCATACCAACCCTGTGCAGGTGCTGCTGTGCTGTACTTGGATGCTGTGCTGGCACGGCTGAGGGCCGCCGCCAGCAGCGAGTGGGCTGTGCTGCAGTGGGTGCTTCGGATGAGCAACGCGCATGCCACGCGCTTTTTCAAGTGCAAATGGGAAGGGGAACAGCCAGAGCTGGTGCAGCCCTGGGTGGTGAGTGCCGCTATTTGATTAACTGGGTGCCCCTCTTTTGTATCGTTGACCATCCTTAAAAAGTGACCAAGCTTTAAGAGGCTTTGTTGGTTGCTGATGTGGTTTACGTGTAAGCCATGGGAACCTGGAATAAAATTGGAGGATAAAGAAACACGAAGAAGGCAGTGTGGAGCACGGCATTTAATGGGTTAGCACACAGCACATGGCGACTTGTTTCCTTGGCTGTAGCCCTGGGTGGTGAGCACCATGCACATCTGAATTTAGGGTGAGGGTTATGTATAAAAGATTTTAAAAGTGCCATTCATATACTTGTGGATGGAGGTGGTTGAAGGAAAGAGGATGAAATGTGTGCAGGTAAGGGATGGGGGCATAGATGATTTGCGAAAGGATTCTGGGGCTAAGGGTGAAATGTAAAAGGTTTTGTGGATGACACAGGGAAGTGCGATGCATGTGTGCTGCTGGGTGATGAAGTTGAAAAAGGGGGAATGAATGCTTGAGCAATTGAGCATTGCTCAGGTTGCATGTCTGGCAATGTTAACAGGGGAGTCGCAGCCAAGTGGTCAGCCGACAGGTTGCGCTAAATGCGTCTGCTCTTTTGAAAGCCCATCATTTGCTTGTAAAAACATCAGGGACTTAGTGGCGTGCCATTCATTTTAAGATTCTTGTGCAATCGCGGCTGCCATGACTTGGCAGGGACTTAGAAACTAATGGCCAGTGAGCTATGCAAATTTGTCAGTTGATTAATGACACAAGCTGATTGGTCAGTCAATATCAGAAACTGATTGGTCGGTTGATATTGCAATCTTGATTCATACGTGCTTGGCCTTATCAGTAGCCACAGTCATGGAAAGCTGTGCTGATGTTTGTTAGCCTTGCCATTGCTATGCCTCATCATGTTTTCATCACATTTTGATGGTAGGACAAATCAGGGCAGTCTACTGCTACACTGTGGAAATTCTGATGAGAAAATCCACATGTTTCCAACAAGTACAAATGAAAAATTTTGAGCGTTTCTGCTGTTTTCCTCACCTGTCTGCAGACAATTGGAAAGGATGCATTGACAGCTCTGGCAACAGTGTCAGCATTAGAAGCCAAGGCCTTTGCTGTTCGGCAGGTATATACTCAAATGCATGCGTCAATGCCACACTTGCATGCACGCTAGGGCACCCAAATGTGTTTGCGCAGTTTGCATTTGCCAATTTCTTTCGTGCAAAAAAATTCCCAAACATGTTTATACCAGACAAATTGCATTGACTACTCTGCTTCTGCTGCTGCTGCTGCTGCTGCTGCTGCTGTGATGATGAAAAGGATTCAGATGCAGGTGTTGTTGCAAAGTATCTGGGCATTGGCAACCTCCAGCATGGCAAATGGATAACTTCTGATCTTGGACAAGCTCGCGTCCAATTCTTATCGTGCAGAATTCTATGAATGCTCCCTCATACAAAACTCCTTCCCATGCATACATCATGTGCTCATGCACCATCTCCCTTCACTGTGTCCACAACACATCCCAGTGCGGCATGTGTATAGGTCTTGTTCCTGTGTGCAAACCCTGCAGTCCTTACAGCAGCGGGTGCGCGGTCTCCAGCTGCTTCCTCCGCAACTGCACCAGACCCGGATCTGGGATCACCCAGGACACCAGCCGGTCCTGCTTGTGGACGACTCCCATGCACCACACATCAGAACCTGGTGGGTGGACAACTCCCATGCACCTCACATCAGAACCTGGTGGGTAGACGACTCCCATGCACCACACATCAGAACCTGGTGGGTGGGCAACTCCCATGCACCACACATCAGAGCCTGGTGGGTGGACAAATCCCATGCACCACACATCAGGACCTGATGGGTGGACTGGGCAGGCTGGGGCTGAGATGGCACGCACAGCAAGCACTTGAACATGTAAGCCAAGCCATACACACACACTTGTATGTGGGTATGCATGCACAAGCATGCCGACGCTGGCATGCACAGGGGCATGCATGCATGGCCACTCTTGCCGGTGCAAGGTGCAGGGCTCCGGAGGAGGGGTGGCAACCTCACGCACATGGCAAAGCGCTTATGCATACACGCATGCACACCTCACACGTACGCAAGGTGCATGCTCCTTTGCGTTCACAATAACATGCCCACGCCAGCATGTGCGCATGGTGGGACACTTTGAGGAGGAGGAGCCAAGCCACACTGGCCATGCCCACGTCAGCCATGCCCACGTCAGCCATGCCACACAGTCAGCCATGCCACACAGTCAGCCATGCCGCACATTCACCACGAGTGCGACCCAGCGCATACCCGGAAAACGTGTGAAGACACACACACACACACGCACACACACGCACGCAACCCTGCAGGTGCATGGTGCGCGACCCTGAGGAGGAGGGGGATCCGCACGCACAGGCAGGGGCCAGCCCCACAACGGCACAGCCGTGCGCCACGTGCAGGACAACGCCGGTGCCCGACAGCCTCCAGAGCTACAGGCGCAACAACAGGGGCACGCACGTGTGCGTTTTTGTGCACGGCTACCAGGGCAACGCCACTGACCTGTCGCTCATTAAGGGCCAGCTGGCGATGCTGTACCCGCACATTGACATGATGTGCAGCAAGGCCAATGAGGTGGGTGGGCAGAGGGGTCATGGGACAGCTGGCGATGCTGTGCCCGCACATTGACGAGGTGTGCAGCGAGGCCAATGAGGTGGGTGGGCAGAGGGGTCATGGGACAGCTGGCGATGCTGCGTATCCAGTCATCGGCATGATATGCGGCGAGGCCTCTGATGGCGTGGGTGCGCAGGAGTCATGGGACAGCAGGCAATGTTGCGCGCCCGGTCATCAGCATGATGTGTGGAAAGGCCTCCAATGAGGCGGGTGGGCTGGGGCCATGGGCCTTTTTTAATGCCGCTTCTGTTCACGTGTGCTACCAGGGCAGGATCCAAAAAGAACTCCAAATAGATCCCTTTTTTAACGCCCCTTCTGCTCCATGTGTGCTACCAGGGCAGGATACAAAAAGAAATCCAAATATATCCCTTTTTAAACGCCCCCTCTGCTTCACGTGTGCTACCAGGGCATGATCCAAAAAGAATCCAAATAGATTCTTACCAAGTGCAAGCTCAGACTCATGCCATGCGTTGTAGACACTCGTACGCCTTATCCCCCTGCCCCCTCCCTCCAGGCAATGCAAGAACAAAGGCAGCCTGCCGGCTGAGAGCGAGCTGGTTCCCACATTTTGTGTAATTATGTGCGCGACCTCCCCCCCACCTGCCCCTGCCCCTCATGCCCCCTCCCCCTGTGCCTGTGCAGGGCAAGACGCAGGACAGCCTGCAGGCCATGGGCGAGCGCCTGGCCGAGGAGGTGTGCGAGAAGCTGGCCACGCTGGGCGCGCCGTCGCCGCAGGGCGGGCAGCAGCGCCCGCTGGCAGCGCTGTCTTTTGTGGGCCACTCCCTGGGCACGCTCATCGTGCGCGCGGCCCTGGCATCGCCTAAGGTGCGGGGCCAGCGGAGCCGGTGTGCTGGCATGCACAGAACCGTGCACCTGCAAATGCGCCGGCATGGCTGTGTGTGTTTGTGCGCAACGCTCAGCATGCTCATTGCACGCGCAACCCAAAGGCTGCAAAGGTGCCTGGCACACGGTGTGAAGACATGCATCAAGTTTTGCGAATGCTCAGACACATGCGCACACACAGTCCTCTTGTGTGTCAAAATGGTGGTGAACCAATGTCTCCGCATCTTTATTGCATGCAAGCCCGCCCTTGCTTCATCTCTGGCCGCTCCACACCCTGCAGATGGCTCCTTACCTGTCCAAGCTGGAGATGTTCATCAGCATATGTGGGCCGCACCTGGGCCAGATGTACTCGAAAAACGGGCTAGTGGACATGGGTGTGGGCTTCCTCAAGCTCATCTCCGGCAAGGGTGCGTGGCTTTGGCGTGCTGATCGAGAGACTGCATGCAAAAAAAGTGTGGCCGCGTGTTTCTGTTTAAATGGGTTCTACAAGCTTCCTCAAGCCCATTTCCTCATGTGGAGCATGCACCTCCACTAACCCCATTCCATCCAGGGCAGTTAAACTGTTGATCATTGGCTGATACTTTGCAATTCCATGTGCTTGGTCATTGTTGTGCACCTGTGCATGGCTTAAAATGGTACTAACATCTTAGACAAGGGAGGTATGCTCCTGTGTTTGTGGTGTGATGACCATTGTATGGTGGATGCGGCATGTACGCAGTTTCTTACGTGTTTGTGTATGCACAGCACTAGTTGCCTGTCTGTGCAAGATCTTGCTCCTGTCTGCAAGCTCCCAGTGTCCATCCCTTCCTTGCACGCGCCGTAACTCTCCAGACTGACACTTGGACACTCGGTCCCTGCCATGTTCAGTGCCCCCTGGAGCTGATGGCTGGCTCACATTCCCCCGCCTTTCCTCAGTGTGCTTCCGCGCTTGGTTTGCTGTGTTGTCAGGCTGTGCTTCAGCAGAGGCTGTGCCTCAGCAAAAGGCCTGGACAGGCAGGATCAAACGCCTGGGCCCTCGCAATGCGCAATGCCTGGCCCTCGCAATGTGCCTGGGCCCTCGCGATGCGCGTGGCTGCTGGTAGATGAAGTGTGTGCTGCATAAGCCCAAGGGGGGCGTTGCATGCAAAAGGCCGAGAGGTGCATGCCCCCTGCACAGCGTGAGAGCATGAATACTTGTGCAAGCATGAGTGAGGATGCAAACTGGATGCAAGGTGCGCAAGCTTGGACGCGAATGCAAGTACCAATGCAAGCATGGACGCAGACGCCCGCTCTGCGCAGGCGCTCGCTGCGCCAGCTGGCCCTGCATTAGGTGGCTCTGCCCTGCCCTGACATGCCCCGCACAGATGGCTGGCTTGCTGCACCACCCGGCCCTATCTCAGGCAGCCCTTACCTACCTCTGACCTGACCTGACGCGCGCAGGCAGCTCCCTGTGCTGCCCCAGCTGGTCCTGTCTCAGGCAGTCCTGCCCTGCTCCGCCCTGCCCTGCACAGGCGGCTCACTGCATCAGCTGGCCCTCACCGATGGCGGCAGCAACACCCGCGCATCGTGGTTGTACAAGCTGGTCACCGGGGCGCCGCACGCGCCAGGCTCTCTGCAGCTCTTTCGCAACGTGGTGCTCGTGGCGTCAGCCCAGGTGCGCGTGCTGCTGTTTTGCTCATGCTGCTCCTGTTGCTGCCCATGTTTCAGGAGTGCTAGATCACGGATGCTTGTCCATCTCTACCGAATCATAAGATGTTAATGAGTGGTTGAGCTGCAGGAGCGTGCAATCTTAAGAACGCAACTGCACTGCCAGCGTCAGCTGCCGCATACGCAGGCTGGGTGACAAGGACAGGAGATAAATGACATGCTAGAGTTCTCCAAAATGAAATGCAGCCACTACCTGCATGCTGAGCGCGTCCCTGCCGATGCGTAAGTGGAGGGCCTGGTAAGAGCAATCGCTGATGCGTATGTAGAGGGACAGCCCAAGGCACGGTGTGGCTGTGCCCAGATCTACAGATTGGTGCCCAGCGCAGCAACGCCGGCAGTGTGGCTGTGCCCAGATCTACAGATTGGTGCCCAGCGCAGCAACGCCGGCAGTGTGGCTGTGCCCAGATCTACAGATCGGTGCCCAGCGCTGCAACGCCGGCAGTGTGGCTGTGCCCAGATCTACAGATTGGTGCTCAGCGCTGCAACGCCGGCAGCTGCTTAAGCTCTGGCCAGCAGGCTTTTGTGCAGGCGGGCAACCGGCGCTGAGATGGCAGCAATGGCCTTCGGGCTTCATTTGAATCATTTCTTCTCCTCTCTTATCGCGCGTATGAGTGTGCAGGATCGCTATGTGCCGTGGCACTCGGCTCGCTTGGCCACATGCGAGATTGCACAGCACGACAGCAGCAGGCAGCGCAGGGAGGCTTTTGCCGAGATGCTGGAGGCCAGTACACGGGTGAGATGGCAACCTGCTGCGCTGGTTTTCTTTTCCCCTGTGCTGGGGGTAGTGATGATTTTGATAGCAATGATGGTAGTGCAGGTCGTTTAAAGAAAACAAGGCTGCTGACATGAGCATGGAGCTCTTGTGCAGTCGTAGGCACATTGTTTCAGGACAGGCAGCTTCTTCAATGTGTGCAGGGTTTGAGCATGAGTTAAAGCCGCAAGGCCATGATTGGCTGGGGTGCTATTCCAGGGATGAGGCCCTCTTTTGCACCCTGCGCCTCACTGTGCCGCCCTTTCATTGTCTTGCTGCGCGCGGTGCAGGGCTTTGGCGGAGACCCTGGCTCCCCGCAGCTGCTGCGGGTGGACGTGGACTTCCCGCCGCAGGCAAGTGACAAGTAGCAAGCAGCAAGTGACAGGTGGCGTGTGGCAAGTGTTTTTGTGAGCTTCCGCAAGTGTTTTTGAGCATTTGGAAGCCATGCCGGCACTAATAGAACAGTGCGTTGTCTCGAGTGGCTTTGCAGGTTGCCATATGTGGCTCCATGCATGCATCGGCCACCCTGAAGCCAAGGAGTTGCAAGTGGCTTTGCAGATTGCCACAAGTGGCTCTGTGCATCGTCCCGCCCCATCCTGAGTGACTCTCTCCCCACGCACATGTTCCTTTATCGATTCCCTCTTCTTTTTCTTTCCCCTCCCCCCTCTTCCTTACTACCCTTGCTGCAAAGCAACCTGGCTCTCTCCGTGGCCTGCTCTCTCAACCTGTGGCACTCTCTGTGGCCTGCTCTCTCAACCTGTGGCACTCTCTGTGGCCTGCTCTCTCAACCTGTGGCACTCTCCGTGGCCTGCTCTCTCAACCTGTGGCACTCTCCGTGGCCTGCCCTCTTAACCTGTGGCTCTCTCTGTGGCCTGCTGTCTCAACCTGTGGCTCTCTCTGTGGCCTCTACTCAAAACCTTAAACTGTCAATCGCCCCCCTGTTCAAAATCTTACCCTGCCAATTGCCTCTGGATTGCAACAGGAAAAAAAAATTTCGCTCCATTCAGTGCTTGACATGTGCTGGCCAGCTAGTACCTTTGAATTAGACGTCTACTTCGCCGCCTACCCCTTTGAGTTTTTGCGTTGCCCAACCCTTGAGCTCTTCCTTGCCCACTTTATCCGCCTTGTGTGGAGGGCGGCACATGCTTCCGCTCACCAATGCCGCTGGCAAGCCATATGCTGAGCCTGTTCAGACATTCGCTCAGCCTGTTGCGACATTCGCTCAGCCTGTTGAGAAACATACAAAGGGAGGCATGGGCATGGCGCACCTGCTCTGCCTACCTTATTTCACAGGGCACCAACTCCTCCTTCATCAACAACCTGCTGGGCCGCACAGCGCACATTGCCCTGATTGAAGACCTAGACTTTGCGCGGTGTTTGGTGTGGGGCGTCATCCGCAGGTAAGGGACAAGCCTGTGTTCCAAAAGCACGCAAGCGCAAGCAGAGGGTCTGTCTGGCTGTGCCCCAGCTGCAACCAATGGGTTTGGCTGGCTGTGCCCCAGCCACCCGCAGAGGTCCGTTTGTTTGCGCCCCCCACCGCAGCGCTTGCAGCTGCATACCCCAATCACGGATCATGTCAGCAAGCCTGCGGCCAGATCCACTTGCCTGCACGTGCCGGCACCTGCAACATGTGCTTAGGCTGGGCGTGATGACTCACTGTGCGCTCTCAGATGAATGCGCCCATGGCCCCCACCGCTGAATTGCATTCTTGACGGCATCTGGCCGTGTGTCAAGAGAGGTGGAAGCTGTCAGGCTGTGTGCCCTAGGGTGCTTGGTGTGCTTTGCATGTAGGCGTGTGGGTGAGTGTAAAGATCAAACACTTTGGTGCTTGTGTGTGCAAGCCCTCACCTAAAGAGGGTATCGAGTGATGGGTGTGCTTCTTTGGGGGCTCGTGTGCGTGCGTGCCCTAACTTGGGAGGGGTTTTGCAGGGGAGGGGGAGGATACTTGGTGATTTTCCTTTTGGGATTATTGTGTGAGCAAGCTCTAACCAGGGAGGGCCTGCACTTTTGCTGCCTCGCTTCCCATCCACTAGCCCTCAGATTTGTGTGCTTGTCAGGGGTGCAAGCCCTGTGGGCAAGCGCGCTACCCATGCCCCTTAACAGGTGGCTTAATTAATAAATTAATTAATTAATGGCCTTAACAGCGCTGCATGCCCCTTGCTACATTTAGGAGGCTGTTCTGTGTGCGAGGGTGCTGTGGGCCCGCACTACACATCTGCCCCCTCTTTTCACAGACCAGGGTGCAAAATAGGGCTCTATTGCTCCCCTGTGCTCTTCAGGTACAAGCTCATCCGCCCAGATGTCGTTGGTGCTTGGCTGCCATCCTCTTAACGTCATAGCATAGCTGTTATGTTTGGGCCAAGTAGTTGTTGCCCTAATGTCCTCATAAGGTAGCAGGTGCACTGTCTCAATCAGTCTGGGCATGTGATGTTTGTGCATGCCCTTGCCATCCACTTGAGGCAATTGGCACTGAATTGGTGTATTAATCCCACAGTGCATGTGCGTGTGCGCTCATATCAGTGTGTGCATGGTGCTAAGGCTTTCAGTCTGCTGAGCTCGTGTTGCACGCCATGCATGGTATGATGTCCAGACGCTCTTGCTGTCCCTCCAACTTACATATTTCACTCACTCTGCATCTTGACAAATGCATAAAACCCAAAGGCAATTTGCTTATGATGTTTCCGACACCTACAAGGATCTTCGCAAGTTTGAAGACTTGTATCAATGGTCTTAGTTGGGCACAAGAATAAGCAGTTTGCAGGTGGTCAAGAGTAGAGCAGCTGATGCCTTGTCTCTAAGGGTCTCTAGAGCTGCTCTTGCGCATCAACCGGGGACTACGCCTACATACTTGCGCTAGCAAACATTAAGTTCTAGTGATTTTTGGCAGTGTGACCAAGGCTTGGTGAATGGTTCAGGCCTTGGCAGTGTTGGCCCAGACCTAGGTAGCGCTCAAAGCGATTTATGTGTTTGCCAGCTTGCATTCGTTTGGTTTCGTGACATCTTGTATATAAAAGCATACAAGAGTGTGCTGGGGCTGCATTTGTTCTGCAACAGGGATTAAATTTTTGATTAGTTCTACCCGCCTTCCTGCCTTTTTTCTGGGAAATCTTTCTAAACCTTTCTTGGCCTTGGCATGGACGCTGAAGTTGTATCAGTCATGCTCCTCCCTTGAGATGAATGTTTTGCGCGTTACATGAGGTGCAGTGATTTTGTAAGAGCACACCTCATCACCAGAAACAGGCTGTCTCGTACTTGCACCAAACGGTTCTCTCCCCCCAAACATGGACGTGGAAAAACTACGTAGGCAGTGGAACCACTCCCCACGTCAATTAAGGGAAAGGAGACACATCGGCCCTAACTCTTGAAGAGCCGTGAGTTTCCTCCACCAGGGAAAAGGAAGAAATAATGAAGATCTGGAGGGTGACAAGCAGCCCCCTGCTCCAGACCAAGACCTTGAGAGCATCTGTTTTTTCAAGAACACGTCTAGTCGCATACTATCTAGTAGAGCACTGAATGAGCATGAAGTTTGAGGGATTGATGTGAGGAGTTTTTTGCTGCTTGCGTAGTTAAGTTTTTCTTTTCTTTTGATGGCAGTCTTATGTGCTTTGTGTGCATTAAGGCCGAGCTCTTTAAGGTGTTTCAAAGTGTGTGAGGTATAAATAGAGCATCCCACACGAAGAAGAATGGTATGAAGGATGACTTTCTTGGCCTTCAAGCCGCTTGAGCGCGGCGCTGACAAAGAACCTCGTTGTTTTTCAGAGGCCTTCAATTGGCGTCCAGGCCGTGTATCTTCGCAGTACTTAACCTCAATGAGGTATACTATGTAGCCACCACGTTGAGGTTAGGATAGTATCTCCCTCATGTTGATACTGAGCTTGTGGACGTAGAGTCCACTACGTACATCTCTGCTGGGTCGTCTTGGGTGTGACACCTGGTGCAAATGAGGACTCCTCATCTCATCACTCGGAGTGATTGGCGATTTGGGTTAGAAGGTAAGGGGACCAAAATGGCATCAGGGCAAATAGAGTAAGAATATCTTAAGCAGATAAATGGCACCAAAAAGCCAGCTGGGTATTGTCCTGTTATTAGCATGCTCGGAGGAATTTAAAGATTTTGTTGGGCCAACTGGTTAGTGCTGCTGGTGTCTAAATAGACCAAACAACCTGCCAGAGAGCCTTTGCTGATGGCTTTCATGATGAGCCTGCAGGCAACATTATGGCGTTCAATGATCATACTTGAGATGATTGTATGTTGACATCCTGAGAGAATATGGAGAGGACACTACCTGCTTGCTGACAGAGTGGACACTGCAGGCTGATGGACATTTTAAAGCGGAGAGCGTGTTTTTGATTAAAAAGGGTGCCTGTGCGGTAGTGGAAGATATCGCGCTTCATTTGGAGAGAGAGTTTGGACATGCTCCAAAATGCGTTGCTAATGCCTTTGTGGACGTGTGGAAGCAGCATTTGGTAATAAGAGTAGTACCCTATTTTTAAATTGGCATAACCCAGTTTATGGTTTGAGTGCATGCTCATCCAAGTCAATTGATGACCCATTCGCCAATTGGCCCTGACAAGTCAGACTGTCTTTTGATTCTCTTTTTCAACGGCACAACAAACTCTGCCATTTCATCTCGGACATTATGGACTATTTGTTGGTTGGCGAAGATCGCAACAAATCAATCAGCCTAACGACCAGGCTGGTGGTTAATCCTAACTTGTAAACTTGTATTTCAAAATTCTGTGACAAACTTATTGTTCAATCATTCATTTCCAATATAAGTTTTCAGCTAAGCTGCCCTTGCCCGGCAGGTACCCAGAGGATGTTACCCATACTTTCTAAGGTAGCAACAGAGCCAAGACTACTTGATTTGGACACCAGCAAAAATCAGAGTTGGGGAAAGAATCCAGGCTGGTTGCAATAAAGCAACACTATTGCGTACCACGTCAGTGAAGTTTATGCAAACCATCATAGGATCTTTTGACGTTCCTGGGATGCCATTTCCAGCAGTGTTTTTATTTGGGACTCCCAAACATGCTAATACAACATTGCTATGTGTACTTCTGGGGCTCAGAGGGGACTGAAATAGGAACTGTCCTGCTTTCCGCATGCAAACTTTTGAAATGCTGGTACTGCTTATTTCCTCATCACGGTACTGGCGGTAAGTAAGTCGGATAAGGGCGGTAAGTAAGTCAGATAAGAGCACTTTAAGTGCTCAAAACTGATATGCCGTATGAGTCAAGCCAGGGCGCCATGAATATGAATTTTGTGCTGCCCTTTCAAAGGTTTGAACATGACATCATTTAGCCAGGCACAAATGAGACAGACACATGGAAATTAAGAATCCAGGGGGGGAATCCCAGGTGGCATGCATTAAGGGAAGGGAAGCAAGACACAATTTCAGGCTAATGGACACGCTTGCTTTCCCTCCAATCAAGGTTCTTGGTGGAACTTGAAGGTGTTGGGGCGCGTGACCAAGTTCTGGAGGTCAGGGGGTGGGATGCCGGGATGCACAGCTTGAACGATGTGGCCTTGCGCATCGCAAACGCTGCCCCCTTGGTTGTAGTAGTTCAAAATGCCTCCACACAAGGATCGGACCTGCACGTAACGCGCATGTCCAAGGAATTGCGTGACCCTGCGTTGTGCTGTGCAGCTCCTGGTCCTCAAGCCCGTGCACCCTGGTGCACCGCTTGTGGGTGGCGGGTCAGGTGGCCAGACCTTCCTGGCAGGGCTGTACAAAAGAGTAGCATGAACGGGGCCTGCACAAGCTCAGAAACCGCTTGTGTAGCATGCAAGTCAGTAGCCCAATGGTTTGAGACTTCAAAACAAGCCGTGCTCTGAGAGGGACACTGCGCTTGCGTACATGCACCCCTGCAGACCCCTCACAAGTCCAGCCTGGGGGCCAAAGCTGAGCAGGTGCAGGAGACGTGATGCGCGTCCCAAAAACATCAGCCGCACCACTTGGCAACTACACACCTCAGTTTGGCAGCACCGCTGCGGCAGACCCCTTGCCAGCCAAGCCACACGCCTGCGTCATTACTTGCGCACACACACCGCCAAGGCAGCCGGCCACGCACCGGCATGCCCAGCGCCTGCGTCATCTCTATGGAGGCCGCGCCCGAGCGCTCGCCCGTGTTGCAGAAGGCCACGATGCGCATCGCTGGCGCTTGACCTGCCTCCTCCTCGTCGCCGCTGCGCGCGGCATCCACGGCCGCCGTGGCCGCCGCGCCTCCAGGCAGCACCGCCATGAGGGCCAGGCGCTTGTGCAGTTTTTCCATGTCTGGTACGTGCCTGCAGGGGGGGCCGGCACGAGGGGGGGCATTTGGGGGTATGACGGTGCGGCTGCTGCGCGTGCCCAGGCGTGCATGCACCGAGCCGCACTGTGCGTCTGTAAGGAGGGCACTGCCAAGTACTTGTACCCAAACGTGTTCAGTGTCTGAGGTCGTGTTGGTTCATGTTTGAATGCGTTGCTGCTTGCATGTGGGGGTGGCAGCAGGGTCTTGCAGCGCGGGCTTGTATGCGCACAAAGGAGAGTGGAGGGCAGCCGCAGCCAGCGGCAGTCTCAAGAGTGTGGACCATCAACAGCGCATCCAACCTGCTGTGAGACCAAATGTTGGCAGTTGGTGCAAACAGAATCCACCGGAACAGCACACTTAGGATGGCCTTCCTCTGGCACACATGAGTACACATGCACACACATGCACACCCACACCTACACCCACACCCAACACAGTTGGTGAGGCGCAAGTCACACAGCCTTTCAATATGCGCACCAGCCACGGGGTAGGCTCCTCAGTGCCTCGCAAACACACACTTGCAACTGACGTGCATGCACATACAAGCACATGCACGCACACAAGCACACGTATCACACACGCACCAGCCATGGGTTAGGCTCTTTTCCGCTTTGGCAGGGCAGTGCACAGCGCCTGGGATGGTGCTGACTTGCACTTCCTCATCGCTACGCACATCCACCAGCAGCATGGTCGCGCCTGACGTGCCCGTCAGAGCATCCATAATCTCCAAGCAGCCAATCTGTGGGGCGTGTTACAGCGGTGCAGTGCGGGTATCGGGTGGTGTGTTATGACGTTGGAGCAGCCAATGCGCAAGTGCTTGAGGTACAAGGAGCACTGAATGATGAGGCAAAAAGGTGGCGTGGCATTCACAAGGTGGAAAAGTACACAAGCACAAGGATCACTGAGTGACTGAGGCAAAAGGAGGTATGGAATGATCTCAGGCCAGCCATTGTTCAGGGCGCAAAATAGACTGCCCCCATCACTACATTTACCCACCTGCAGCGTATGCTGTGCCACCGGTAGGTTTTTGGCCAGCTTCTGCAGCTCAGGGGGCTCCACTTCGTCTATGGGGTCAGAGGGCGCAATGGAAGCCCCCACCTGCAGGCGTTTGCATGCAAGGTCCCACAATCAGTGCACGAATTGCGCAGTCGTCGCAGTTGGCTTTGTGCACAGTATGGCACAGCGTGCGCTGCCTTCATGCATGTGTCCGCGTTGATCGTGTGTACAAACAGGAATGTTGGGTGTGCAGCTGTTGTGCGTGAGCTGCAGCTGCTGCCATGCCCAGGGAAACACAGCGAGCGCTGCTGCTGTGCTGTTGCACACAAGCATTGCAGCTCCAGGAGTGAGAGGTGCCTGCATTTCTGCTCACTGTATGCTAAGGCACACTGGGTAGCAAAACAGGCGTCAAGCTCGCAGAGGTACCTTGGTGAACGCATGCTCCTGGCTGCGGCTGCTCGGGCTACCCTGCATGGTGCAGCCTACATAGGGAGCCAACTCACATGCACACCCCTTGCTGGCGCCCTCGAGCGCGCGTGCGCGTGCTTTTTCACCCTCTCCCACAGTGACCATGAAGCTGCCCAGCGCACATGGGTACACCCACTAGCACGCATGGAACGCATGCAAAGCGTACACCCAGGTATGCACATACCTACCAGCACAGGAGTGAGCATTTGAAAATGTTTTGAACTGATGCCTTGTGTTTGCACTGACGCCTTGTTTGGAGGCTGTTGCCTTGTTGGGGGTTCCCTGTCTGTGCTTGTCAACGCTGAGTGGATGAGAGGGAGGCAGAGGGGGTACAGGCCGGGAACACTGTGCCTGAGTGCACCATTCGGCAATCTGATACCAACGGGGAGTCCTCGCAAAGTGCGCTGTCCAACCATCGTTGCCTTATGGCACACTGCCACGCTTCAACATTGACTCTGCCATATCAGAAACATCGGAATTACCCGTGCCAAATGGAAGCGCTTTTTCATAAGCTAAATGGCCAGAGTACAAAACAAATGCCTCCCAGCAATGGAGTGAGTTTGTGCACAGGCCTGCTAGCACTGAAGCGAGAGAGTTTGTGCACATGCCTGCCGGCTCTGGAGTGAGTTCATGCATTTGCCTTAGCCTTCCACGGCAGTGCCAGTAGAGCAGACAGATGCCCAGCATACTCCCCTTTCCCCCCCCCC
>LFIK01001425.1_pt1 | contig 18968 bp, 17 predicted proteins | sample 643401 | NCBI WGS metagenome assembly LFIK01 (sample SAMN03777447, study PRJNA286221) | soda lake metagenome | biome: soda lake; feature: Kulunda steppe; material: water; isolation source: sample T5-Br brine of Lake Tanatar-5 | place: Russia: Kulunda steppe | collected 2010-07
AACCCCTGCATTCCTCCAAGGACACAAGAGCGATGGAAAGCAGGTTGGATGAGTGAAACCACGTGTGCAGTTGCAACTCCTCGACGATGGAAGCAGGTGATGGCGACACAAACACGACGGACATGCCGCCTTCCAAGCGATGGAAGAGCGACGCAGATGGATCCGAACGTGGCGAGGCGCTGCTGGCGGAAGCAGAAGCCGCACTGCAAGCACGAGAAGGCGGCGTGTCCGCCGATCCACGCGGTGCCAAGCGGATCTACAGCGCGTTCGAGAAGAAGCGCAAAGCGAACCTCGAAGCGAGGAGCAGGCATGCAGAGGAACCAGAAGCGTACATGGAATCGGAGCTGGAACTGCACGAAGAGATGGTCAAGCTGAAAGAACTCGCAGGTGTGCCGGAACAAGGTGCCGAGTTCGTGCGCCTGCAGCTCGTCCACAGCCTCGTGGCCTTGCTCGCACACGAAAATGCAGACGTCGCAGCACTGGCAGTGGAAGTGCTGGAGGAACTCACGAGCGAAGACGTGCGCGAAGAATCCGGAGAAAACACGCAGAGGATCGTACAAGCCGTGTGCGAAGCAGGAGGAGTGGAACACCTGGCCGAAAGCCTCGAACGATTCGACGAAAACGTGGCAGAAGAAGCCATGGCGGTGTTCCACGTGCTCTCTACCGTCGAAAACCTCGTGGAAATCAAGCTGGACATGGCAGAACGGTTCGGACAGAGCACAAACTTGATGGAATGGCTGGTCCATCGGCTGCAGAAGCAAGAATTCGACAGCAACAAGCAATACGCCAGCGAGATCCTGGCCATCCTCCTGCAATCCAGTGGGAAAAACCAGCTGAAATTTGGAGAGAAGAACGGCATTGAACTCCTGCTTAGGGTCATCGCACAGTATAGGAACAAAGAACCGGACAACGAAGACGAGGCAGAAACACTGGAAAATGTCTTCGATGCGCTGTGTAGCAGTCTGCTGACCCAAGAAAATAAAAAGGAATTCCTGATTGCTGAAGGGGTCGAGCTCATGGTCATCCTGCTCAAGGCCAAGACAAAAGTGCATGGAGGGGCGCTAAAAGTGTTGGATTATGGGATGGCGAATAACGGGGATGCTGTGGAGCGGTTTGTAGAGAGATTGGGTCTACGAAGCCTCTTCAAATGCTTTGCCAGCAGTCAAAGCACAGGAAAGGGTAGTGATGCAATGGAAATGGAGGCAAGGTGCGTGTCCATCATTGCAAACTTGCTACAATGTGCCTTAACCAAGTCAACCTGGGAAAGAATCGCTGCTAAATTCGTGGAGTCCGACTACGAAAAATGTGGGTTGGTGTTCGATTTGATCATCAGGTACAGTGCAAAAGTGCGTGCTGTGGAGGAGAAGCTGGAAGAAGAGTTAGGTGAGGGTGCTGAATTGGATTTGGATGATGCGTACCTGGAACGTTTGGACGGAGGATTGTATACATTGCAACAGGCGACCATAATCTTCGCTCACATTTGGAGCGCTGGGGACAACGGAGCACAGGAACGATTCAGAAACTTGATGCAAGACGTAGACATGCCGCCAGAGTACCTCCCTGGGGTCCTTTGGGAGATGTACGAAGCAATAGGGGAGACTGGAGGCAGGAGAGAGCAAGAGTCGCAGAAGAAAAAGATCAAACGTCTCATCATCAACTTAGAAGGACTTGGTGGATGAGCAAAGATTGCACGACTACAGAGCACCAGAGGCAAATAAAAAATTGGAAGTTGATTGTATATACATTCGTATGTGGGTCAGATCAGGGTGGACTGCTTGATCAGTCGAAAACGTAGCCTTTCCAGAACCACCTCATTCCATCCCACCTCAATTCTCCAAGCTTCCCTGCATGCATGTACAAGTCCTTGCTTTACAAGTGTGTGGAAGGGCACGGCTTCACCTCTACTATCTACAAGCCCATCCACGTCCACGCGGCATGCTAGATTTCACACATGTTCGTCATCTACCTCTTGTGCTTCTTCTGCTTTTCCCTTTTTCTTTCGCCCGTTGCAATTCCCTCAGCTCCTCCAGCAGTTTCCTTTCTTCGCAGCTGATTTCTTTGGGCAGTTCCAGTTGCACAATGGCTCGATGGCTCCCCCTCGTTTCGTCCTTCCCGGGAGCACCACATTGTGCGATGGCAATGACATCTCCATGCATGGTTCCTGGAGCAATTTGCACTCGCTTTGCACCGTCCAAGGTCTCCACCACGACCGTGCTACCCAGCAATGCATCCAAGTACGTCAATGTGAGGCGAGAAAGCACGTCTTTCCCATGCATTTGGAAGCTTTCGTGCAGCTCCATGTCCACTTGGACGTACAAGTCGCCGACGGAACCGTCCGGCATCTCGTGTCCTTGTCCTTTGACGCGCAACCTCGCACCTTGTCCCACGCCTGCAGGCACGCTCACGCGTATTTCTGCACGTTCCAAGCGCACTTGCGTCCCACCGCACGCGTTGCAGAACTCCTCGGCCACTGCACCTGCACCTCCGCATGCCGGACATGGTCGCCATTGGACCTCTTCGACGCCTTCCAAGCGCACTTGCGCCACGCCGCATCCGCCGCACGCCTCGCAGGCTTGCTTCGTGCTGCGTTTGGCGCGGAACGTCGCGCAGGATTCGCACGGACGCAAGCGCTCCACGTGCACATCCGTCGGTCCGCCGAGGACACACGTCGCAAACGGCACCGATGCGGACGCTTCGGCGTCGCAGGCGCGTCCGTGGCTTCCAGACGCACCCTGTCGCGTCCGCCACGTCGACGAAGCCGACGTAGACGCGGCATGGCGACGCGCAGAAAGGCAACGCGCCGTCCGCGCCATCGACGAAAGTGCAGTTCGAACGAGACTCGTCCTAGCTTGGTGCAGGACAGGTGCGAGTTGAAGTGCAGGACAAATCCACACCACCATGTGTGTGCAGGTGCAGGTGCATGTGTCAAGACGGATGGAAGAAGCATGATATGGCACAAGGGCACGAATGTGCACGGTTGGAAGAGCTGCACCGGGTGAACACGATGGGGAGCGTCGCATCCATGGATTCCATGTGCAAGAAAGAGGCGCTCCAAAACGCAGCAACAGAACCAGGATGGAATTAAGGTTTTGCTGCGATGAATTCCAGCACCCCTGCATCGGATTCCACATGCCATGCCTTTACATGGTAGCGGGCCTCTTCCAACGCTCGTTGCGTCCGATCTACATCCAGCCCATTCACGCCAAAGCGAGCGCAAATCCTGCCGCCCGGGGACAGCATGCGGCCGAGCTCAGCAAGGGCAGAGGAGCTATCCCAAGGAAAGCCTGATGCGGCATTGCCATGTGCTATGACAACACTTGCGTGTCCACCTAATTGTACCTTCACACTCTCCAACGCACTTATGTCTTCCCAGCTGGGCAGATGCATGGACAGGAGCCCTCTTGCACGTGTGGCCTCCACAGCTTGTGGACGCACGTCCACTCCCACGGTGCGCACCCCTTGGCATGCAATTGCCATTGTCAACGCCCCTTGTGCACACCCGAGGTGCAGCACAGAGTCTGCGTAGTCGCCCCCATCGCCACAGAATCCCCCCGCAGCCTTTGCAATGGATGGATAGGAAGAAGCTGCTGCACGCAGATGTCCAGCTGCCCTCATACGAGCAATAAACGCCACTCCATCCGGCGGTTTTGCTGCTGCTCCTTCCAACGCACCATTTTGGAGCTGCTCTTTGAGATGGGCCAAGTTCCTTGCTCGCAGCATGGGGTCGGCCTCCCCACCTCCTTCCTCCAATCCCGCCTCGTAGGCTTCCACGTCCTCATCGCAAAATCCAAAGCTGGCACAGATTTCCTCATCTTCTGCCTCTAGAGATCGAGCTGTTGAACCTGTTGATGGGAGAATTTCGTTCCCTCCCCCTTCAAGGAGGCATGTCATGGCACCAGCAGCATTTCCACACTCCACGTCTTCTCTGCTATCTCCTACCATGAGCATATCGTGCTCCTGCACCTTCAGCCGCCGGGCGACATGGTGCAGGAGCCTGGCATCCGGTTTGACAAATCGGAATTCTCGTGTCAGGACGACTTGAAATTTATCCTTCCATTTGGGATGGATGAGCTGAAAGAAGGAATCGGTTCCTTTCCTGGTGTTGCGTGTGACCAAGGCCAAACGAACGTCCGATGCCTCCAAGAACTCCAGGAGCTCTTCCAGGTGCGGCTGTATCCTTGTCTGGCTCCTTGCACATGATTCCATCTCCAGTATCACTTCCATGGCATTTTTCACTGTCTTTTCATCGGGCCAAGACTCCATGGTGGCGAAGAGATCACCAGTGAGTATGCCTGTCCTGGCACGCATCTGTGCGAAATCGATCTCTGCTCGCGTGAGCGTGCCGTCCATGTCGAACACAACGGCACGTGGCACTGCACGCGTTGGATTCCATCGCCTTTGCCGAGCAGGAAGCGCATTTGCGACGGTGCGACGACCAACCAAAGTCTGCGCCATCCTGTCGGCTGGTCTGTGATGCAGGGTCCACACCCTTCGGATAAGCCTACGTTCCCCCGGATTGAAAGGGGAATCGCCCCATCGATTCTCCAATCAAACGAGAATTAAACCCGACGGTTAGTTGGGACGGATTCCCAATCGACCTCGATGCAGGAGGAAATGCGAGTTGTGGGAGGAAACCACCAGAGCAACTCAAGAAAGCAACTGCATTTGCTGAGTCAGAGAACGAAGGCGTCTGGGACCTTCAGTGCTGGTGTGTGTATGAGAGAAAGGGTGGCTGATGCAACCGCTCCTCAAAAATGCCATGGAGGCGAGACATCAGAAGCAGGCAAGGGTGCAGGTTCCTGGAAAGGCTGGCTGTTCCCAGGTGGAAGATGTGACGCAATTCTGGAAATTGAAAGAAGTCAGAATTGCAGAAGGAAGGTATGTCCAACTGAATCGTTTTACTGAAAAGCTTCCAAGACAAGAGTAGCTTTGCGGCGAGGACATCGGCTTGCATGCGCCGTCTTCCACTTCACACCTGTGTGCTTGGATGGTAGTTCGCTCTCAAGGAGCTGGCTGGCGAGGGATCGACACGCTGCTGGAGAGTGATGGGATCTCAATGGATCTACCCAAAGCAGTGTACCGGACACGCCGACGTAGTGCCTGTGCTATCCATGGAGCCAGAACACCTCCCAGTGCGATGGACAAAAGTAGCAGGATCAACAACAGGCCTGTCCATACATGCATCTGCTGCCCAATTTGGGGAAGTCGCACACTTGGGTCTGCCCCTTGGCGGTCTCCTGGCACAATATCAAGAGACCCGTGCCCTGCCAATGGTTCATCTGGCGTCTGCAGGATGTCCCTTTGCAAAGACTCGCAGTCTGCATCTACAAAACCTACTCTGGAACTTGAAGGGTCATAGTGAACAAACATTCCAGACAGGGCAGGTCCTCCTATTGTGGAGCCAGTATTATGATGTACACGTATTCCTGTGCACCATGCTCCCTCGTAAACAATGTTTGTATCATCCTTCTCATTCCTACTCTTTTGAGATACATTGAACATTGCAGAATGGGCATAGCCCCACTCCTGTAGATCGCGAGACAAGGTGCCTTGGGTCACCTCTTCTTCTGTCAAGTAAAACATGTACCTTGACGAATCCAAATGAAGACTCCAACCACCTTGCATTTCGACCTTTAAAACGGGGAAGGACTGGAAGACTTCTTCAAAGGGGATGGAGCGGTCGGCACGAAAGCATATGCTTTCCCACGTGGCTTGGACTTCTTGGAAGAGTTTTGGGTGATCCTTCAAAGGATGAAGCCCTGCCACTTTGCTAACGTGGTCGAGTATGGATTGCTGAAAAGCCAACAAAAGGGGAGGCACCATTCTCGTAAACGCAGAACCGCTGTCCAGCATGATTCCCTTGTAGATGCCTTGGGAGAGTAAGTTTTGGTCTGCAATTTTCATGCTGCCAAGCCACATGGCACGGGGACCAAGCACGAATCTCTGAGTCGCAGGATCTGACCGCTTCGTCATTGAAGCATACTTGAGCTGCCCAGAGAAATGCTTTTTCACTTTTTTCATGTTCCAACTGCCCATGACCAAGATGCCCTTTTTCTCTTGGACACGTCCGTAGCACAGGCCAAAAGAGGGAGAAGTGAATACCCCTGCGCTGTGCAATTGCTGCGGTGGGCTCCCGCGGATGGGAGCCAAGCCAATCAGCCCATCCATTCTCTTGATCACAGCAATCTTGCGATTCTCATACTCTGCACATCCAATGTCTAATTGTGCAGTAGCCCCATTGGCTAGGTGAAGGATGTCCTGCAGCACCCGACCACCGGTCGCACTTTGGTCCAAGTACTCGATCCTATATTTGCAGAACTCTCCATCGCAACTCGCGTGGTTGATGGATTGTTTGCACGAAGATAGATTGAATCCTTCCTTGACGATCCTAGAATACTCCTTGGATTCTCTGGCTGGTCCTGGCTCCTCTTCGAAGCTCGTCCTGGCTCGTATGGTATCCCATTCCTTCTCAGCAAGATCCAGCCCATCCGCTTGCTTGCAACGTATCCACTTGGCGGTCTTGCTTTCACGAGGATCCATCTTGTTGGTTCCACCGCAGTGTTTGCACCACTTGCAGGACGCGAAGGTGGCGGTGCTTCCTGTATCTACCAGAAGGGAATATGTTTTGGCGGGAGTGCCCAACACCACGTCTGCGGTGTAGAACGCTCCACCACGTCCTTCTCGTCCACCTTGTCGATCGACAGCCGACGCATCCTGTCGCAACAAGGCCATCGCTACTGCATTCGGACGCTCTGCCATCGTGGCGGAGCTCTGCGACGCCGTTCGACGTCGCTCGTCGGTCCACTTCGCTTGTTTCTCGGAGCAACCTTGGACTCGAACCGACACCCCTTCAGATTCGGATGGATTTCGCCTGGAACGGATGAGGAAGAGGTTTGGAGCGAACAACGCAAGCAAAGCAAGAGGCAGGAGAGGTGAAAGCAACAAGCACAATCTTTACTTGCGTATTCTGCATTGATCGGCAGGAAAAACTCTCGAGGATAGATGCGGAGCTCCAATCAGCTCCACGGGCATTCCCCGGTGGCAGGTGAGAGTTCAGACGCTTCCCCCGCCTAAGCGTTTCGGGAAGCGTCGTCATGATCAGTGCCAAGTCGACCTGACGATCAACACAAGCTGTTCACAATGCCCTTGCAAAAGCATGAAATCCTTTTGCGAGGTAAGGCGTCAAACAGCGCCTGCTGGGGGCAATCATGGTCCTCTTCTGCATTGCCGCAGGGATGAGACAAAAGCATGACTGCCAGCCAGCAGGGACTTTAACCTCAGCAGCCTTTTCTACGGGCGTCCACACCAGACCGTTTCGTCACTTTCAGCGTCGTGAATTCTTCTGCTGTGGTGGGGTGGATGCCCACCGTGGTGTCAAAATCTTCCTTGGTTGCTCCACATTTGATAGCAACTGCAAATCCTTGGGTCACTTCTCCAGCATTTGGACCGAGCACATGGAGGCCAATCACCCGCTCGTTGTCTGGCAGGTGAGTGATGAGCTTTGCATAACATGCACTGTCTTCTCTCACCTGAACACCATTATGCTCCTCGTGGTTCGTGCACCACTCCAACGGCTTGTAATAACTTATGTACACCTCGAGGTTTTCTTCTCCATACTTTGCAATGGCCTCTTCCTCTGAGAGACCCACACAACCGTATTCAAGAGGAGTAAAAACAGTGGTTGGCACTTGATTGTAGTCCATTTGTTTGGTGGCTCCACCAAAGAGGCGGGCAGAAAGGAGTTCGCCGGCCTTGATGGCCACGGGGGTCAATTCCTGTCTACTCTCTAGGACATCGCCAATGGCAAAGATGTTGGAGACGTTCGTCTGTTCATTCGTGGCAGGGATTTTCCCAGTCGATCGGTCAAATTCTACACCTGCGTTCTCCAGCCCCAGGTCTTTTGTTATGGCATCTCTGCCAAGCGCAAGCAGCACAGTGTCGAATTCCTCTTGTCCTACAATGCCTGTCTTCAAGTTCTTCCAGTGAACCATGATTTTGTCTGCAACCTTCTCAAACTTAGTAGGAACCGTTTCGTGGATGAATCGCGTGCCATGGCGCTCCATGTACCCTCCAATTTGTTCCGCAATCTCTTGATCAAACCCTCGCAGCAGGATGGACCTCACCATCACAGTGACATCGAATTTGAGCGCAGTAAGGAATCCTGCCGTTTCTAGCGAAATGTAGCTGGCTCCAACGCACAGCGTTTTTCCCGGCGGTGATGGGAGTGAGAAAACATCATCACTAGTAATGCAAAGCTCTCTTGCACCTTCCAAATCTGGATACCTTGGCCTCCCACCAACAGCGACGACGAACTTGTCGGCAGTGATGGTGACTTTGCTTCCGTTTTTCTTGGTGCACTCCATGGTGTGAGCATCCACAAACTTGCCAAGCGCATTGATGTACTCAACCTTGTTGTCCCTGAGCGCCACTCGATAGCCCCAATTCAGGGATCCGATGTAGTCTTGGATGCCACCCACCATCTGCTCCCATTCCAACTGAACATCTTGTGGCAGTTTCCACCCGAATTCTCGGGCGTCGCTGAAGATCTCCCCAATGATGCCTGCTTGATGCATCAGTTTCTTGGGAATACATCCCACGTTGACGCAGGTTCCTCCAAGTCCCCATCGTGTTCCTTGCGGCGTAGGTGTCACGTAGTCCAAGCAAGCCACCTGGTTCCCCGTACCGTTCACGCATCCCACGCCTTCATCGTCAGCTCCATGCCACGCCATCCATCCGATCCGTGCGTTGCTGCATCGTCTTCTTCCTTTTCGCTTACCTTTGCACCAAGTTGGGCTGCTTTTTTCGAACAGGCCAAACCACCAGAACCTCCACCAACCACCACCAGATCGTACTGGTATCCGTGCGAGAGCGCCGAGCTCGCACCTTCCGCGGCTGCAGTTGGTCCGTTCGCATCCCACCGCACATATCCACCGCGGTCAGCCGTTGTTTTCGGACGGAACACCTCTTGTGCCTCGTCCACGTCCCACGTGGCCTTGCACGTGCGTTCCTCGGCACGTGCACGCCTTCCGCCGCGCGGTTTCGCTCCGTCCTCGTCCCCGTGGCCTCGTGCACCGTCCCGTGCGTCGCACCAGCACTCATCCCACGCACGGCAGCGCCTGCCGCGCGTCTCAGCGCCGCGATGGCGATGGCGACGTGCGTGCGCTCGTGCGAATCTGCGCCGACGTGCTCGTGTGTCGACGAGCAGTGCCCTCGTCAACCGGGTTCGAAAGGAACGTTTCCCTTTCAAGCCTCCCTTTCAAATTCGAAACAGACCCGGCGAAAGGGACGGTTGCACTGGTTTTCGCGGGAAAAAAAAGGGCCACCAAGGTCGCCTGAGGATCGTGCCTCACGTGTTTTGCACCACTGGCGGACGTGCGCATCACGAAACGAATGTCACGTGGGACTGCGTGCGTGTCCACGGTGCCCGTGTGGACCGCTTCACCTCCCGCGGCGGCCGTGGAGAAGGAGAGAGGTCCTGGAGCAAGATCGTGTACGCGCTAGCGAGGGGTGAAGTTCCGTTCCAAGGCTGGCGAGTCACCCACCACGTTCCTATTGCGATGCTTTGCAGGACTTGGGCAGGGTCACGGGTCTAACACGGAGGCAATCGTTCACACTTCTCTTTGCCCTTGCCTTCCGACATTCCACTCAAGTCTACCAAGGTGAAGGCAATGCTACAATCCCATGCGTTTCATGCTACTCACTTCTTGCGAGGGGTTTGATAATTCCTTTGGTACTTCCAAGTGACTCAAGACAATTGGAGGGAGGAGTGACTCCTTCAAACAAGATTATGCAAAGTTCACCATCATGATAGCATCGAGGTACAACTAATCGAGAACCAATAAACCAGTTGAACCCCACATCGAAAAAGAGGAAAATGGCCACACGTGGATTCAAACGATTCCATGGTATGTCCAAGGTGTGCATGGACACACGTGTCGTGACGTGTGAAGAGAGCATCGTCATGTGGCTTGGAGCCGTCTCCCTCTCATCTCTTGGTCACGTTCGTCTTGTGGCGTGTGGTTTTTCGGTGTGGATGGTATGGGTGAACGAGCATGCGCGTGTCCCGCATTGCAAAAATCTCGGTGCCAAATTACTAAGCCACGTGGAGATGTAGGCAAGCGATGGGAGGTCAAGCGTCGGCTTGCTTGCAATCTTGCAACATTCCTCAATCCAGAAACAGAGACGTCCCTCTGTCGTCTCGGGCCCCATCGTGTCTCGTCGGTCGCAGCTTCATTGCATTTCAAGATTCAACAACGACACAAGGCGAGAAATATTGGAAGGAAGTTAGTTGTGAGAATGGCTGATTGTGACAAGAGGGAAGAAATCTATGGACAATATGGATATGGAAGCAAAGAGAGGTCGACGACATTGGAAATGGAAAGATCGAGGAATTGCCCTACAAACGTAGCAAAGAGGTCGAATGAGGTAGGAGACGATCCATATCCAAAGAGGAAAGGAGACCTTTTGTGAGGCATAAACTTGGGAATCTCCAAGAGGCTGCATTCCGATGGAAAATAAGCATGCATGACCCTATGCCGGTTCCGAGAGAGTGCTCCGAACATGTTGTCGGCAACAACACTTCACTCGTACTTGTGGAGAGCACTAGTTTCTCAACCGAACCATCAACACCCCATTGACCTCAAAGACATCTGTTCCGGGCAATCCACAGTCGACACACACGCCAAGAACGAAGCATGAAATGCAACGATTTCGTACATCGAAGTCAAGTTCAAATCTACCGGCTAGGAAGTTTTGGTTTTGAAGGGCTTGAAAACAGATGGGCGAGTGAGAAAAACTGGTGGACGATTGCTATCTTGCGCCACAGAATTCGACCTGTGATACCAGCAAGTGCTGTGGGTTTGTAGCGCGCAAGGGAGCATACAAGCTTCTCCATTAGGCGGTCACACTCAATTAAAAGTGTACAAACGGCGATCGCTTGCTACATGGTACGGTTATGAGAGCTGAGGGCTTTCCAAGATCCCATCATCAACGCAGGTGCTCCATTACTTACTCTCTTCCAAAGCTATCTCTAAAGACAGTTTCTCCGGTTTATCTGTTTCTACCCCACGCAGCACAGTCAGCACCACAACTTCGCCTACTTGATATTCATCCAGATAGTTATCGATGTCTGCTTCGTTGCGAACCCGCCTCCCATCAATGGCAGTAACCACATCGCCAGGAACTATGCCACCCAAACTTCTGCGAGTTGGCAGAAGTCCTGCTTTTCCTGCATTGCTTTTCTCATCCACAAACTGTGCCAATGCTCCGTTGGTCACCGAGAACTGCCGGGCCACATTGTCTTTTGCGAATTGTACCTTGAGAGAAGGACGAACAACTTTGCCAAATTTGATCAGTTGCGGTACAATGTTATTAACTGTATTGATGGGAATGGCAAATCCAACCCCTGCCGATACCCCTGTATTGGTGAAGATGGCCGTGTTGATCCCAATCATACGACCTTCCATGTCCAGAAGAGGCCCCCCACTATTGCCTGCACAATAAAGGCACAGAGTGTCAGCCATAAACAGCAAACATGAAGCAACCTTCATGATCTCGCAAGTGCAAACAAGGGCCGACCTCTGTCCGTCAATACGGAGGACACGACAAGTGGGTCTGCACATTTTCGTTGGTTGGTTTATATTTATCCTAATGCTTTCACCTACCTGGATTGATGGATGCGTCTGTCTGGATCCCTCCACCGATGTTGCTACCCAGCTGACTCTGAATTTCTCGATTGAGTCCACTGACCACCCCCGTGGTCAGCGTGTGATCAAATCCAAAAGGATTGCCAATGGCCAAAACTTGCTGTCCCACGCGTAGTGCTGTGCTGTCTCCACGCGTCAACGGTTTCAGAAACGATTTGGGAGCATCCACACGCAGCACGGCTACATCTTTCCTACGATCTGCACCCACGAGTGTGGCTGGGAAGGCTCTGGAATCACCATCTTCCCCTTGCAGCACCACTTGTGCTGCTCCATACGTCTTTTTGGCTGCAATTGCTCCGCCCACGACGTGGTAGTTGGTGACGACGTGTCCATCTTCGTCCCACACGCATCCGGATCCGTTCCCTTCCGCTTCGTCGGCGAGCTTCTGTCCACGATTGCCGTTGATCAGCGTGACATCGAACACGTTGGCCACACCACGTGTGTTGGTCTCGAACAGCGCCACCATCGACTCTTCTTGCGGCAGGAGGGCCCAGGATCGCCGCGGACGCACCTGCAGCAGTGCCAGTCCCGCAGGCACGACCGTCCTCCTCCGCCACGTTCGCGTGGAAGACGCGGAACACGCGCGCGTGCGCATCGTCGTCGTCGTCGATGCCGTTCGTCCGACCCACACGGTTGTGATGCGTCACAACCGAACGTGGACTCGACGTGGTCGCTTGGAAGGAGCGCACAAGTGTGGCTTGATGGATGGAGCGTGGGATGCACAGGCCAAGCAGGCGGAAGAGAGGAACGATGATGGCGGAACGGATGACATGGTGCACGTGCAGAGACGGAACAAGTGCGGGAAGGGAGCAGAGGAAGCCAGGAGAGATGCTTTTCCAACGACGTCGGTGTGAGGAAGAGGTCGGCCAGGCACCATGCAGGTGCGTGGATCCGCCTTGTCGGGTCCAAAGCAGACAACGTCCAGATACTTTCGCCTCCATCCACTCCACCAACTCATCACACTCACGCACAAGCGCCGACGCATCGCTGGCACGAGCGACGGAGCGCAATTCGCACCACGTCCTCCTCCATCGAGAAGAAACTCCCTCGATCTCCCTTCCCTTCGTGGGTCAAGTCCGTATTCGTCCTAAACCCTAGCAGCAGTTCGGTACCGACGATGGCGAAGATGTTCTTGTGCGCGAACACCGCGTCGTTTCGTCGTCCCATGGCGATGTCTGCGGTGCCCAGGAGGCTGGTGGAAGACGAAGAAGCGTGGAAGTGGCCCACGGAAGCGACAGACGCGGAAAAAGACGGTGCACGAGGAAGGATGCCGGTGCCCAAGCCCACCGCTCTGCCCACCAACACCTTTGCAGACGTGCTCGAGAAGGAAAGAGAACTGCCTCCTTTCGCGTCGAAAGGAAACGAGGCGAAATTGCCGCCTTTGCAGAGCGTGGTGGAACTCACCAACGCACTGCAGAGGCCCATGCGCGAAGGAGAAGGAGAAGGTGATTTGACCATGGCTTTGCAGCAACCTCTGCCACCGTTAGAATCCCAAATGAAACGAGCAGAAGCCATGGAAGACGGGAGCGGAGTGGCTGAAGATGGATCGCAATGGAAAAGAGAGAGCGGGGTCGAACGAGGGGATCATGGATACGTAAGGAGGTGGACCCGAGTCAGCGGAAAGAGTGCGGACGGTGTGCCTTTTGAAGAGAGCTGGTGGTCCGCCACCGACGCCAGGGGTCTCAAAGCCATGGGAGCGGACAAAAGAGGTGGAGACACCACCGGACGGACCTGGAGAGAAGCATGGGAAGAAACGCTGCATCCACCAAGTGCGAAAGGGGGCGCGGCCGTGATTGAGAAGTGGGCTCACAAGTGGTGCAAACCGGGAGAAGATCTTGCAGCCGATGCCGAGGAGGATGACCAAGCCTGGGAAGAAAGCTGGTTTGAACGACATCGAGCCAACGGAGCCACGGAACGGGGTGCATACAAAACTGGCCAGAAAGGGAACAAGGCCTGGCATGCTCGCTGGGGCGAGCTCTGGGACGGCAAAGGCAGGGCCAACAAGTGGACTGATCAATGGGACGAGAATGAGGATGGCTCGAAGCAAGGCGACAAGTGGGAAGAAGACTTTGGACCAGACGGCAGAGGATCCAAACACGGAGAGACCTGGCATGCAGCAGCAGATGGCACACGTTGGGCGAAATGGTGGTCTGAGGACCATCTTGGAGATGGCATTGTCCAGAAGCGTGGACACAGCACCAGCGGTGAACACTGGGACGTGCAAGAGCACCAGGACACTTGGTTTGAGAGCAAGCCTCACTTCGGCTTCGACTTGGCCATGGCTCATTCTCGTGTCCTCATGGATTTGAAGGAACCTCCAGAAGAGCTTGGTCCAGGCACATCAGACCTGTGAATTTTGTGAAATGAATTCTGCACCTGCGCACCTCTATCCGACGTACAAGCGCTGTGTTTCCTGGTCCACCCTTCGTGGGTGTACCTTTGCATCGCTTCTTTCATGGCCCGGTCGTCTCTTGCGTTGCACAGCACCCCGAGTCCACGTGGCAAGGAGATGCCACCCCTCCTTCCCACACCCCGACCCTCAGCCTGGATTTGGCGGGAAACCCTCTCGAGGGGGGAACGAAGACCTCGCCCACATCCGCTTCCCGCCAAAAAGACGGAGCTGCCAACCGGTGTCGACGACTCGCGTCGTATTTTGCGCGTCGCAAGCGGGTGTTGCTCGCCTGTTGCACCTCCTGCAAGCTGCTGGTCCTTTGTTTGATCGTAAGCAACGTCGAAGCGAGAGGAAACCGCTGCGAAAACCACCTCAGTCGACACAGAAACGTCCTTCTCGAAACATGGTGGGACGAGAAGCCGACTCGGCTATCCATGCGCCACTTGCGCTTGTGGAAGACGCACTGGCCACTGGAAATGGAATAGTCGAAGTGGAATCCCGCTTTCGCACCGCCTTGGAACTTCCAGCCATGCGTGCACAGGTCCCGCGACTCGACCGCGACGCTGTGGCACAAGGGCGAATCATGCCAAACACACTCGTGCGATTTCGTGGACTTGTACAAGACATGTGGAATCCTGAATACTACGTGGGATCATACAAGGATCCAAGCACAGGGTCGTGGAAACAAACGCATTACATGGATTGTGCAGCTGTCCCAGAAAACACTGAAACTCAGCTGATGGAGCGCAAACCGCTGGTATGCATCTCCGTACCTGGAGAAGCAAGATGGTGCGCTGCACCAGAGGAAGAGCAGGCCGCGCATGGGTTTTCTGCAAGTGCTGATCCTCAAGGTTTTAGCCAGTCCAAACGTCCCCGGGATGTGGAGGAAGAAGATGCTGAGATGGCAGATGTCCCCTCCGAGAAAGAAGCAGACCACTCCCTCAACCGTCGCACAAGAAGGCAGCCCTGCGATGCAAACACATCTGAAGGAAGTGCAAGCATGCTCGAGTTTCCGTGGAAGGGGCTGGACGTGCACGCTTGCCTGGTGAAGTTGTATGGAGACACCCCGGACCCCTTGAGGTTGAATGACGTGGTGGATTTTTATGGCCTCTACACAGTTTCTCCTGAATTGACAGTATTTTCTGAAAATGGCTCATCGTTTGACGAGGTTGTTCCTCCAGGAAGTCAGCTCCCTCGTTTGCACTGTATATTCTTTGAAAAGCTGGGTACGCCCTGCCCAGATTTTGCTGCCCCTGAAAGTCACAACATACTGCAGCAGGCAAACACACTCAAGTTGGCAGCAGATGAGGCCAGGAACGCAGTTTTTGAGCTTCTGCGAGTAACTCTCGGAGGGGACTCTGTTGCCGCAGAGTTCTTGCTGCTGCAGCTACTCAGTAGGGTGCAGAGGAGAACTGGCGAGATGACTCTAGGCTGTCACAGTCTAAATCTTGCTGGGTGTGAATCGACAGCTCCCCTGCTGGAGACCTTACTGTATGTCCTGCAGGCACTGTGTCCAAGGACGATTGCCGTTCCCATGACTCTGGAGTCCTTCAACGAAGGAAAATGGACACCCAAGAAAAACTACGACACAGGGAGGTTGGAGCCTGGCATTCTTCAAGTGGCTGGTGGTACACAAATGCTTCTGGATGAGACCCAGATGCAGGCAGGGAACCTGGGTGAGAGTGGGCTTCGGGGCCTGGAAGCTCTGAAACTTGTCATGGAGACGCAGCAATTGGAATACGACTTTCAGTACTACAAGATGAGCATGCCAACAGACATTGCTTTCACCATTCTATCACATGGCAAGTCTCTCCTGGCAGCAGACACTGTCGTGCCGTTGAGAATGCAGTCCAGTCCAGAAGAGGTTCTTACGATTCTGAAAGGCATGCCTCTGGCAAAGCTCCGGGGGTACTTGTGGACCATGAGAGGACTGTCTCACGATGCCATTTTTCAGGACAGCATCAAAGAAGGTATGGAGGAGCGCATTGTTGCGATGCGACAGAAGGACAAGAACCTGGGTCCAAAAGATTTCCACCGCCTGTTGAACCTTTCCAAGTTGATGGCAGCGAGCCACGGACGTCCCATGGATGTTTCTGACTGGGATCGCATCCAAGTTCTAGATGCAGAGCGCAGAAGTCGCTTGAATTGACTGATTTTGAGGCGCCTTTCGTAATAAATGATGAAGTATTTGTTGGCGTAAAATTACAGGATCCTTTCTAGCGATCGCATCAATTGACCACGTCCAGAATAATCTTCCTCGATTTCAGCGGCGCCCACTTCCACCGCTTGAAATAGCCGGCCGTGCAGAGCATGATACTGAGTGCCAGGATCCACTTCACGCCCATGAGCTTGCGTTCGTCGTGTTCTGGCTCTGCAGCCCATGCTAAGAAGGTGACCACGTCTTTTGCCTGCTGGGACTCCGAGGCCTCCGTGCCGTCTTCGTATTCCACTCCTTCGTCCGCGAGCATCTTCGGCATGGCGATTGCACCTCCAGGGAAGTAGGGATTGTAATGCAGCCCTTCTCTGATGGAGATACCTGCCGGTGGCTCGCGATATCCCAGCAGCAGTGCGTAGACGTAGTTTTGTCCATCGTGGCGTGCCTTGGTGATGAGGCTCAGATCGGGTGGATACGCTCCGCCGTTGGCGTACCTGGCTGCTTCTTCGTTGTCGTAGGGTTTCGGCAGCTTGTCGCTGAGTTTTCCTGGTCGTTCGAACATCTCTCCTTGGTCGTTGGGTCCGTCCATCACGTCCACTTCGGCAGCCATGTCTTTGACTTCGTCTTCGGTGTACGCCACGCCCACCAAGTTGCGAAACGAGAGCTGTTCGACACTGTGGCACGCTGCGCACACTTGTTGGTACACTTGATGTCCTCTTCGGATCGCGGCGTGGTCGTAGGCGCTGAAGAATCCTTCGTGCGGCCATGGAAAACGAGGCGCCACCATGCCGTGTTCCGCTTCGTCGCTCATGGCCACGCCGGCCACCAAACCTGCGCCTGCAGCGCTCAAGGCGCCGCGCAGGATCCATCTCGCGCCGTGCTTCTCCTCCTGCACGCCACGTCGCGTCAGCTTCGCAACCACGTGGCGCACCACACGTGTCCAGGTCTCGTCCGCACGCACCTGTCCTTCGCCGTGGCGGTTCGCCATCGTCGCAGTGGCTGCCGCATGCGTTCCTGCGTCCTGCGTTTCCTCGTCGCGTCAGCTCGACGTGGTCGTTGGCGATGGCACGTCTACGCCACGTCGTCCTGCTTCGCTTCGCTTCTTCTCGTCTCGTCCGTGACCTGCGTCTCTCTCTCTCTCCCACGTCGTCTTTCGCTTCGTTCCTTCGTGATTTCGTGGACGCACCGCGTGTCGGAACCTCCGTGCGACGTGTGCGATGGCGTTTCGCGCACGTGCCATCGCGGCCATGGCGGTGCGACGAGGAATGCAACACGAAGTGTGGATCGGTGTCTCCACCTGCCATGCCCTGGTCATCCATGGTACATGGTAGATGGTACATGGTAGATGATTGTGGTAGATGGTACATGGTAGTTGAAGTTAAAGTGGTACATGGTACATGGTACATGGTAGTAGTAGTTGAAGTGGTAGATGGTCGATCTTAGTTGTAGTTGAAATGGTAGATGGTAGATGGTGGATGAAGTGGTGAATGGTAGTTGATACTAGTAGTTGTGGATGAAATGGTCATGGTAGATGGTAGTAGCAGTTGTAGATGGTCATGGTCATGATAACGGCAGTAGATGAAATGGTCATGGTCATGGCGATGGTCGTGGTAGATACTGGTCGTGGTTGGTATGGTTCGACGCCAATTGAAACGTACAAAGGAAGATAAGACGTCGCCCCACGGGACGTGGATGCGTCACTCGCATGGAACGGTCGTAGAAGTTGATTAGGGAGATCGACATGGGGAGGGAGGGATGGAAGGAGACGGGGATCGCGTAACCACACTTCCATTCACCTATGGCATAGACAGGAAAAACAATGGTGGAGGAAGAGACAAAGACACACGTGGAAGGGAGGAAACGCACACGACACACAATTGGAAAGGAACGGAAAGAAATAAGATGGATTGTCACAAAGGCGGACGAGAAGAGAAGAGGTTTCTAGCAACAATGAAGAGAAAGGAAAAGGAAGAGAGACAACCATCATCGACAAAAAAGCGAAAAGGAGACAAACAAGGAGGAGGAAGAGAGGAGAGAAACAACCAACCCTCGTTTCCGATGCGATTGACAAGCTTTTGCATCGGGTGGGGGTGGAGGCACCTTTATTCTAACTACACGGTGGCTATGGTTGTACTGTTCGTTCTTCTTTGGTGTCCTTGTGCCCTTCATGTCTCGTTCCACTTCTTTGCGTTGTGTCCGTCCTTTGTTCTTTTGCCCCACGCATCCTTCGCAAAGTACCTCATCTCTTGTTACGCTTTACTCCTACCTCTTCTTGAGCACGTGTCTTCTTCTCCCCTAAGTACCCCTCTTTCCACGCCTCCGTCCAACCGTCGCCTTTCTTTCCGCCACGTTTTCCTTCCTTCTTCATCCTTCTTGCTCTCCTGCCGTCACTCCATTGGCGTTTCTTTCGCACCATGTCTCTTCCACCATCGTTCACTTGGTTGGGTGCACTTCCTTCTCCCACCCTCCAACCCCCAAGCAATCGAGACCATGGTCCTCTCCAATCGATATCAATGCGTTCCACCTGTGTTCTTTCCTTCGCGGTCGGATCGATCGAGATCATGAGCTTCTTTCATCGAGATCATAGGGGTCCACCTGTGTTCTTCCTTAGGTTTTCGTGCGGCGAAGGAGGTGGAGGCGGCGCACGCATTCCATTTCGACGCGACCGCGACAGCTGCAGACGTCCTTCCGCGATCGAAACGCGAAGCACACGCGT
>LFIK01001426.1_pt1 | contig 18965 bp, 16 predicted proteins | sample 643401 | NCBI WGS metagenome assembly LFIK01 (sample SAMN03777447, study PRJNA286221) | soda lake metagenome | biome: soda lake; feature: Kulunda steppe; material: water; isolation source: sample T5-Br brine of Lake Tanatar-5 | place: Russia: Kulunda steppe | collected 2010-07
CCTCTACTACCTGCACATGCCCGACCACCTCACGCCCATCGAGGAGAGCCTCGAGGCGCTCGACGGGCTGGTCCGTGCCGGCAAGGTCCGCCACGTCGCGATGTCGAACCACTCCGCCTGGCGGATGGCCGAGGCCGTCCACACCGCGCGGAGCCTCGGCTTCAGCCCGCCCGTCGTCGGACAGCCGCTCTACAACCTGCTCGCCCGGCGACTCGAGGACGAGTACGCGGAGTGCAGCGCGCACTTCGGCATCGCCGACCTCGTCTACAACCCGCTCGCCGGCGGGCTGCTCACCGGCAAGCACCGCGGTGCCGCAGCGCCGGACGCGGGCACGCGCTTCGGGCAGCGGCAGATGTACCGCGACCGCTACTGGAACGACGTGCAGCACGCGGCCGTGGACCGGCTGGCCGAGGTCGCTGACGCGGCCGGCATCAGCCTGATCGCGCTCGCGCTGCGCTGGCTGCTGATGCGCGACGAGGTCACCGGCATCATCCTCGGCGTGTCGAGCCTCGCGCAGCTCGAGGCGAACGTCGCCGCCGCCGACGGGCCCGAGCTCGACGAGGCGACGTTGACCGCCTGCGACGAGGTGTGGGACATGCTGCGCGGCGCCGCACCGCCGGCCAGCCGGTAGCGCGTCAGCCGCCGGACCTCAGCGGCCCTGCCAGCGCGGTGGCCGTCCCTCCACGAACGCGGCCACGCCCTCCTGCCGGTCCTCGGACAGGAACGGTGACGGTCGCACGTCGAGGCGCAGCGCGGCCGCCATCGGCAGGTCACGCCCGCGCTGCGTCGCCGCCTTGTAGCGCTGCTGGGTGAGCGGGGCGAGCGCGACGATGCGGCGCACCAGCTCCTCGGTGGTGTCGGCCAGGTCCGCGACGTCGACGACCCGGTTCGCGAGACCCAGCCGCAGCGCCGTGTCCGCATCGATCGGCTCGCCGAGGTACAGCAGCTCGTAGGCGACGGCGCTCGGCAGGGTGCGCATGAGCAGCTGCGCGCCGAAGTTGCCGCCCATGCCGCGCTTCACCTCCGGCATGCCCAGCTGCGCGTGGCTCGCGAGCACGCGCAGGTCGCAGGCCAGCGCGAGCTCGAACCCGCCCCCCAGCGCCCACCCGTTGACCGCCGCGATGGTCGGCACGCCGCACTCGTAGACGGCCTCCATCACGTTGCGCGCGACGCCACGCATCGGCTCGAACGGGAACGCGTCGTCACGCTGCGCGTCCTGCTTGAGGTCGTTGCCGGCGCAGAACGCCCGCTCCCCCGTCGCACCCAGCACCGCCGCCCACACGTCCGGATCGCGGTGGAAGGCGTCGAACGCCTCCACGAGCGCGGCCTGCAGCCCGTCGGACAGCGCGTTCATGCGGTCGGGCCGGTCGATCGTCGCGTAGCCGACCCGGTCGCGCACCTCGACGATGAGGCCCTCCGCACGCATGCCGTCGATCCCCAGCGTCGCCATGGCCGTGCCTCCGGTGTCCGGGCGGTGTGCGGGCGGTGTTGGCGGTGTTGCGAGGCGGCGCGCGGAACGGCGCCCCTGCCGCGGAGATTAGGCTGAGCGCAACGGCCCGGGAGGCCGTCCGACGAGGAGCTCCCCATGACCAGGATCGCTCGCATCGAGGCGCGCACCGTCCGCATGCCGCTCGACAACCCGACCGCGTTCTCGAACCGGCTCGTCCACGACCGCTTCTACACGCTCGTGCGCGTCACCGGCGATGACGGCGTCACCGGCATCGGCTTCTGCTACGGCGGCAACGTCGGCGGCACGCTCCCGACGATCGCCGTGCGCGACCTCATCGCGCCCGTCATGGTCGGGCAGGACGCCCACCGTGTCGAGGGCCTGTGGGCCGAGGCGTACCACTCGATGCTGCTGCACGGTCGCGCGGGATCCGCGATGCGCGCACTGAGCGCCGTCGACGTCGCACTGTGGGACCGCAACGCGCGCGAGGCCGGCCTGCCGCTGCACCGCTTCCTCGGCGGCTACGCCGACACGTCCGTCCCTGCCTACGCGAGCGGCGGCTACTACCTCGAGGGCAAGGGTCCTGACGGGGTCGCGGCCGAGATGCGCGCGCACGTCGACAACGGCTTCACCGCCGTCAAGATGAAGATCGGCCGGCTCGACCCGGCGGCAGACGCCGAGCGGCTGGCCGCCGTGCGTGACGCCGTCGGTCCCGACGTCGTCGTGATGCTCGACGCCAACAACGCCTGGTCCGACCTGCCGACCGCGCTGCGCTCGATGGCGCTGTGGGAGGAGTACGACCCGTACTGGATCGAGGAGCCGTTCAGCCCCGACGACATCGACCTGCACGCGCAGCTCGCCGAGCGCACCCCTGTGCTGGTCGCCACCGGCGAGATCGAGTACGGCCGCTGGCGCCACCAGGAGCTGCTGCAGAAGCGTGCGGCGGCGATCCTCCAGACCGACGCGGCCGTGTGCGGCGGCATCACCGAGTTCCGGCGCATCGCCGCGATGGCCGCCGGCTTCGGCGTCACCGTCTGCCCGCACTGGTTCCACGACCTGCACGTGCACCTCGTCGCGTCCACGCCGAACGCCCGCTACGTCGAGCACTTCGGTGACGACCAGGTGCTGAACTTCCGCCGGCTCGTCGACACCCAGCTCACCGTGCGTGACGGCCAGCTCCAGCTGCCGACCACGCCGGGCCTCGGGTTCGACCTGATCGACGAGGTCGTCGACGCGCACGCCGTCGACGCGTGGCAGTGAGCGACGGCGTCCGCGTCCCGACGACGCCGTCGGGCGTCGACCGCGGGCTGACCAGCTACGGCGACCCGGGGTTCAGCCGGTTCCTGCGGCGCGCGTTCCTCGCGTCGTCCGGGTTCGACGGTGAGGACCTCGACCGGCCCGTGATCGGCATCGTCGACACGACGTCGGACTTCAACACGTGCCACCGGCGCGGCCCCGAGCTCGTCGAGGCCGTCAAGCGCGGCGTGCTCGAGAGCGGCGGGCTGCCGATGGTGTTCCCCACCATCTCGCTCGGTGAGATCCTGCTCAACCCGACGTCCATGCTGTTCCGCAACCTGATGGCCATGGACACCGAGGAGATGATCCGCGCGCAGCCGATGGACGGCGTGGTCCTCATCGGCGGCTGCGACAAGACGCTGCCCGCGCAGATGATGGGTGCGCTGTCCGCGGACCGTCCTGCGGTCGTGCTGCCCGTCGGCGCGATGATGACCGGGTCCTACGAGGGCGAGCGGCTGGGTGCCTGCACCGACTGCCGCCGCTTCTGGTCGAGCCACCGTGCCGGGGAGATCGACGAGGAGTCCATCGTCGACGTCCGCCAGGCGCTGGCGCCCACCGCCGGCACCTGCATGGTCATGGGCACCGCGTCGACGCTGTCGTCGGTGACCGAGGCGCTGGGCCTGGGCATCACCGGGTGCGGCACGCCCCCGTCGGTCACCGGTGACCGAATCCGCATCGCCACCCGCTCCGGCCGCGTCGCGGTCGACGCGGCGGTCGCACGGCGCCGTCCGTCCACGTTCCTCACGAAGGGCTCGTTCGAGAACGCCATCAGCGTGCTGATCGCGCTCGGTGGCTCGACGAACGCGGTCGTGCACCTGCTGGCCGTCGCCGGCCGTGCGGGCGTCGACGTGACGCTCGACGACTTCGCGCGCATCGCGGCCCGCGTGCCGCTGCTCGTCGACTGCAAGCCGTCGGGCGTGGGCTACATGGAGGACTTCCACCGTGCCGGTGGCGTCCCGGTGCTGCTCAAGGTCCTCGAGCCGCTGCTCGACCTCGACGCCCGCGACGTCGAGGGGGTGCCGCTCGGCGAGCGCCTGCGTGACGTCGCCCCGCCGCAGCCGTGGCAGACGACGATCCGCACGCTCGAGGAGCCACTGGGTCCGACGGGTTCGCTGGCGGTCGTGCGCGGCTCGCTGGCACCCGACGGTGCGGTCATCAAGCCGGCCGCCACCGACGGACGCCTGCTGACCCACCGCGGTCCGGCGCTCGTGCTCGACGGTCCCGACGACGCCGCCGCGCGTCTCGACGACCCCGACCTCGAGGTCACGCCCGACCACGTGCTCGTGATGCGCAACGCCGGGCCGGTCGCGGCCGGCATGCCCGAGGCCGGATCGATGCCGATCCCGCGCCGCCTCGCCCAGCAGGGCGTGAAGGACATGGTGCGCGTGAGCGACGCCCGCATGAGCGGCACCGCCTACGGCACGGTCGTGCTGCACGTCAGCCCCGAGGCTGCCGTCGGTGGACCGCTCGGCCTCGTGCGCGACGGCGACATCGTCGAGCTCGACGTCCCCAACGGTCGCCTCGAGCTGCACGTGGACGAGGCGGAGCTCGAGCGGCGCTGTGCCGAGTTCACGCCCCCGCCGCGCAGCTCGCGCGGCTGGCGACGCCTGTACGAGGACCACGTCATGTCTGCACATCTCGGTGCTGACCTGGACTTCCTCGTCGGACGCACCCCGAGTGACGAGGGCGAGGTGCTCGACTGATGCGGATCACCCGGATCGCGACCGTCGAGCTGCGCCTGCCCGTCGTGCTGCCCATCGGCGACGGCACGCAGGACGTGCTCATCGTGCTGGTCCACACCGACGAGGGCCTGACCGGCATCGGCGAGGTGCACACCTCCCCGTCGGTCGGCGCGGCGATCATCCATGCGCCGATCTCGCACGTGCGCAGCCGCGGGCTCGCGTCCGTGCTCGTCGGTGAGGACCCGCTCGACATCGAGGGCTGCTGGCAGCGCATGCACGAGGCCAGCGAGGTGTACGGCCGCCGTGGCGTCGCGCTGCACGCGATGAGCGGTGTCGACCTCGCCCTGTGGGACCTGCGCGGCAAGGCCGAGGGCCGCCCGCTGTGCGACCTGCTCGGCGGACGCCACCACGCGCAGCTCGACACGTACGCGAGCGTGCTGATGCCCGACACGGTCGAGGACACGCGTGCGCTCGCGCAGCGCTGCGTCGACGAGGGGTTCCGTGCGGTGAAGTACGGCTGGGGCGGTCTCGCCGGCAGCCTCGAGCGCACCGCGGAGCTCGTCGGCACCGCGCGCGAGGTCGGCGGCGACCGCGACCTGATGATCGACGTGGGTGCGGGGCTGCGGCTCGACGATGCCGTCGCGCTCGCCGACGTGCTCACCCCGTTCGACATCCGCTTCCTCGAGGAGCCGCTGCACCCCGACGACCTCGACGGGTTCGCCGCGCTCGTCGACGCGACGGGCATCCCCATCGCGACAGGTGAGAAGGAGACGTCGCTCGCCGGCTTCGCGCAGCTGATGCGCCACGGCCGGCCCGACATCGTCCAGCCCGACCTCGCGCGCGTCGGCGGCATCACCGAGACGCTGCGCGTGTGGGACCTGGCCGCCGCCGAGGGCACCGAGCTCATCCCCCACTGCTGGAGCACCGACGTGCTCGTGTCGGCGACCGCCCACTTCCTCGCCTCGCGCGAGGCGGCGATCCCGCTCGAGTTCTGCCTCGAGGACAACCCGCTGCGGCGCGACCTCGCCGTCGAGCCGCTGCGCAGCATCGACGGACGCGTGCGCGTCCCCGAGGGGCCGGGGCTCGGCATCACGCTGCGCCGCGACACCATCGAGCAGCACGCCGTGCGCTGGAGCCACGAGCCCGACGAGACGCTGGCAGGAGCGGTCTGATGCCCGCCGGCGCGGGCCCTGCGACGGCGCCGGCGCCGGCCGGGTCGGTGGCGGCCGTGCCGGTGGACGCCGTGCCCGTCCATGTCGCACCGGCCGACAGCCCGTGGGCCGGGCCCGTCAGCGCCGCGATCACGGCCGGCGGCGGCCGGGTCGCCGAGCTGGACGAGGCGCGCGCGCTCGTGTGGCTCGACGTGCGTGTCGACGGGCTGGCCGCGACGCTGCACGAGCGCATCGAGTGGATGCAGTTCCGCATGGCGGGCGTCGACGCCCTCATCGCCGCCGGCGTGATCGACGACCGGCGCGTCTACACGACGGCGCGCGGCATCTACGCCGACAGCGTCGCCGAGCATGCGCTCGCGCTGATCCTCGCGGCGCTCCACGGGCTGCCCGAGGTCGCGCGGCGCGGCGGCCCCGGCGCGCCCGTCGCCGAGCGCAGCCTCGCCGACCTGACCGTCGCGGTCGTCGGTGCGGGTGGCATCGGCGGCACGCTCGTCGACCTGCTCGTCCCGTTCGGTCCGCGCATCATCGGCGTGACCCGTACCGGACGTGACGTGCCCGGCTGCGACGTGTGCCTCAGCGCCGACCGGCTCGACGAGGTGTGGCCCGTCGCCGACGTCGTCGTCCTGGCCGCCCCCGCGACCGCCTCGACCAGCCGCCTCGTGGACCGTGCGGTGCTCGACGCGATGCGCGACGACGCGGTGCTCGTCAACATCGCCCGCGGGTCGCTCATCGACACCGACGCGCTCGTCGACGTGCTGTGTGAAGGCGGGCTGGGCGTCGCCGCCCTGGACGTGACCGACCCCGAGCCGCTGCCCGACGACCACCCGCTGTGGGACGAGCCGCGCGCGATCATCACGCCGCACTCCGCGAACCCGGGCAGCGCCCAGGTGACCCGGCTGTGCGCGCTCATCACCGACAACGTGCGGCGCTTCGCCGCGGGCGAACCGCTGCGCGGCGCCGTCGACCTGGAGGCCGGCTACTGATGGTCACGCACGACACGCGCCGCCAGCTCGAGGGGATGGTCGTCGTCGCTGACGGCCGGGAGCGTGCGGTCGCGCTGGCCGCCGCCTGGCTTGCCGAGCTCGGCGCGAGCGTGCACCTGGTCGGCGACGTGGTCCCGTCGGGGCGTGCGCCCGACCTCGACCGTGCCTGGATCGGGGGCGGCGGCACCGTCGGCGGTGCGGAGGCCGGCGGCTCGGCCGGCGCTCCGGCAGCCGGCAGCCCCGTCGACCTCGTCATCGTCCCCGGCGGCGTCACGCCCCGCAGCGTCCACGACGGCCCGGCGCACTGCACCGTCACCCTGCACGGCACGCCGCCCGACGGTCCGCTCGCCGGACGCGGTGTCGACGAGCGCGAGCTGGCCGCCCGCAGCGGACTGGCCGTCGCGATCGGCCGGCCCGACCGCCCGCCGCTGCCGATGCCGGAGGGCACCCTCGACGCGATGGTCGCGATGCACGTGGTCGCCTCCGCGCTCGCCGGACTGCTCGAGGGTGCGGCACAGGCCGAGGTCGTCGCGACCGACGCGATCGCCCACGCCGTCACGATGAACTCGAACCTGTTCGTGCCGTTCGGGCGGGCGTGGCAGCGGGCCGGGACGCGCGCGAGCGGGTCGGGCGGCATCTACCCGTACGCGCTGCTGCGTGCCGCCGACGGTCAGGTGTGCCTGATCGCCCGCACCGACGACGACTGGCGCGCCATGGTCGCGGCCGCCGGCGACCCGGACTGGTCGCGCGAGGAGCGCTTCGCCGACGGCGTCGTCAACGGCCGCGAGCATGCGGAGGAGCTCGACACGCTGCTCGAGGCGTCGTGGCTGTCGCACCGCACCCGCACGCAGGTGCTCGAGGACGCCGAGGAGCACCGCTTCGCCGCCGGCCCCGTCCTCACCCCCCACGAGGTCATCGAGGACCCGGTCGTCGCCGGGCTGTGGCGCACGACGAGCGTTCGCGGCCGCGAGGTCCGCACGCCCGGCGCGCCGTTCCGCATCACCCGGCGCAGCTCCGGCGGACGCAGCGACCGTCCGCTGTCCGACTGCCTCGTGCTCGACCTGTCGTGGGTGTGGTCGGGGCCCGGATCGGCCGCCGCGCTCGCCGACCTCGGCGCGACCGTCGTGAAGGTCGAGAGCCGCACCCGTCCGGACAACACGCGCCTGCGTCGCGGCCTGCCACCCGGTGCGGTCGCCGACGACGCGCCGCGCACCGAGATCAGCCCGTACTTCCACGGCATGAACCGCGGCAAGCGCAGCCTGACGCTCAACGTGAAGTCGCCCGGCGGCCGCGAGCTGCTCGCCGAGCTCGCCGAACGCGCCGATGTGATCCTCGAGAACCTCACCCCGGGCGTGATGACACGCGCCGGCATCGACGCCGACCAGGTCGCCGAGCGCAACCCCGGCTGCGTCTACCTGTCGATGCGCGGCTACAGCGACCTGCCGCCCACGCGCACGCTGCGTGCGTACGCGCCGGTGCTCTCAAGCCGCGCCGGCATCGAGCACCTCATCGGCTACCCGGGCGAGTCCCCAACCGGCGCGATGACGTTCGGCTACTCCGACGCGAGCGCCGTCGCGATGGGCCTGACGCTCACCCTCGCCGGCCTGTGGTCGCGCCGCCGCAACGGGACGGGCTCGAGCATCACCCTGTTCCAGAACGAGGGCGTCGTGTGGGCGAACGCGCACAACCTGCTGGCCGCGCAGGTCGACGACGTCGCCCCGCTCCAGCCGATCACCGAGCACGAGCCGGAGCCGTTCGCGACGCTCGCGACGTCCGACGCGGTCAGCCCGGGCCTGGTGCGCCGGCTCCCACACCGCTGGCTCGGCGAGGTCGTCGCCGCGGCGCTGCCGTGGCAGCTCGACGGCGTGCGTCCTGGACCGACCGTCGCCGGCCCCGTCATCGGCGAGCACACCCACCAGCTGCTGCGCGACGTGCTCGGGATGTCCGACGATGCGATCGCCGCCCACGAGGCCGCCGGGTCGCTCGAATGAGCGCCGCACCCGGGGCGGGCGCGCTGCCCGAGCACCGTCTGCACGGCCCCGCGCTGCTGTTCTGCCCCGCGCACCGCGACGACCGCTACGCGAAGGCGCTGGCCGCCGCCGACTCCGCGATCCTCGACCTGGAGGACGCGACCCCCGCCGACCAGAAGGCGTCGGCCCGCGCGAAGCTGGTCGCGGCGCTCGGTGACCTCGACCCCGCACGCGTCATCGTGCGCATCAACGCGCTCGCGAGCGACGACGGCCGGCGCGACGTCGAGGCGCTCGCGGACACGCCGTGCCGGACCGTGATGGTCGCGAAGGCCGACGACCCGGCCGCGCTCGCCGAGCTCGCCAACGCTGGCTTCGCCGTCATCGCGATCGCGGAGACGGCCCGCGGGACACGCCGGCTCGACGCGATGGCTGCGGCCGACGGGGTCGTCGGGCTCATGTGGGGCAGCGAGGACCTGACCGCCGACCTCGGTGGGCGGTCGAGCCGCGGGGACGACGGACGTCATCTCCCCCACGTCACCGCCGTGCGCGCGGACCTGCTGCTCGCCGCCGGCGCGGCGGGACGGGCCGCGATCGACGGCGTGTGGCTCGACCTCGAGGACCACGACGGACTGGCCGCCGAGGCACGCGAGGCGGCACTGATGGGCTACCGCGCGAAGGCGGCGGTGCATCCGTCGCAGGCGGCCGTCATCCGGGCCGCGTTCCGGCCGGAGGACGCCGACATCGAGCGTGCCCGTCGGGTGCTCGCCGCCGCAGGGTCGACCGACGGTGGGGTGCACCGCACCGACGGCCGGATGATCGACGAGCCGCTGCTGCGCCAGGCACGCGCGGTGCTCGACGCGGCGGGCGAGCCGGCCTGAGTCAGGCGGGGGCGGTCCAGATCAGCGCGCTGCGGCGGGCCACGCAGACCTCCTCGCCGTCCTGGTTGCGACCGACGTGCTCGAACTCGACGATGCCCTGCTCGGGTCGCGTCGAGGACAGGCGCTTCGCGATCACGGTCGTCGACGCGGCGATCGTGTCCCCGTGGAACACCGGACGGGGGAAGCGGATCTCGCCGAAGCCGAGGTTCGCGACGGTGGTGCGCTCGGTCATGTCGGCGACGCTCAGCCCGACGACCAGCGACAGCGTGTAGAGGCTGTTCACGAGCGGTCGTCCGAACTCGGTGCGCGAGGCGTAGTCCGCATCGAGATGCAGGCTCTGCGCGTTCATCGTCATCGTCGTGAACTGCACGTTGTCGGACTCGGTGACGGTGCGATGCGGCCGGTGGCGGTAGGTGCGACCGACCTCGAGCTCATCGAACCAGCGGCCCCGCGGCTCGTCGTCGGGCACGTCCATCGGGCCGGGCCGTCCGCTCATCGGTGTGCCTCCGCATCGAGCTCCGCGTCGATGGGGCTGCGCCAGCGCCCGTCGTCCTGCGCGCCGGCCGGGACCGGTGCGCCCGGCGCGGCCGGCAGCACACCGACCCCGTCGAGCGCGCGGTCGAGAGCCCGAGCGAGGCGCGCGACGAGCTCGTCGATCTCCTCGTCGGCGATGACGTAGGGCGGGGCGAGCAGCACGTGGTCACCGTTGCGGCCGTCGACCGTGCCGCCCATCGGGTAGCAGATGAGCCCCTCGTCGAGCGCGGCGCGCTTGACGCGTGCGTGCAGCCGCAGCGCCGGGTCGACCGATGCGCGCGTCGCCCGGTCCGCGACCAGCTCGACGGCCTGGAACAGTCCGCGGCCGCGGATGTCACCGACCGCCGGATGGTCCCCGAGCGTCGCGCGCAGCCGTGCGTCCAGCCGCTCCCCCGCCGCCACGACGCGGGGCAGCAGCTCACGCCCGACGATCGCGTCCATGACGGCCACGCCGGCTGCGGCGGCGACCGGATGGGCGAGGTAGGTGTGGCCGTGCTGGAAGATGCCGCTGCCCGCCGCCAGCGCGTCGTGCAGCTCGGCGGTGCACAGCATCGCGCCGATCGGCTGGTAGCCGGCGCCGAGCCCCTTCGCGACGGTGACGATGTCGGGGCTGACGCCCTCCTGCTCGGACGCGAACATCGTGCCCGTCCGCCCCATGCCGCACATCACCTCATCGAGGATGAGCAGCACCCCGTAGCGGTCGCAGATCTCCCGCACGCGCGTGAAGTAGCCGGGGGCGGGCACGACCGCACCGGCGGTCGCACCGACGACCGGCTCGGCGATGAAGGCGAGCACCGTGTCCGGCCCGAGCCGCACGATCGCCTCCTCGAGCTCGTCGGCCACGCGGCGGCCGTACTCCTCGAGGCCCTCGTCGCTGCGCTGCCCGCGGTAGGGGAAGCAGGCGGAGATCAGCGTGGTGTCGATGAGCAGCGGCGCGAACGGCTCGCGGCGCCAGCGGTTCCCCCCGACCGCCAGCGCACCGAGCGTGTTCCCGTGGTAGCTCTGCCGGCGCGAGATGACGTGGCGACGCTCAGGCCGGCCGGTCTCCACCGCGTACTGCCGCGCCAGCTTGATGGCGGCCTCGATCGCCTCCGACCCGCCGGAGACGAGGTAGGCGCGGCTGATGCCCTCGGGTGCGTGCGCGACGAGCCGCTCGCCGAGCGCCTCCGCCGGCTCGCTCGTGAAGAACCCGGTGTGCGCGAACGCCAGCCGGCCGACCTGGTCGACGATCGCCGCGCGCACGTCCTCATCGGAGTGCCCGAGCGCGGACACGGCCGCCCCGCCCGAACCGTCCAGGTAGCGGCGTCCTTCCGCGTCGACCAGCCAGCAGCCCTCCCCGGCCACGGCCACGGGGAGCTCGCCTCCGAGACTGCGACCCATCAGCACGTCGGACATGTGCACCTCCCGGGCGGGAGCGTAATCCCAGGCGGCACCGCGACCGCCGCAGCGGGTGATCAGCGCGTGCTCAGCGGGTGATCAGGAGCAGCAGCGGCAGCGTGAGCATCACGATGATCAGCCGCATGGTGTGGTACGCGCCGATCTCGATGGGGTCGGCACCGTGCTCGCGCGCGATGAGCGTGAGGATCTCGAGCGCCCCCGGCGAGGTCGCCAGCACGTCACCGGCCGGTCCGGTGCCGGTCGCGCGCAGCAGCATCGCGACCCCGATCCCGCCGATGATCAGCAGGACGGCGGAGAGCACGGCCGCCACCAGGATGCCGCCGAGCGCCGCGACGATCTCCTCGGTGACGAGCGACCCGACGTACCAGGCGAGCGAGTACTGCAGGAACCCGCTCAGGCTCTTCGGGAGCCCCGCGAAGCGCGGCGCGACGATCGCCGCTCCCGAGCCGCCGAGGAACGCGACGAGGATGATCGGCAGCGGGACCTCGAGGAGCACCGCGAGCAGCGACGCGGCGGAGCCGGCCGCGACCGGGACGAGGAACCGCAGCATCGCCGCCAGCGCTTCACGACGTCCCGTCGGAGGCAGACGCACGGTCGACTCGCCGATCGGCTCCAGCGGCCCGTGGCTGAGCGGTCCGGGACCGGCCGGCTCGAGCGCGTCGGTCCGTCGGTCGGCCGCTCTGCGGCCCGTCGCTCGCTGCATCAGCCGGACGAGCAGCGGGATCGAGGCGAGCACGAGCGTCAGTCGGACGATGTGGAACACGGCGATGACCGGCGTGTCGTAGTCCTGCTCGGCCGATGCGGCGAGGACCGCCGAGAGCGCCCCGGCGGACGTCGCCAGCATGTCCCCGTGCGGCGCGATCCCGAGCGCTCGCAGCACGAGCCCGGCACCGATGCCGACGAGCACGAGGGTCGTCGCCGCGATCGTCGCACCGAGCAGCTGCGAGCGCAGCGCCCTGAGGCTGTCGCGCGAGATCTGCGCGCCGATGGCGGATCCGATGACGACGAGCATCACGGTGCGGACCTGCGGCTCGACCACGACCTCGACGAGCGTGACGGACACGGCCGCGACGAGGAACATCGGGATGATGATGCCGAGGCCCGGGATGCGCAGCCGGCTCGCGAACCTGCCGGCGACCTGCGCGAGCAGGAACGTCGCGACCAGCGTCATGTCGACCGCACCGAGAGCTTCTCCCACCCGGAGGCACCGCGCTGACCCGCGTGCGGACCGACGCCGAACCTAGCGTCAGCGCGCAGTGACGATCTCCAGGGCACTGACCTGCGCGAGGGCGGCAGTGTCGGCAGGCCGGGAACGCAGAGAGCCGCCCCCGAAGGGGCGACTCTGTGTGGAGCGGATGACGGGATTCGAACCCGCGACCTCCACCTTGGCAAGGTGGCGCTCTAGCCAGCTGAGCTACATCCGCAGAGGGCAGGTCCTCAGGAGCCCGGACCTACGACGCGACGGGGGAAAGGTAGCGCGCGGCCGGAGCCCCCTCCAACCCGAGGCCCGGCCCGAGGTCTGGCCCGAGGTCTGGCCCGAGGTCTGGCCCGGCGGGACCGTCAGTCGTCGTGGGGTCCCAGACGGCGTCCGCTGATCTCGTCGGCGACGATGCGCACCCAGGTGGTGCGGGCACCATCGCGCACGGCCCAGCTGTCGAGCCACTTGTCGTAGGGCTCAGCGTCGGCCTCGTCCACGACCTCCGCACGACCCCGCACGAGCACGCTCCAGCCGGTCCGCGTCGTGAAGTCGAGGTCATCGAGCTCGAACGCGACGGGACGCTCGAAGATCGCCGCTCCGAGCTTCCCGCCGTCGAGGCTGCGGAGCACGACGGTCGACCCGTCGACCAGATGGTTGACCGGCACGATCGACGGCGAGCCGGCGTCGAGATAGGCGAGGCGACCGTAGGGCCGGCTCGCGAGGAGCGTCAGACATTCCTCGAGGCCGATGACCTCGAGGCCGTGCCGGTCGGTGGCGGACTCGTCCGACATGGTCCGGCTCCCTTCGAAGCGGTCGTCGCGGTGCAGGCGCGGTACGGGTCAGGCGAACGCGCGGATGCCGGTGAGCGCCTCGCCGACGATCAGCGTGTGGATCTCGTTGGTGCCCTCATAGGTGTAGACGGACTCGAGGTTCGCCATGTGCCGCATCACCGGGTAGTCGAGCGTGATGCCCGATGCACCGAGCACGCTGCGCGCCTCGCGAGCGACCCACAACGCGTCACGCACGTTGGAGAACTTGCCCATGGAGATCTGCGCCGCGGAGATCGTGCCCGCATCCTTGCGGTGCCCCAGGTGCAGCGCCAGCAGCATGCCGTGCTCGACGCGGACGGCCATCTCGACGAGCTTCTGCTGCGTCAGCTGGAACGACGCGATCGGCTTGTCGAACTGGACGCGCGTCTTCGCGTGGTCGAGCGCCGACTCGAGGCAGCGACGTGCTGCACCGGTCACGCCCCACAGGATCCCGTAGCGGGCCTCGGACAGGCATGACAGCGGGCCGCGCATCGAGGCGACGCCGGGCAGCGCGGCGGAGGCGGGAAGGCGCATGTCCTTGAACACGAGCTCGCTCGTGACCGACGCGCGCAGCGACTGCTTGCGCAGCACCTCGTTGGCGGTGAACCCGGGCGTGTCGGTCGGGACGACGAAGCCACGGACCCGGTCGTCGTCACAGCGGGCCCACACGACCGCGACGTCGGCGATGCCGCCGTTCGTGATCCACATCTTCGAACCGTCGATGATCCAGTCGGCGTCCTCGCCGGACCCATCGCGCCGCGCACGCGTGCGCATCGCCGCCGGGTCAGAGCCGGAGTCCGCCTCGGTCAGGCCGAAGCAGCCGATCGCCTCGCCGGTCGCCATCCGCGGCAGCCACTCCTGCTTCTGCTCCTCCGACCCGTACTCGTGGATCGGGAACATCGCGAGCGAACCCTGGACGGACACGAAGCTGCGCAGCCCCGAGTCGCCCGCCTCGAGCTCGCGGCACGCGACGCCGTACGCGACGGAGTCCATGCCGGCGCAGCCGTAGCCGTCGAGGTGCATGCCGAGCAGGCCGAGCTCGCCGAGCTCGAGCGCGATCTCGCGCATCGGCAGCTGGCCGCTCTCGAACCAGTCACCGAGCTCAGGCTCGTAGCGACCCCGCACCAGCTTCGCGACCGTGTCGCGAACCTGCGCCTGGATGTCGTCGAGGCCCGCATCGACGTCGATGAGGTCGAGCGGGTCGTGGTCTGCAGCGGCGAGTACGGACACGGGAGCCTCCCTGGACGCGTCCTCGGATGCTATCCCTCGGAGGCAGGGGCCGGTCCGGCTCAGGGCCCCGGCTCAGGGCCGCTGATCAGGACTCCCGGTGCACCAGGCCCGACCCGGCCTGCGCGACCGGCAGGATCATCATGTCGGCGATGACGACGTTGGGTGGCCGGCCGGCGACCCACACGATCGCGTCGGCGATGTCCGCGCCGCTCAGCGGCTGCAGCCCCGCGTAGACGCGGTCGGCACGCTCCCGGTCCCCGTGGAAGCGCACCACGGAGAACTCGGTCTCGACCATGCCCGGATCGACGGTGGAGACGCGCAGGCCCGAACCGAGCAGGTCCATCCGCATCCCGGAGGTGATCCGGTCCAGCGCCGCCTTCGTCGCCGAGTACACCGCACCGCCCGGGTAGGCGGCACGGCCTGCGATCGACCCGACGTTGATGATGTGGCCGCTGCCTCGCTCGAGCATGCGCGGCATGAGCGCACGCGTCACGCTCAGCACGCCACGCACGTTCGTCTCGATCATGCGGTCCCAGTCGTCAGGGTCCGCGTCCTGCACCGGAGCGAGCCCGGCGGCCAGGCCTGCGGAGTTGACGAGCACGTCGACGTCACGCCACGCGTCAGGCAGCGCACCGAGCGTCGCGCGCACCGCGTCACGGTCACGCACGTCCAGCTCGACCGGCAGCGTCTCGGTGCCGTGGGCCTGCGCGAGCGCCTCACCGAGCGCCTCCAGCCGGTCACCGCGCCGTGCGACCAGCACCAGCCGGTCCCCCGCCGCGGCGAACGCGTGCGCGCACGCCTCGCCGATGCCGCTCGAGGCTCCTGTCACCACGACCGTCCGCTGCGCCATCAGAACACCACCGTCGATCCGCCGTGCCGCACGACCCGGTCGGCGCAGTGCCACGCCACCGCCCGCGACAGCACGATCCGTTCGATGTCCGCGCCGGAGCGGCGCAGCGCTGCCACGTCGTCGCGGTGCGCGACGCGGATCACGTCCTGCTCGATGATGGGGCCCGCATCGAGATCCTCGGTGACGTAGTGGGCCGTGGCACCGATGAGCTTGACCCCACGCTCGCGTGCCTGCCGGTACGGGTCCGCGCCGACGAACGCGGGCAGCAACGAGTGGTGGACGTTGATGACGGGTACCCCGACCCGCTCCAAGAAGTCACCCGAGACGATCTGCATGTAGCGGGCGAGCACCACGACGTCGCAGGCGCCGACGAGATGCCGCAGCAGCTCCTCCTCCGCCTCCGCTTTCCCGCCCGGCGGGACGGGGACGTGGACGAACGGCACGCCGAACGGCTCGACCGCCTCACGCAGCACCGTGTGGTTGGACGCGACGACGACGCACTCGGCACCCAGGTCACCGCGACGTGCCCGCCACAGCAGGTCGAGCAGGCAGTGGTCGACCTTCGAAGCGAGGATCGCGAGCCGCTTCGGCCGGTCCGCCGGCCACGTCCACCACTGCATCGCGTACGTGTCGGCGACCTCCTCGGCGAAGGCCCCGACGATGTCGGCGGTCGCCTCCGGGGTGGCCGCGAACTCCATGCGCAGGAAGAACACGCCCTCGCTCGGGTCCGACGAGTGCTGCGCGGACTCGAGGATGTTGGCCCCGTGCCGGTGCAGGAACGTCGACACGGCGCTGACGATGCCGGGCCGGTCGTCGCAGGTGACGACGAGGCGGGTGATGGTGGTCTGCTGGTCGCTCATCGGGCGCAGGCTAGCGAGGGCGCGCTCTGCGACCTCCGGACGACCTGACTACGCTCGAGGCGCGTGCCCCAGTCCGCTGCGGACCCGCAGCGGACTGGGGCACTACGAACCGGAGACCGGCCCCTCGAGGGCGAAGCACAGGATCGTCGCCGACCAGCGACTGCGGTCCGATACGGATCAACACCCGCGCGACACCGCGCTGGGGACAGGGAGGCGGACAGCATGGACGGCGTCCAGAGCTGGCTCGGTTTCGTCATCGACAACCGTTCGGGGATCCTCGAACGCACCATCGAGCATGCGACGATCGTGCTCGGCGTCATGCTCGCGGCGACCGTGTTCTCCGTCGTGCTCGGCATCGTCGTCCAGAACCGGGCCGCTGCGAAGCAGATCTCGCTCGGCACCGCCGGCGTGCTGCTCACCATCCCGTCGCTCGCGCTGTTCGCGATCTTCATCCCGCTCGTCGGCATCGGGAACCGGCCGGCCCAGATCGCCCTGTTCCTGTACGCGATCCTCCCGATCCTGCGCAACACCGTGACCGGGCTCGACGCGGTGGACCCCGCGGTCGTCGAGGCCGCGCAGGGCATGGGTATGGGACAGGTCCAGCAGCTGCTGCGCGTCCGCATCCCGCTCGCCTGGCCGGTGATCATCGCCGGCGTGCGCGTCTCCACGCAGCTCATCACCGGCGTCGCGGCGATCGCCGTGCTGGTCGGTGGCGGCGGGCTCGGCTCCTACATCCAGCGCGGACTGACCAGCCTCGGCAACCCGTTCTCCATCGAGCGGGTCTGGACCGGGACCGTGTTCATCATCCTGCTGGCGCTCACCCTCGACCTGATCCTCGGGGCGATCGGGCGCCGCACCACCTCCCCAGGCCTCCGCTGACCCCGTCCACCACGACCGCACGACCGCACGACCCACCCATGACGCAGACGACACGCACGCTGCCGCCGACGAGGAGCCACCACAGCATGAGCGAGACGACCGCGGACACCATGGACGCGATGGACGCCGGACCTGCGGGGATGGTCAGCGACCGTGACCCCACCGACGCGCCGGTGATGATCCACCTCGACGGCGTCGAGAAGATCTACACCCCCGGTGCCGCGCCGGCCGTCGAGCGGCTCACGCTCGACATCCACAAGGGCGAGATCCTCGTGCTCGTCGGTCCGTCCGGCTGCGGCAAGTCGACGACGCTCCGGCTGATCAACCGGATGATCGAGCCGACCTCGGGCCGCATCATCTTCGACGGCGAGGACGTCACCGACATCGATGCGAACGAGCTGCGCCGGCGCATCGGCTACGTCATCCAGCGCATCGGGCTGTTCCCCCACCAGACGATCGCGGACAACGTCGGCACCGTGCCACGCCTGCTGGGCTGGGACGCGCAGCGCACCCGGACACGAACCGACGAGCTGCTCGACCTCGTCGGCCTCGAACCGACCATCTACCGCGACCGCTACCCCAAGGAGCTCTCCGGCGGCCAGGCGCAGCGCGTCGGCGTCGCACGCGCGCTCGCGGCGGACCCGCCGGTCATGCTCATGGACGAGCCGTTCGGTGCGGTCGACCCGATCACGCGCGACCGGCTGCAGAACGAGTTCCTGCGTCTGCAGGCCGAGGTGCAGAAGACCATCGTGTTCGTGACGCACGACATCGACGAGGCGGTCAAGATGGGCGACCGCATCGCGATCCTGCGTGAGCGCTCGATCGTCGCGCAGCTCGACACGCCCGCGCGCATCCTCTCCTACCCCGTCGACGACTTCGTCGACGACTTCATCGGGTCCGGGTCGACGCTCAAGGGCCTGCACTTCGAGCGCGTCAGCCAGCTCGACATCCCCGAGTACCCGGTCATCCGGCGCGACACGCCGCGTGAGGAGGCTCGCCGCCTTCTGGACGAGAGCGAGTTCCGCTGGCTCCTCATGCTCGACGAGCGCGGACGTCCGGCCCGGTGGCTCAACGAGACGCACGTCCACGACACGTCGCGCCCGCTCCACGAGGTCGGCCCCGTCGTCCGGGCGCTCGTCGAGCGCAACGCGACGCTCCACGACGCGCTCGAGGCGATGATCACCTCCTCCGCGGGTCAGGCCGTGATCGTGCACCGCGACGGCACGTACGTCGGCGTCGTCCAGATCGAGCTGCTCACCGAGGTCATCGGCCGCATGCGGCGCGAGGCCCGCAAGCACTACGAGGACCTCGAGGCGAAGCAGGAGGCGGACGGGGTCGCCGTCCCCGCCGGTGGGAGCGACGCATGAGCGTGACCGCGTCCACCCCGCCCGTCGTCTCCGCCGAACCGGACGGCACGCCGCCTAGCGCGAAGCGCTTCGACCTGCGTGAGGACCGCGGCCTCGTCGTGACGCCGTTCATCCTCGGGCTGATCTTCGTCGCCTACTGGACGTGGCTCGGCACGCAGGAGCTCTCGTTCCAGGCCGCCAGCGCGCTGCGCACGGACCGCCTCGTCGCGCAGACGCGCGAGCAGCTCACCATCACGGCACTCTCGACGATTGGCGTGCTGCTCATCGCCATCCCGCTCGGCATCGCACTGACGCGCCCATGGGGGAAGCGCCTCGCCGGCCCCGTCCTCACCGTCGCGAGCGCCGGGCAGGCGATCCCCGCCTACGGCCTGCTCGTCCTCGCGCTCGCCATCCTCGGCAACGTGTTCGGGCG